>Ga0187892_10004060_pt1 | contig 25327 bp, 25 predicted proteins | sample MA1701073metaG_FD_139345 | JGI IMG/M metagenome (GOLD analysis project Ga0187892, IMG submission 139345) | Bio-ooze microbial communities from a basaltic lava cave in the Kipuka Kanohina Cave System on the Island of Hawaii, USA - MA170107-3 metaG ... | reverse complement strand
GGAAGAGGACGAGGAGTCCCGCGAAGAGCGCCGGCCCCACGAGCCCCACCGGGAGCGGCGCCGGCGCGGTCCGCCCGACGTGGTAGCCGCGCGCCTCGAACACCATCGCGAGCCCCACGCCGGCCACGAAACCGGGGAGCGCGAGCCAGGCGTTCAGGTCGCCGCCGCCGAGACGCTGGAGCATGCGGAACGGACAGCCGAGGAAGACCAGCGCGGCGATCCCCATCCAGACGCCGAGCGCGAACCGCGTGACCGCGTGGCTCCCCGAGCGCGCGCCCGGCCGGCGACGCGCGAGCGCGAGTCCGAGCGAGCCGAGCACGAGACCGGGCACCTCGGGCCGGAAGCAGGCGGGCCCGCGCCCGCCGGAAAGCCCGAGCGCGCCCGCGAGGTCGCGCAGGAAGCAGGCGCCGCAGACGCCCATGTGGCCCGGGTTGCCCAGCGCCACCAGCGCGGCGCACGCGACGCCGACGAGCGCCGAGAGAGCGATCCCCGTTGCCCGGCCGGCGCGCGTCCCTTCCCCGCGGAGCATCATCCCGGCGATCGGAGCAAGCCGCCGCCGCCCGCGCTCACTTCCTGGAGTCCTCGGTGGTCGGGTTGACCGCAGGCGCCGCGCCGGCCTCCAGCGACTTCGGGAGCGTCGGCCCGCCGATCCAGTCGGCCGCGGGCGCGCCCTTCAGCCAGTGGTCCCACCACTCGAGCGTCCGCTTCGTGTAGTCCTCGCGGTTGGGCCGGCGCCGGAGCCCGTGCCCTTCCTCCTTGTACTCGAGCAGCACCGCCGGCTTCCCGAGCCGCCGCATCCCCAGATAGAACTCGATCCCCTGGTACCAGGGGACGGCGCCGTCGTTGTTGCCGAACTCGATCAGGACCGGCGTGGTCACGCTCCGGAGGTGGAAGATCGGCGAGTTCTCGATGAACAGCTCGGGGTAGTCCCAGAGCGTGCCGCCGATCCGGCTCTGCGTCTGCTCATACTGGAACTGGCGCGGGATGCCGGTGCTCCAGCGGATGCCGTTGTAGGCCGAGGTCATGTTCACGACCGGCGCGCCCGCGATGGCGGCGGCGAAGATGCGGGTCTGGGTGATGATGTAGGCCGTCTCGTAGCCACCCCACGAGTGCCCGCAGATCCCCACGCGCCCCGGGTCGGCGATCCCCAGGTCCACGAGCTTCTGCACCGCGGGCACGATGCACTTCACGGCCGAGGGCCCCGGCCGTCCGATCTGGTAGACGATGTCCGGCAGGAGGACCGCGTAGCCGCGCTGCGCCCAGACCTGCGGGTTCAGCCCCAGCCCCGGCCCGCGGAACCGGTGGAGCTGCTGGCTCATCTTCTCGTAGAGGTGGACGATCGTCGGATAGCGCTTCCCCGGTTCGTATCCGGCCGGCCGGATCAGGATGCCCTGGAGCGTGTCGCCGTCCGCGCTCCGCCACTCCACCAGCTCGCCGGGCGGGAGGTCGTATTCCTTGAGCCACGCGTTCGCGTCGGTCACGCGGCGGAGCCCGGCGAAGTCGGCGCCGGCGACCCACAGCTCGGGGGACTGGTGCCCGTCCTCGATCGTCATCACCCAGCGCTCCGCGTTCTGGGCCTTCTTCGGGGTCCCGAGCTCCTTGTCGAGCACTAGCAGCCGCTCGAGCCGCCCGCTCTCCAGGTCGAGACGGTGGACCCCCCGGGCCTTGGTCCTCTGGTCGAAGGACGTGACGAGCGCCTGTCGCCCGCCGCCGGCGAAGGGCGCCTCGTCGTCCAGGACGAGGTGCGTGTAGACCACCTTCTGCGCGCGCCCGCTCCGGGTCAGGTTGCGCGCGACGCCGCCCTGGAGCGGCAGCGCCCAGAGGTCCCAGCCGTCGCTGAAGAGCATCTCCCGCCCGCCCGGGAGCACGCGCCCCGGGGTCCCGATGCCGTCGTCGTCCTCGTGGTCGAAGGCCACGAGCCCGTTCCGGGCCGCGAGCTTCAGGTCGCTCTGCGCGGTCAGGTTCGTCCGCTGGAGCGTCTCGGGGTCGATTCGGAACCAGTGCTCCCCCTCGAACCAGAGGAGCGCCGAGCCGTCCCGGAGCCAGCGCGGCGGCCGCGGCGAGTGCCGGCCGATCAGGCGCCGCGCGCCGGTCCGCGTGTCCACCAGCCAGTAGTCGGCGTAGGCGCGGTCCCAGGTCCGTTCCGCGAGCCACGGGTCGTCGTCGGCCGCGACCCCCCAGGTGCACGGCTCGTTCAGCGTCAGGTTCGCGAGCCGCTCGTCGCCGAGCGCGCGCAGCCGCGTCGTTCCCCCGAGGTCCGCCACGTGGAGGACCGCCGGCTCCTCGGGCCCGCGGCGGCGCCGCTTCATGGGCGCGATCACCTGGTCCTTCCAGTGCCACACGTCGAGTTCCGGTCCCGTGGGCCGCGGAGTCGCCGCGCCCGTTGCCGGCTGCGGCATCCGTTCCCCGAACTCCGGACCGCCGCGGCCGCGCCCGCTGCCGCCGGGGACGCGGATGGTCCGCCCGCCCGGGGTCGTGACCTCGCGCTCCTCGCTCTCCTCCTCGTTCTCGCCCGCGGCCGGCGGCTTCCGGAGCGTGACGAACACGCGCGAGCGGTCCGGCGCCCAGGTGGCGCGCCCGCGCGCCAGCTCGCGGTCCTTCGGGAAGCCCGGGGTTTCGGGCGAGAGCACGGTGCGCACCTGATCGCGCTCGCGCTCCCACTCGCAGAGGCGCACCGGGCGGCGCGGCTCGGGCTTCCGCTCGGTCGCGGTCTCGGTGGCGGCGGCAGGCCTCGCCTCCTCGGCCGCGGCCGTTTGCGTCTCCTCGGCCGGCTTCGCCTCGGGCGCCGCTTCGGCGGCGGGCTTCGTCTCTTCGGCGGGCTTCTCCTCCACGGCGCGCTCGTCGAGGTCGGAGAACCAGGTCAGATAGCGCCCGTCCTTGGACCACGCGACGTTGCCGGCGCGTCCCCGGCCGCGCTGGAGCGTGCGCGGCTCGGCCTTGAGGTCGCCGCCGAGGTCCACGACCTGCACGGCCACGGGGTCGTTGGGCCGCGCGCCCGAGTGGACGAAGGCCAGGAGCCTCGAGTCCTTCGAGATCGTCCAGCCCTCGACGCGCGTGAAGCGGCGGGACGTGCCGTCGCGAAGGCTTTGCACGATCAGCGTCTGCCCGCGGCCGCGGGTGCCGCGCCCTCCGGCGCCCGGCCCGCCGGGTCCGCCGGCGCCGGCGCGGCCCGTGCCCCCGGGACCGCGTCGCCCGCCGCGCGCGCGGGACGTGGGCTGGGCCGCGGGCTGGGCGGGCTCGGAGGCCGCCGGTGCGGCCGGCTCCTCGCCCGGCTTCGCCTCGGGCGCCGCCGGCTTCGCCGGCTCGGCGGCGGGGCGCGTGGTCTCGGCCGGGCGCTCGCGGAGCGTGCAGAAGACCCAGGCCGAGTCCTCGCTGAAGCTGAAGCCGCCGCCGTCCTTGATCACGACCCTATCGCCGCCGTCGAGCGGGATCAGCACCACTTCCTGCGTGCGGGGCGTGTCCGTCGCCGGCCCTTCCTCCTCCTCGCCGAACCCGCGCTCCTCGGCGCCTCCCTGGATCACGTAGCCGAGCCACTTCCCGTCGGGCGTGAGCGCCTCGCCGCGGAGGCGCTGCAGCTTCAGCGCATCAGCGGGCTCGAGGCGCTTCGGGCCGGCGGTCTGGGACCAGGCCAGCGGCGCGAGACCGAGGACGACGGCGAACACACGGAGGGCACGGAGGCGGGTTGGGCTCATGGTCTGCTCCTCGTGAGGGGATGTCCGCGGCCCATCATAGTTCGAAGGCGGGAATGTGCACGTCCCCGGACGACCCACGTGGGACGCCCGCCGGCGGCTCAGGTCCCGAGTCTCGCGCAGCAGGCCTTGAACTTCTTCCCGCTCCCGCAGGGGCAGGGATCGTTCCGGCCGACCTTGGGCGCGCGGTTGACGATCGGCCGCGCGGGGGGTGCGCCGGCCGGCGCGGCGTGCGCGTGCCCGTGGGGATCGCCGGTCCGGACCGCGCGCTCGAACTCGGCGAGGTTGGCCTCCAGCGCCTGTCCGAGCTCGAAGGCCTGGGGGAGGACCTCGGTCTCGGCGAGGTGGGCGAAGTACGCCCGGAGCACGGCCGGGACGCGGGCCGCGCGCGGGTCGCGGCGCGCGAACCGAGGCGGAAGGAGGTTGCCGAGCAGCGGGTGGAGGTCCTCGGGATCGAGGAGCCGCGGCGCCTTCCCGAGCCCGTCGTAGACGGATTCGAGGAACGACTCGACCACGAACTTGATCTCGGCGCGGGACGCGCCCGCGAGCGCGCGCGCGGCGGCCGAGTCGAGGAAGGCGGCCGTCTCGAGCGTGACCCGCTGCTCGCTCATGGCCGGGAGTCTACTCCATGCCGCTCGCGGCTCACGCGGCGGGCGTCTCTCGGATAGGCTGTCGCCCCCATGACCTGTCCCGAGCGGAAGGACCTCCACCCGGGAGCGGAGGTGGAGATCGTGCAGAAGCAGGACCAGCGGACGGGCCGTCGCACGCGCGGGGTGGTGCAGGCGATCCTGACCCGCTCCCCGCGGCACCCGCACGGCATCAAGGTCCGCCTCGAGAACGGCCAGGTCGGCCGGGTCCAGGCGATCGTCGGGCCATCCGCCGGTCCGGTCTGAGGACGGGCGGGGTGCCTCGCATGCGGCCGATCGTGCGGACGGCTCTGGTCGCGGTCTTCCTCGCGCGGGCCACCACCACGGCGCCGCCGCCCCGGTTCGACGACGCGGACCTGCAGGGGCTGATCGGGCGGCTCGAGTCCGACGAGTGGACCGACGACGACTTCGTGGACCAGCGCCAGGACGCGGTCGGGCGGCGAAGCGTTGCCCGAATAGGCGTCCGCCGTGCCCGCATCGTGGGGCGCGCCCGCCCATGCCCCGACGACCGGTGGTAGCATCGCCCCCCGAGGAAAACGATGCTCGATCTCCGGATCGACTTCCAGCGGCTCCGCCACTCGCGCCCGGCGGAGCTCGCGCGGCGCGCGCTCTATCGCTGGATGGCGGGAGCCGACGGCTGGCCCGTCGTCTTCCGCCGCCCCGCCCCCGGCGAGGAGGTTCCGGCCGGCGCCAGCGCCCACCTCTACGTCCACCTGCCGTTCTGCCGCGAGCTCTGCCCGCACTGCCCCTACAACAAGACCCTCTACGAGGCGCGCCAGCACGAGGCCTACGGGCGCGCCCTCCGGCGCGAAGTCGAGACGTATCTCGCCCGCGCGGGCGACCGCGGCGCGCGCTCCCTCTACTTCGGCGGCGGCACCCCGAGCGCGACGCCGGACCTCGTCGAGCTGGGCATCGACCTCGTCCGCCCGCACCTCGAGCCCGACGCGGAGATCGGCGTCGAGGTGCACCCCCGCGATGCGACCCCCCCGCTCCTCGACCGCCTCCGGCGCGCCGGAGTCAACCGGATCAGCCTCGGCGTCGAGACGCTCCGGCCCGACCTCCTGAAGCTGCTCGGCCGGAGCTACGACCCGCCCCAGGCGCTCGACTCGCTCCGCGCCGCGCGCGCGGCCGGCTTCCCCATGGTGGACGCCAACCTGATCTACGGCATCCCCGGCCAGCGCGACGCCGACCCCGCCTCCGACGCCGAGGCGCTGCTCGGCGAGGACGTGGACCAGATCTCGGCGTATCCCCTCTTCACGTTCCTCCATACGCCCTACGGCCGCCGCGTGGCGGAGCATCGCTTCCCGATCATCGGCGACCGGCTGCGGGTCCGGTCCCAGCGCCTCCTCTCCCGCGTCTGCCGCGGGGGCGGGCTGGAACGTACCTCCGTCTGGAGCTTCACCCGCCGCGGGACGGCGCCCTACTCGACGGTCACGCACGAGGACTACGTCGGGTTCGGCGCAGGCGCCGGGTCCAAGGTCGGCGGCGTCTTCTGGTTCAACACCTTCTCGGTGCCCGCCTACGTTGCGAGCGCCGACCACCGTCCCGCGCTCCGCATGGCCGCCGGAGACCGGCTCCGCCGGGCGCACTGGCTCTACTGGCGCATCTACCGCCTCGAGATCGACGGCGGCGACTACCGCGCGCTCTTCGGGCGCGACCTCGAGGCCGACTACGGCGGGTTCCTCCGGCTGCTGCGCCTCTCGGGCATGGCCCGCCGCGAGCCGCCGCTCTGGCGGCTGACCGAGCGCGGCGCCGTCTGGGTCCACCGCCTCCAGTGCCTGTTCTCGCTCACCTGGATCGACCGACTCTGGAGCCGGTGCCGTGACGAGCCCTGGCCGGAGGAGGTCGTGCTGGCGTGAACCTCAGTTCGAGGTCAGGCCCCACGCGGACCGAGGGAACGCGAAGCTCACGTGGTACGTGCTGCCGGCCTGGAAGGCCCCGGACCCGGAGACCTTCCGCGAGCCGTTGATCTCGACGCCGGTGAAGGCCACGCCGGCGAACGTGCGGGTGGCGATCACGGTGCCGGCCGGACTGAACCGGTTCACGTTGCCCGCGCTGCCGGCCGCCAGGAACTCGCCGGTCTCGTCGTCCACCACGATCGAGTTGTTGCCGCCGATCGAGAGCAGCGTGGTCACGACTCCGGCCCGCGTGACCCGGAGCACCTGGCCGGCGTCGAACCGCGTGCAGACGAAGCTCCCCGTCCGCGGCTCGAAGTCCACGCCCGACATCTGGCCCAGCCCGGGCGCGATCGTCGTGATCGCCAGCGTGGTCCGGGGCGAACGGCACGCCGCCTGTCGTCGCCGGTCGGACCGCCGGCACGTAGCTGCCGTCCTGGTCCAGGTCGATGGAGTCCGGCACGCCCGCGCTCACGGCGAGCGTGGTGCGGACGCCCAGCGGCGTCGCGATCACGAGCGGCGCGGGCGGGATCGGCCCGGTCAGGTTGGCCAGCTCCGCGACCGCGAGATCGGTGTTGTCGGCGGCCATCGCCACCCAGTTGAAGAAGGCCGGCAGCCCTGGACGGCGATCGTGGTCAGACCGCCGCCGCCCGGGCTTGTGTGGAACAGGCCGCCGACGAGGGCGTCGGTCAGGAGCCAGTCGCCGGGCGCCGGCTGGGCGCGGGCGCCCGCCGTGCAGGCGGTCACGAGGAACCAGGAGGCCAGCGACCGTCGCGACATCGTCGTCCCTCACTAGATGAAGGAGGCCGGACCGGCGATCACCGGACCGGCCTCCGGGGGATCGGACTAGCCCGCGCGCAACTTCGGCCTCGTGATCTCCGACGCCGCGAACACGGACGGCTTCGAGTTCGCCGCCCGCGAGGCCGCGCCTCCGGCGTCGCGCCCGCGCCTGACGGTGACGTACTTGCGTTAGGGGTCAGCAGGATCTGCCGCAGGTCCGGCTGACCCCTTTGCAGGCCTGACCGCCCAGCCAAGGAGCGGGAGGAACACGCCGCTGGCGAGCCCCAGCGCCGGCGCACCGGCACGACCGATCGCGGATGCGTAGTGCTCCCGGCTCACAGAGGTCCTTGACTCTGGAGGCCTGGCCCGCTGCGCGGGCCGGGCAGCTCACTCCCCGACCAGCTCGTAGAACTCCTGGTCGGTCTTGCGGAGCTTCCCGCGGCGCACGAGCTCGTCCCAGACCGCCTGCGGGAACTGGGAGGGGGGCACGATGCCGGTGATCGCCGACTTCCGCCCGGCCGAGAGCGCGCGCCGGCCGCCGCGCGACTCGTCGTCGAGGCGCATGGCCTTGAGGCGCTTCCGGTACGCGGTCATCGCGGCCTTGAGCGTCACCTCGTCGATCGCCGGCGGCGGCGTCGGCGAGCCCGGTCCCTGCTCGGTCATGTCTCGGTCTCCTTGGGTCGGGCCCATCATGCCACCCACCCCCGCCCGTTCAAGGAGGGCCGCGCCCGCCTCCGATAGTGATGTCGGGCCGGTAGATGAACCACAGGCTTGCGATGCACTCCACCGGAGCCGCCCCGCTCCCCGCCTACCGGGCCGAGGACCGGGGCGAGCGCCTCCACCCCCCGCAGGACCATCCCCGCCACCAGGTGCTCACGAGACTCCGGAAGGCCCTGGAGGAGGCGATCGGCTCGTCCGACGTCCCGCCGGGCGCGGCAGTCCTGGACTTCGGCTGCGGGAGCGGGCCCTACCGCGCGCTCCTCGAGGCGCGCTTCCGACGCTACGTGTCGGCGGATCTCCCGGGCAACCCCGACGCGGACCTCGAGCTCGGGCCCGCGTTCTCGCTCCCGGTCCCGGACGGCGCCTTCGACTGCGTCTTCTCCTCGCAGGTGCTCGAGCACGTCGAGAGCCCGGAGGCCTACCTCCGCGAGGCGGCGCGCGTGCTCCGGCCCGGGGGCCCGCTGATCCTCTCGACGCACGGCACGTGGGTCTATCACCCCGACCCGGTCGACTACTGGCGCTGGACCCGGGCCGGCCTCACCCGGATCGTCGAGGCCGCGGGCTTCGAGGTGCGCCGCGTCGCGTCGATCCTCGGGCTCGGCTCCGTCGCGCTCCAGCTCTGGCAGGACGCCACGATCCGACAGGTGCCGCGTCCGCTCCGGCGTTTCTACGTGCGCGCGCTCCAGGCGACGATCGGATGGCTCGAGCGGCGCGGGCGGTCCAGCGACGACGCGTGCGTGTACGTCGTCGTGGGGAGGCGGCCGTGAGCGTTCGCCCCGGCGGCGCGCCTCCCGCGGCCCCGCCGGCGGCGGTCGAGCGCTTCTACGACGGCTTCTCCGCCCGGCTGCTCCGGGACTGGATCGAGGGGAACCGGCGGGTCGAATGCCAGTTCCGGTTCCTCCGCGAGGCCCTGCCCGCATCGCTCGGGTCGATTCTCGTGGTGGGTTGCGGGAACGGCGCGGTGGCCCGGCGCCTTGCCGCGCGCGTGGCGCCGCGCGCGCGCGTGCTCGCGCTCGACCTGAGCGGCGAAAACGTGGACGTCGCGCGGCGCTTCTTCGGCCACCCGCGCGTGGAGTTCCGGAGGGCCGACATCATCCGGGACCGGGTGGAGGGGCCGTGGCACGCGATCGTGCTCCCCGACGTCTACGAGCATATCCCCGCGTCCGAGCGTCCCGGGGTGCACGCGCGCCTCGCGGCCTTGCTCGCGCCCCGCGGAAGGCTGCTGCTCACGCTCCCGAGCCCGGGGCACCAGGCGTGGCTCCGCGCCCGCGGCGAGGAGCTGCAGGTCGTGGACGAGTCGGTGGAGCTCTCCGACCTGATCGCGCTCGCGGACGACGTGGGCGGGACGCTCGCCTACTACAACCGGGTGTCCGTGTGGCGCACCGACGACTACGTCCACGCGGTCATCGAGCGGGGCGATCCCAAGCCGCACCCGGTCGGGCCGCCCGACCAGGTGCCGCTCAAGACCCAGGGTCCGCCGGGTGGCTGGGCCCGCACCCTCCCGGCGCGGCTCCTGGCCCGCGCCACCCGCGCGCTCCGGCGCTTCCGGGCCACGCGCCGCGGCTGACGGTCCGGATTCCGCGACAGATCCCGTCCGTCCCGGGGGAAGTGCCCTCGGGGGATCGATCGGAAGGAACCCCGGCGGTTGGAGGTGAGCGATGAGCACGCGGAGTCATGGGTGGATGCTGGTCCTGGCGCTTGCGGGCGCAGCCTCGGGTCAGGGCGCGCGGGACTGGATCCTGAGCGAGTTCACGACGACCGGCGACTTCGGGGGACTGGCCTACGTGGTCCCCTCCACCGGGATGACCTCCCCGATCGCGGTCGGGCGCCCGGCGGGCTCCTTCAACGCGGTCACCATGCACCCGGACAACCGCAGCTTCCTCGTCGCCTACGTGAACACCGGCAGCGTGGGACAGCTCGCGCACGTGACGACCCAGGGGGTCGTCACGTCGATGGCCGCGATCCCGAACAGCCTCAATGCCCTGGCCGCGGGGGACGGAGGCTTCAACGGCTCCTGCCTGGTCACCACGTCCGCCGGTCTCGTGTGCTCGGTGAACGTGACGACGGGTGCGACGACCACGCTGCGATCCGTCCCGTCGCTGGTGAACGGCCTGACCTTCGATCAGGACTCGGGCGACGTGATCCTCGCGATCTTCGGCAACCTGCCGACGGGGGGAAGTCTCCTTCGGATGAACCGGGCCGGCACGCTCACCACCTTCGCGACGGGGTTGGGCCGGCTCACGGGGGTGGACTACGACCCCACGTCGGGGAGCTGCGTGGTCACGCGGTTCGACGCGCCCGGCGTGCTCCGCGTGCAGGGGAACGGCATCGTCGCGACCGTCTCGTCCTTCAGCACGGTGCCGAACGCCGTGAAGGTCGTGGCGGAGACCGGCGAGATGCTGGTGGGGGGAGGCTTCGCCGCGCCCGGACCGAACGAGATCGGACTGCTGTCGCCGTCCGGGGCGGTGATCCGGAGCCACACGGTGCCGAAGAGCTGCAGCGGCGTCACCACCTACGGCGCGCTCGACCTCACCGGGATCGGCCGTCCCCTGGGGGGCAACCCCTACGTGCTCAGGCTCTCCTATCCGGGAGCCGCGGGCGCGACCTACGTGATGGCCCTCTCGACGGGAATGCGTCCGGGCATCCGGCTCCCGAACGGAGAGATCGTGAACCTCGATCCGACGAGCCCGCTGTTCGCGCTCACTCTCGGCGGCCGACCCGGCCTGGCGGAGGGTTTCGTGGGGGTGCTCGACGGGAACGGCGAAGCGCAGGCGACCATCCACCTGCCCGGCGACATGGTCCTGGCCGGCCAGCGCTTCTTCGCCGGGTCGGTGAGGGTTCACAAGTCCCAGGTCCAGGCCGGGGGGGTCCACGGCTTCTCGATCCAGCTCGGTCGCTGAGCGATCCGGCCCGCTTGGCGGCTGACGCGCCACGTGGGAGCATGCGACGCGTCATGCGACCCGCACGGTTCTGGCTCATCCTGGCGTCTCTCGCGGGCCGAGGCGACGACCTCGGCCCGCTTGTGATCCGCGCCGTGGAGGAGCGCTCCGGCGAGGCGTTCCGAGGCAAGGGGTACTGGTGGCCGCGGGACGAGGCGGTCCGTTTCGACGGGACCACGCGGGACCTCGTCTATCGCGGCGAGACCATCGCGCGCGGCGACCCGGAGCGGCGCGGGCGGACCTACTGCTGCGGCCTGACCTTCGAGGTCTGGTTCCGCGCGTGGGAGCTGTGGGCGGCGGAGCGCGGCGTGGCCGAGCTCCGGATCGCCGCGCTCCCGGCCGGGAGGCTCCGCGAGCTCAAGGCCGACTGGTTCAACGCGCGCGGGAACCGGGGCGGGCCGGTGGACGCGCTGGTCCCGCGCGGTCTCGGCCGGCGCGTCGAGAACCTCGAGGAGGCGCGCGCGGGGGACTTCGTGCAGCTCTGGCGGAAGGACGGGAGCGGGCACTCGGTGGTCTTCCGCGCCTGGGAGCGCGAGGGCGGTGGGATCGTCGGCCTCCGCTACTGGTCCACGCAGAAGGCCACCGACGGCATCGGCGAGCGCGTCGAGCGCTTCGACGGCGACCGCCCCGTGCTCCGCGACCAGCTCTTCGTCGCCCGCGCCTTCGTGCCCGAGCCGCCGCGCTGAGCGTCACACGGGAGCCCGCCCCCGACGCAGGCTTCGGCGGACCGTCGCGGGGAGAATCGCGGGCGTGAGGGAGAGCCCCGGGAGGCGAGGCCTGGTCGGAGCGGAAGCTCTACTCTGACGGCGATCCACCTGCTCGACGAGGTGATGGGCTCCGGTCACGAGCATCGGGCCTACGTGCAGAAGCTCCTCCTCCAGCGGGTGGAGGTGATGGAGGAGGTGCTGCGGCGCCGGCTGGCCGCGCCGCGGCGGACCGGCTGCCTCGGGCCAGTGGACCAGCCGCCCGCGGTCTTGCCGCTCCGCCCGGTCCCTTGCGCGCGACTCCTGCGCCGGGCCACGTAGGCAGTCGTCGCCCTTGGCTACTGGGTGGACGTGAGTTCCTTCCCCGGGCAAGGCTTCGCGCCGTTACGTACTGCCGCCTCGAGAGCGCAAAAAGAAGGGCTCCTGCGAATCCTCGCCGGTGAGAGCACGCGGGCGATCTTCTCAGCATCGGTAGAGCTGTACGTGCCCCCGAGGAGGTCCTTGAGGCGCTTCTTCGGGGATTCGATGTCGTCCGGAACCGCCTCTTCGATCCGTCCAAGAGACTTTCCGAGCGCTTTTCGAAGGCCTTGACCGTCGGCGAAAAACCAGGCTTCGAGATGCCACTTGGCCACGGTAGTCACAACCATGACGAGCTCCGCGAGCCGTGCCGGTAGATGGCTGAATCTCTGAAGGACCATGGCGGGTTCCCGCCCATCCGCATCGACCAGCAGCACCACCTTCTTCAGCCCGCTTCCCGCGGTCATCGACTCACGACAAACGAGCCGGACAAGCCTCTCCGCCATATCCGGGGTCAAGTCATACCCACCCGGCGGGATGCGTACATCCACCAGCTCAATTCCCTCGTTGTCCATGTGTCGCAGGAGATGAGGCAGGGTTCGACGCTCGGTCATGCCGGACGCGATCACGACCACGCGCTTCCTCACGGGCGCGTTCAGGGGACCCCGAACCCTTTGGTCTCGTGGTACTCGCCGAGGCCGAAGCCCGACTCCGTCAGAGCCTGCTGCACGGCCGCGACCCGATCTTCCCTCTGGACGTCGGTCCCGTGTTCCGTTCTGCGGACGACGCACACAGCCCCGGGTTCTCCGAGTGAACTCAGGAGTCTCGGCGAATGGGTCGTAACAAGGACCTGGACCTTCTCGGAGGCCAACTTCAAGTACTGCGCGAAGCTGTCCAACGCCGCCGGGTGGACGTGATTCTCGGGCTCCTCGATGCCCACCAGTCCGGCGGACGATTCACCCAGGAGCGCGGTCATCAGAGCCAGGACTCTAAGCGTACCGCTGGAGGCGCCGATCTGGTGGACGGGATAGGCCAGCCCGGCCTCATGCTGGAGGAAGTAGACCAGACCCGCGTCGGAGACGTTCCATTTCAGATCGTCAGGCACGCCCAGGATCTTCCGGGTAGCCTCCAGGATCCGCTGGTAGGTCGGCTTGTCGCTCAGTCTCAGGGTATTCAGTCTTGCGGCGAGGTTTCGGCCGAGGGCATCAAGACGACCTCCGTCCTCGATTCCAGAGGCTCTCCGGAGCAACGCCGGGCTCGGATCGAAGAAGCGCCAGCGGCCGACGAACTCGACCAGCGCCCGGGCCGGGAATTCGGCAAGTGCCGCGGCCGCGCTGAGAGCGCAGCCCGTGGTCTTGGGAAGCGCGAGCGTGATGGATCCGATTCCTGCGGTGTACCACTTTCCTTGGCCCTCGGTGGACTCGAGCAGAAGCTCTCGTCGACCTCCGTCCACGGACTGATGGACCTCCTCGCTGATCCGGAGCTTGGGACCGCGCAGGTTGCCGAGCGCGACCTTCCAGAAGAACTCCTTGCCGTGATCCTCAAACCTCGTCTCCAGGACGACGTCCGTTGCAGTTTCCCCCTTCCAAGAGAGATGAACACCGCCTCTGAAGTTCACCGGCCGCTCGAAGTCACTTTCATCGACGGCCTCAGCCATGAGGCGGAGCGCGTCGAGGACGTTGCTCTTCCCGGACGCGTTGGCGCCGATCAGGAGGTTCAGGGGGCCGATCGGCAGACGGACGTCCCGGAGACTCCGAAAACGACGCGCTCGCAGCTCTGCTAGTCTCATGGACACTATTCCGGGATGCGCACGACGATCGCGGGCATTCTATCGGTCCCCGTCGATGTCCCCCAGCCCCGGCGATCCACCACTCGAGCTTGCAGCAATTCGCGTAGGAGGAATGGCGCCGCGACGCGCCGGGAAACGAAAAGGCCCGGACGCAGGGCGTTCCGCGTCCGGGCCTCGTGTGCTCTCGGGGCGTCTACCAGCGCCGGCCGCCGCGGCCGCCGCCGCCGTAGCCGCCGCCGCCGCCACCACCGCCGTAGCCGCCGCCACCGCCACCGCCGCCGCCCTCGGACTTGCCGCGGGCCTCGTTGACGTTGATGGCGCGGCCCTTCAGCGACTTGCCGTTCAGGTTCTGGATCGCCTGCTGGGCCTCGTTGTCGTTGGCCATCTCCACGAACCCGAAGCCGCGCGGACGGCCCGTGGCCTTGTCCGTGACGATGCTGGCCCGGATGACCTGCCCGAAGGCCTCGAACTCGGTGCGGAGCTCGTCCTCCGTCAGATCGAAAGACATGTTGCCGACGTAGATGTTCTTCATTGAATCGAACCTATCTCAGTGAAAGCGCGCCGGGACCCCATGGCGGACGCAAGTGACGAACGGCCGTCGGCAGAGTGCCGCGGCCCAGGAAAGCCCCCCGTAGGGGACCGGTCCCAATCCCGCTCTCCGCACCATCGACGGGTCCTCGAACGCCCGAGGGCAGGCCATGGCTGGAAGGAGAGCCGAGCGACGTTTCGACCGGACAGGACGACAGGTCGGCGCCCGAAACTGCAGGACGAGGAACGGGAGGACAATTCTTGATGTTCGAATGGGGAAGCGGACTGGAGGGAAAACACCCTATCAATCCAAGCCGGGCGGAAAGATAGCAGACGCGGCAACGGTTTCAAGGGTCACGACCCCGGCTACTTCAGCGTCCGCCCCAGGAACTCGCGTACCTTGCCCCGCGCGTCCTTGGCCGCCTCCGGCCGGAAGTTCCTGGAATTGGTCGGGTTGGCGAAGGCGTGTCCGGCTCCGTCGTAGACGTGGACGTCGCACTTCACCCCGGCGGTCCGGCACCCCGCCTCGAACGCCCGCACCTGCTCCACCGAGGGGTTCCGGTCCTCCGCGCCGAAGATGCCGAGCACCGGGCCGGCGAGCTTCTTCAGCTTCTCGGGGTCGCTCTCGAGCCTGCCGTAGTAGACGACGGTCGCCGTCACGTCCGGGTCGGCCAGCGCGAGCCGGAGCGCCCAGCCGCCGCCGAAGCACCAGCCGAGCGTCCCGACCTTGCCCGAAGAGCGCGGTTCCTTCTTGAGGACCCGCGGCGGGTCCTGACCCCTTTGGGCGCGTGTTAGCATCGCGCGCCCATGGGACTCCTCGGCTCGCGCATCGGACGGCCGCGGCTCTGCCGCGCGTGCGGGAACCTCATCGGCGCGGACAACGACGACTGCTCGTTCTGCGGCGTCAAGGACCGGTTCACGTCCGGGCTCCTCAGGGAACCCGGCCGGATCTTCGGAAAGTTCGGCCCCACGCGCGTGATGGCCGGGCTGATCGCCGCCTGGTTCGCGCTCGCGGTGGTGGTGGACCGGGTCTTCTGGCCCGGCGAGGAATCCATCCAGTCCCAGTTCGCGTTGCCGATCTTCCACGCGTTCTACGGGATCCGCACCTTCGTCCGGCTCGGCGGCCTGGTGTCCTGGCTGGTCCACGAGGGCCAGTTCTGGCGCCTCGTCACTCCGATGTTCCTGCACATCGGTCCCGTCCACCTCCTGATGAACGGCTATGCGCTCTTCCAGCTCGGGCCGTTCCTCGAGGAGCTCTACGGCCGCTCGAAGCTGATCTCGATCTTCGTGCTCTCGGCGATCGGGAGCTTCGTGGCGATGTTGCTCTTCGGCTATTCCGGGGCGGGCGCCTCGGGCGGGCTCTTCGGTCTCATCGGCGCCCTGATCGCCTTCGGCATCCGCACCCGGACGCGGTTCGGCGAGGCCGTGAGGGGGCAGGCGATCCACTGGGCGATCTACGGCCTGATCATGAGTCTCGCGCTCCAGGGCAGCAACACGGCTCACATCGGGGGGCTGGTGGCGGGGTTCCTCGTTGCGCTCGCGCTCGGACCGGAGGAGCCGCACCGCGAGCGCGACCGTCTGATCCAGGGCGTGATCGCCTGGGTCTGCATCGGGATCACGGTGCTTTCGCTCCTGCTGATGGCGCTGGACCTCCCGCCCTCGGGCATCGACTGGGGGCCGGCCGAGGATCGGTAGGCGGGCACTGCTCCGGGAGACGGACAGGCGCGCCCGGGCCCGGCCGGCAGCGGAAGGCCCCGCCGCCGGCCGGCCGCGTCGGATCACGGATGGTCGCGGATCGCGATCGAGTCCAGGGCGATCGTGCCGGTGGTGGTGTTCAGCGTCCCGACCACGGGGTCGATGGGGATGCGCCGGATGCGGCCCCCCACGCCCCGCCGGTCGGTAGAATCCTCCGCCCCATGAAGCGAGAAGGGCTGGCCGTCGATTTCGCCCGTGAGGTCGGCGTGGTGCTGGAGCGGATCCCGGCCGGCGCGGCCGCGACGCTGGGGCGCGCGGTGCGGCGCGCGCGCCGCGTCTACCTCCTCGGCCGCGGGCGCACGGGGCTCATCGCGGAGGCCTTCGGCGTGCGGCTGGCCCAGATGGGGATCGAGACCCACCTGGCCGGCTCGCCGATGGCGACCGCGATCGGGCGCGGGGACCTCCTGCTCGCCTGCTCGAGCACCGGCTGGGGCGCCGAGTGGGCCCGGCTCGCGCGGCGGCGCGGCGCGCGGGTCGCCGCGCTCGTAGGCGCCAAGGCGCGCTTCCCCCAGAGCGCCGATCCCCGCATCCGCATCGACGCCGTGGCGCGGCGGGACGGGCCGCCGCTCCTCCTCGGCTCCCTCTTCGAGCAGGCGCTGCTCCTCTTCCTCGACGCGGTCGCCGCCTGGCTCATGGAAGACCTGGGGTTGACCGAGGCGGAACTCTGGCGGCGGCACACGGACAGCGTGGGGAAGTGAGAGAAGAGGCTGGAAGCTGGAAGCTTGAAGCCGGAACCGGAGCCCGAAGAGGAGCGCGGCTAGCTGGCCGGTGTGACGGGGAACCGCTACAGTTGCCGGCCAACGGGTCTCCATCGAGGCAACGACCATGACCGAGGTGTTTCTGCTGGGCGCCTGCCGGACTCCCATCGGGAAGTTCCAGGGCGCGCTCTCGCCGCTCCGGGCGCCCGAGCTGGGCGGGCTCGTGATCCGCGAGGCGCTGCGCCGCGCGGAGGTCCGGCCCGAGGACGTCCAGGAGGTGATCTTCGGGAACGTGCTCACGGCCGGGCTCGGCCAGAACCCGGCGCGCCAGGCCGCGCGCCTGGGCGGCGTGCCCGACGCGGTCGGCTCGTTCACGGTGAACAAGGTGTGCGGCTCGGGACTCAAGGCCGTGGCGCTCGCCGCGCAGGCGATCCGCGCGGGCGACGCCGACGTCGTCGTGGCCGGAGGGCAGGAGAGCATGACCAACGCGCCCTACCTTCTCCCCGAGGCGCGGGCCGGCGTCCGCCTGGGACACGGCAAGCTCATCGACTCGATGGTCATCGACGGCCTCTGGGACATCTACAACGACTTCCACATGGGCCGGACCGCCGAGCTGGTGGCCGAGAAGTTCAAGATCGGCCGCGCCGAGCAGGACGCCTTCTCGGTCGAGAGCCAGCGGCGCGCGACCGCGGCGATGAAAGCCGGAAAGTTCGACGCCGAGCTGGTCCCGGTCACGATCCCCTCGCGCAAAGGGGAGGCGGTCGTCGTCGGCGCCGACGAGCAGCCGCGCGCCGACTCCACCGTCGAGGGGCTCGCGAGGCTCAAGCCGGCCTTCCAGGAGAAGGGGACCGTGACCCCCGGCAACGCCTCGACGATCAACGACGGCGCCGCGGCGGTCGTGGTCGCGTCCGGCGAGGCGGTGCGGCGGCTCAAGCTCAAGCCGATGGCGCGGATCACTGGCTACGCCACCGGCGGGATGGCGCCCGAGTGGGTGATGATGGCGCCGGTCGAGGCCGTGAAGCACCTCACGAAGAAGCTCGGCGTCACGCCCGCCCACTTCGACCTCTGGGAGATCAACGAGGCCTTCGCCGTCGCCGCCGTCGCGCTCCAGCGCGAGATCGGCCTCGACGCCGCGAAGGTGAACGTGCACGGCGGCGCGGTCGCGCTCGGGCATCCGATCGGCGCGACCGGCGCGCGCATCCTGACCACGCTCCTCCACGCGATGCGCGACCGGCGGGGGCGGACCGGCTGCGCGGCGCTCTGTCTCGGCGGCGGCAACGCGGTGGCGCTCGCCGTCGAGGCCGTGGCATGATCCCGCCGCGCGTCGGCGTCGTCGGCGCGGGGACCATGGGAAGCGGGATCGCGCAGGTGTTCGCGGCCCAGGGTGCGCAGGTGATGCTGGTGGACACCGCGCCCCAGCTCCTCGATCGCGGGCTCCAGGGCATCCGCGGCAGCCTCGAGCGCATGGCGAAGAAGGGCCTGGTCTCCGACGTGGGCGGCGTGCTGGGCCGGATCACGACGTCCACCGAGCCCGCGGCCGCGGCCGGGACGGGCTTCGTGGTGGAGGCGGTCTTCGAGGACCCCACCGTCAAGCGCGAGCTGTTCCAGCGGCTCGACGCCGCCGCGCCCGAGGGCGCGATCCTCGCCACCAACACGTCGTCGATCTCGGTGACCGCGCTGGCGGCGGCGACCCGCCGGCCCGAGTCCGTGGTCGGGATGCACTTCTTCAATCCGGTGCCGGTGATGAGGCTGGTCGAGGTCGTGCGCGGGGAGCGCACGTCGGACGGCGCGGCCGCGCGCGTGACGGAGGTGGCGAAGGCGCTGGGGAAGGAGCCGGTCACCGTCCAGGACTATCCCGGGTTCGTCTCGAACCGCGTGCTGATGCCCATGATCAACGAGGCGGTCTTCTGCGTGATGGAGGGGGTCGCGGACGCGCCCAGCGTGGACCGCGTGATGACGCTCGGCATGGCGCACCCGATGGGCCCGCTGGCGCTGGCCGACCTGATCGGGCTGGACGTCTGCGTGAACATCCTGGAGGTGCTCCAGCGGGACCTCGGGGACCCGAAATACCGCCCGTGTCCGCTGCTCCGGCGGATGGTCGCGGCCGGGCTCCTGGGCCGGAAGACCGGTCGGGGCTTCTACGAGTACGGAAAGCAGTAGAGCGATCCATGGACTTCGAGCTGAGCGAGGAGGAGCGGCTCATCCAGGAGACCGCGCGGGAGTTCGCCCGGGACGTGGTCGAGCCGGCCGCGGCGCGCACGGACCAGGAGGCCCGCTTCCCGGCCGAGGTGATCGCCCGGATGCGCGAGCTGGGGTTCCTCGGGATGACCGTGCCGGCGGAGTACGGCGGCGCCGGGATGGGGAACGTGGCGCTCTCGCTCCTGCTGATCGAGCTGAACCGCGCCTGCGCGTCCACGGGGGTGATCGTCTCCGTGCACAACTCGCTGGTCTGCGGCCCGCTCGCGCGCTTCGGCAACGAGGACCAGAAGCGGCGCTACCTGCCGCGGCTGGCCTCCGGGGAGTGGCTGGGCGCCTACGCGCTCACCGAGCCCGAGGCGGGGAGCGACGCCGGGAACCAGCAGACGGTGGCGGTCCGCCGCGGGGACGAGTGGGAGCTCACCGGCACGAAGATCTTCATCACGACCGGGAAGGAGGCGGGGTTCTACATCGTCTTCGCCCGGACCGTGCCGGGCTCGCACGGACCCGACGGGGTTTCGGCCTTCCTTGTGGAGCGGACCACCCCCGGCCTCCAGGTGACGCGCGAGGAGGAGAAGATGGGGATCCGCGGGTCCAGCACGATGACGATGGTGCTGGACGGGTGCCGGGTACCGGACGCGAACCTCCTGGGCGAGGAGGCGAAGGGCTTCTCCATCGCGATGGACACGCTCAACGGCGGCCGGATCGGGATCGCCTGCCAGGCGGTGGGGATCGCCGAGGGGTGCCTCGACGCGTCGCTCAAGTACGCCAAGGACCGCGAGCAGTTCGGGAAGAAGATCGGCGAGTTCCAGGCGATCCAGTGGAAGCTCGCCGACATGGCGACGAAGCTGGAGGCGGCGCGGCTGCTCACGCTCAAGGCCGCCTGGCTCCGCGACCGGGGGCACAACCCGATCATCGAGTGCTCGATGGCCAAGCTCTTCGCCTCCGAGGCGGCCAACTGGGCCGCGCGCGAGGCGGTCCAGGTGCACGGCGGCGCCGGATACCTGAAGGACTTCCCGGTCGAGCGCTACTTCCGCGACGCGCGCATCACCGAGATCTACGAGGGGACGAGCGAGGTCCAGCGCCTCGTGATCGCGCGCCAGCTCCTGCGGCGCTGAGCGGCGGCTCGAGCCGCCATCGGAAGCCGCCGCGCCCGCGCGCGGCGAGCGCGGCCAGGCGCCCGCCGAAGTCGGGCCGCGCGCCGTCCACGTCGGTGAACCCGTATTCCTGGGCCAGTTCCCAGGACGCGTAGAGACCGCCGGCCTTGCGGGCCACCCGGGGGTCCGCGGCGAGCGCGGCGACGGCGCGGCCCACGAAGCAGGGGCTCTCCGACGCGGCGAAATCCGGGTCCTTCCGGATCGCCTCGCGCCAGCGCTCCTCGGTGACGCCGAACCCGTCCAGCGTCGCCTCCGAGCGCAGGTAGCCGGGGGTGAGCGCCAGCGCGGTGACCCCGCGCGGATCCAGCTCCCGGGCGAGCGCCCAGGCCAGCCGGACGCGCAGCGTTGCGGCCAGGTCGAAGAAGAGGCTGCCACGCCAGCGCAGGTCGGGGCCGTCGGTGACCTCGACGAGGAGCCGGGGGCCCCGCTTCCGGCCCGAGACGAGGAGGGGAGCGAGCGCGCGCGCGGTGAGGACGTGGGGCCAGAATGTGCGCTCGATCGTGGCGCGGCCGCGCTCGAGCGGCTGCTCCCAGAAGGGCTTCCCGAACGGGACCGGCTCCTCGTCCCCCCAGAAGTCCACCACGAGCACGTCGAGCCGCCCCTGCTCGCGCGCGACGCGGGCGGCCAGCGCGGCCACGTCGGCCTCGCGCGCGTGGTCCACGCGCACCGGGATGCCGGCGCCGCCCGCGGCGTCCACCAGCTCCGCGGTCTCCTCGATGGTCTCGGGCCGCCCGGCGTAGAAGCCCGAGACCGGCGGGCCGCTCGCTCGGCTGCTCCGGCCCGTGCAATAGACGATGGCGCCCGCCTCGCCCAGCATGCGCGCGATCCCGCGTCCCGCCCCGCGCGTCGCCCCGGCGACGAGCGCGACCCGGTCCTTCAGCGGCGGCTTCATCGATGCTCCTCTCTCGCGGCCCGTCCGGCCCCGGCTCTATACTAAAACCACGTTTAGTTATGAATCTAAAGTGATGTTTAGAAATTGTCCAGGAGGCCCCGCATGAGCCCCCGGCCCCGGAAGGCCAGCGACGAGGAGGTCTTCGCGGCCGCCGGGCGCGTGATCGCGCGGCTCGGCCCCGCGCAGCTCCGGCTCGCGGACCTCGCGGCGGAGGCGGGGGTGACCGCGGGCGCGCTGGTCCAGCGGTTCGGCTCGAAGCGCGGCCTGCTGCTGGCGCTCTCCGAGCGCGCCGCGTCGGAGACGGGCGAGGTCTTCGCCGGGCTGCGGGCGGCACACCGCTCTCCGCTGGCCGCGCTCCGGGCCTATGGCGACTGCATGGCCCAGATGGGGGAGTCGCCGGGGACGCTGGCGAACTTCCTGGCATGGCTCCAGCTCGACCTGACCGACGCGGACTTCCATCGGAGCGTGCTTGCGCAGGCGCGGGCCACGCGCGCGGCGCTCCGCGGGCTGATCGAGGCGGCGGTGGCTGCCGGCGAGCTGGCGCGGGGCGTGGATGCCGACCGCTTGGCGCGCGCGGTGGAGGTCACGCTAGGCGGTTCTCTGATGGCCTGGGCCTTCTACCAGGACCGCCCGGCGTCGATCTGGGTGCGGGAGGACCTCGAGTTCCTGCTCGTGCCCTGGCGTCCCCGAACGAGCGAAAAGGGGTCGGGAGGAAAATGGTGTCACTCTTCATTTCCGCGGCGGAAATGAAGAGTGACACCATTTTCCTCCCGACCCCTTTTCGGCCTCCCGCGCGCGAAAGCTGCACGTTGGGGCCCCGGTGCTCAGGCGCCCGGCGGGGTGATCAGCGGGAGGACCTCACGCTTGTTGCGCCGGTAGACCCGGAAGTCCTCCCGGTCCACTGTGAGAACGCTGTGACGAGGATGAAGCTCGCTCATGCGGATCAGGCACAAGTCGGCCAGGTCTGGTTCGCGCTCCGCATACCGCGCCGCCAGGGCAGACAGGGAAGCCAGATGATCGGAGCATTGGAACGCGGGCACGACGAACTCCTCCTGGACCATCTGGAGAACGAGGGCGGTATTCCTCAGGTGGTAGGCGCACTCTGCCAGGACCGCTTCGCACGTCAGGAGAGGGGGCTCCACGCTCTGCGCGAGATCCACGGCCCAGTCGTGATGACGATCGTTTCGATTGGCGAAGGCCACCAGGAACCCGGTGTCGGCGATCGCTTTCACGATCGGGAGAATCCCTTGCGGCTGGAGAGGTCGCGCGGGCCGCTCACCGTTCCAGCCAGGCGGAGGAATCCGCGATCAGAACCCGACCCGCGGGCCTTCCGGAGCTGATCTCGGACGATCTGGCCCTGCGAGAGCCCGCTCCGCTTCGAGAGATCCTCCAGCCAGGCCGCCAGTTCCTTGTCCAAACGAACGGTTATTGTGTGACTCATATGGCAGAAGTGTAGTCGCAGGAGCCGGAGCCGGCAAGTCAGGGCGGGCCAGCCGGGAAGAGGTCCTGACCCATTTCGCTGCCCGGCTACCCGATCCAGGTCTCCACGCCGTCGGTCGCCGAAACCCCGAAGGCCGCGCCTGGATCGTTGATCAGCCCCTGCAGGAACACGCCGACGCCGATCAGCGCCTGCTCGCCCGGCACCATCAGCGAGATCGTGATGAACCCGCCGCCCGGGACGCCGGGCGGGCCGCCCAGCGTGAACCCGAACTGCAGCCACGGCGGCGCCACCAGCAGCGTGCCGCCCAGCACGGGGATCGAAGCCGGCGCCACTCCCAGGAGCAGCACGCCCGGCGCCCCGCCGATCACGTTGTCGATCTGGTAGCCCACCGTCTGCCCGCGCGCGGCGAGGCCCTGGCCCCGCAGCCGCGGCACCAGGCCGCCCGAGCCCGGCTTGCCCATGCCGTACGGGAGGAACCCGAAGGGGAGGTTCAGGTAGACGTCCTCGGCTCCGCTTCGCTGGTCCTGCCACGCCACGAACGGCGTCGTGCCGGAGAGCGCGATCACGGGGACCGGCAGGAACGAATCGGCCGCTCCAGGCGCGCTGCCCGTGTCCAGCCTCCGGTCCGCCGGCAGCCAGCTCGCGCCCGAGTCGAACGAGCAGTTGTAGTGGATGTCGAAGCGGCCGCTCCGCGAGTCCGCCCAGGTCGCGAGCACCAGCGGTCCCGTGGATGCGACCCGCGGCACGTCCACGCTCCCGAACGACATCGGCGGCGGCGTGCTCACCTGCACGTCCGCGGGGAGCCAGGTCGCGCCGCCGTCGAGCGAGCGGTTGAAGTGGACCGTGGGCGGCAGCCGGCCGTCGTCCCAGACCGCGTAGACCGAGAGTCCCGAGGCCGAGAGGTCGGGGAACTCCGTGAAGATGGTCCCCGCCGGCACGCTGGTGTTGATCCGCACGTCGGCCGGGAGCCACGTGTTCCCGCCGTCCAGCGAGCGGTTGAACCAGATGTCCCGCGAGGTCAGGATCGGCCCCGGGTTGTCGCGGTTGTCGTTCCACACGACGTAGACCGCCGTCCCCGCCACGTCGATCTTGGGCCCGAACGAACCGCCGAAGGTGATCGTGGTGGACCGGTCGATCCGGACGGCGGCTGGCAGCCAGCTCGCGCCCAGGTCGTCCGAACGGTTGTAGTAGATGTCGCCGCTGATCTGGCTGTTCCGGAAGTCGCTCCAGACCACGTGGACCGAGCTCCCCTGCGCCGCGAGCCGCGGGAAGATCGAGTTGGCGGCGCCCGGCAGGTCGCCGGTGTCGATGCGCACGTCGGTGGGGAGCCAGTTCGTCCCGCGGTTGAGCGAGCGGTTCAGGTAGACGTCGCGGCCCTGGCCGCTGCTTCCGTTCCGCTGGTCCTCCCAGGCGACGTAGACCACGCTCCCCGACACCGCGATGTCGTGGTCGAGCGCGAGCGTCGCCCCCGGCGCGACCCCGACGTTGAGGCGCACGTCGGTCGGGAGCCACGTGGTGCCGCCGTCGAGCGAGCGGTTGAAGTAGATGTCCGACACCATCGGGAAGGTCCCGTGGCGGAAGTCCTGCCAGACGACGTAGACGGACTGGCTGTCCGCGGCTATGCGCGGGTCGGCCGACCACGCCGCGCCCGGCGCGCTCCCGGTGTCGAGCCGCACGGGCGAGAGGAGCCACGTCTTCCCGCCGTCGAGCGAGCGGTTGAAGAAGATGTCCATGTTCCCGTTCCGGTAGTCCATCCACGTCACGTACAGGTTCTGTCCCTGGACGAAGATGTCGGGCTTCCAGGACTCGGAAGCGCCCGGTGCGGTGCTGAGGTCGAGCCGGATATCGGGGACGCGCTGGGCCGTCGCGGGCGCGGCGGCGAGCGCGGCGAGGAGCAATGCGGGCAGACGATCTCTCACGAGCATGAGCGCTCCTTTCACGTCACTGTGCCAATGGAGGCCGTGGTATTGTCCTCCCGCCCGGTCGCCCGCGGAAGCCGGGACCCCCCATGGCCGACTCCCACGACGTGCTCGTCATCGGCGCCGGGCCCACCGGGCTCGCGTGCGCCATCGAGGCGCGCAAGGCCGGGCTCTCGGCCGTCAACCTCGAGAAGGGCTGCCTGGTCGATTCGCTCTGGCGCTATCCGTCCAACCTCGTCTTCTTCACGACCGCCGAGCTGCTCGAGATCGGCGACGTCCCGTTCCCGAGCGTGAACCCGAAGCCGACGCGCGCCGAGGCGCTCGAGTACTACCGCCGCGTCGCCGCGCACTACCGCCTGGACGTCCGGCAGTACGAGCGGGTGGACGCGGTCACCGGGCGCGACGGCGGTTTCGTCGCGCACACGACCGACCGGCTCGGCCGCCGCCTCGAGCACCGCGCGCGGAAGGTCGTGGTCGCGACCGGCTACTACGACCTCCCCAACCTCATGGGCGTCCCGGGCGAGGACCTGCCGAAGGTCTTCCACTATTACCGCGACCCGCATCCGTACCACGAGGCCGAGGTCCTCGTCGTGGGAGGGAAGAACTCCGCGGCGATCGCGGCGCTCGACCTCTGGCGCCACGGCGCCCGCGTGACGCTGGTCCACCGCGGCCCCGGCCTCCACGCGCACGTGAAGTACTGGATCAAGCCCGACCTCGAGAACCGGATCGCGGCCGGGCAGGTGCGCGCGATATTCGACACGACCGTGCGCGCGATCACGCCCGATGCGGTGCTGCTCGCCGGACCCGAGGGCGAGGTCCGCCTCCCGAACGACTTCGTGTTCGCGCTGACCGGCTACCACCCCGACTTCGGGTTCCTCGAGCGGCTCGGGGTGGCGCTGACCGGGCCCGACCGCCGCCCGGTCTGCGACCCGGAGTCGTTCGAGAGCAACGTCCCGGGGCTCCACCTCGCGGGCGTGATCGTTGCGGGGATGCGCACCAACGAGATCTTCATCGAGAACGGGCGCTTCCACGGCCGCCAGATCGCGGCGGCCCTGACGCGGCGTGGCGGGCGCGCCTGAGCCGGTTCCGGCGCTCCGCGCGCCGATCGTGCTGGCGCACGGCCTGCTCGGGTTCGCCCGCATCGCGGTGCGCGGGCGGACCGTGGCCGAGTACTTCCGCGGCGTGCCCGCGCTCCTCGAGGGCGCCGGGAACCGCGTGCTGGTCCCGGAGGTGCCCAAGGCCGCGTCGATCGCCGCGCGCGCCGGGGCGCTCGCCGGCGCG
>Ga0187892_10004059_pt1 | contig 25329 bp, 25 predicted proteins | sample MA1701073metaG_FD_139345 | JGI IMG/M metagenome (GOLD analysis project Ga0187892, IMG submission 139345) | Bio-ooze microbial communities from a basaltic lava cave in the Kipuka Kanohina Cave System on the Island of Hawaii, USA - MA170107-3 metaG ... | reverse complement strand
CGCTGGTGCTGCTGCCCGGAGTGCAGTACCTCACCGGTCAGGCGTTCGACCTCGGTCGGATCGCGCGCGGTGCACACGCAGCCGGCGCGCGGGTCGGTTTCGATCTTGCGCACGCGGTCGGCAACCTCGAGCTCGCGCTCCACGCGAGCGGCGCCGACTTCGCGGTGTGGTGCAGCTACAAGTACCTCAACTCGGGGCCCGGCGCGGTCGCCGGTTGCTTCGTGCACGAGCGCCACGCGCGCGCCGACCTGCCCCGCTTCGCGGGCTGGTGGGGCCACGAGCAGGCGACGCGTTTCCTGATGGGACCGGACTTCGCACCGAGCGCCGGCGCCGACGGCTGGCAGCTCTCGAACCCGCCGATCCTCGCGCTCGCACCGCTCAAAGTCTCGCTCGAGATCTTCCATCGCGCCGGCATGCCGCGCCTGCGTGCGAAGTCGCTCGCGCTGACCGCGTACCTCGAGGCGCTGATCCGCGCGCGGCTCGCGCGCGTGCTCTCGATCGCGACGCCCGCCGAGCCCGAGCGACGCGGCTGCCAGCTCTCGCTGCGCGTCGAAGGTCCGCGCGACTCCGGCCGTGCGCTGTTCGAGCACCTCACACGCGACGGCATCGTCTGCGACTGGCGCGAGCCCGATGTGATCCGGGTCTCACCGACCCCGCTCTACAACCGCTGGATCGATTGCCTGACGTTCGTCCGCTCGGTCGAAGCCTGGGCGGCGTCGCGATGAGCGCGCCGCGCCGCTACACGATCGCCGGTGCAGGGCTCGCCGGCAGCCTGCTCGCGCTGTTCCTCGCGCGCCGCGGGCTCGACGTGATCGTGCTCGAGCGTCGCTCCGATCCACGGCGCGCGGGCTATGTCGGCGGCCGCTCGATCAACCTCGCGCTCGCCGAGCGCGGCATGCACGCACTCAGGCTGGCCGGGCTCGAACAGGCCGTGCTCACGCAGGCGGTCATGATGCGCGGGCGCATGGTGCACGTCGCCGACGGGCGTGTCGAGCTGCAGCGCTACGGGCGCGACGACAGCGAGGTGATCTGGTCGGTCAACCGCGGGCGCCTCAACATGACGCTGCTCGACGCGGCGGAACGTGCCGGCGCGACGATCGCCTTCGGCCAGCGCCTCGGCACCGTCGACTTCGCGAACCAGCGCGTCGAGCTCAACGACGAAGCGAGCGGCGAGACGCGCGAGATCGCGGTCGAAACCCTGATCGGCTGCGACGGCGCGGGCTCGGCGCTGCGCGAAGCGCTCGCGAAGGAGATCGATCTCGGCCAGCGTTTCGAGCCACTGGGGCACGGCTACAAGGAGCTCGAGATTCCGCCCGCGCGTGGCGTCGCGCTCGAGCGCAACGCGCTGCACATCTGGCCGCGCACGAACTACATGTGCATCGCGCTGCCGAACGCGGACGGGAGCTTCACGGTCACGCTGTTCCTGCCGAACGAAGGCGATCCGAGCTTCACCCGCGTCGTCACGGCCGACGACGCGAAGCGGCTGTTCGCGCGCGATTTCGCCGACGCGGTGCCATTGATGCCGACGCTCGCCGAGGATTTCACCGCGAACCCCGTCGGCATGCTCGGCACGCTCAGGCTCGAGCGCTGGCATCTCGACCGCCGCGCCGTCCTGGTCGGCGATGCGGCGCACGCGATCGTGCCGTTCCACGGGCAGGGCATGAACTGCGCATTCGAGGACTGCGTCGAGCTCGACACGCTGATCGCTGCGGGCGGCATGCTGGAAGACGTCTACGCCGAGTTCGAGGCGCGGCGCAAGCCGAATGCCGAAGCGATCGCCGACATGGCGCTCGAGAACTACGTCGAGATGCGCGACCGCGTCGACGATGCCGACTTCCTGCTGCGCCGCGCGCTCGAGCGGCGGCTCGCGGAGCGTCATCCCGATCGTTTCGTGCCGCGCTACGCGATGGTGACGTTCCGGCGCGTGCCGTACGCCGTGGCGAAAGCGCGAGGCGTGATCCAGGCGGAGATTCTCGCGGCGCTGACGCGCGGCATCGCGCGCGTCGAGGACGTCGATCTCGCGGAAGCCGATGCGCTCGTCCGCGACGCGCTGACGCCGTTGTAGGTTGCCGGCCATCGCGTTGCGACGTCCGGCCTACTCGCTGTAGGCCGGATATGCCGCAGGCATGGACGGCGCTCGCTACGCGTCACGGATTGCAGGGGATCGTCGCCGTGATCTTCTGGATCGCATGGTCGCTCGCCCAGGCGCCGTTCGCGGGCGCGGTGAACGACAGTGCGAGCGCCGCGCTACCGGTCGTCTCGCTGGTGTATGCGCGCGTCAGCGTGCCGCCGGTGTTCGGACGGATCGCACTGAACGCGCACGTCGGACAGAAGCCCGCGAACTGCGTCATCGCGACGGCGCCGCGTCCCGGCGTCGAAGTCGAGCCCAGCAGCCAGCGCGGGTTGCCCGAGGCATCGTAGACGTACGCCGTCATCGCTTCGGTCGCAGGTGTCGTCACGATGTTGAAGCCGTAGCCCGGTTTCGCCGGCGCGAACCAGCTGCCCGCGATCGACGTGTTGCTGCCGGTCACCGGCGCGCAGGCGATCGTGCCCGTCGGCTCGAACACCTCGCTCGCCCAGATCCCGTCGACGACCCAGGTGTAGACGAAGCGATCGCGCGCAGTCGGCGTGATCGTCGCCTCGCCGACGATCGTGCTCGCCGACGCGTTGCCGTCCCAGGTGAAGCGCAAGAGCGGCGCGCTCCACGTCCCGCGACCGGCGGCCGGGCGCGGACCCGTCGCGATGTACCAGATCGGTCCGCCGTCCTGCAGATACGTGTACCAGACCACCGCCCAGAGCTCGCCGATCTGGTGGAAGAAGACGCCGTGCCCTGCGCGCGCCGGGTTGTAGTAGCCGTTGTCGGTGATGACGGGCGCACTGCCCGATTCCGTCAGTGCGACCTCGAGCGTAAAGCTCGCATCGCTCGTACCGGCGTTGACCGGCGTCAGGTACCAGCGGCCCGGCGTCAGCGTCGAACCGGTGAGGTCGACGCGCTCGGTCGCGCCCGGGTGGATCGACGTACCCTGCGCCATGCCGCGCGGCGGCGCGGTGCCGAGCTCGGGTCCGGTGATCGGTCCGGGCGCGCGCGCGACGTAGAGGTCGACCTCGCCGCTGCCCGCGGTCGTCACCGTCATCGCGGTCGCCGTCGCGGGCACGTCGATGACGATGCGATCGTGCGCGTTGCCGGGTGCGAGCGCGATCGCCTCGCTGTCGCGGCCGGCTGCACCGGTCTGCATGACGATCGGCGCGGCGAGGTTATTCGCGCGCGCGATCAGCACCGGCGCATGCTCGACCGCACCCGCGCCGAAGCCGAGGCCCGCGAAGCCGATCCACGTTTCGCCCTGGAGCATGCGCGGCTCGTTCCACGAAACGCGTACCGGCACGGTGCCGCTGGTGAGGCCGGGCGCCGTCGCCGCGAGCTTCGGCGCGGCAGCGGGCGACTTGAGCGGCACGATCGCGTCGCGCAGCGAGATGATGTCGGTCGCGCCGGCCGAAGAGGCCGCGTAGTTCTGGACGAGGATCCAGACCTTCTTCGTGCGTTCGTTCGGGAATGCGATGGCGCAACGCTCGTTCGCGTTCGGGCCGCCACTGACGCAGCGCTCCTCGCTCTCCTGCACCTGACCGTCGTTGTTGTCGTCGAGGCCGAGGTAGAGATCGACGTCGCGCGACGTCGCCGAGCCGGTCTCGACGTAGACGCCGTAGCCGCCGTCGGCGAGATTCGCCGGCGGGTCGAAAAACTTCGTGAACACGCCGGCGCTCGGCAGATCGTAGGGATCGTCGCGCGTTGCATCGGCCGGCAGGCCGCGCGACTCGCCGTTCAACCGCGCGAGCGGACCGGTGTCGAAGCGCGGGTTCTTGAGCGACGCGAGATTAGGGACCTGGATGTCGCGAAAACCGTTCGTCGTGTCGGCGTCGATGCGGATCAGCGCCGGCAGCTCACCCGGATCGGGCAGCACGGCGAACGGTAGCCGCTGCGTCGCGAACGCCGGTGCAGTGCCGGTGGGCGTCAGCTCGACCGTGCCGAAGCTCCAGCGCCCGATCAGGCGTGGGTCCTCGATCGCGACGTTGATCGTCAGCACGGTCGACTGGCCGCGCGTCATTCCGAAGTTGTCGGGGCTCACCGAGACGCGGACGCCCGCCGGCGCGCTGACCGATGCGCGCCACGCGGCGTCGCCGAACGCCGTGAGCGTGCGCGTGAAGGTGCAGGCGTCGACACAATCCTCGCTGACCAGGGACGGGAGGTTGAGCGCGCTGGGGTTGCGCGCGCCGGGGCCGGTCGCGTTCGACGACGGATCCGCCGCGACGAACTGCTCGCGCGTGACGTCGAGCCAGAGGCCCGCACGCGCCGCAGTTGCGACGTGTGCGCGTCCCGCACCGCCGTCGTGAAAGCTCGCGCGGGTCGTGCCGTCGGGCAGCACGACGTCGTCGATCGCGGTCGTCTGCAGCGCCGACACGATCTGCGCGACGCCCCAGTCGGGATTCGCGGCCGCGAGCAGCGCCGCGGCTCCCGCGACATGCGGCGAGGCCATCGAGGTTCCGGACAACGTGGCGAGCCCGTTTCCGGTACGCGCCGCGGCGAGAATGCCGCTCCCGGGTGCGGCGATGTCGGGCTTCAAGTAACCGCCGACCGTCTCGACCGGTCCGCGGCCGCTGCTCGCCGCGAGCAGGTCACCCGTTCCGGTCCGCGTGCTGCGTGCTGCGGTGATCGTCGCCTGCACGCTGCCGCCCTGCGCGCGCGCCGCGGCGAGCGCCGCGACGAGCTGCTGGCCGGCCGCGTTGCCGATGTGCGTCGCCGGCAGGTAATGATCGTCCGGCACCGTCGACTCGCCTTCGGCCGGCGAGTTGTAAAGGATCATCCCGCGCGCGCCGCCTGCGCGTACGTTGAAGCCCTTGGTGACGCGGCCGGTGATCCCGCGGCGGCACAGCACGATCTCGCCGTTGAACGTCCCGGGCGCGAACGGATTGCTCGCACCGCTCGGTGGAAAGTCGATAGCGTCGCCCTGCGAGCAGAGCGGGAAGCCGCGAGCGGCCGCGTCGACGACGGTGGCCGTGACCGACTCGCTCGTGAGGCTCTGGCCCTGGAACTCGAGCGGCGTCGAGATTCCGGCACCGGTCACGTTCGCGGCGGCGTTCGCAAACTTGCGATCGTGGCTGACGTTCGCGACCGCTAGCACCCAGGGCGCGTTCGAGGGGCTGGAGACCGTGCCGGCGCCGGGTCCGTCGTTGCCGGCCGCGACGACGCCGACGACGCCGGCGAATCGCGCATTGAGAAACGCGCCCTCCTGGTCGAGCGAGCCGCGCACCCCGCTCCAGGGATCGCCGGGATCGCCACCGATCGAATAGTTGATGACATCGACCTGATCGATCACGGCCTGGTTCAACGCCGCGAGCGTCGCGCTGCCCGGACACGCGCCGGGGTCGTCGCCCTCGCCCAGGATGCAGGCCTTGTAGCTGACCACGTTCGCATGAGGCGCGACGCCGGAAACGCGTACCGGCAGATTGCCGGTCATCGTCGTGATGAACGAGTCGACCACGTTCCCGGCCGCGGTCGACGCAACGTGCGACCCGTGTCCGTCGGTATCGCTGCCGTCGCGGCCGCCTTCCTGCGTGTAGTCGCGAATCCCGATCAGCTTGTCGTTGCAGCGCGCGGGCGCCGTCTCGCACGCACCGAAGAAGCGCCCGCGGGGATTCGTGTGGTTGTAGCCGTCGGCGCCGACGTCGGCGAACGACGGGTGGCTCGCGTTGATGCCGGTGTCGATCACGCCGACGACGACGGTTTCGCCGCGCGTCCGAACGTTGCTTCCCGGCACCGTGCCGTTCCAGACCGGCTCGGCGCCGATCCACGCCGGGCCGGCGTCGGTCATGACGCGGTCGATGCGCTCGGGCGCGATCGCGACCACCCCCGGCAGCTTGCGAAGCGCCGCGGCCTCGTTGCCGTCGAGCTCGATCGCCATGCCGTTCGCGACGACGGTGTAGTCGAAGCGCGCCCGTACCGGCCGACCGAGCGCCGCGCTCGCGGCGGCGAGAAACGCCGCGTGCTGCGTCTCGAGGTGGCCGAGATAGGCTTTGCTCTCCGGGCGCGAGACGTCGAGCTTGCGCCGCCCGGTCGCCGCCGGCGACGTCGCGGCGTAGTGCTTGCCGGAGACGACGCCGCCGCGCCACACGGCGAGCGCATCGCCCTCGAGCTCGACGAGATGCACGCCGCTCTCGCTGTGTTTGCCGACGTCACCCGTAGCGGCGGCGGCGAAGCCCGAGAGGGCGATCAGGATCGAGGCGGCGATCGTACGTTGGCGCATCGGAAGCTCCGGGAGAACCGAACGCGCGAAGGCGGGCAGCGGAACCGCCGACCAACGGGAATCGAACGCGCGCCCGAAAATTGCTTGCCCGTTAGTGTGCCAGAGCGGACGAAGATCGCATGGCGCGCCGTCGTCGCTGCGTGAACGTTCAGGCAAGTGGCGCATGAGATCGCCACGGGCGAGCGGCGACGCAGTATCGCTCGACGCCGTCCATCTCGGTGCCGAGTGGCACGACGCGGTACGCGCCGTGCGCCTGGACATGCGTTTCATCGGGTAGCATCGCCCTCCATCGACTGAGCGCGTGGGCGCGGCGCGGTCGTATCGCCCGCGCTGCCCGGCGCGCGACCCGCCGACGCCCGCGACGGATAGCACTGCGTGCCCGAGGACGCCGATCTCGATCTGCCGCTCATCGCCGCGCGCGCGCTCGCGTACTCGCGCGGCGACGAGACGATCTTCGGCCCGCTCGACTTCGCGGTGCGACCCGGCGAGACGCTCGTGCTCGAAGGGGCGAACGGCGCAGGCAAGACCACGCTGATCCGCGTGCTCGCGGGCCTGATGCCACCGAGCGCGGGGACAATCGAGTGGCGCGGCGAGCCGATCGACACCCTCGAGCCCGATCCCGGGCGCATCGCGATGCTCGGCCACCAGCTCGGCCTCAAGGCCGACCTCACGCCGCGCGAGAATCTCCGCTTCCGCATCGCGCTCGGTGGCATCCGCGGCGGCATCACCGCCGCCGCGGCGCTGAAGAGCGTCGGGCTCGAAGGCTACGAGGACACCACGGTTCGCACACTCTCGGCCGGTCAGCGCAAGCGCACGGCGCTCGCGGCGCTGCTGATGACGCCGACGTGGGTCTGGCTGCTCGACGAACCCTACGCGAACCTCGACCGCGAAGGACAGGTGCTGGTCGACCGGATGCTCGAGGCACATGCGTTGCGCGGCGGCGCGACGATCCTCACCAGCCATGGCCTGGTCCACCCGTCGATCGCGCGCGTCGCGACGCGCGCTCTCGGCGTGCCGGCATGAAGGCCGGCTCGACCGCATCGGCGTTCGTCGCGGTGCTGCGCCGCGATCTCGTCGTGTTCTGGCGGCACCGCTCCGATGCACTCAATCCGCTCGTGTTCGCGCTGATCGTCGTCACGATGTTCCCGCTCTCGCTCGGCCCCGAGTCGCAGCGGCTTGCGCCGATCGCGGGCGGGGTGACGTTCGTGACGGTCGTGCTCGCGAGCCTGCTCTCGCTCGACGCGCTGTTCCGCAGCGACGCCGAGGACGGCAGCCTCGATCTGCTCGTCACCTCGGGCCAGCCGCTCGCGCTCATCGCGGCCGCGCGGCTCCTCGCGCACTGGCTCGGCACCGGTCTGCCGCTGACGCTCGCGGGCCCGTTGTTCGCGACCCTGCTCGGCCTCCCGTACGCCGCGGCGGCGACGCTCGCCGGGGCACTCGCGCTCGGCACGCCGCTGCTCTCGCTGATCGGCGGCGCATGCGCCGCGCTGACGGTCGGTCTCAGGCGCTCTGGTATTCTTCTCGCGCTGCTCGTGCTGCCGCTGACGCTGCCGGTCCTGATCTTCGGCGCCGGCGCGGTCGAGGCCGCGGCGTCGGGCGCGACGGTACAGGTTCCCCTGTTGTTCCTCGCGGCGGGCCTCGCGCTCGCGCTGCCGCTCGCGCCGCTCGCGTGCGCGGCGGCGATCCGGCTCAACGTGTCCTGATGAATGCGCTGACGCTCTGGTTTCACAAGCTCGGTTCACCGCCGTACTTCTACCGGTTCGCCGGTCGACTGCTGCCGTGGCTCTACGGCGCGTCGATCGCGCTCGCGGCACCGGCGCTCTGGCTCGGGCTGTTCCGCGCGCCGGCCGACTACCTCCAGGGCGAGAGCGTCCGCATCCTCTACATCCACGTGCCGTGCGCGTGGATGAGCCTGTTCGCGTACCTCGCGATGGCCGGCGCGGGTTTCGTCGCGTTGGTCTGGCGCATCAAGCTCGCGGAGCTCATCGCGATGGCAGCGGCGCCGGTCGGCGCCGCGTTCACGTTCGTGACGCTCGTGACCGGCTCGCTCTGGGGCCGTCCGACCTGGGGCACGTACTGGGTGTGGGACGCGCGCCTCACCTCCGAGCTCGTGCTGCTGTTCCTCTACTTCGGCGTAATCGGTCTCTATCGCGCGTTCGACGATCCGCGACGCGGTGCGCGCGCGGCCTGCCTGCTCGCGCTGATCGGCGTCGTGAACCTGCCGGTCGTCCACTATTCGGTGGTCTGGTGGAACACGCTGCACCAGGCGCAGTCGGTCAGCCTCATGAGCGGCTCGAGCATCCACCCCAGCATGCTGGTGCCGCTGCTTCTGATGGCGCTCGCGACGCACGTCTGGTTCTTCGCGTCGGTGTTCGCGCGCGCGCGCATCGCGACGCTCGAGCAGGAAGCCGGCAAGGAATGGGTGCGCGAGCTCGCGCGCGCCGGGAGCACCGCATGAATCCCATGCCGTTCGTGATCGCGGCCTACGCCGTGTTCGCCGTCGTGTTCGTCTATGACGCGGTCGCGCCGTGGCTCCAGCGCCGCCGCGTGCTCGCCGGCCTGCGCGCGCGCGCCGCGCGCGAAGCTCGGCGTCGCGGCGAAACCGGCGGCGGAGCGGCCGCATGAACCCGACCCGCCGCCGTCGCCTCTGGATCGTCTCGCTCGTCGTCGTCGCGGTCGCGCTCGCGACCGCGCTCGCGCTCGCCGCGCTGAACCAGAATCTCCAGCATTTCTTCAGCCCCTCGGACGTCGCCGCGGGGCTCGCGCCGCCGCAGCGCAGCTTCCGCCTCGGCGGGCTCGTCGAGGAAGGCAGCGTCGCGCGCGCCGACGACTCGCTGAAGGTGCGGTTCCTGGTGACCGATCGCTTCACGACGACCCCGGTCGAGTTCGAAGGCATCCTCCCCGACCTGTTCCGCGAGGGACAGAGCGTCGTCACGACCGGTACGCTGCGCGGCGACGGCACGTTCGTCGCGCGCGAAGTGCTCGCGAAGCACGACGAAAACTACATGCCGAAGGAAGTCGCCGACGCGATCGCGCGCGCGAAGGCGAAGCAAGCGGATGCAGCGCCCAGTTCCGAGTAGGCCGGACATGCGCAGCATGGCCGGCAGTCCGCGCGAGCCGGCCATCGCTACGCGATGTCCGGCCTACAATGCAGGAAACGTCAACGGATCCTCATGATTCCCGAACTTGGCCAATTCGCACTCGCGTTGGCGCTGCTGCTCGCGCTCGTGCAGGCGGTGCTGCCGCTCTACGGCGCGCACACGCGCAACGCGCGCCTCGTCGCGCTCGCACGGCCCGCCGCGGCTGGACAGTTCGTGTTCGTCGCGCTCGCGTTCGCGTTCTTGACTTGGGCCTTCGTCGTGCAGGACTTTTCGGTCGCGTATGTCGCGCAGAACTCGAACTCGAAGCTGCCGGCCTATTACCGCTACTCCGCGGTCTGGGGCGCGCACGAAGGCTCGCTGCTGCTCTGGGCGCTGATCCTCTCGCTCTGGACCGTCGCGGTCGCGGCGTTCTCGCGCTCCCTGCCCGACACGTTCGTCGCGCGCGTGCTCGCCGTGCTCGGCGTCGTCAGCGTCGGCTTCCTCGCGTTCACGCTCTTCACCTCGAATCCGTTCCTGCGGCACCTGCCCGCGTTGACCGAGGGCAACGACCTCAATCCGCTGCTGCAGGACCCGGGCCTCATCATCCACCCGCCGATGCTCTACATGGGCTACGTCGGGTTCTCGGTCGCGTTCGCGTTCGCGATCGCGGCGCTGCTCGAGGGCCGCGTCGACACGCGCTGGGTGCGCTGGTCGCGGCCGTGGACGAAGGTCGCGTGGTCGTTCCTGACACTCGGCATCGCGCTCGGCTCGTGGTGGGCCTACTACGAGCTCGGCTGGGGCGGTTGGTGGTTCTGGGATCCGGTCGAGAACGCGTCGTTCATGCCCTGGCTCGTCGGCACCGCGCTGATCCACTCGCAGGCGATCACCGACAAGCGCGGCAGCTTCCGCGCGTGGACGCTGCTGCTCGCGATCTTCGCGTTCTCGCTCTCGCTGCTCGGAACGTTCCTGGTGCGTTCGGGCGTGCTGACCTCGGTGCACGCGTTCGCGTCGGACCCGACGCGCGGCCTCTTCATCCTGATCTTCCTCGCGATCGTGACCGGCGGTGCGCTGCTGCTCTACGCACTGCGCGCGCCGCGACTCTCGGGCGAGCGCGACGCGCCTTTCGCGAACGTCTCGCGCGAGAGCCTGCTGCTCGTCAACAATCTGCTGCTCGGCTCCGCCGCCGCGATGGTGCTGCTCGGAACGCTCTATCCGCTCGTTGTCGACGCGTTCGGCTGGGGCAAGATCTCGGTCGGCCCGCCCTACTTCGGCACGCTGTTCGTGCTGCTCATGATCCCGCTGGTCGTGCTCGTGCCGTTCGGGCCGTTCAGCCGATGGCAGCGTGACGATTTGCGCAGCATCGCGTGGTCGCTGCGCGTGCCGCTCGTGATCGCCTCGCTCGCGGCGTTCGGGCTCGCGGTCGTCGTGGCGCTGCCGCGGCAAGCCGTCGCGGGCGTCTACGGCGGGCTCTGGGTCGTCGGCGGCACGCTCGCATACGTGATCCGGCTCGCACGCGATCCCGCGCGCCGGCGCGCGCTCGGTTACGGCGAGATCGCCGGCATGTGCCTCGCGCACGTCGGCATCGGCGTGTTCGTGCTCGGCGTGCTGCTGACTGAATCGACCAGCGTCGAGAAGGATCTGCGCATGGAGCGCGGCGCGAGCGCCGAGATCGGCGCGTACACGTTCCGCTTCGACGGCACCGAGCGCCACGACGGGCCGAACTTCATCGCCGATCGCGGCACCATCGTCGTGACGCGCGACGGCCGCGAGGTCGCGACGCTGCATCCGCAGAAACGGCGCTACGCGTCCGGCGGCCAGGTCATGACCGAGGCCGCCATCGATCCCGGTCTCACGCGCGATCTCTACGTCGCGCTCGGCGAACCGCTCGACCAAGGCAAGGCCTGGGCGGTGCGCATCTACGTGAAGCCGTACATCCGCTTCATCTGGCTCGGCGCGCTGATGATGATGCTCGGCGGCTTCGTGGCCGCGGCCGATCGGCGCTACCGTTTGGTCCAGCCGGACGAGGGCGAGCTGCCCGCGGGGGCCGCGACCCCATGAAAGCACTGCGTTTCGTGCTCCCGCTCGCCTTGTTCGCGGGCCTCGCGGTGCTGCTGTTCTCGGGGCTCGGCAAAGACGCGCGGCTCGTGCCGTCGCCGCTGATCGGCAAGCCCGCGCCGGCGTACGACCTGCCCTCGCTGCGCGATCCGTCGCAGCGCGTTTCGAACCGGCAGTTCGCCGGCAAGCCGTACGTGCTGAACGTCTGGGGCAGCTGGTGCGTCGAGTGCCGCAACGAGCACGACGCGCTGACGGCGTTCGCGCGGCGCGACCTCGTCCCCGTGGTCGGCCTCAACTGGCGCGACGAGCCGTCGGAAGCGAGGCGCTGGCTCGCGCAGTTCGGCGATCCGTACGACGCGATCCCGGTCGACACCGACGGCGGCGTCGCGATCGACTACGGCGTCTACGGCGCGCCCGAGACGTTCCTGATCGACGGCGCCGGCGTCGTGCGCTACAAGCACGTCGGTCCGCTGACGCACGCGATCGTCGAGCGCGAGCTCGTCGCGCGGATCGCCGAGCTCGGCGGAGCGCGGCGATGATGCGCGCCCTCGTCGCCGTGCTGCTCCTGTCGCTTGCGTCGGCGGCGCTCGCGATCGAGCCGCTGCCGTTCCGCGATCGCGCCGAGGAACAGCGCTTCCAGGCGCTGGTCGAGGAGCTGCGTTGCCTCGTCTGCCAGAACCAGAACCTCGCCGACTCCGATGCGTTCCTCGCGTCGGACCTGCGCCGCGAGGTCTTCGAGCTGATGCGCGCGGGGCGCAGCGACGCCGAGATCCGCGCTTTCCTGGTCGAACGCTACGGCGACTTCGTGCTGTATCGACCGCCGATCAAGCGCACCACATGGATGCTCTGGTTCGGGCCCGCAGTCGTCGTGCTGATCGCGGGCTTCGCGATCGTCCGGATCGCGCGTCGGCGCTCGCGCGCCTTGCCGGCCGATGCGTCCGGTATCGAGGATCTGCCGTGACCGTCGCGTTCTGGTCGATCGCAGGTGTCATGGGCGCGGTCGCGCTCGGCATCATCCTGCGCCCGCTGGTTCGCGGCGGTGCTGCGCGCGACCCGCGGCTCGCGGCGCTCGAGCGCGCGCACCGCGACGGTGTCCTCAGCGACGCCGAGCTCGCGAGCAAACGCGCGGCGATCGCCGCCGAGACGAAGCCCGCGACGCCGGCCGCCATCGTGCCGGCGATCGCGCTGGCTGTCGTCTTCGTCGCGGGCTCGGCCGTGATCTACCGCATCGTCGGCGAGCCGCGCGCGCTCGATCCCGTGCTCGCGAGCGCGACCCCGACGCTCGAGGACGCCGCGAAGAACCTCGCCGAGCGGCTCGCCGAGACGCCCGACGACGCGCAGGACTGGCTGCTGCTCGGCCGCACCTACAAGGAGATGCAGCGCTTCGCCGATGCGCGCGACGCGCTCGCGAAAGCGAACCGGCTCGCGCCCGACGACGTCGATGCGATGGTCGAGTACGCCGAGGCGCTCGCGCTCGCGTCGCCGGACCGCCGTCTCGCCGGCGAGGCACGCGCACTGCTCGAGCGCGCGCTGACGCAGGAGCCTGCGCACCAGCGCGGCCAGTGGCTCTCGGGCATCGCGGCGCTGCAGGACGAGCGCTACGCCGACGCGGCGTCGATCTGGGAGAAGCTGCTCGCGCAGCTCCCGCCGGAATCCGCAGTCGCGGAATCGGTGAAGGAACAGATCGCGCAGGCGCGCGCACGCGCGGGCCTGCCGGCACTCGCTGAGCGCGTCGCAGGGGCACCGGCAACGTCGACGCCCACCGCAGCGCCGAACGCCGAGAGTAGTGTTCCGGCCGACGCAGGCACGCGCCTCGTCATCGAGATCGGCATCGATCCGGCGCTCGCGTCGCGGATCGAGCCCGGCGACACGCTGTTCGTGTTCGCGCGCGCGCCGCAGGGCCCGAAGATGCCGCTCGCGATCCAGCGCATCCCGGTTCCGTCGTTTCCCGCGACGATCGTGCTCGACGACACGATGGGCATGATGCCGGCGCTGAAGCTCTCGCAGGCGCCGGAGGTCGTCGTCGGTGCGCGAATCTCGAAGAGCGGCAACGCCGCGCCGCAGAGCGGCGACCTCGAGATCATCTCGGCACCGATCGCGGTCGCGAGCCAGCGAGCGGCGATCAAGCTCGTCATCGCGAACGTCGTGCCGTGAGCGAGTCTCCGACCGGGCCCGCGACGCGCTTTCACGCGCTTCCCTCGCCGTTTCGTCTCAAGCGCGGCGGCGAGCTCCACGGCGCGCGTCTCGCGTACGAAACCTGGGGCACGCTTTCGCCCAATCGCGACAACGCGCTGCTGATCCTGACTGGGCTTTCGCCCGGAGCGCACGCGGCGGCGTCGCCCGAGGACCCGTCGCCGGGCTGGTGGGAAGAGATGCTCGGCCCCGGCAAGCCGATCGACACGAATCGCTGGTTCGTGATCTGCGTGAACTCGCTCGGCAGCTGCAAGGGCTCGACCGGCCCGGCGTCGACCGATCCGCAAACGGGGAAACCCTATCGGCTCGACTTCCCGGCCCTCACACTCGAGGACGTCGGTCACTCGGCACACGACGTCGTCACCCGCGCGCTCGGAATCGAGAAGCTCGCGTGCATCGTCGGCAACTCGATGGGCGGGATGAGCGCACTGGGCTACCTGCTGCTTCATCCCGGCAGCGTACGGGGCCACATCAGCGTCTCGTCGGCGCCGCAGGCGCAGCCGTTCGCGATCGCGATCCGCTCGCTGCAGCGCGAGGCGATCCGCCTCGATCCGAGCTGGCGCCAGGGCAACTACGACGACGAGCACTATCCGGACGCCGGGATGTCGATCGCGCGCAAGCTCGGCGTCATCACCTACCGCTCGGCGATGGAATGGGTCGGACGCTTCTCGCGCATCAAGCTCGAGTCCGACGATCGCGAGGCGTCCGATCCGTTCGGCCACGAGTTCGCGATCGAGTCGTACCTGCAGGGGCACGCGAAGCGCTTCGTGAAGAGCTTCGACCCGAACTGCTACCTCTACCTCTCGCGCGCCAGCGACTGGTTCGACGTCTCGGAATACGGCAGCGGCGACGTCGCCGAGGCCTTGCGTTCGATCCACCTCGAGCGCGCACTGGTGGTCGGGGTCACGACCGACATCCTGTTTCCGCTGCCGCAGCAGCAGCAGATCGCGGACGGGCTGCGCGAAGGCGGTGCGAAGGTCGATTTCGTCGCGCTCGACAGCCAGCAGGGCCACGACTCGTTCCTCGTCGACATCCCGCGTTTCGGCGCTGCGTTCGCCCGGTTCCTCGCGTCGCTGTAGACTCCGCGCCGTCTCCTTGCACCGGTCCACCCGATGCTGCTGCGCGAATTCCCCGGGGCCGACCGCTTCATCCATGAGCTGGACGAAGCCGTTTCGGCCGAATGTACGAAGGAAGTCACGGACCGCCTTCGCAACACCCTCTGCCGGATGATCCGCGAACGCACCGTGACGCTGCCGAAGACCGTGTTCGACTGCTGCGGCGACCACTACGCGCGGCGCGAGCTCTATCACAGCGAGAGCCACGGCTACAGCGTCGTCGCGATGACCTGGGGCCCGCGCCAGGGCACGCCGATCCACGACCACTGCGGCCTCTGGTGCGTCGAGGGCGTGTTCGAGGGCGCGCTCGAGATCGAGCAGTACGACCTCGTCGAGCAGCAGGACGGCCGCTTCCACTTCGAGTCGGTCGGCTCGATCCAGGCCGGACCGGGCTCAGCCGGGAGCCTGATCCCGCCGCACGAGTACCACACGATCCGCAATCCTTCGGACGACGCCGTCGCGGTCTCGGTGCACGTCTACAAGTCGCGCCTCGAGAACTGCGCCGTGTTCAATCCGATCGGCGGCGACTGGTACGAGAAAGGCACGCGGGTCCTCTCCCTCGACTGACGCGTGGCGGGCGCCCGGCGCGACCCGTATACTGCGCGCCCCTCCGTGCCGGAGTGGCGGAACTGGTAGACGCGGCGGACTCAAAATCCGTTTCTGGAAACAGAGTGTGGGTTCGATTCCCTCCTCCGGCACCAGCGCTTGTGGGATCTTCTTGATTCGCCAAGGGCTCGAGCAAGAAGAGCCTCTCGCCGCACCCCCGTGGTCCACTTTGGTACACACGGGGATCCACATGGCGAGTGCCTACATCGTTCAGCGCGGCAACGCGTTCCACTCGATCCGAGTACTCCGCGACCTCCGTCGCCGGGCTCCGCCGCACAGAGCTGCGCTTGGCTGTCCCATCACGAGTTGGACCGCCCAATCCATGAACAGGGCGGACGCCCCACTGCCGATCCGAAGTCCTTGAGCGCTTCGTCGATCTTTCGACAGCGTTTCAAGTCGGCAGAGAAGAGGCGCATGCCGTGGATCGAGGTCTGGGCGGGCTTCGGAGGGCCTGCTCAGCGCGAATGCTCGAAGTCGAACGCCGCGGGTGCCGACGCGCCGGTCGTCGGTGCACGCGTGCAGCGCAAACTGCCGCGCGCCTGCTGCTCGCCGAGCTCGGCGAGCAGCAACTTGCAGTGGTGCAGATGCTCCGGCGTCAGCCGCATGGACGCACCGTCGGCGTTGACGGAGGCGTCGAACTCCATGTACTCGTCATAGTCGCCTGCTCCACGGAGCCCGCTCAAGGACAGCCTGGCATTGCTCGTGTCCCGCATCGACGATGCGCTGCGTCGTCTCGAGGTGTTGCTCGATGTCCCGGCCGTTGAGGAAGAACGTCGCGCGCACGTCGCGTTCGCGCAGGATCGCGAGCACCGCCTCGGCACCCTCCGGCGTCGGCCCGTCGTCGAACGTGAGCGCGACGACCCGATCGCTGCGCTCGACGCGCGGCACGATCTCGCCGAAGAGCTGCACCGTGCGCGCGTTGCTGAGCTTCCATGCCCCGACGACGCCGGCGATGCCCGCGACGACGACATGGAGCGCGATGCGCAGCAGCCGCGGCCTGCGCGGCCACGGCACGAACACCAGCAGCACGCACGCGAGGACCGCGACGAGCAACAACAACGCGAGGAGATCGATCATCGAGGCGCGCCGGGTGGATCCGGGCGGATGCTAGCGACGCGCGCGACGCGATAAATGGCGCAACGCGGGCGCCCGCGCGCCGCTACGCCGACGTCGTCGTGCGCGCGCGGCGTGCTTCCTTGTCCGCGTACATCGCGCGATCCGCGGCATCGAGCCATTCGCGCAGGTCGAAGCCCGCGGCGGGTGCGTCCGCGACGCCGATGCTCACGCTGCAGCCCAGCGCCGGAAAGCGCGGAAACGTCAACGATGCGACGGCGTCGCGCAGACACTGCGCCATCGCACCCGCATCGTGCGCGCTCGCCGGCATCGCGACCGCGAACTCGTCGCCGCCGAGCCGGCCGGCATGGCTGCCCGCCGGTACCGCGCCGCGCACGAGCGCTGCGATGCCACGCAGCACGTCGTCGCCCGTCGCGTGGCCGTAGCGGTCGTTGATCTCCTTGAAGCGGTCGATGTCGACGAGCATCAACGAGACGGGCTCACCCTCGCTGCGATGCCGCGCCAGCAGCGCTTCGGCCTGCGCCTGCCAGTGCCCGCGGCTGTCGAGCCCCGTGAGCGCATCGAGCCGTGCGAGCTCGTCGAGCTTCACGTTCTGCGCCTGTACGCGACGGACCAGCCGGTAGCTGTTCGCGCTGACCGCGAGCGTGTGGATGACGACGATGGGCAGGCTCGCGAGCAGCTCCTCGCGCCGCAGCATCGCCAACACCGCCTCGGTGCGCTTCTCGATCGATACCGAACTCTTCCTGCCCATGCCTCGTCTCCGGTGGTTGCCTTACGCTACACCGGGTCCAAGGAACTGCGATCAAGACAGGAGGCACGGGGAGCGGCGCCCGACGCCCACGTCTTCATACTGGTCGTCGGTTGGTTCGAAGTGCGCCTGTATTGTCTCGACAAGGAGATCAACCACCATTGCTTCGGGAGCGATCTCGCTCGCCCCTAGTCTTTCGAGGGACGCACGGCACTCCGCATCTCCTACTTTCGCGAGCAAGAGGTCCATCACCGCGCTCCCTCCGCCGACTCTTGACGATGATCCTCGTTTCGGGGGAACACCGCACTGGGGCGCCGCGGCACGACTGGGAGGTTTCGGGCGGATACCGGAGGCGCGATCCAACATCGCATCCGATGGCATACGGATTGGTACACTCAGGGGCCCACGAGTCCCGCGGGGTGTTTATTTCGTGTTCGGGCGGTAGCGGTTCGATTCCCTCCTCCGGCACCATTTCGGTCTACCGCGATAACCCTCGGTTTTCGCGGCGGACGCATGAGCTCTAGCGGCTTCTAACGAAGCCCCGGCCGAGCCCTACGAAGAACGACACCGATCCGGACGCCCCGCCAGCCGCGCCTCCTGAACCGGTGGGCACGCGACCGACCCGTACGAGCAGAACACGCAGCAGTCGCCTTGCCGCGGCCGCAGCATCGCACCGCACGCCTTGCAGTCGTAGACGAACAGGCACGCGTCCGTTGGCATCGTCTCCGCGTGTCGGTGTCCGCACTCGGGACACGTCAGGACGGACGACAAGGTCGGCAACGCGTCGGTCACGGCGACTTTTCGACCGGTGCGTCCGCCAATCCATCGAGGCGCTGCCGGACTTCGCGCGCGAACTCATCGGCATCGAGGCGCGGAAACTCCGATCGGCTGCGCAGCTCCGGCAACTGGTGCATCAGCACCTCGGGCTTCGGCGGATCGCGACCTTCCCACGTCGCGTCCGGCCCGTAGATCAACCAGACGTCCCACGCGTAGACGAAGTCGTCGCCGCTACTCAGGCCCGCGACGGCTGACAGCCTGCCGCCGAACTCGCCCGACGCATTCCAGTAGTGCCTGACCCGATCGTTGTGCGCGAGGGTCGCGGCCGGCGCGATGTGTTCCTCGCCGCCGCCGATCACCGGCACGTGAACGACGAAGGTGTCGAGGCGCGGATCGTCCGTGCCCGCGAGCAGCGCCTCGTCGATGTCCGCGAGCCCCTTGAGGCACATCGGGCAGGACGAGTCGACGACGAACAACAACCGGACGTGCCCGCGTTTCGCGTTGAAGTCGTCGCGCAACTGCGCGAACGAGTCGTCGAGCCGCGTGTGTGACGGCGTTGCCGGCGTGTCGGCGTTCGCGGTCGACACCGCCCACACGAGCACCGCACCCGACATCAGTACCGCAATCGGCTTGCGCATGGCGGAGCCCTCACACGAAGGAGTAGTACACCGGAACGAACGAAGCGACGGCGAGCAGCGTGGCGATGATCGCGGCCACCCAGACGATGCGCCGCGTGCGTCGATTCGTGGCGGGATCGCACACGCCGCTTCCTTCGCGGTACGCCCACCGGAATGCGAACGCGATCGACATGGCCGCCACGAGCACGAACCACGGCTGCAGCCAAGCCAGTCTCGCGATCGTCACGGCACCCGATACGCCGAACAGCGTCACCGCCAGCGGTGACACGCAACAGGCACCGAGAAAGGCGGCGGCGCCGCCCATGCCGACCGCGCCACCCGCCGCGCTCCATGCCCTCGATCGCTCTCGCATCGCGCTCGACCCTCCGGGAACCCGGAACGCAGAATACGGTCCGTACCGTGGTACGGAGTCAAGGGCCGCCCATGGAAAACCTGACGATCGGTCGTCTCGCCGCACTGGCCGAGGTCACGGTCGAGACCGTGCGCTATTACCAGCGCCGTGGTCTGCTGGCCGAGCCGTCGCGCAGGCACGGCGAAGTCCGCCGCTACGGCGACGACGACGTGGAGCAGCTTCGCTTCATCCGCCGTGCACAGGAAATGGGCTTCGTGCTTCGTGAGATAGACCATCTGCTGCATCTGCGCGCACACGGCCGATGCGAGGAGACGCGTGCAATCGTCGCGAACCGTCTCGACGCCACCCGGCGGCAGATCGCGTCGCTGACGGCGCACCGGGACGAGCTCGCCGCATGGATCGAGGTCTGCGATCGAAGTACGCCGGACATCGCGTGCCCGAGGCTCGAGCGCCTGCGCGGATAGCCGACCGAGCCCGCTTCACCCCTTGCGCCGCCGTTCAGCGGCCGCGCCCGCAACACCGCTACGCTCTGCGCCTGATCCTGCGTGGAGGCTGTGACATGGTCGTGCGGATGCTCGCATTGCTCGTCCCGATCGCGCTGTCGGTGTTCGCGCCAACGCAGGCGCAGCAGAACGTCGTGGTCCATTGCGAATCGGTCGGCGGCCGGCAGCAGTACTGCCAGGTCGAGACGCGCTATGGGGTGCGGCTGGTGGAGGAGTTCTCGCGCGGGGTCTGCCGCGAGGGTGGAACCTGGGGCCACGACGCGCGCGGGATCTGGGTCTCGCACGGCTGCCGCGCGGCGTTCGAGCTCGGCGCGGGCGACGACGGCTACGCCGGCGATACGCGCGGCCGCGACGATCGCTACGATCGCTACGACCGTGATTCGCGACGCGACGACTATGATCGCGACGGCGGCTACGACTATGCGGGCGCCGGCGGCACGATCCTCTGCGAGTCGAAAGACAACCGCCGCCGCTACTGCCGCGCCGACGTGCGCGGCGGGCAGGTCGTGATCGTGCGCAACATCAGCCGCGCGTCGTGCGACGAGGGCTACGGCTGGGGCTACGACGACGGCGGCGTCTGGGTCGATCAGGGTTGTCGCGCGGAGTTCGCGGTCGAGCCGCTCGGGCGCTACGGCGGGCGTGGGTCGCAGCGTCGGCGCGGATCGGGCGAAGTGATCTCGTGCGAGTCGAAGGACTTCCGGCGCACGATCTGCGGCATCGGCCGCGCGCGCGACGTCGTGCTGCTCGAGCAGACGAGTGAAGCGGCGTGCATCGAGGGCCGCACGTGGGGCTTCGACGGGCGCGGCGTCTGGGTCGATCGCGGGTGCGCGGGGGATTTTGCGGTGACGCGATAGCGTGTGCGGGTTGCCGGCCATCGCTGCCGCGATGTCCGGCCTACTCTGGCGTCGCAGCATCGACTCGCCGGACTTCGCCTTCGGCTCACTGCGGCCTACGATCCTCAGCCCTCAGCCTACGGCGTCTTGCAAAGCGCTTCGCGGATCGCCGCCGCTTCGCCCTGCAGCGCCGTGAGGCGCTCGATGCGCGTGCCGGGGCTCGGGTGCGTCGACATGAACTCGGGCGGCGATTGTCCGCCCGCATGATGCTGCATGCGCTCCCAGAGTCGCGGCGCCTCACCCGCGTTGAAGCAGGCGGCCGCGGCCAGCATCAGGCCGAGGTAGTCCGCTTCGGATTCGTGGTCGCGCGCGTACGGCAGCAGCACGCCGTACTGCAGCCCCGCGCCGAGCGCAGCCATGACCATGCGTTGCTGCTGCGGGTCCATCTCGCCGACCGCCACGCCGGCCGCGATCGAGCCGAACTGCAGCAGCTTCTGCTGCGCGAGCCGCTCGCCGCCGTGGCGCAGCAGCGCGTGCGCGATCTCGTGCCCCATCACGGCGGCGAGGCCGTCGACGTTCTCGGCGATCGGCACGATCCCGGTGTAGACCGCCATCTTGCCGCCGGGCAGGCAGAACGCGTTCGCCTGCTCGGAGTCGATCACTTCGACTTGCCACTCGAACGCTTCCCACGGCGTCTGCTTCGGCGTGCCCTTGTTCTCGGCGAGGTAGAGCTCGACCGAAGGCCCGACCTCGACGAGGCGGGTCATGATCGTCTCGACCGTGCGCGGCAATTCGCCGCCCTCGACCACCTGCGACTGCGAGAGGATCTCCTGGAACGACTGCAGCCCCAGCGCGACCTCCTGCTCGATCGACGTGTCGACGAGCTGGCGCCGCCCGGTGAACGACGCGTCCTGCTGGTGCGAGAACCAGTAGTAGACGAAGTACGCACCGAACAGCAGCAGCGGCCACAGACGTAGCCCACCGCGACGCCGGCCGGAGCCGGCGGGAGCACTGCGACCGAACGGACCCATACGCACCTCGTCGCCGTAGCGCCCACGACGGCGCGAATGATATGCGCGAACACTGTACCCGCGCTGTGCGGTGTGGAGCGCGGCGCGTCAGAGCTCGCGCGCGACCCGAATCCCGGCGCGCGCGCTGCGCGTCTCGTTCGCGGCGCTCAGGCGGTATGCCGAGCGCGTCTGCTCCGGTGCGCTGCCCCACGAGCCGCCGCGCACGACCCGGCGCTTGCAGCCGGGGTTGACCCAGGCGCTGCCGTCCGCGGGCGCGCGCACGTAGCTGTCGTGCCAGCAGTCCTCGACCCATTCGGAAACGTTGCCGCTCGCATCGAACAACCCGAACGCGTTCGCAACGAAGCTCCCGACGGGCGCGGGACCCCAATGTCCGTCGCCGTAGTTCGGGAATCCCCGCGTCCACGTGCGTCCGGAGGGGGCCGCGTCGCGCGCACCGGTGAAGTTCCCGATCACGCGTGCCGGCGGGTTCGGGCCCCAGGCGTAGCGTTCGGTGCTGCCGGCGCGCTCCGCATACTCCCACTCGGCCTCGCTGGGTAGCCGGTAGCGCTTGCCGGTTCGCTCCGAAAGCCAGGCGACGTAGGCCGCCGCGTCGTTGTACGAGACGTGCACGACCGGCTCGTTGTCGCGCGCGCGCTCGCCGCGGTAGTCGTTGCGCCAGTCGATGCCGCGACCCGTCGCGAGGCGACCGCCCTTCTCGTCGTAGTACGTCGAGGAGCCCTCGCGCTCGGCATCGGTCGTGTAGTCGGTCGCGCGCACGAAGCGGCGGAACTGCGCGACGGTGACCTCGTTGCGACCGAGCGCGAACGGACGCGAGATCGTGACCTCGTGGACCGGGCCTTCGCTGTCCTTGCGACCGCGCTCGTTTTCGGGTGAGCCGATGCGGTAGGTGCCGACCGGGAGCACGACGAGCTCGGGCGCGCTGCCGGCGCGGTCGAGGAACGGATCGGCGAACACCTCGCCCGGCGCGCGGTGCTCGTAGAGACGCGAGTTCGCGATGCGCTCGCGCATCGTGTCGATACGCGCAGGATCGGCGCCGAGCGCCACCGCGCGCGTGACCAGCGCCTCGGCACTGTCGAGGTTGCGCGCGTCGATCGCGACCTCGGCGCGACTGAGCAGCGCGGCCGAGCGCTGCGTGCGGAGCTCGTTGATGCGCGTGCGCGTCTCGAGCTGGGTCTGGGTGCCCGCGAGGATGCCGGCCGCGAGCGTCATGAGCTGCTCGGCGTCGGCGAAACGGTCGTCGCTCGCCGCGACCAGCGCCTGCTCGAGCACGGCGCGTTCGATCTGCTCGAGGCCCTGCCGCGCTGCGAGGTTGCGCGGGTCGAGCTCCATCGCGCCGCGGTAGCTCTCGAGCGCGCTGCCCGCTTCGGGATCGAACCGGTTGCCGGCCGCGAGCCGCTGCGCGCCCTGCCGCAGCAGCTCCTGCGCGCGCGACAGGACCTCGACCCGCTCCGCCAGCGCGTCGGTTTCGGCCTTGGCCACGTCGCGTTCTTCGAGCGCGTCGATCAACGCGCGAGCCGGCGCGGCATCCCCCGCGTCGAGCGCGAGGTTGGCCTGCTCGACTTGCGTCGCGACGACGGCGTCGCGCGCCGCGGCGACGGCACGGTTGTCGGGATCGACCTCGAGCGCGGCGTCGTACCAGTAGATCGCGTTGTCGTCCTCGGGCTCGATGAGACGACCTGCCGCGCGCGCCGCTTCGGCGCGGGCGAGCGCGTCCTCGACTTCCGCGCGGGCTTCCTCCGAGACTTCGCTCAACGACTCGACCCCGGGCGCCGGAACCTCGGTCTCGGCGTCGGCGACGGCGTCGGGCTCCGGCGCGATCACGCGCGCGAACGGCGCCGACTCGGGCGCAGGCGGCGGTGCTTCCTCGAGCGCGGGCGGAAGCTCCGGGCCCGCGACGAGCCCGAGCCGTTCCGGACCGACCCAGCGATACGCGAACGCCGCCGCGAGCAACGCGAGCCCGAGGATGCCGCCGATGGCCTGCTTGCGGTCCGGTGCGAGATTGAACATGCGCTCACCGCGCGCCCCGGGCGCGCCTCGTGCGACCATAGGTGATCGAACGCGCGACCTGCAACCCGAGGGTCGCGCGCCTGCAACCCCTCAGCGAACTTCCGTTCATGCACGACTGGATCGCCGACGACACGGCGCTCGCCACCCTTTGCGCCTCGCTCGCCGACCACGACGCGATCGCGGTCGACACCGAGTTCATGCGCGTCCGGACCTACTGGCCCGAGCTCGCGCTGGTCCAGATCGCGACGCCGCATCACACCGCGCTGATCGACCCGAAACCGGTGTCGTCGCTAGAGCCGCTGCGCGCGCTGCTCGTGGACGGGCGCTCGCGCAAGCTCATGCACAGCTCGAGCGAAGACCTCGTCGCGTTGGGGCGCATCGGCGCCCGGCCGATCTCGGTGCTGTTCGACACGCAGGTCGCGGCCGCGTTCGCGGGCCTGGGCCCGGGCATCGGCTACCAGCGCCTGGTGCAAACGCTGCTCGACGTAACGCTCGAGAAGGGCGAGACGCGCTCGGACTGGCTCAAGCGGCCGCTCACCGAGCAGCAGCTGCACTACGCCGAGCAGGACGTCGTGCACGTGGCGGCGCTGCACGACGCGCTCGTCGCGCGGCTCGAGGCGCGCGGCATGCTCGCCTGGTGCCTCGAGGACTGCGATCGGCTCGCGCGCACGAGCAACGAGGAGCCGACGGCCGATCCGCACCACGAGCTCCGCAACGCATGGCGCTGGCCGCGGGAGCGGCAGGCACTGCTCAAGCGCGTGCTCGAATGGCGCGAGCGGACCGCTCGCACGATCGATCGGCCGCGGCTGTGGATCTTCGACAACGTCAAGGCAGCCGAGCTCGTCTCGGCGCCGTCGCTCGACACGGACGCGCTGCGCGCGGCGATGGTCGGACAGCGCTCCTTCCCGAAGCGCGCCTACGACGAGCTCGCGGCGTTGCTCGCGACGCCGATCGGTGCCGCCGAGCTCGACGCGCTCGTCGCGATCCCCGAGCCACTGCGCGGCGACGACGAGCGCCGCGCCGACGCGTTGCGTGACGCGGTCGCGGCGCGGGCGCAGGCGATCGACCTGCCGCCCGCGCTGCTGATGTCGCGGCGCGCGATCGAAGCGCACGTGCGCGGGGTCGCGCTGTCGGAGCTCGCGGGCTGGCGCGGCGCGGTGCTCGCCGAGGTGCTGGCGGGCGCCTGAGGTCGTCGGGCGAGGCTAGCCACGCCTGCGGCCGACGTGTATGATCCGCGCCCTTCGCGACGCCGACATCGGCGCCGCGGGGAAAATGCACGGGGCGGTAGCTCAGCTGGGAGAGCGTCGCGTTCGCAATGCGAAGGTCGAGGGTTCGATCCCCTTCCGCTCCACCAATACTCAAAAGCCGACGAGTCTCTCGTCGGCTTTTTTGTTGCCCGAAACCCCAGCCGTGGCGCGGTTCCGGCGGTTTCTGCGAAGGCGGCGCCTCTTGCCCGCGCCCTCCGACAGGGGCCGTTTCCGCGAGGTCTCGGTCTCTAGTCTCTGTTCTGCGAAGGATCGCAAGGCCGCCATTGCGCGCGCCGCAACATCTCAGCGCTTGTTCGTCGGCTTCTCAGCTCCGCACCCCGCGATTTCGGTGACGCGACCATCACTTCTCCGGATCGAGCGCTCACGCTCGCGTATCAGCGCTTCGCTCTCGCGCTCGGCTGCGCGCTGCTCGCTCGTCGATAGCCGTGCGCGGAGCTCTGCTTCTCGAGCCGCGGTGCGCTCAATCAACATCGAGGTCGGTGGTCGAGCCGCCTGCGCGGCGAGGAGCCACTTGAGGGCTGGCTGATGCCGTTGGTGAAGAATCAGAAGATCCGCCGCGACATAGCCTGCCCAAGGCGCACCGAGTACGTAGGCTGATTCGTGCGCCGCGATGGAGCCGTCCAAGTCATTGACCCGCTGAGAGAGGATATCCGCCAGCTGGGATAGGAGGTGTGCCTCGCCGACGGCGGAATGCTTCAGTGCCGCAACGGCCGGCTCTGTGGGGCTTCCCGTTCGCAGGGCTTCTTCGAGCTG
>Ga0187892_10004058_pt1 | contig 25334 bp, 23 predicted proteins | sample MA1701073metaG_FD_139345 | JGI IMG/M metagenome (GOLD analysis project Ga0187892, IMG submission 139345) | Bio-ooze microbial communities from a basaltic lava cave in the Kipuka Kanohina Cave System on the Island of Hawaii, USA - MA170107-3 metaG ... | reverse complement strand
GCCCAGAGCGCCGAGGGCACGACGACGAGGTCGGCCAGCACCATCAGGATGCGCTTGGTCTGCCTCGGCCAGCCCAGCATGAGGCTGACGAGGCGGTTGCGCGGGGACGAGAGGAGCGCGGGCTCGAGCTTTGGTCGATCCATTCTTTTTGCCTCGGGCCCCCCTGCGCAGCGCAGTCTACGCTACTCGGGAAATCAACGCATGCGCGTCACGCCCGTTTACAGCAGTTGTCGCACTGCGGCGACAATTTTCTCCGAAGTGGGATAGTAGTTCGCTTCCAGCGCCCGGCTGGCGGGTGCCGGAGCAAACGGCAGCGTGATCCGCAAGGGAGCGCGCTTCAGGGGCCCGGGAACTGCGATCTCCGCAATCGAGGTGATCACCTCGGCGGCGAATCCCGCCGGGCCCCAGCCGCCGTCGACGACACAGAGCGCTCCGGTCCGCTGGACGGATTCCAGGATCCGCGCGGAATCGAACGGATTGAGCACACGGATGTCGACGACTTCGGCGTCGATGCCGTCCGCTGCCAGATTTATTGCGGCTTCCTCGCAAAGGTACGCCGAGTAGCCGGCGCCGACCAGCGTCACGTCGGTGCCTTCCCGGCGAATTACCGGACCTTCGCCTGCGAGTGGACGTTCTTCAACAGGATTCAGCGCCGACATTCGCGCGTACAGCCAGCGATCGTCGATGTACATCACCGGATCGTCGCAGAGCACGCTCGCGATCAGAAGATCCCTGGCATCCTCGACGGTCGACGGCATCACGACACGAATCCCCGGTACGTGGGCAAACCAGGCGTGCAGGGCTTGCGAGTGCTGCGCTCCCTGCTCGCCGCCGCGATTGATGATCGCGCGGATCGTGACCGCCGGAGCGGTCTGGCCGCCGAACATGTGCGACCACTTGGCCGCCTGATTCACGATTTGGTCCACCGCGAGCAGCATGAAATCCATGCGCGGATGGATGACGATCGGGCGATAACCGCACAATGCGGCACCGATCGCCGCGCCGGTGCAGGCAAGTTCCGAGACCGGCGTGTCGATGATCCGGTTCCTGCCGAACTTCTCGTCGAGACCCGTCATCGAATTGCCCACGTACCAGGGACTCCAGACGCCCTGGCCGATCGCAAACACTTCGTCGTGATTCGCGAGCAGGTGCTCGAAGCCGCGACAGATGGCTTCGCCATAACTCGTCCCCTCAGTGGCGCGCATCGGCGCTCCGATACACCAATCCGAGGAGCGCCGATGGGTCCGGATAAGGAGCCGCTTCGGCCCTGGCTCTCGCGTCCGCGACCTTGCGGCCAATGTTTTCTCGCAAGGAATCGAGACGATGTTCGTCGATGAGACCAGTCGCCATCATGCCTTCAGCCAGCCGTGTGATCGGGTCGCGCAGCTTCCATTTATTCAGTTCGGTCATGGTCCTGCGGACGCCCACGTCGATGTCTTCCTTGGGTCCGACATGGCCGCGATGCCGGTACGTCACGGCTTCGAGAAATGCAGGGCCATTGCCGCTTCTGGCATGCGCTGCGAGCGATCGGGCCGCCGCCGCAACTGCGAGGACATCGTTGCCGTCGACCGTGAGCGACCGGATCGCGTGCGCGTCCGCAAACCGCGCGATGCGGTCGCTCGGCTGGCGCAACAGGATGTCCAGGTGGCTGGAAAACAGGTTGTTTTCACACACGAACAGGATCGGCAGGCGCTGGGTCGCCGCCAGATTCAGGGATTCGTGGAAAACGCCTTCTTCCGCGGCGCCGTCGCCGAAGAAGCTCACGGCGATCGCGCCCTTGCCGTCCATTCGCGCCGCGAGCGCGGCGCCGACCGCGATCGGAATCGTCGCGCCGACGAGCGGCACGCAGCCATGAAAGCCGACGGACGGCGCGTGCAGATGCATGGAACCGCCCATGCCGCGCGAAACGCCGCTCTCCTTGCCGAGGATCTCGGCGATCAGGCCGAAGATGTCGCCGCCCATCGCCAGGATGTGGGAATGAGACCGGTGGCCGCCGAAAACGCGATCGCCGCTCCGAAGCCAGACCGGTATGCCGACCGCGATCGCTTCCTGTCCGATCGCGAGATGGCAGGGCGTCCTCGCGAGCCCCTCCTCCACGAGCCTGCCGATCGTCTCTTCCGTGAGCCGGATGGTCAGCATGTCCGTCAGGAATCCCATCAGCATCGCGGGATCGACGCCTGCGACATCCAGGGGAGTCTGGTGAGAAGCCGGATCCGCAAGACCGCCGAGTTCCGATCGGTATTCAGTCATCGAATGCCTGCGAATCGATTTCCCAGCCGACGCTCCCGGCCACTTCTTCCAGTTGCTTCACGTTCTTGACGCCTACGATCGCCGACGTCACCGCATCGTGCGAGAGCACCCAATTTACCGCAATCTGCGCCGCCGACTTCGAATGATTGGCGGCAATCCGTTTGACGCGGTCAACCACCGCGAGATTTCTCTTGAGAGCCTCGCCTTGGAAATGCGGCAGCCGGTATCGGCGGTCGCTGCCCTCGAACCGGCTCGCCTCGGAATATTTTCCGGCAAGCAGCCCTTCCGCAAGCGGCCCGTAAACGAAGATGCCGATGCCGCGCTGCCTGCAGTACGGAAACAATTCCGCCTCGCCGCTTCGTTCGAGGAGGTTGTACCGGACTTCCACTGCCGCAATGTCCGCCAGTGCGTCAGCGTGCCTGACGTCAGCGAAAGAAAAATTCGAGATCCCGATGGCGCGTATCTTCCCTTCGCTCTTCAGCGCCATGACGGCCTCGAGCGACTCCTCCAGGGGAACGCTGCGATCGCGGGCATGCAACAGATAGAGCGGGACCGAGTCGATGCAGAGGCGGCGAAGCGAATCCTCGAGCGCCTGGCGCAGATAGGCGGGACTCAGATCGAAAGATGTACTCGCGCGCCTCTGACCGGGCGGTAATTCCCATCGCACCCCGCCCTTCGTCACGATGAACATGTCATGGCGCCTCGCGCCCAGCGCCTTTGCGAGGGCCCGTTCCGATTCCCCGAGGCTGTAGACGTCCGCCGTGTCGAAGACGTTGATGCCGAGATCGGCCGCGCGGGCCACGGCGCGGATCGTGTCCTTCCGGTCGTATTCGCCCCAGTCCGTGCCACCGAGCTGCTCACAGCCGACGGCGATGCGCGAAACGGACGCACCCGCCCGCGGGAGTGGCAGGAATTGCACTAGCGGGAATTTCCGAAGAGCTTCACGAGGGTTCTGCCGATGATTTTCATGTCGGTCCAGAAGCTCCATTCCCTGACGTACTGGACGCGCAGCCGGTTCTTGATCGGCAGGACACAGCTCTCGAAGTTGGCATCGACGTTTTCCGTGCCGACGTGGGAGGCCAGATCGATGAAACGGACGGAAGACAGGTCGGTAATGCCCGGCCTGACGCTCAGGATGAGCTTCTCGTCGCCCTCGTAAAGGCTCGTATATTGCGGCACTTCAGGACGCGGGCCGACGATGCTCATCTGTCCGCGCAGCACGCAGAAGAGATTCGGCAGCTCGTCCAGCTTGTAGCGGCGCAGGAATGCGCCAAACGGTGTGACCCGCGGATCGTCCTTGCCAGTCGACGGTCCGCCCATATTCGATGCGTCTGCGACCATCGTGCGGAACTTCAGGATGCGAAAGGGCTTGCCGAAACGGCCGCTGCGAACGCCGCGAAAGAAGACCGGGCCCGTCGAGGTGAGCTTCACGCCGATTGCAATCAGGATTAGCACCGGCAGGAGCGCGATCAGGGCGATCGACGACGACAAGATGTCGAATACCCGCTTGGCGGCCATTTCAATGCGCCCGGGAGCGCGCGATGCGTTCGACATGGCCGGCGTACTCACGGTAGATCCGGGTCGCAAGGAATTCCCGCTCGAACATGGTCGCAGAATTCCGCGCCATGTCACGGCGGAGGCTCTCATCCTCCGCGAGCCGCGCGACTTGCGAGACGAGCGCCTCGACATCGTCCGGCGCGTGGGTCAGTCCCGCGCCGTGCCTCGCCAATATCGCTTCCGTTTCCCCGCGGAGCGACGACAGGATCGGAAGTCCCGCGGCCGCGTATTCGAAGATCTTGTTGGGCACGCAGCCGGGCATCTGCCGGATCGGCGCGAGGCCGGCGTGCGAGATCGAGAGCAGATGATCCGCATCGGCGGCGCTCAACCAGCCGGGAGCGGTGAGGTTGCCGAGCGAACGCGCCGCGGCCGACACCTCGCCGAACTGCTCGCCATCGCCCGCGATCACGAATTGCACCCCCCGGAGACCGCGCTGCTCGAGCGCCGCGGACGCCAGGCAAACCGTGCGCAGCCGGTACACATGACCGAACGAGCCCACAAAGCAGAACACGATCTTGCCCGCGAGCTGCTTCGCGAGACCCAGTGCTGTTGCCGACGGGGCGGATCGCCGCAATGGCTGCGCGCCGAGGTAGAAAACGCGGTCCTCCGGTCCGCGCGTTCTGGCCGCCTTCGCGAGGCCCCAATCCAGAAATCCCTGCGAGCACGCGACCAGGCTGTCGGAGCCCGCGATGCTCGCCCTCGCCTTCCATGTGAGCGGCAGCAGCGTGACGCGCGCAGCGGGCCGAAGCACGGGCGGAGCGAGATCGACGAAGGAATCGGGCCAAGGATCGCGGACGTCCACAATCACGGGAATGCTGCGCCGCTTTGCGAAGGCAACCGCCTCATAGGCAAGCTCGATCGTCGGAAATGCGCTGACGATGACGTCGGGCGGGGCCGACTCCTGCGCCCGGCGCCGGAACTTCGCCGCGAGGCGGGAATGATGCAGGAGGCGCGCAATCGACCGGTTGTTGCGGTAGCCGCCCGCAAACAAGAGCCTGAGCTGGAATCCTGGCCCGACCTCGACCTCGCGGTCCGCATCGTACAAAAGCGACTTGCGCTGGTGGGAATGGGTGCTGGCCCACCAGGTCGCCTGGTGCCCCTGCCTGGCGAGCTCCTCCGCGAGCATCCAGGTTCGCATCTTTCGGGCATCGGGCTGAATCGGCAGGTTTTCGCCGTCCTTGACCAGCCAGACATTCATCTGGGATGCGAATAGACCATGTACATCTGCCAGGCCATCAGGCGGATGCCGGGGATCCTGAGGACGATCCGGTCGATCGCCTGGAGCATCGAGAGCAGCCTGCCGAAGACGCGAAGGTTACGAAACGGAATGGCGAGGATCGTGAAGAGATGGTAGAAGCGCACGTCGACGCGCGCAAAGTGATCGAGCCCCTTGCGCACTTCCCTCATCGTCAGGATGTGATCCGCCTCCCAGGCCGTGCGCAGATGCGGCGTCAGGCGGCGGTACCAGGTGATTGCCGGGTTGTAGCCAAGGGCCTCGGCGCAGATGATCTCGCCGGTCGGCTTCAGGACGCGCGCCAGTTCGGGAAACGCCTTGTCGACGTCGAGATGATGCAGGACGCCCGAGCAGACGATGACGTCGAAATGGTCGTCCGGATAGCACATCGCTTCGGCGTCCATCACGGCGAATTGCGTGCGCGAGGCGAAGCCTGCGGCCGCCGCGGCCTTCTTCGCGGTCTCGATCTCGGCCGCGGAGATGTCAATGCCGTGCGCCTCGGCCCCCGCGCGCGCGAGCCGGAGCGCAATCTCGCCGTTGCCACAGCAGTAATCGAGCGCGCGTTTCCCTGGACAGCGCGCGGCCAGCCAATCGAAAAGGAATTGCTTGCTCTCGCGGTCGATCGCGTAGAAGGACTTGTTCGGGTACTTGCGAAGGAATTCCTCCGGCGTCAGGCGGTGGCGGTCCAGTTCGCGCCGGTCGTGAAAACGGGCTTCTTCGCGCTTGCGATCTTCGACGGTCGCCACGGCGGCATTGTAAGGAGTCCGCCTCATGCGTCCAAAGCCACGGCGCCACCTGCGAGCCGCTCGCAGACTTCCTCGAATCGGCGCGACCAGCGCGCGTGATCGAACTGCTCTGCCCTCGCGAGCGCACCACCCCTGAGGCGCCGCCAGAGCTCCGGGTCCCCATGCAGGGTGGAGATCGCGCGGACCAGGGCCTTGGCGTCCTGCGGCTCGATCAGGAGGCCACAGGACTCGTCCACGATTTCAGGGATAGCGAGCCAGTGCGTCGTGATCACCGGAAGCGCATGCGCAAAGGCCTCAGCCACGACACCCGGATAGCCCTCGTTCTCGTGGAAGGTCGGGAGCACGACGCAGTCGTAGTCCCAGAGTCTCGCATCCACCTGCTCGTGCGTGAGGAATCCGCCGTACCGCGCGCGGCCACCGCCGCGTGCGTCGATATGCTCCGCGGCGTACTCGTCGGGCGGGCCGTAGATGTCGATGCGGCAATCGGCGGGTAGCTGCGGCGCGGCTTCCAGGATCGTCTCGATGCCTTTCGTGCGCCACAGGTGGCCAAGGAACGCGAAGCGCGAGCAGTAGGCGCGCGCCGTCGGCGATTGGCCGTCCGTGCCGGCCGGACGCGCGGGTGCCTTGATGTAGGTCGAGAACCAGACCAGCTCTCCGCTCGCGTGGCTCGCGAGCTGTGCAATCGCGCGCCGGGTCTGGAGCAGGACGACGTCCGCGGAGAGGATCAGCCAGCGGATGATCGCGCGGGTGATCGGGCCCTGCTTCAGGTAGAAGTCGCCAAACCCGCCGCCGAACGGGCGCAACACCACGGGCCTGCCCATGAGACGGCAGAGTGCGACGACGAGCGGGCCGACGAGGAACATGCCGCGGTTGCTCGCGTGGTAGGACACGACGTCCGAGCGCCGGACGTGCGCGATCGTCGCGCACAAGGTCCTGAGGCCCACGAACAGGTTTTGCGCGCGCCGCGCGTGCCGGTCGCCTCTCGAGGTGTTGATCACGCGAACGCTGAAGCCTTCGTGCGCCTCGAGGTCCTCCACGAGCGTCTGAAAATGCCGTGTCGTGCCGCCCACTGGCGGAGGCAGCGGCCCGATCAGGAGGATTCGGATCTTCAAGGGCCCGACGCGGGCACCGCGACGATGTGAGTGCCGCTGGTCGTCAGGTCTTCCACGGTCAGGTCGCGATACCGGGCGGCAAGCTGCGATCGGCGAAGCGACGACGGCGTCAGGACCGGGCGGTCGCTCACGATGTCGAAGCCGTGCTTCTTCAGCAGGGAAACGTGCCGGGAATGCGGCGCGCGATTGAGCAGATAGGAGCGCCGGCCGACCACGACCCTCCAGGCGAAATCCGAATAGGTCCAGTGACCATTCCAGGCGTCCGCCTTGCGGTGACAACGGAAATCGATCTGGTGGGACATCGCGCCCGTCGGCTTGAGCCAGCGGTGCATCGCCGCGTACGTGGCGTCGAGATCGTCGACGTGCTCGAGCACTGCCTGCGAAAAGATGAAATCCACCGAGCCGGCCTTCACGACCGACGGATCGTTCCACGGAGCTTGGTAGACGATCATCGACGGCGCGTCGGCCGTGCGTTCGATCGCCGAACGCACGGCGGCGATGCGCTCGGGCGTGAGCGCCGCCTCCATCGCATCCTCGGGCAGTAGTCGCCGCGGGAATCCGTGGCGATCCAGCTTCGGATTGAGCGCGGGAAATTCCCGCTCATCCGGTATCGGCTCGCGGTCCCTGAACAGCCGGACGAGCTCGTCGAAAATCGCTCGCGTGCGAGCGGGATTCGAGTAGCGGACAAGGTCGAACGCATAGTATTTTTCCGCGCCCGACAGGAGCGCCGCCACGCCGATGCCGATCGAGTCGCCGGGGCCCAGCTCCGCGACGACCCGCGGCACGCCGGCCGTCATGCCGCTCGCCTGCGCGAGCACGAAGTGGCGGAGCCACACGGAATAGCAGTACCGCGCAGAATCCGTCCCGCCGGTCACGCGCGCGCGGTCGTAGCCCGGTATCCAGGTCGCGAGACCCGAGAGCAGCGCCTTCGCTTTCAGCTTCACGGGGTCAGGCGGCGGGCTTGCGGCCGCGCGCCTCGATGCCGTTGCCGCCCCGCTCCACCCAGAGCGCCTCGGCGCCGAGCGCGGCGAGCGTGTGCCCGATCGCGCGGCGCGACCGCAGACGCTTGTACCAGTCGGTCAGCGAATCGTGCGTGTCGAGCTCAGCCCACTCGTACTGCAGCTCGTCGGAGAGCGCCGGCAGGGCGTGGAAATACGTGAGGATCGGAGACACGCGCGACAGCAACATCTGCAGCGGCTTGTGGTTGCGGACGGCGCGGTGAAGCGGAAAGAACCATCGCGTCAGCGCCTTTGTCGCGGCAATGCCCTTCTCCGGCGGCAGGCGTTTGAGGATCGGGCGGATGAGCGCCGCCGTGACCTTGGTGTAGGTCGAGAGCGCGTGGCGGTAATGATCGATGACGAGCCATCCGCCCGGCTTCACCTGTGCGAAGAGATCGGCCATGGTCCGCTCGGGGTCGCGCGTGTGCTGGATCACACCCAGACACATGACGATGTCGAACTGCCCCGGCACGAACGGGAGCCGGTTGATGTCGCACTGCGCGATGCGATGTCGCGGCGACTGCGGGCAGTTCGCCTGGTTCGGCTCCACGGCAGCGCTCAGATCCGTCGAAGTGACGCGCGCCGTGGGCGTCGCGAGCAGGACCTCGGTGAAACGGCCGGCACCGCAGCCCGCCTCGAGGATGTCGAGCGGCGCGGATTCGTGCAGCCGTCGCCAGAGCGGCTCGCCGAAGCAGCGTCGCAGGCGATCGCGAGAATAGGTCGTGCCGGTGTACGAATCGAGCTGGGTCCTGCGGTACTGCCGCCATTGCGCGCCGAAGGCATCGACGAAAGTCTCGGCATCGAGCAGCAGGCGCGGAATACCCTCACGGACCGGGAACGCGTGCCCGGCCGGACAGGTGAGCGCGTCGCACGCCGCTCCGTCCTGTAGCGCTTGACGGTCGATCGGGCACACGAAGGCGGGAAATGCGGAGGCGCCGCGCGTCAAGCGGCCCGCTCCGCCGGAACGAGCATGTGCAGGTACTGATGCGCGATCCGGTCGAGCGAAAATTGCGCCGCGCGCACGCGCGTATCCGGTGCAGATCCCGCTGCGAGATGCTCGGCGATCGCCGCCGCCATTAAATCCGGCGACTCGGCCGGCACGAGCCGACCCCAGCGGCCGTGCTCGAGCAGCTCCACGGAGCCGCCCACGCTCGTACTGACGATCGGCTTGCTGAGGGCCAGCGCCTGCATGAGCGCATTGGGACAGCCCTCTGTCAGCGACGAACTGGCGATGACGGCGGCGCGCCGCATCCAGGCGAACGGATTGCGCTGGAAGCCCGGCAGCAGGAAGTCCCCGGCGACGCCGAGACGATCCGCGGCCGCTGCGAGACTGGCGCGTTCCGGCCCCTCGCCGAGAATCACGAGACGGCAGCCGCGGGACGCTCGCAGGAGCGCAAACGCGCGCACGAGCGTCGCGAAATCCTTGAGCGGCGCGAGGCTGCCGACGCCCAGAACGACGGGTGGCGCCCCTTCGGCGAACCAGGGATGCGCCAAGGGCTCACGACTCTGTTCCTCGATGCGCCGAAGGTCGACCGGGTTGTAGATGACGCGAATTACGGACGCCGGCATGCCGAGGAGACGTGCCAGATCGGACGCGACCGCCTCCGAGTTCGCGACGATGGCGTCGGCGAGGCGATAAGCGGCTTTCACGATGCGCAAGAGCACGCGGCTGCCTGCGGCATCCGCCCGTCCATAGACCTCGCTCGGCACCGAGCGCATGGAGATCACGCAGCGGGTCGAGCCGCCGGCGAGGCGCCGTGCCATGACGGCGACGACGTTGGCGTGATCGAGGCCGGACAGCAGAGCGGCAGGCCGCTCACGCCGCAGGTACCGCACGAGCCGGGGCAGCGCGGCGAGGACGCGCGGCGCAGCGAGATCGACGACCCGCACTGCGGTGCTGACGTCCGTGAGATAGGGCCCGCGCGTCGATGCGAGCACGAGATCAACTCGCCGGCCCTGTTTCGCGAACTCGTTCGCGAGGTCGACAAACACGCGCTCGGCGCCACCACCTTCGAGTGAGGGGAGAAAGAGCGCAATCGCGCCGCTCATCGGGCTCTCGATTCCGCGAGCCAGGCCTGGAACATGAGGATCCGCCAGACGCCTTCGCCCGAGCGTGTGCGGCCGGCCAGGTGCCGCGACCACTCCGCGCGCACGCGGTCCGCGTCCAGGTAGCCCTCACGTCGGAGACGACCGGCCTCGAGCAGCGACTCCGCCCATTCCCTCATCGGGCCGCGAATCCACTGGCCGACCGGCATGCCGAAGCCCTGCTTCGGCCGGTCGTGCAGGTTCTTCGGAACGTAGCGCGACAGCAACTGCTTCAACAGCCATTTCCCCTCGCCTTTCCGGTACTTCATGCGAAGCGGCAGGCGCCACGCGAGCTCGATGATGCGGTGATCGAGGAGCGGCACACGCGACTCGAGGCTCACGCCCATGGATGCGCGGTCGACTTTCACGAGGATGTCGTCGGGCAGATAGGTCGTGCTGTCCGCGAGCATCATCGCCTCATAGAACGATGCTCGAGCAAGTCCCGCGTCGAGCTCGACCGTCTGTTTCGTGGTCGCCCCGTCCCGAACCACGCCGGCGGCATTCGAGTCCCGCATGACGAGATCGTAGAACCGGGACGCGGCAGGGGCCGCGACGAAACGCGCGTAGTGATCGCCGAAGGCCGGCGCAATCGCCTTGCGCACGACGCGCGGAACGTGCTTCAGCACCGACCAGAGACGATGGCCACGCACGTAGCGTGTGTAGCCACCGAACAGCTCGTCGCCGCCGTCGCCGGAGAGGGACACCGTAACGTGGCGGCGCGCGAGCTGCGACACAAGGAAGGTGGGGATCGCCGAGCTGTCGCCGAAGGGCTCGTCGTAGAGCGACGGCAATCGCGGCACCACGTCCATCGCTTCGCGCGGCGTCGCGATCAGCTCGGTATGCGCCGTGCCGAGATGGCGGGCGACCGCCTTCGCATGCGGCGCCTCGTTGAACTGCGATTCCACGAAGCCGATCGAGAACGTGCGCACCGGCCGCGAGGATTGCGACTGCATCAGGGACACGACGGTCGAGGAATCGATGCCGCCGGACAGGAAGGCGCCGAGCGGTACGTCGGCCACGCACTGTGCGGCGACTGCGCGCCTGAGCTCGGTGTCGAAGAGATCGATTGCCTCCGCGTCGCTACCGCCGAATCGGGAGCCAAGCCCGGCCATGGCGGCTTCGTGGAAGGACCAATACGGTCGGGGCGCAGACATCTCGCGCGCGGGCGCTCGGCCGCCGAATTGGACGTAGGAGGCCGGCGGGACCTTGCAGATTCGTTGATAAATCGAACACGGGCCGGGTACATAGCCTCGCTCGAGGAACACCGCAACCTGATCGCGGTCCACTCCGGCCGAGAAAGCAGGATGCGCGCGCAGGGACTTGAGTTCGGAGCCGAATAGCAGCACGCGACCCTGCCAGCCGTAATAGAGCGGCTTCTCGCCCGCGCGATCGCGCGCGAGTGTCAAGGTTCGTGCCTCTGCATCCCAGAGCGCGAGAGCGAACATGCCTGTCGCCATTCGAAGAGTCTGCTCTACACCCCAACGGTCAAACGCCTCGACCAACGTCTCGATGTCCGAGTTGCCACGCCAGGCGGGGGCATGACCCGACTGGGCGAGCGCCTCGCGCACCTCCAGATGGTTGTAGATCTCGCCGTTGACGCTCACCGTGCAACGGCCGGACGCGGAGCTCATCGGTTGGCTCCCTGCCGCCGATAGCTCGAGAATCGAGAGGCGCCGGTGCCCGAGCGCGATGCCGTCCTCGGCATTCACCCAGGCTCCGGTTGCGTCCGGGCCACGGTGCGAAAGGCTGGCCACCATTTGGGCGAGCGCGTCACGCGCCGTCGGCTCGAGGCCGCCCGGCTGCAGGAATCCGGTCAGGCCACACATGGCCTGCGGCGCGCGACCAGCTCATGGCAGCCGAGGCTCTGCGCGCGACGCGTCCTCGTCACGGCGAATCCGCGTGATTCGAGATAGCCGACGAGCGTCTCGAGCGACGCGTATTCGTAGGGAAAGCCGCCGATCCAGTCGATCCGGTCGTGCTTTGCGCTCATGCCGCGCGCGGGGCGGCGGCGGAAGAGCGGCGCGAGCGCCGTCATCGGCCGGAGCATCAGCGTGTACTTGAGGATCACGAGCAGTCGTACCAGACCGCTGACGGTCCAGACGTACAGCGGCCGCAGCACTCGCGGCAGGAGGTTGTACCAGAGCTTCACGAACCACCAAGCACGCGACTTCCAGCCCTGGTCGGCATATACGGCGATGAACAGGCTGCCGCCCGGCGCGACACTGCCAACGGCGTGCTCGAGCGCCAGCCACATCGCGCCCGTGTGATGCAGCACGCCCCAGCTGTACACGACGTCGAACTCGCCGAGCGATTGCAGGTAGCCGCGGTCGAGCACGGAGCCCTGCTCGACCCTCCAGCTTCCATCGTTCGCGAAGTAGCGCCGGCGCAATTCCTGCGCGCACTCGACCGACTGCGGGTCGTCGTCGAAGGAGTGCACGACAGCGCCGAGGCGTCTCGCCGCCAGACTGAAGAGACCCGATCCACAGCCGATGTCGAGGAAGCGACAGCCGGCCAGATGCGCGACGGCGAGCATCTCCTTGAGCGATGTCTCCGCGTCGGCAATACGCTCGTCCGTAAGAAGCGCGAGAAAGCGCGACCAGTTCTCGCCGAACTGGAATCGATCGGCAGCGGGAACTTCGGCTTCCGCCCTCAACGAGGCAGCAGCACGGCTTCCCACTGCGCCATCACCTTGTCCTGGCGGAATCGCTCGCGAACTTTCTGCGCCTCGTGCCCGAGACGTGAGCGCAGCTCGGGAGTTGAAATCAGCTCGGTCATCGCCTGCGCCAGTGCTTCGACATCCTCGACCGGCACGAGGCGTCCATTGACTCCATCTTGAATCAGTTCGGCAGGGCCGGCGGGGCAGTCAGCGCTGATCACGGCGGCGCCCATGCCCATCGCCTCAAGAACGGCATTTGGAAAGCCTTCGAAACGCGAAGGCTGCACGACGAGACCCGCGCGGCCCATCCAGGCCTCGATGTCTTCTACGTGCCCGAGGAATTCGACGCGGCCGCCGATCGCGAGATCCGCGGCGAGCATCTCAAACGTCGCACGCTGCGGACCGCTGCCCGCGATGACAACCCGCCATTCCGGAAGCCGGCGGAAGATACGGGCATACGACTGCAGGAGCAGATCGAAACCTTTCTCGTCTACGAGCCTGCCCACGCCCAGGATGAAGGGCTCCCGTCGCTCGGGCGGCGTCGGCAACGGTCGGAGTGCATTGGCAATGACCTCGGTACGCTGGCCCCAGTGCTGCCAGATCCAGTCGGCCGTCGCCCGCGTCTGGCAGACGAGCGCGTCCGCCTGTCCGTAGACAAGCCTGCGGAGCAGACGCCATTCCGCCTGGAGGCCCGTTTCGTAAGCCGGCTGTGTGCGCTCGGAGATGACGACGCGCGCCGGCAGCCCGCGGGAGGCGAGGATGGCGGGAACGTTGCTGCGCGTCAGGAAGCTCAAGACGGAGCACGGTCGCGACGCTTCGAGTACGCGCCGGAGCTTCCGGATGCGCGCCAGATTGCCACGCAGTCTGCCGCCGACGGCAGAATCAAGATGAACCCTCTCGACGCGAGCGTCGAGGCTGTAGCAATCGCGCGTGCCTGGGCCAGCCCAAGTCGCGACGGTCACGTCGAATCCTTTTGCCGCCCAGTAGTTCGCCATGTCCGCCAGCTGCCGTTCCGAGCCGCCGCATTCGAGTGAGCCCGTGATCAGAAACAGGTGCGGGGAGGCGCCTGCCAAGGACCCGTCCGGAACACTCATTCAGCCGGCAGTCGGCGTGGGTCGAGGAGCGCGGTGGATACCGCGACGAACACGGCCAGGAACCCGCTGTAATGCACGTTGCCGGCGAAAGTCATGAAGAGATAGCAGCACCCGACGCCGAAGATCGTGGCCCGCGTGGCATCCGGAGTCGACCTGCCCGCCCGATACAGCCGCACCGCAACTGAAATAACGATCCCGTAGACGAGCAGAAAGCCGATCAGGCCGGAGTTGTAGAGCACGTCCACGAAGGTTGAATGCGAGGTGATCTCGAATTTCGAACGGAACGCTTCCACGCCATAGCCGAACACCGGATTCTCGGTCCATTCCGACAGGCCTTGACGCTGCCAGGCGCTGCGCCTTTCGAAGCCCGAGTATCCGGCGATGTTCTCGCGCGCCTGCAGCACTTCGACGCCGAGCTCGACGCGATCCACGCCACGGCGGATCGAATCGATCAGCGCCTCGTTCGACAGCACGACATAAGCAAGCCCGCCTAGTAGCACGGCGATGACGAGGAGATAACGGCGCGCCGTTTGCAGGAAGTAGCGACGGTACAGGACTGCCGCCACGATGGTGCCAACGAGAATGCCGAGATTCGTCTTGATCGACGTCGTCGCCACGATGTGCACGAATATGACGGCCGAAATTGAGACGAACATGAGCGGCAGCCTGCTCCGCGATGCCAGGATCAGGCTGATGAACAGGCCGAAGAGGTAGAGCTGCGCGATCGCGTTGTAGGAGAACTCCGCCGGATAGGTGAATGGAAATCGAGTGACTGCCGTGTAGGCCACGGCACCCGTGAGAAATCCCGCGAGTGTTCCGAGGAGCACCGGCTGCTCTTCGTGGAAGGCGAGCAACGTGCTGTAGAGCACGAGCACGAGGAGGAAGGCGGTCGCCGGAACGATCGTATTGAATGCAAGCTGGACGTCGCGCGTCCACAGGAGCTGGATCAGCATGTAGCCGACGTACGCCGCGTACAACCACGCCTCGCGCGTGACGACGAACGATGGGAATCGCAACAGGTGGAGCAGCAGGAGTCCACCCGCGAGCGCAGCCACGCGGGCCGAGCTGAACGCCTCGACAAAACCGGCATTCAGCGTGGGGCCGAGCGCGGCTGCGCTCGCGAGCCCAAAGGTCGCGAGCGTGCCGACATTCCGGCCGAGCGGAAGTCCGGCAGCGGGCCGAGGCTCGGCGTTATGCTGCACGGTCTGCGCCGGCGCAGCGCCCGATCACGAAGATCCACACGTGATACTTCTGCCGGTGCGGAAACTCCAGGATGTCGACGAGACGGTATTCGTTCCTGCCCCACTGAAAGATTAGGTAGGGCATGACCATCGGATGAGCGCCGAAAGGATCCATCTCGGAGGCGGCCGCCGGTGAATTTGCATTCGGGTAATCGAGGAACAGGAGGCCCGATTCGTCGAGTTGCCCGGCCCAGGTTGACATTGCCCTGCGCGGATCGAATGCCTGGTCGATCGAGTTGCTGTAGACGAAGGAAAAACGGTTCTGCCATTCGTCCTTCGGATCGTGGAAGTCCCACTGCACCGTGTTGGGGAATTGCACCGCGGTACCGGAAATCTCCGTCCCGATCACCGGGCATCCGAGCAGCCGGGAAAATTCCGCCTGCTCGTAGCCTCTGCGCGTGCCGTGACAGATGCCGGAATGAACCCGTGGAACGTGCTCGCGAATGTAGGACGCGATCGCGCCGAGCGTGTCCGCATCCGCCCACACCTGGCCGAGCTTGCGCTTGTTGTGGAAGATCTGAATCGACTTGTACTTCTCGTATCCGGCGGTGCCGTAGTCGTGCTGGTAGGTCAGCAAGAGGTTCCGGCTCGGCACGACGCTGATGCCGAACGGGCGCAACAGCGCGTTGCCTGCCTTGACGAAGAAACTTCTCATGCGGAGACTCCATCGCGCATTGGCCGCGATCCCAAGAAGCCCTCGAGCCGCTTGAACAGTTTGACGAAGTTGTCGATCTCCTCGGCGGGGATCTCGCGCTTCCAGTCGTTGTGCCCGGCCGGCCCGAACGGCGCGAGGTACGTCGTGTAGGCAGACAGGATCTGTTCGCGAGCGGGCATCCTTTGGGAAATCTTGCCCCGGATCAGCTCCGGCAGCGCCTCGATCTTTTCGACACGCGACGCCGACGGGAACATTGCAATTGGCGAGTCGCCAAGTAGCACTACGGGCTTGCCGAGGAGAGCCGCCTCGAGGCCCATCGTGCCCTGGATCGCGACGACAAGATCGGCGGCGTCGATGAACCTCCTGCCGTCCGCAAACGGCGCGACCAGCTCGACGCCCGGCAGAGCGCGCACGCGGCGAAATTGTTCGTCCGCGAAGTTCGAGAGATCGCTCTTGTGGATCTTCACGAGGAGCTTGTGGGACGGCGGCACGGAGCGGGCAAGCAGCTCGATGACCCACGTCTGATTGCTGAAAAACGGCGCCCAGACGTCGATCGATGCCTCTGGCTGCCGATGCAGGCCGAAGAGCACATACGGCTCGCCCGGCGGCTCCGTGAGCGTCCTGATCCGGGCGGCGGCCCGGCGCGCAGTGGCTGCGCGCCTGATACGCGAGACGGCCTCGATAACGCTGTGCCGGCCGGGGTTGTCGGTGAAGCGTAGCACGTCACGTCGTCGTACATTGCGAAGCGTGCGAAGCACGGCGCCAAGTCTTGCAGGGATTCTGGTGAGCGCGCTCGCGAACGACGGCAAGGGAGGCTCGATGTACGCGGGCGCGCGCAGCCGGCCGGTTTCGAATGCCTCGAGCGCGGTCCGCGCGAGCGCCGCGAGCGCGGCGGGGTCGCGAACGGGCACCATCTGCACCCTGGTAGCTGGAGAGAGGCCCTCGCAGAAACAGGCGAGACCAGGCGGAATTACGCTGAAATTCATCGCGAACCATGGAATCCGGAGCTTTCTCGCAACCGCGAGGGAGATGCCGGAATGAATAGCGTCGAATCCGGCGACGACGGCCGACGGCCGCAGCTCCCGGTAAAACTGCGCGAGCCGGCGCGCGAGGAATGTTGCGTAGGCGAGTGCCTCGTCGTAGTCGAGCGCCGAAACGACACGGTCACCAAGGATCATGTTGTGAATCGAGGGTATGCTCTCGCCTTCCAGCGATCTCAGCAGGTCCCGGTCTGGCGCTGGCAGCGGCTCGTCGGCATCCTTGCGGAAAAAGTACAGGCTTCGCGCTTCGTCCTCCCGAAAGTCACGCGTGAAATGCCGCGGATGCACGATATGGGACCAGCGCTGGTGGGTCCTTTGCACGAGTGGCTTGCCGAGCGCTGCGAGCAGCTCGCGGCTCCATCCGACGGTCACGATGTGGAATTCCGCCTGTGTCGTCATGCAAGCAGACTCCAGTCGAGCGGCGTGCCTTTCGGCGCGTCCCTGCTCGCGCGGCGGCCGAGTGCCTGCTCGTAGAACCGCGGATGCAGGCCCATGCCGGGTCGTACGATGCGCAAATTGCGCACGGTGAAGACGTCGCCCTTCCTGACATCCTCCGCCACATAGATCGAGCGACGGAACTGCAGCGATGCGCGCTCGGACTCCGTCGGCCCGAGGCGCGTTGCGCCGAGCGAACGCCACGCGCGCTCGGTCTCGGCGACGAGCAGTTCTAGCTCCTCCGGCTCCAGCGAGAAGGCGCTGTCGACGCCGCCGTCGGCACGGCGCAGTGTGAAGTGCTTTTCGATGGCCGTGGCTCCATGCGCCACCGCGGCGACGGCCGCGCCGACGCCCATGCTGTGGTCCGAAAGGCCGACTTCACAGTCGAAGCGTGCGCGCAGCACGGGAATCGCGAGCACATTGCTGTTTTCGGGGCTCGCCGGGTACGTGCTCGTGCATTTCATGAGGATCAAGTTGCGGGCGCCCCCCTCGCGGGCAGCCCTGATGGCCTCATCGATTTCCTCGAGGGTCGACATACCGGTCGAAATGAACATCGGCTTGCCGGTTGCGGCAACTTTCCGGATCAGCGGAAGATGCACGATCTCGAAGGACGCGATCTTGTAGGCCGGCACGGCCAGGGTCTCGAGAAAATCGACCGCGGTGTCGTCGAATGGCGTGCTGAAGCAGAGAGTGCCGAGCTCGGCGGCGCGCCGCATGAGCGGTGCATGCCATTCCCATGGCGTGTGCGCGCGCTGGTAAAGCTCGTGAAGACTGCTGCCTCGCCAAAGGCTCCCTTCGTCCTCAATGAGAAACTCGCGCTCCGAGATCGGCAGAGTCATGGTATCGGCGGTATACGTCTGGAGCTTGATCGCATCGGCGCCCGCTGCGGCCGCGGCCTCGACGATCGCGAGCGCCCGTTCGAACGACTGGTTGTGATTGCCCGACATCTCGGCGACCACGAATGGCGGATGCGCGCGCCCGAGCGGCCGGCCGCCTATCTCGATCGCTGGATTCATTCAGCGAATCTCCTTCACGTACCGGGACTCGCGCAGGGCGAATCCGGAGGACTCAAAAAGGCGCCGAGAGGGCTCGTTAATACCAAGCACCTCGGCCACGACGTGCTCGACTTCGGGCCGCGCTTCGCCGAGACGGGATTCGGCTGCCTGCAGCAGCTCGGCGCCGAATCCCTGCCCCTCGCTGCCCGGCGCCAAGTAAATCGACAACCGCGCCGACCTTCCATCGATGTCATAGCGAACCACGCCGACCGGCTTCCCCGCCACTTCACCGACGAGCAGCAGCCGCCCGGAATCGGCGAGCGTCGACGTGAACCAGCGCCGGTGCGTCTCGTAGTCGATCGGCGCGGGGTCGCGCGAGGCCAGCCTGACCGCGGCTTCGTTCCGCCATTCGTGCATGGCCTCGCAGTCGGCATCGCGCGCACTTCGTACACGCACTTGCAGGATCCCGAGTGCGCGCATCAGGCGCAGAGTGCCGTGCCCATCGACGACCGACATCGCGCAGCGCGAGACGGTCGCGAGCAACGCGGGATTCTCCAGGCACGCGGCAATCTGACCCGCGACCGCGGCCGCGTCCTCCGGCGGGATCGCAGGCGCGAGCACGACGCCGAGCGAAGCGGCTTGCCGCACCTGTTCGCGCTGGTTGTCAGCGAGCGCGAATGCGAGGCTGGGCAAGCCGAGACAACAACGCTCCCAGAGCGTGGTGCCGCCGGCGCCAATGGCGAGTCCGGCAGCGCTCATCAGCTCCGCCATGCGGGTGGTCGCAGGGTGAAAAGTAAAGTCGTGCCGGTCACAGGCCGCCGCAATTGCCTTACGGTCGCGCGCCTCGGCGCTGAACACGACGTCAACGGAGGCACTCCCCAATCGGAGGCCAGCGAGTGCGTCGATGGCGGCCAGCGTGCAGCGGGCGGCCAGCGGGCCGCCGCCGTGAAACACCAGAATCCGGTCGACGCGGCCGTTCCGCGGGGCGACGTCGGCGCGGCGCAATCGAAACTCATCCCTGAGCGGCGCATAGCGCGGACCAAAGAGACGCAGGCATGGCGCCGGCAGCTTGGCGCAGTAGCGTCGCTCGGCATCCTCGACCAGGTTGGGATCGATCAGGACGTCGGCGTCATGGGCGCGGTTGCCCAGGTCGTCGATGGCGAGGATTCTTGCCACATGCGGCCGCATTTGGCGTTCCCAACGTTCGTCCAGGCCATAGTGATCGACGATCAGCCACCTTGGCCGCGCGCCGATCGCGTCGATTGCGGCGCGCGTCGCCGCGGCGTCTTCCGGCCAGCCAGAGGCGTCGCGCTCGGAGGGCCCGCCGGAAGACAAGGCAGCCACGGGAATGTCGCTCCCGGCGAAGAGCCGTTCGCTGTACTCGCCCGCAGGCCGCGTCACGAAGTGCACCGCCGCGCCGCGGCTCCGGAGCGCCGCCGCGATCGCAAGGCAGCGGCGCACATGACCGGTCCCGATCTGGGGCGAAGCGTCGGCGCGCATGACGACCTTCACGTTGTCGTCTTTTCCAGCAGGAACCACGTGATGTCGTCTTGAGGAAAGGCGGAATCGCGCCGATAGGCGAAGCCATAGTCGGCGAGGCGCAGGTCCGCATAAGCGTCCAGCATCTCACCGGCGAAGTCGCGCTTGAAAAGCCGATCCTCGTGGCCGCGGTAGCGAATGGTCTGGGGCTGCGGGCTGTAGTACTCGCAAAGCAGGATGAATCGGCGCGATGAGTCGTGGAGCTTCTCGTAGGCGACAGGCAGCATGTCGGGATTGACGTGGATCAGCAACCCTTTTGTGAACGCGAGATCGACCGGCTCTGCGATCGCGTAATCGAACAAGGAGCCGCGAAACACATTCGTCGCGCCGACGAGCTCCGCGAGCGCGTCCGCGGCAACCGGATTGATCTCGACCGCCCGCTGCGACATGCCGGGGTAGAGCAGCCGCAGTGCCCGCAGGTTCATGCCGATGTTGGCGCCGAACTCGAGGCAGGAATCGATCCGGCCCGCACGCTGCAGCGCGCGAGCAAACAGTGCGACATTTGCCGCGACCAGCGCGGGGCTGTCATTTCGCGCCGTGTACTCGGCGCCGAATGCGCCCGCCCAGAACTCCTCCTGCTCGGTCGGAAAAGCCATCAGCGACGGGTTCCGGCTGTCGTCACGGTCTTTTGCGTGACGTCGCGATTGAGCGACTCCCATGATGGATTCGCCTGAAGGAGCTCCAGCACGTCGGCCAGCGTGAATTCCGGCTTGCGCGGATGGAGAGCAACGAGGATGCGCGTGACGAGCTCGAGATCTTCCGGCGTGTCGACCGTGAGACGAACCCGGCTGCGATCCGGTTGCGTCCTCAGCGACCGCAGACGATATCTCGCGGGCTGCCGCCAGATGAAGGGTGTCACGTGCTCCCGCTCGTCTTCTTGGACCGCCTCCTGCGCGGCCTCCTCCAGTGCCGACGCCGACATGACTTCAACCGCCATGCCGAGTGGCCAGCCTGGCTCGAGCATGTTGGAGACGAAATCGCAGCGTCCCCCGTCGCCTTCGAAGGCCTGAATCGCGGAGTCGACCAGCTCCGGATCGATCAGTGGGCAGTCCGCGGTGATACGCACCACGGTACCGGCATCGTGCGCGCGCGCGGCCTGGACGAAGCGCGCGAGCACGTCGTGCTCCGGTCCGCGAACGCATGCGATGCCGGCGGAGGCGCAGTACCCCGCGATCGCATCGTCGGCCGGATTCGTGCTGGTCGCGACGACGAGCCCGTCCGCGCGACTGACCCGCCGGAGCCTTTCGATAAGGTAGGCGAGCATTGGCCGCCCGCCGATCGGCTTCAGGACTTTTCCCGGGAGTCGCGTCGAGCCCATGCGAGCCTGAACGACGACGACGATCGCGTGCCCGTCCTTCATCCTAGTCCGCCAGCGTCCGCCCGAGCGCTTCGATCACGGCGTCCTGTTCCGCTTCCCGGAGCGCAAAGTAGAGCGGCAGCGTGATGGCCTCGCGCCCGTACGATTCAGCCTCGGGACAGCGGCCTTCGGCGAAGCCGAGCGCGCGATAGTAAGGCTGCAGATGCACGGGATAGTAATGAAGGTTGACGCCGATCCCGGCGCGGCGGAGCGCATCGAAGACGCGGCGGTGCCTGTCCGCATCCGCCTGCCGCAGACGCACCACGTATAGGTGAAAGGCCGACCGATTCCCCGGCAGCACCCGCGGCAATTGCAGTGGGAGACCGCTGAGCGTCGCGTCGTATCGCCGCGCAAGGGCGTTGCGCCGTTCGACATGGGCCGAAAGCCTCGCGAGCTGACTGATGCCGAGCGCCGCATGGACGTCGGTCATGCGGTAGTTGAAGCCGAGGAGCTGCTGCTCGTAGTACCAGGATGGTGGATCGGCACGGGTCAGGCGCGACGCTGCGCGCGTGACGCCATGCGTCCGCAGCATGCGCATGCGCTCCGCGAGCTCCGCGTCATTCGTGAGCGCCATGCCGCCCTCGGCGGTGGTGACGATCTTGACCGGATGGAAGCTGAAAACCGCCACGTGCGACCAGCGGCAGCTTCCGACCGGCTCTCCGTTCCGAGTGGCGCCGATCGAATGCGATGCGTCCTCGAGCACCTTGAAGCCGAACTCCTGCGCGAGATCCCAGATGGCCTCCTGCTCGGTGGGCTGGCCCCCGAAATGCACCGGCACGACGATGTCCGGCAGCCGGCCGGCGCGCCGCGCCGCGACGAGCTTGTCCCGGAGCGCCGGCAGGCTCAGGTTCCACGTGTCGGGATCGATGTCCACGAAATCGACGTCCGCTCCGCAGTACCGCCCGCAGTTGGCAGACGCGACAAAGGTGTTGGGCACCGTCCAGAGCAGGTCGCCCGGTCCGAGGCCGAGCGCCGCGCAGGCAATGTGCAGGGCGGATGTCGCGCTGTTGGCCGCGATGCCATGCGCCGCGCCGGTGCGAGCGGTCACGACCTGCTCGAACTGCGGGATCGTCGGCCCCTGCGTGATGAAGTCCGAGCGCAGGACCGCCGCGACCGCGTCGATGTCCGCCTGGGTGATGTCCTGCCGGCCGTAGGGAATCATGATTCCGTGATCGAGTGATTGAGGGCGGCGATCTCCTCGGTCGAGAGGAACCGTGGATTGCGGCCCGAGTGGTACTCGAAGCCCTGTTCGACGGCCCTGCCTTGCTCGCCGAGTCGGTTGACGCTGAAGTCCGCGACGCCCGAGAACTGGATCGACGGCTTGATGACGTAGTGGTCGTCGAACTCGAGCGTGAGGTGCGAGTCGTCCCCGGGGCACATGACCTCGTGCAGCTTCTCGCCCGGCCGGATGCCGACGATCTTGTGCCGCAGGCCGGGCGCGAGCGCCGAGGCGAGGTCCACGATCCGCACCGAGGGAATCTTCGGCACGAAGATCTCGCCGCCCTGCATCCGCTCGAAGTTGCGCAGAACGAAATCGACGCCCTGCTTGAGCGTAATCCAGAAGCGGGTCATCTTCGGGTCGGTGATCGGCAGGTGATCGCTGCCACAGGCGATCTGTCGAAGGAAATGCGGGACGACGCTGCCGCGCGAGCCGACGACGTTGCCGTAGCGCACGACGGAGAACCGGGTACGGTGGCCACCTGCGAGGTTGTTGGCGGCGACGAAGAGCTTGTCCGAGACGAGCTTGGTCGCGCCGTAGAGATTGATCGGGTTGGCCGCCTTGTCCGTGGAGAGCGCGATCACCTTGTCCACCTCGTTTGCGAGCGCGGCGTGAATGACGTTCTCGGCACCATGAATGTTCGTCTTCACGCACTCCATCGGGTTGTACTCGGCGGCCGGTACCTGTTTGAGCGCTGCCGCATGAACCACAATGTCGACGCCGTTCAGCGCCTGCGTAAGCCGGTCGCGGTCGCGGACATCACCGATGAAATAGCGCATGCTGGCAGCGTCGAAGTTCTGGCTCATCTCGAACTGCTTGAGCTCGTCGCGCGAGTAAACGACGACGCGCCGCGGCCGATGGCGCTCGAGCACCGTGCGGACAAATTGCCGCCCGAAGGAGCCCGTGCCGCCCGTCACGAGGATCGATTTGCCGTCGAACATGCCTCGAGCTCCGCTGTTCAATTGCTCCCGGTCGCCTCGACCATCTGCCGGAAGCTCCGGCTCCGCTCGAGCAGCTCCTCGTAGGTCCCCTGCGAGACGACGACGCCGCGCTCGAGCTCGACGATGGTGTCGCAGCGGCGCACGGTGGTTAGGCGGTGGGCGATGATCAGGATCGTGAGCTCCCGATCGAGCCCGCCGATAGCATCGAGCACCGACTGCTCGGTCAGGTTGTCGAGCGCGCTCGTTGCCTCGTCCAGAACCAGAACGCTCGCCCGCTTGTACAGCGCGCGCGCGATGCCGATGCGCTGACGCTGGCCGCCCGAGAGGCGGATGCCCCGCTCGCCCACCCGGGTGTCGTACCTATCCGGCCGGCTCTCGATGAAGTCCGCGATCTGCGCTGCGCACGCGGCCTGCATCACGCGATCGCGGTCGATCGTCTCCGGCGGCACGCCGAAGGCGATGTTTTCGGCAAACGTTGAATCCGAGAGGTAGATGCTCTGCGGCACGTGCGCGATCGCGCGTTGCCATGCGCGCACGCGCGGCCCTTGCACCGGCTCGTCGTCGACGAGCAGTTCTCCTTCGGTCGGTGACAACAGGCTCATCAGCAGGTCGAGCGCCGTGCTCTTGCCGCCGCCGGTCGATCCAACGAAGCCGATCCTTGCGCCCTTGGGTATGAGAAGCGTGAGGCCGTCGAGGACCCACGGCCCGTCCGCCGAATACCGGAATCGGACCCGCTCGAACCGGATCGAGCGAACGAATTCGAGCGGTGCGGGCGGCGATTCCGAAAGCTCGGCGGGCAACGGCTGGTCCAGCAGCTGGATCGTGTCGTGAAGCGCGCCTTCGTTGCCGGCGATGCTCGCCCAGGCGGCGTAGCTCTGTTGCAGGGCGGGCAGCAGCCGTTGCGCGCCGATCGCAAGCGCGCCGAGCACCGGCAGAGCCGTTGCGAGCCCGCCGGGCCCGCGGCTGAGACCGTAGGCAAGCGCGGCGATCAGGACCATGCCGAGCGTCTCGATGCTGTGCCGCGGACTCTGGGCGATGAACACGTTCGCGCCCTGCGCGCGGCGCAGTTGCCGGTCGGCGCGCCCATAGGACTCGCAATACACGGGCTGCGTGCCGTCCAGCAGCACGTCGCGAATGCCGCCGAGGCCTTCCTGCAGCGCACGGACTAGCTCGGTCTGCTCGCGGGCGATGAGCAGGCTGTTGGTCTTCAGCCGGCGCCGAGAGCGCCAGGTGATGAGCGCGTAGCTCGCGCCGAAACACAGGGTCGCGACAACGGCGACGACCGGGTCGATCACGAGGAGCGCGAGCATGATTGCGACGATGGCGGTGCCTGAGCTGATCAGCATCAGCATTGGCAGTAGGACGCCGAGCATCGTGCCGCCGACCTTTTGCGTGATCCCGCTGATGACCTGGCTGCTGCTCCGCGAGACGTGCACGCTGTAGGGCTGATAGAGCGTGCGGCGATAGACCTCGATGCTGAGCTCCGAGCCGGTCCCGAAGGCGAAACGCGTGCTGGCGCGCAGCAACAGCAGGCGGATCGCTCCCGAAACGACGGCGGCAGTGGCAAATGCGAGCGTGAGCGGCAACACCAGCTCCTCGGGAGAATCGATGCCGAGCGAGCGCGCGGCGCTCGCGACGAATAGCTGCTCGAAGGCGAGTCGCGGGTTCGCCAGCACCGTCAGGAACGGCAGCACGGCCCCGATGCTCACGATTTCGGCGAATGCGGAGAGGAGGACGAGCGCCATCAGCAAGACGAATTGCCGCCGCCGGCGCGGACCCAGGTGATCCCAGAGGCGGGCCAGCAATGCAGGCAACCCCGTGGTCCGGGGCATGACAGGCACCGCGCGCGCGGTCACAGCCTTGAGTCTGCTCCCGCCGCCGCCGCACGCGCGCGGTAACGCCGCAAGGTGTCGTGCCCGAACGTCACGAGCGCTCCCAGAATGAGGCCGAGCGCGACGCCCGTCACGACCATGAGCTTCCGCTTGGGCCGCACGCGCACTTCCGGCGCAACGGCCGGGTCGACCACGGTGAACGCGTAATCCGCCCGCGCATTCGCAAGCATCAGCGTCTTGGTTTCGCTCTCGATCAGGTTGTACATCACGCGCTGGATTTCCACGACATTGGTCGCGGCGATCTGCTGGTTCAGATACGCGATATTGCGGTTCGAATCCGCCTGCGCT
>Ga0187892_10004054_pt1 | contig 25360 bp, 20 predicted proteins | sample MA1701073metaG_FD_139345 | JGI IMG/M metagenome (GOLD analysis project Ga0187892, IMG submission 139345) | Bio-ooze microbial communities from a basaltic lava cave in the Kipuka Kanohina Cave System on the Island of Hawaii, USA - MA170107-3 metaG ... | reverse complement strand
TCGGGCGCGCGTTGCATGGTGGCGGGCTCGCCGCGCATGTGGTTCAGCACCAGCGTCGCGCCGTGCGCCGCGCACACCGAAGCGAGCTCGGGATCGCGCAGGCCGGAGACGGCGTTCACGATCCGCGCCCCCGCGCCGAGCGCGGCCTCGGCCACGCGCGCCCGGCGCGTGTCGATCGAGAGCGGCAGCTCCGTGCGCTTGGCCAGGCCCTCGAGCACCGGCAGCACGCGGGCGCGCTCCTCGTCCTCGGACACGGGCGCCGAGCCCGGCCGCGTCGACTCACCCCCCACGTCCAGCCAGTCCGCGCCCTGCGCCGCGAGCGCCAGGCCGTGCGCGATCGCGGCCTCGGCCCGCGCGAAGCGGCCACCGTCCCAGAAGGAATCGGGCGTGACGTTCACGACTCCCATCACGATCACTCGTGGCTGGGCGCTCGGCGCACCGGAGGGCACTTCCGGCGGCGGAGTGGCCATGGCTGCTAGCCCGGAACCGGCTCTGGATCCGGCATCGGCTTCTCGCCGAAGCGGCGGCGCGAGCCGTCCTCCGTCTCCGCAGAGGGTTTCACCGGTGCGCCCGGGGCCGGGCGCAGCGGGTCGGGCAGGAGCGGCAGCGGCCGGCCCTCGAGCAGGAGCCGCAGGTCGCTCTCCTCCAGCGTCTCGCGCTCGAGCAGGGCCTGCGCGATGCGCTCCAGCGCCTCGCGGTTGTCGATCAGGATCTGCTTCGCGCGCGCGTAGCGCTCGACCAGGATCGCCGACATCTCGTCGTCGATCTGCCGCGCCATGTCCGGGCTGTGCTTCGAGGGCGCGCCGAACTCGCGGCCGATGAACACGGTCGCGTGGTCGTCGTCGAGGCTCATCGGCCCGAGCTTCTCGCTCATGCCGTAGCTGCACACCATGTCGCGCGCGATCTTGGTCGCCTGGGTCAGGTCGTTCGACGCGCCGGTGGAGAAGTGATCGAAGACCAGCTCCTCGGCCGCGCGTCCGCCCATCGCGCGCGTGATCATCGCCAGGAGCTCGTCCTTGGACACGCAGTAGCGGTCCTCGGTCGGCAGCGTCATGGTCACGCCGAGCGCCCCGCCGCGCGGGATGATCGTGACCTTGTGGACCGGGTCACTGTGGTCCTCGAGCATGGCGATCAGCGCGTGGCCCGCCTCGTGGTAGGCGGTGATCTTGCGCTCCTTCTCGGAGATGATGAGGCTGCGCCGCTCGGCGCCCATCATCACCTTCTCCTTGGCGCGCTCGAAGTCGCGCATCGCCACGCAGTCGCCGTCGCGGCGCGCGGCCAGCAGCGCCGCCTCGTTCACGAGATTCTCGAGGTCCGCGCCGGAGAAGCCCGGGGTGCCGCGCGCAATCACGGACAGGTTCACGTCCGGGGAGAGCAGCACGCGACGCGCGTGCACGCGCAGGATCGCCTCCCGGCCGCGCAGGTCGGGCCGGTTCACGGTCACGTGGCGGTCGAAGCGACCGGGGCGCAGCATGGCCGGATCGAGCACGTCGGGCCGGTTCGTGGCCGCGATGATGATCACGCCCTCGTTCGACTCGAAGCCGTCCATCTCCACCAAGAGCTGGTTCAGCGTCTGCTCGCGCTCGTCGTGACCGCCGCCCAGGCCGGCGCCGCGGTGGCGGCCGACCGCGTCGATCTCGTCGATGAAGATGATGCAGGGCGCGTTCTTCTTGCCCTGGCCGAACAGGTCGCGCACGCGGCTCGCGCCCACGCCGACGAACATCTCGACGAAGTCGGAGCCCGAGATCGAGAAGAACGGCACGCCCGCCTCGCCCGCGATCGCGCGCGCGAGCAGGGTCTTGCCGGTGCCGGGCGGGCCGATCAGCAGCACGCCCTTCGGGATCCGCCCGCCGAGCCGGGTGAACTTCTTCGGGTCGCGCAGGAAGGAGACGATCTCCTCGAGCTCGCCCTTGGCCTCCTCGATCCCGGCCACGTCGGCGAAGGTCACGCGCTGCTGATTCTCGGACAGCAGCTTCGCGCGCGACTTCCCGAAGCTCATCGCCTTGCCGCCGCCGGACTGGAGCTGGCGGAAGAGCAGGAACCAGAGCCCGATGAAGAGCAGCATCGGCAGCCAGCTGATCAGCAGCGACTGCCACACTCCGGTGTCGTCCTGGGCGGTGTAGGTGGTCTCGACCTTGTGCTTCTTGAGCAGCTTCTGGAAGCGCTCGCCGGTCGCGGGCCCGTTGGTGGTGAAGCTCGCGTCGTCGTCGAACTTGCCCTCGATGTGATCGCCCTTGACGGTGATCGCCTCGACCTCGCCGGCCTCGAGGCGGGCGAGGAAGTCCGAGTACTTGATCTCGTTGGGCTCCTGGGGGGTGCCGCCGAACAGGCTGAAGATGGCCAGCAGCACGAACATGGCCATCGCCAGCGTCAGCAGGTTCTTGTAAAGGTGGTTCAACTCACCTCCGGTCGAGGGCGTGGCCGGATGGCCTGCAGCCGATCCGCGAGCCAACCGCTCGAATTCTCTTGCAATCTAGCAACTCCGCTACGGGCTTGGAAGCCGCACGGCGCGCAGCTCCCGGGCGTAGCCCGGCTCGGACCCGCTCTCCCCACGCCACAGACCGGGAATCCAGACGATCTCTCCGCCCCGCTCGACGACCACGGCGCGCGCCCGCGCAACTCTTTCCCATCGGGCGCTGGCGAACAGGTCCTTGAGCCGACGCTCTCGCCCGGAAGCCCGGACCCGATCTCCGGGCGCCGGGCTGCGCGCCACGAGCGACTCGCTCGGCCCGGCGGGCAGTCGCAACAGGTGGGCGGGAGGATCCGGTGCGGTGCACGCGTGCCAGCTGAGACGGAGACCTCTCTCGGGGAATTCGAGCGCGCCGTCCCCCGGAAGCTCGACGCACAGCGTCTCGGGCACGCGTGGACCGGGCGCGGCGCCGAGCCAGATACGCGTTCGCTCGCGCTGCAGCGCGAAGCCGCGCGGCAGGGAGAGGGTCTGCCCGGAGCGCGACGCGGCGAGGAAGCTCTCGATCCGCTCGACGTGGACTCGGCTGAGCTCGCCCGCGAGGCCCGCGCGCTCCGCCCACGCGCGCAGCAGGCGCGCGCGTTGCGGCACGCCGAGACCGGCGAGCTGGGAGTGGTCGAGCCACGCGCCTCCGTCGGCGAGCTCGAGCCCCGCGGCGAGCCGCGGCTCGAGCTCGGCCGCGCGCGCGTCGTCGGCCCGGGCCGCGAGCGCGGCCAGCGCGGCCAGGCGCGCGCCCGCCCCCGGCTGGATCGACTCGAGCGCGGGCAGGACCTCCGCACGCAGCCGGTTGCGCGGGATCGCGAGCTCGCGGTTGCTCGCGTCCTCGCGGAACGCGAGCCCGCGCTCGGCCAGGTAGCGGCGCAGCTCCGCGCGCGGCAGGGCGAGCACCGGCCGCAGCACCCGCCCGCCGTCGAGGCTCGGCCGGATCGAGGCGAGCCCGGCGAGTCCGGTGCCGCGCACGGCGCGCAGGAGCAGCGTCTCGGCCTGGTCGTCGCGGTGGTGCGCGGTGGCGATGTGCGCGCAGCCGCGCCGCACGCGCAGCTGCTCGAGCGCGCGATAGCGCAGCTCGCGCGCGCGAGCCTCGGGCGAGCGGCCGTCGCGCTCCGCCGCGGCGACGTGCGCTTCGCTGAAGGGCACGCCGAGCGCGTGCGACAGCTGCGCCACGAACGCCAGGTCGGCGTCCGCGTCCGCGCCGCGCAGGCCGTGGTGCACGTGCGCCGCCTCGACGCGCTGCCCGAGCGCGAGCAGCGCGTGCAGCAGCGCCACCGAGTCCGCGCCGCCGGAGACCGCGACCAGCACGCGCGCGCCACGTCCGACGCGCTGCTCGCGCAGGAAGCGGGCGGCCTCGCGGTGCACGAGATCCATGGCGAGAGAGTACGCGAGCGCCGCGCGCCGCCAAGCCGGGCGTCGCTCAACACGCGTCCCCGCGCCGCCGAAAACGATATGACGCGCGCGCACGTGCGCTCGCACAGGGGAGAGGCATCGCTTTGGACCTGGGGGCCTTGCTCGAGGGCGCTGGGCTTGCGCTCGCGCGCCACGTGCGCGCGGACGAGCCGTGGGTCATCGCCCTGCTCTGCGCCTCGCTGCTCGCGCTCGCAGCCCTGTTCTTCTGGCGGCGCCGGCCGCGCAAGCCGGCCGACCCCGAGCTCGAGTACCGCAAGCTCGTCGAGGCCGGCGCCTTCGAGCAGGCCGGCGACCAGCTGCTCGAGCGCAACCAGCCCGCGCGCGCGATCGCGCTGTTCGAGAAGGCGGGCGCGAAGGCGAAGCTCGCGCGCGCCCTCCTGCTGACCAAGCAGCCCGGGCGGGCAGCGGCGATCTACGCGCAGCTCGGCCGCCACGCCGAGGCCGCGCACCACTTCCAGAACGCGGGCATGTTCCGCGAGGCCGGCGACGAGCTCCTGCTGACGGGCGGGGCGGAGCGCGAGGCGGCGGAGCTGTTCGAGCGCGCGGACGACTTCGCGCGCGCCGCGCAGCTGCACCAGAAGCTCGGCGACGCGGAGAGCGCCTCGCGGCTGTTCGCGCGCGCGGGCCACGGCGTCGCGGCGGCGGAAGCGCTGCTCGCCGCGCGCGGTCGCAAGCCGCGCGCCCTGAAGCGCGCCGGCGAGCTGTACGAGTCCGCCTCGGAGTGGGATCTCGCGGCCGCGTGCTACGCCGAGGCGGGCGACCCGCGGCTCGCGGCCGAGCTGTACGAGAAGGTCGGCCGCCACGCGCAGGCCGCCGCGGCCTACGAGCAGGCCGGCGTGTTCGAGCGCGCCGCCGCCTGTCACGAGCGCGCGGGCCAGCGCGCCGAAGCGCGCGCCTGCTTCGAGCGCGCCGGCGATCGCATGCGCGCGGCCGAGCTCGCGCTCGAGGAGCGCAACCACCTGGCCGCGGCGCGCACGTTCTACGAGGTCGGCGCTTACGAGCGCGCGATCGACACGCTCCAGCGCGTCGCGCCGGGCGCGCGCGACGAACGGCCGGCCGCGCTCCTGCTCGTGCGCATCTTCCTCGAGAAGGGGCTGATCGACCGCGCCAAGGAGAAGCTCGCCGCGATCGAGAGCGCGGGCTTCCAGAAGGACGACCTCGAAGTGCTGATGCTGCTGGCGACGGCGCTCGAGCGGATCGGCGACGCGGCCGGAGCGGTCGAGGTGCTGGAGAGCGTGGCGAACGTCGACTCGAACTACGCCGACGTCGAGGCCCGGCTCGAGCGCCTGAACGAGCGCGTGAACGCGATCAGCTCGCCGACGCTCGCCACCACCGCGAACGACCGCTACGAGCTGCGCGACGAGATCGGGCGCGGCGGCATGGGCATCGTGTACCTGGCCAGCGACCGCGAGCTCGAGCGCGCGGTCGCGATCAAGTTCCTGCCCAGCGAGCTCGCGGCGAACACGCAGGCGGTGAAGATGTTCCGCGCCGAGGCGCGCGCCGCCGCCGCCATGAACCACCCGAATATCGTCCACATCTACGACGTCGCGGTCGTGAACGACCAGCCGTGCATCGTGATGGAGTACGTGCAGGGCCGCACCGTGCGCGAGGTGATGCGGATCCGCGGCTCGAACGAGCGCCAGCCGCTGCCGCCGCACCGCGTGGCGGAGATCGGCCGGCAGATCTGCCACGCGCTGGCCTACGCGCACCGCTCGAACGTCATCCACCGCGACGTGAAGCCGTCGAACATCCTGCTCGCGTCCGACGGCAGTGCGAAGCTGATGGACTTCGGCATCAGCAAGGCGCTCGAGACCGGCCACGAAGCGCTGACGGAAGCCAAGGGCACGCCGCAGTACATGCCGCCCGAGCAGATCCTCGGCCACGAGATCGACGGCCGCACCGATCTGTACGCGCTCGGCATCTCGATGTTCGAGATGGCCACCGCGCAGCGGCCGTTCAGCGGCGACGCGGTCGTGGACCAGCAGCTGCACGCGCCCCTGCCCGATCCGCGCCGCCTGCGGCCCGAGATTCCCGAGGCGCTGGTGAAGATCCTGATGCGCGCCTGCGCCAAGAACCCGGACGAGCGCTTCGCCTCGGCGCACGAGATGGCGCAGGCGCTCGACGCGCTACTGGCGGGTCCCGGCGCGGCGTAGCCGCCGGTCCGACGGGACCCGGCGCGCGGGCGTCCGCGCGCCACCCGTTCTCCGCTCGGCTTCGCGTCGCGGCGCGCCGCGCTTTGCGCGGCTTGCGGCTCCCTTCAGTCGAGGAGTGCGGATGCGGTTCCGACGGTCACGACCGTGCGCTTCGCGTCGTCCTTCTCGACCCAGATCTCGTACTCGCGGCGCGTGAAGGTGCCCTCGACCGAGTCCGCGAGCTGCTTCGCGCGCGCGCGCACGCGCTCGCCGCCCCACAAGACGTTCACGAGCTTCACGTCCATGCGCCCGCCGGCCAGCCAGCCGAGCCCGTGCGCGTTGCCCATCACCTGCGACATCAGGCACGTCGAGAGCATCCCCTGCACGACCACGTCGGGGAAGCCGAGCTTCTTCGCCTCCTCGCGGTTGGTGTGGTAGTTCGCGATCGGACCGGAGAAGCGCCAGCAGGTGGCCAGGTCGACCTCGAGCTCGACCGGCTCGAGCTCCGGCCCGTCGCCCTCCCCGACCGCGCGCCGCTCCTTCTTCGCGGCGCTGTCGCGGTCGACCACGTAGGCGTCGTCGGCCTTGGGCAGGTCGGCGAGGAACGACTGATGGGTGCGCGAGCGCACGAGCAGCCGGCCCTGCTCGTCGGCGTAGTCGACCTCGTTCACGACGAAGTCGCGGTCGCGCTTGCGGTAGCGCTCGACCACGGTCGAGCGCGTGCGCACGGTCGAGCCCGCGCGCAGCGGCGCGAACAGCTGCCACTCCTGTCGCGCGTGCAGGTTCCCGACCAGCTTCTTCAGGTACCAGCGGTCGATGTGCGCGTAGACCTCGCTGTGGTAGAGCAGCGGCGGCGCGACGGACTCGCGCGCGTAGACCGGATTGCGATCCGCGAACGTGTCGCAGTAGAACGCGATCACCTCGGGCGAGATCGCGCGCTCCGCGCTGTGCACCAGATCCCCCACGCGAACGCGCTGGCCTTTGAGATTCACGGAGCGATTCTGTCACACTCGCCGCCTGCGATGCGCGGCGATCCGGGTGAACAGTCTGGCAAGCGCAGCACGCAGCGAGGCGAAGCCGAGCGGAGTGCGGGTGGCGCGCGGCCGCCCGCGCGCCGGGACCCGCAAGACAACGTCGGTACCTGGCTGCGCGCGCACGCAGACGCGCGGCCGGAGCACGCGGCGCTGGTCGTCGAGGGCACGGGCGAGTGGATCACCTACCGCGAGCTCGACGCGCGCGTCGATCGCACGGCGGCCGCGCTCGCGGAGCTCGGCGTGGTGGCGGGCGACCGCGTCGCGCTCGCGCTGCCGAGCGAGCCGCTCTACCTCGAGCTCTACTTCGCGGCCGCGCAGCTCGGCGCGATCCTGATCCCGCTCAACACCCGGCTCACCGCCGCCGAGCTCGGCTTCCAGATCGAGGACTCCGAGCCGCGCGTGGTCGTGCGCGCGGCCGGGATCGAGATTCCCGAGCGCGCGGGCACGACCCAGCTCGCGCCCGAAGCGCTGCGCGCGCGCATGCCCGCGCGCGCAGAGCGCCGCGCCGCGGCGCCGGGCGGCGAGGCGGCGCAGGTGATCCTGTACACGAGCGGCACGACCGGCCGGCCGAAGGGCGCCGTGCTGCCGCACCGCAAGACCTACTGGAACTCGCGCAATGCGGAGCGCTATTTCGAGCTGGTGCCCGACGACGTGGTGGTGGTGCCGGTGCCGCTGTTCCACTCGTTCGGGCTGAAGATCCTGTCGGTGCCGGCGCTGTTCGTCGGCGCGACCGTTCTGCTCGTCGACCGCTTCGATCCGCTCGGCCTGCAAGCCACGATCGCGCGCGAGGGCGCCACGCTGCTCGGCGCGGTGCCGGTCATGTACCAGCGCATGCTCGAAGCGGGCGTCCGGCCCGAGCAGCTCGCCAGCCTGCGCTACGCGTTCAGCGCGGGCGCAGCCCTCCCGGTCGAGACCATCGAACGCTTCGCGCGCGCGGGCCTGCGCATCCAGCAGGGCTACGGGCAGACCGAGACCTCGATCCTGTGCTGCCTCGACGCGAAGGACGCGCTGCGCAAGGCGGGCTCGGTCGGCAGGCCCGTGCCGTTCGGCGAGGTGCGCATCGCCGACGAGCGCGGTCGCGACGTGCCGCACGGGACGCGCGGCGAGGTCGTGGTGCGCGGGCCGATCGTGATGTCCGGCTACTGGCGCCGGCCCGAGGAGACCGCGCAGAGCCGGATCGACGGCTGGCACCGCACCGGCGATCTCGGCGTGATGGACGAGGACGGCTGCGTGTCGCTGGTCGGCCGGCTGAAGGAGCTCTACATCAGCGGCGGGGAGAACGTGTACCCGGCCGAGGTCGAGCGCGTGCTCGGCCAACACCCGGACGTGTCGGAGGTCGCGGTGGTCGGAGTGCCGGACGAGAAGTGGGGCGAGGCCGGCCGCGCGTACGTGGTGCCGGCCAGCGACGCCTTCGAGCCCGCGCTTCTCCTGGCCTGGGCGGGCGAGCGGCTCGCGCGCTACAAGCTCCCGCGCGAGGTCGTGGTCGTGGCGGAGCTGCCGCGCACGGCCTCGGGAAAGGTGCAGAAGCATGCGCTCCTGGCTCGGACCTAGCTCGGCGCTCCTCCTGCTCGCGGGCTGCGCCGGACTGTTCGGCGCCGCGCCGCCGCCGGAGAGGCCGGTGCTCGATCCCGACCGCGTGCAGCGCGGCGCCGCGCTGTTCCTCGACGCGCGGCTCTCCGGCGACAAGAGCCGCGCCTGCGCGACCTGCCATCCCGGCGGAGGCGCCGACGCGAACGTCTACCGCGACGGCGAGAGCGTCGAGCCCGGCACCGGCGGCGGCTTCCGCACGCTGACGCTGCGCGGCCTGTACCAGACCGGTCCCTATCTGTGGGACGGCTCGGCCGAGACGCTCGACGACGCGCTCGAGCGCATGCTCGCCGTGGAGATGCGCGGCGGGAAGCTCGAGGGCCTCGACCGGGCGGCGCTCGCCTCCTACCTGCTGTCGCTCACGCCCTTCGACCGCCGCCGCGTCGAGCCCGACGGCACGCCGGTCGAGCCCGCCACGCTCAGCGCGCGCCGCGGCTTCGGCGTGTTCGCGGAGGCCGAGTGCGCGGACTGCCATCCCGCGCCCGCGTTCATGCGCCCGAAGCTCTTCGACGTCGGCACCGGCGGGCGCTTCGTCGTGCCGACGCTGCGCGGTGTGACCAAGGCAGGCCCCTGGGGCCACGACGGCCGCTGGCCGAGCCTCGAGGACGCGCTGGGCGCCCACGCCGAGGGCATCGGCGCGAAGCTCGACTCCGAACAGCTCGCGCAGCTCCTGGAGTACCTGAAGCTGCTGTAGCAGCGGCGCGCGGCTCCGGTTAGTGTTCTGCGCCCGCTGGATCCGGGGCGATGTAGCTCAGCTGGTTAGAGCAGGCGGCTCATATCCGCCGTGTCGGGGGTTCGAGTCCCTCCATCGCCACCACGCTCGTCGCCGAGCTTGCGCGCGAGATAGCCGATGAACTCCCAGACCGGGAGCTCGAGGTGCGAGAGCCGGCCCGATTCGGCGCGCGACGACGCGAGCCCCTGCTGCACCGCGGCGACGAGCGCGCGGTCTTCGCTGTTCACCGCTTCGGTGCTGGTGCGCGCCGCGCCGCGCGCCGCTTCGCCGGCCGGCGTGTCGGCAGGTGGAACCGGTGCGCTGCTGCCGACCCGCCAGCGGACGCGGCTCTGCGCGATGCCGAGCGGCTGCACGTCGAGCGCGATGTAGCCCGCGGGCAGCGCGACCACGATGTGGGCCGGGTAGACGCACACGAGCCAGAGGACCTCGCTCTGGTCGGCCGGCAGATCCGGGTTCGCGCGCAGCGCGTCCGGGCCCATCCCGGGGAACTTCGTCCCCTCGCGCATCGGCGAGCTGTGCAGGTTGTAGCCCGGAGCGCCGCGCTCGAGCCGCAGCAGCTCGGTGGGGAACACGGGCTGCAGCGTCGTGCGGTGGCCCTGGAAGACGTGGTAGCTCTCCATCGCGTTCTCGGCGACGAGCTTCCAGTTCGCGTCCCAGACCTCCTCGCCCGCGGCGAGCAGGTGCATGCGCGCGAGCCCGTGCCTCTCGAGCCGTGCGGTCGCGCCGGCCAGGCGCGGCGCGAGCGGCACCGCGCCATCGTCGAGGTTCACGTACAGAAAGCCGTTCCAGGACTCGAGCTGCAGCTCGGGCAGATGGCAGTTCGCGCCCACGAAGCCGTGCGCCTCCTCCATGTGCGGTGCGCCGACCAGCCGTCCTTCGAGGTCGTACGCCCAGGCGTGGTAGGGGCAGACGAAGCGGCGCGTCCGTGCGCGCCCGGTCGCGAGCTTCGCGAAGCGGTGCCGGCAGCTGTTCGCGAGCGCGCGTGCGCGTCCGTCGTCGCCGCGCACGAGCAGGACCGGCTCGCCCGCGACGTCGGTGGCGAGGAAGTGGCCGGGCTCTGCGAGCTCGTCCTCGCGCGCGACGCAGATCCACTCGCGCCGAAAGATGCGCTCCAGCTCGCGCTCGAGCAGCGCCGCCGAGCGGTAGGCGTCGGGCGGCAGCGCGCGCGCCTGCTCGAGCGGCAACGCGGCGCGCGCGCGGATCTCCGCGACCAGCGTCTCGAGATTCACCACGGACATGGGGGCCTCCTTTTCGTGATTCGTGCGATTCGCTTCAGGACCGTGCGCGCGCGAGCGCGACCAGCGCGACCAGCGTCCAGGCGCCCTCGAGCACGACGAAGGGCAGGAAGCCGATCCGCCACGACGCCCAGCACGCGAGGCCGGCGCCGACCGCGTTCACCACGTGGTAGGCGCGGCGCTCGCGCTCGAGCCGGCCGACCAGGTTCAGGAAGTACGCCGCGAGCAGGAGCGCGACGCCGAGCGAGCCGATCCAGTCCGCAAGGGTCACGACGCGAGCCAGCGGTGGAACTGGGCGATCGGCTTCTCGAGCAGCGAGAGCGGGCCCGCCTGCGCGAGCCGCGCGCGCACGCCGCGCTGCACGCCGCTGCAGGCGGTGATGTCCTCGCGGTGCACGCCGTCGACGAACGAGCGCAGCAGCTCGACGCGCTGCGCGAAGCCGTCGTCCGCATCCTCGGCCGGCAGGCAGGGGTGGATCGAGAGCCGGAAGCGATCCGGTCCCAAGATCTCCATCCGGTACCAGAGCATGCCGTCGGGCTGCAGCGAGAACATGAGGTGCGGGAACACCGCGCCCACCAGGAACTCCGCGCGCTGCTCGGCCGAGAGCTTCGGCCGCGGCGCGAACAGGGCCGGCAGCGGCGCGCCGTCCTTGCTCGGGTTGTGAAGCACGATGAAGGGGCCGCTCGTGTCCTCGGCCCAGGTGCCGCTGGCGGGCGCGACCGGCTGCAGGCTGTCGAGGTGCGGGCCCTGGTGGTGATAGGACTCGATGAAGTTCTCGACCATGATCTTCCAGTTCCATTCGTGCTCGAAGACGAGCGGCTCGAGCGTGCGCAGCTCCGCGATCTCCCAGGCGGCGATCCGCTCCGCGAGCGGGGCGAGGCGCGGCGCGAGCGGCGCGGCGTCCGGGTCGAGCGTGGTGAACACGAAGCCCTGCCAGATCTCGACCGGGAGCTGCGGCAGCGCGATCGCGCGGCGCTCGAAGCCCGGCGTCCTCTGCATGTCGGGCGCGCCGACCAGCCGGCCGTCGAGCGCGTAGCTCCAGCGGTGGTAGGGGCACTGGAGCGCGCGGGCGCGCCCGCAGCCCGGCTCGACCAGCGGCATGAAGCGGTGCCGGCAGACGCGCGAGAGCACGCGCAGCACGCGATCCTCGCCGCGCACCGCGACCAGCGGCTCGCCCAGCAGGTCGAACGCCAGATAGGACCCGGGCTCGGCGAGCTGGTCCTCGCGCGCGACGCAGGTCCACTCGCGGCAGAGCGGCCCCTCGGCCTCGCGCGCGAACGCCTCGGGGCTCGTGTAGCGCTCGGGCGCGAGCGTCGTGAAGGACAGGTCGGCGGCCGGCGCGGGGGCGGGCATGGCGGCTCCTTTTCTATTGCCCGATCGATTCAACCCCAGGCGCAGGCTTCCGTCAATACCTATCCCGTGATAGATTTCGGGCCATGCCTCGAGCCAGCCGCCCCGCCCCGCGCCCGCGCTCCACCGCGCGCGGGGTCGGCCGCCCGCGCGCGAACCGGCGCCGCATCACCCGCCCGCCCGAGCAGGAGATCCTGTTCCACGCCGCGCGGCTGTTCGCGCGCCAGGGCATCCGCGCGACCACGACGCGCGAGATCGCCGCCGCCGCCGGACTGCGCCAGCCGTCGCTGTTCCACTGGTTCGCGAACAAGGACGCGATCGTCGAAGCGCTGCTCGAGCTGTCGATCGCGCCGATGCTGGCGCACGCGGAGCAGTGCTTCGAGCGCGACGAGCCGGCGGGGCTGCGGCTGTACCGCCTGCTGGCCTTCGACGCGCGCGAGCTGTGCGCGGCGCCCTACGACCTGGCCGCGATCTGGCTCTCGCCCGAGGCGCGCGCGAAGCGCTTCGAGCGCTTCTGGCGCCAGCGCGAGCGGCTGTTCGAGCTGGTGCACATGCTGGTCGCGCGCGGGGTGCGCGACGGCGAGCTGCGCGACACCGACCCGCTGCTCGCGGCCCGGCTCGTGTTCGGGATGGACGAGGGCGTGCTGTCGTGGTTCGATCGCAGCGGCAGCCTGGCGCCGGAGCAGGTCGGCGACGCGCTGGCGGAGTTTGCGCTCCGGGCGCTCCTGCGCGATCCGGAGCAGGTCGCGGGCCTGCGGCGCGCGGCCGAAGAGACACGAGGAGTCGAATCATGAACGAGTTCCCCAATCCCGAACGCGACGTCGCGCCCTCCCCCGGCAACGCGCCTCAGACCGCGGTGTTGGCGGGCGGCTGCTTCTGGTGCACCGAGGCGGTGTTCAAGGAGCTCGACGGCGTGCTGGAGGTGACCTCCGGCTACGTCGGCGACGTCGCCGAGAAGGCGGACTACCAGACCGTGTGCAGCGGCGACACTGCGCACGCCGAAGCCGTGCGCGTGCGCTTCGACCCCGCGAAGCTCAGCTACGGGCAGCTGCTGCGCGTGTTCTTCTCGGTCGCGCACGACCCGACGCAGCTCGACCGGCAGGGCAACGACGTCGGCACGCAGTACCGCTCGGCGATCTTCCCGCTCGACGCCGAGCAGAAGGCGGTCGCCGAGGCCTACGTCCGCCAGCTCGACGCGGCGCGCGTGTTTCCGCGCCCGATCGCGACGCGCATCGAGCCGAACTCGGAGTTCTTCACCGCCGAGGACTACCACCAGGACTACGCCGCGCGGAACCCGCACCAGCCGTACATCGCGGCGGTCGCGCTGCCGAAGGTGGCGAAGCTCCACAAGCTCTACGCGGAGAGGCTGAAGTCGCGCCGCTAGGGTACCCTGCGCGGATGAGCGAACACCGGCATTTCCCTCGCTCCCGTCGCGCCTGGCTGGCTGGATCGCGCGCGGATCTGCGCGTGCCCGTGCGCGAGATCGAGCTCACGGCACGCCACGGTCAGCCCGCGCCCGCGCCCGTGCGCGTGTACGACACGAGCGGCGCGCACGGCGACGCGAGCGCGAAGGTCGACCTGATGCACGGCCTGCCGAAGCTGCGCGACGCGTGGATCCGCGAGCGCGGCGACGTCGAGAGCTACCCAGGCCGGCCCGTGCAGCCGATCGACGACGGTGGCCGCAGGCACAAGACGCCCGACTTCCCGGGCCGGCGCACGCAGCCGCTGCGCGCGAAGCCCGGCCGCAACGTCACGCAGCTGCACTACGCGCGGCAGGGCATCGTGACCGCGGAGATGGAGTTCGCGGCGCTGCGCGAGAACGTCTCGCCCGATCTCGTGCGCAGCGAGATCGCGCGCGGGCGCGCGATCCTGCCCAACAACGTGAACCACCCGGAGAGCGAGCCGATGCTGATCGGCCGCCCGTTCCTGGTGAAGATCAACGCGAACATCGGGAACTCGGCCGTGTCCTCGTCGATCGACGAAGAGGTCGAGAAGCTGCTCTGGGCGATCCAGTGGGGCGCCGACACCGCCATGGATCTCTCGACCGGCGCGAACATCCACACCACGCGCGAGTGGATCATCCGCAACTCGCCCGTGCCGATCGGCACCGTGCCGATCTACCAGGCGCTCGAGAAGGTTGGCGGCCGCGCCGAGGAGCTCACGCCCGAGCTCTTCCTCGACACGCTGATCGAGCAGGCCGAGCAAGGCGTCGACTACTTCACGATCCACGCCGGCGTGCGGCTGCGCTACGTGCCGCTCACCGCCGAGCGCGTGACCGGGATCGTGTCGCGCGGCGGCTCGATCCTGGCCAAGTGGTGCCTGGCGCATCACCAGGAGAACTTCCTCTACACGCACTTCCGCGAGATCTGCGAGATCATGAAGCAGTACGACGTCGCCTTCTCGCTCGGCGACGGGCTGCGCCCGGGCTCGATCGCCGATGCGAACGACGCCGCGCAGTTCGCGGAGCTCGACACGCTCGGCGAGCTCACGAAGATCGCCTGGGAGCACGACGTGCAGGTGATGATCGAGGGCCCCGGCCACGTGCCGATGCACCAGATCCAGGAGAACATGGACCGCCAGCTCGCGGTCTGTCACGAGGCGCCGTTCTACACGCTCGGCCCGCTCACCACCGACATCGCGCCTGGCTACGACCACATCACCAGCGCGATCGGCGCGGCGATGATCGGCGCGGCCGGCACGGCGATGCTCTGCTACGTGACGCCCAAGGAGCACCTCGGCCTGCCCGACCGCGACGACGTGCGCGCCGGCGTGATCGCGTACAAGATCGCCGCGCACGCCGCGGATCTGGCCAAGGGCCACCCGGGCGCGCGGCTGCGCGACGACGCCCTCTCGCAGGCGCGCTTCGAGTTCCGCTGGGAGGACCAGTTCAACCTGGCGCTCGACCCCGAGACCGCGCGCAAGTTCCACGACGCGACGCTGCCCGCCGACAACGCCAAGGTCGCGCACTTCTGCTCCATGTGCGGCCCGAAGTTCTGCAGCATGGAGATCACCCAGCAGGTGCGCGAGTACGCGGCGAAGAAGCGGCTCGAGGAAGGCGTCGCGCTGAAGGAAGGCCTGGACGAGAAGTCGCGCGAGTTCAAGGCGCGCGGCGGAGAGCTGTACAGCTAGCGGCGATCACCCGCTCGGGCTGGTCGCGCTGGGGCGAGTGCCCGCAGTCCGCGAGCTCGAGCAGCGCCGTGCCCGGCACGCGGCGCGCGATGCGGCGGATCTGCTCGAGCGTGCCGTACTGGTCGTCGACGCCCTGCAGCGCGAGCACCGGGCAGGCGATCGACTCGAGCTCGCGCTCGATGTTCCAGTGCGCGAAGTCGGGCCGGCCCCAGATGTCGTTCCAGCCGTAGAAGGCGGAGTCCGGATCGTCGTGGTGCTTCGCCAGCCGCGCGCGCAGCTCGCCCGCTTCGTAGGCGGCGCGGATCTGCGCGATGCTCGCGACGCCGACCGCCTCGACGAACACGTGCGGCGCGAGCACGATCGCGCCTCGAGCGCGCTCCGGGAACGCAGCGGCGTAGAGCAGCGCGATCGAGCCGCCGTCGCTGTGGCCGAACAGCCAGACCGGCTCAGCGATCGCGAGCGCGGCGAGCAGCGCGGGCAGCAGTTCGCGCGCCTGGCGGTGCATGAAGTCGACGTCCCAGTGCTCCGCGGGCGCGCGGGGGGTCGAGCGCCCGTAGCCGGGGCGGGAGTAGACGAGCCCGCGCACGCGGGCCGCGTCGCACAGGCGCTGCGGGAAGTCGCCCCACGCGGAGACGGAGCCGAGCCCCTCGTGCAGGAACACGACCAGCGGCGCGCCCACGCGCTCGCGCGCGATGAAGCGGTGCTCGATGCGCACCGTGCGGCCGTCCCAATCGATCGCGGCGAACTCCGATAGCATGGCGGTCCGATGATCATCGCCGCGAACGGGCTGGAATTCACGGCGGACGTCGCGGGTCCGGAGCACGGCGACCTCGTGCTCCTGCTGCACGGCTTCCCGCAGACGCGCCACACCTGGCGCGCGGAGCTGCCCGCGCTCGCCGCCGCAGGCTACCGCGCCTGCGCGCCGGACCAGCGCGGCTACTCCGCGGGCGCGCGGCCGCCGGCGATCGACGCGTACCGGACCGAGCACCTCGTCGCCGACGCGCTCGCGCTCGCCGATGCACTCGGCGCGCAGCGCTTCCACCTGGTGGGGCACGACTGGGGCGGACAGCTCGCGTGGCTGGTCGCGGCTCGGCATCCCGAGCGGGTCCGGACGCTGGCGGTGCTCTCGCGCCCCCACCCCGCCGCGTTCGCGCGCGCGCTGGCCGACGATCCCGAGCAGGCGAACCGCTCGCGGCACCACCGCGCGCACCAGCGCGCCGAAGCGACCGACGCCTGGCTCGCCGACGACGCCGCGCGCCTGCGCGGTGCGTTGCTCGGCCAGGGAGTTCCGGCGGAAGACGTGCGCGCGTACCTCGCGACGCTCGGTGAGCGCGCCGCGCTCGACGCGGCGATCCACTGGTACCGCGCGGCCGGCGCATCCGGCATCGCGGCGGCGCAGGTGCCGCCCATCGCCGTGCCCACGCTCTACGTCTGGGGCGAGGCCGACGCGACCGTCGGCCGGCTCGCCGCCGAGGGCACGCGCGCGTTCGTGAAGGCGCCCTACCGCTTCGTCGCCCTGCCCGGCATCGGCCACTTCGTCACCGATCAGGCGCCGGGCGTGTTCGCGCCGCTCCTGCTCGAGCACCTGCGCAGCGGCTAGACTGCGCCATGGTCATCACCCGACCGGCCCGGCCCGACGACGAACGGCGCGTGATCGAGCTGCTCGGCCAGCTGTTCGAGCGCGACCTCTCCGGCGAGCCGGCGCGCGCCGCCGCCTACATGCGCATGCTCGACAGCGAGCGCGGGGCGGTGCTCGTAGCGGAAGAAGACGGCGCGCTGCTCGGCGTGATCTCGTTCTCGATCAACCTCGCGATCCGCTTCGACACCGCCTACGCGCAGATCGAGGAGCTCGTGGTCGACGCGGCGGCGCGCGGCAAGCAGGCCGGCGCGATCCTGGTGCGCGCGGCGATGGCCGAGGCGCGCCGGCGCGGCTGCGACGAGATGGGCCTCTACCCGCGCGAGGAGACGCGCGCGTTCTACGAGAAGCTCGGCTTCGCGTACGTCGGCGTGGAGCTGCGCCAGCGGCTCTGAGCGAGCCGGGCGTCAGCTCGCCGCGGCCGCCCCGAAGCGCCGCCGGTACACGCCGGGCGGGAAGAACGCGAGCCACTCCGTGATCGCGGTGACGAGCACGAGCGACGAGACGACGCCCACGAGCGACTCCGGCAGCTCGTAGTGTCCGAATAGCTGCGCGACCAGGTGCAAGAGCGCGACGCCGGCGAGCGCGGCCGTGCCCACGCCCCAGAGCAGCATCCGGTTCTCGACCAGCGGATTGCCGAAGCCGTGCCGCGCGCGGCGGCGCATCATCGCGGAGTAGCGGAGCGGCTCGGCGCTGGCCCAGGCGTAGGTCAGGAGCATGCCGACGTTCGGCGCCCAGCGCCCGAGCCACGCGCCCACGCCCTCGGTTGCGCCGACCACGTGCAGCGACCACGAGCCGGCGACGCCGAGCACGAGCCAGCAGGCGAGCGCGACCACGGCAGCGATCGCCGTGTCGTTGTCCGGGCGGAACACGGCTTGAGTGAAGAGCGCGATCAGGCACGCGCCGATCGAGATCGCCGTCACGCCCGCGAACGAGCCCAGGCCCGCGTAGCTCCCCATCACGCGCAGCGACTCGGCCGCGATCAGGAGCGAGTAGCCGATGCCGCCGGCCAGGACGAAGTTCACGCCGATCGCGAGCTCGGGCAGCCGGCGGGTGCGCGACGCCAGCCCGAGCAGGCGGACGCCCAGCACGGCGCTCACCGCGACGAACACCGGAAACGCCACGGTCCCGAGCAGCATGGCCAAGCGACACCTCTCCGAGAGAGAGGATCGGCGGCGATGCCCGCCCGCTTGATCGCTAGGCGGCCTTGAGCGAGGCGACCTTCGGCATCACCTCTTCCATGAAGAGCTGCTGCGAGGCGGCCCACTCCTCGTGCCGCTCCGAGTGGTCGAAGGTCAGGATCAAGAGGCCCCCGAAGCCGCCGCAGGTCTCGTACATGTCGCCGAGCTTCTGCGCGACCGTGCGCGGCGAGCCGACCAGCCAACTGTGCTCGCACAAGTACTCCGGCGTGACGTCGGAGTCCGGGACATCCGGATCGTGCTTGAACAGCTGGGTGAAGCCGAAGTTGCCGAACAGCGGCAGCAGGTACTCGCGGTAGGCGCGCGCCATCATGCCGCCGAGCGCGCGCTTCTTCGCCTCGGCGTCCGTCTCGGCCACGAACACCTCGCGCACCACGCGCCAGCCGCTGCGGCTCGGCGTGCGGCCGGTCTTGGCGGCGCCCTTCTCGACCGACGCCCAGTGCGACGCCAGGTACGACGGGTTGATGTTCAGGCTCATCGGCATGAAGCCGTGCTCGCCGGCGAGCAGCAGCGTGTCGGAGTTCGGCGAGAGCCCCGCGACGCCGATCGGCGGGTGCGGCTGCTGGTACGGCTTCAAGTGGAACTTGAGGTTCGTGAACATGGTGTCGGTGCGGTTCACGTTCCAGTACTCGCCGCGGTACTCGAACGGGTCGTTCGCCGCCCACAGCTTCAGGATGATGTCGAGCGCCTCGCGCGTCATCTTGCGGTTGTCGCCGGTCGCGCCGTCGACGTCGAACAACGCCCAGTCGCTCGGCAGGCCGCTCGAGCCGACGCCGAGCATGAAGCGCCCGCGCGCGATGTGGTCCATGAAGGCGACGCGGCAGGCCAGCTCGGCCGGGTGGTGATACGGCAGGAGGTGCGCGCCGGGCGCGAGCTTCATGCGCTGCGTGCGCAGCAGCGCCTGCGCGATCAGGAGATCCGGCGCCGGGTTCGGCTCCCAGGGCGAGGTGAAGTGCTCGCCGATCCAGGCTTCGTCGAAGCCGAGCCGGTCGCACAGTGCGAGGTGCTCGAGATCCCACTGGAAGCCGTCGCGCAGCGACCGCTCCGGTGGGTGGGACGGCATCATGAACACGCCTGCTTGCACCGCTTCCTCCTCGATCCCGATCTTGCCACGGCCGGCTAGGCGGCGCAGACCTCGACGGGAATGCCGTTGACGATCGCCGTGCCGCTCGGCACGTCGAGCACGCTCGCGTCGGCGAGCGCGTTGAAGTTGACCCCGGGCCGGCGGTCGGCCACGGACTGGCGCGTGCCGGATCGGCCGTGGCCCCAGCCGTGCGGCAGGCAGACGACGCCGGGGGCGACCTCGTCGGAGATCTCGACCCGGGCCTCGACCTCGCCCGCCGCGGAGCGCACGCGCGCCTGCCCGCCGTCGTGAAGTCCGCGCGCCTTCGCGTCGTCGGGGTGCACGAGCAGCGTGCAGCGTTCGCGGCCGCGCGCGAGCGAAGGCAGGTTGTGCAGCCAGGAATTGTTCGAGCGCAGGTCGCGCCGGCCGATCAGCACGAGCCCGCCCTCCTCGCGCGCGAGCGCGTCGCGCAGGCGCGGCACGTCGGCGGCGAGGTACGGGTGGGCGAGCTCGATCTTCCCGCTCGGCGTGCGCAGCACGCCGGGCAGCATCGGCTCGAGCGGGCCGAGGTCGAGCCCGTGCCCGTGGCGCGCGAGCTCGGCGAGGGAGAGTCCGCCGCGAACCTCGCCGTAGCGATCGCCGTAGGGGCCGGTGCGCAGCTCGAAGTCGAGGATGCGCGCGCAGCCGCGCTCGGCCGGCGCTTGCGCGAACAGCTCGGCGGGGTCGCGGCCGTGCACGGGCGAGTCGGGATCGGAGGCCGCGAAGCGCAGGCGCGCGAGCAGCGCGGCGTCGTCGAGCGCGTTCGCGTCCGCCTCGGCCGGCCCGCCGCCGAAGATCGACGCCAGCCGCAGCAGGATCTCCCACTCCGAGAGCTGGCCGGGCTCGAGCGCGAGCGCGGGCTCCGACCAGCGTCCCGCGTTGCGCACGGCCAGCTGGTAGAGCAGCGCGTCGTAGTGCGGCTGCGTGAGCGGTGACGGCGCGGGCAGCACCACGTGCGCGTGGCGCGAGGTCTCGTTCAGCGCCGGGTCGATCGAGACCATCAGGTCGAGCATCGGCAGCGCGCGGTCGAGGCGCTCGCCGTCGGGCGCGGAGAGCACGGGGTTGCCCGCCATCACAACCAGGGCGCGGATCGCGCCCGGCCCGGGCGTGTCGATCTCCTCCGCGAGGCACGCGGTCGGGAGCTGCATCAACACCTCGGGCGCGCCGCGCACGCGCGAGCGGAAGCGCCCGGTCGTGAAGCCCGGCCCGTGCCCGGGCTTGCCGCGCGTGTGCTCGCCGCCGGCGAGCGGCCGCGTCCACATCGCCCCGCCCTCTCGGTCGAGGTTCCCGGTCAGCACGTTCAGCGCGTCGACCAGCCAGGACGCGAGCGTGCCGAACTCCTGCGTGCAGGTGCCGACGCGGCCGTAGACGGCCGCGCTCTCCGCATCCGCCAGCTCGCGCGCGATGCGCCGGATGGTCCCGGCCGGGATCCGACACCGTTCGGCGACGGCCTCGGGTGGGAAGTCGCGCGCCATCGCCTCGAACTCGGCCAGCCCGTTCACTTGCGGCGCGAGCCGGCCCAGTGCGATGCGCCGCTCGGCGAACAGCACGTGGGCGAGCGCGAACAGGAAGAGCGCGTCCGCGCCGGGCCGGATCGGCAGCCACTCGTCCGCGCGCTCGGCGGTGCGCGTGCGGCGCGGGTCGACCACCACCACCTTTCCGCCGCGCGCGCGGATCGCGTCGAGCCGGCCCTGCAGGTCGGGCGCGACCACGAGGCTCCCGTTCGACGCGGCCGGGTTCGCGCCCAGCACCAGCAGGTACTGCGTGCGGTCGACGTCGGGCACGGGGATGCCCCAGCTCGTGCCGAACATGCACATCGCGGCGACCTGCTTGGGCTGCTGGTCGACGGTGCCCGCCGTGTACAGGTTCGGCGTGCCCGCGGCCATGGCCAGCATCGGGAAGTAGTAGTAGAGCGCCAGGTTGTGCGCGGTCGGATTGCCGACGTAGAGCGCGATCGCCTGCCGGCCGTGCCGCGCGATCACCGGCTCGAGGCGCCGCTTCACCTCGGCGAACGCCTCTTCCCAGCTCGCCTCGCGCAGGCTCCCGTCCGCGCCGCGCACGAGCGGGCGTCGCAGCCGGTCGGGGTCGTGGTGGAGCTCGTCGAGCGCCGCGCCTTTCGGGCACAGGTAGCCGCGCGAGAGCACGTCGCGCTCGTCGCCGCGCACGCGCACCACGCGCTCGCCCTCGAGCTCGAGCGCGAGCCCGCAGCTCGCCTCGCAGATTGGACAGGTGCGATACGCGACGGCGCGCTCCGCCATGCCCGCCCTACCCGCGCAGCCGGTAGCGGATCGGCACCCGCTTCGGCGCGCCCACGAACGTGGCCGCGGTGTACTCCGTGGGCCCGGTCAGCTCGATCGACTCGAGCCGCGGCAGCAGCTCGCGGAAGAACGCGGCGAGCTCCAGCCGGGCCAGGTTCGCGCCGAGGCAGAAGTGCACGCCCGTGCCGAACGCGAGGTGGCTCGACGCGTTCGCGCGCGCGACGTCGAACTCGAACGGATCGGCGAAGACTTCCTCGTCGCGGTTCGCGGACAGGTACGACATGAGCAGGCCGTCGCCCTTGGCGATCTTGCGGCCGCGCAGCTCGCAGTCCTCCTCGGCGTAGCGCATGAAGTGACGCACGGGCGTCACCCAGCGGATCATCTCCTCGACCGCGTTGTCGACGCCCGACAGGTCGCGCTGCAGCGCGCGCAGCTGCTCGGGCCAGCGGACCAGGGCCTCGAGCCCTCCCACCAGCGTGCTCGAGGTCGTGTCGTGGCCGGCGGTCGCGACGATGATGTAGTAGCCGAGCGTCTCCAGGTCGGGCAGCGCCGCGCCCTCGACGCGCCCGTTCGCGATCACCGTGGCCAGGTCGTCGCCGGGCTGCGCGCGCCGCTCCGCGGTCATGCGCTGGAAGTAGCCGACCAGGTCCATCAGCACCTTCATGCGCTGCTCGGGCTCGGCGCCCGCGCCGAAGTCGGGGTCGTCGGCGCCGAACAGCTTCTGGGTCAGGTCGAGCATGAGCGGCTCGTCGGACTCGGGCACGCCGAGCACGCTCATGATCACCTGCAGCGGGTAGTAGCGCGCCACGTCGAGCGCGAAGTCGCAGGCGCCGCCGAGCTCGGCCATCCGATTCACGTACTTGCGCGCGAGCTGCACCACGCGCGGCTCGAGCACGCGCTTGAGCGCGCCGGGCTTGAACCAGTCGTTGGTCAGGTTGCGGTAGGCGCGGTGCTGCGCGCCGTCCATGTGGATCAGCGTCTTGAACGGGATCTGCATGCCGCCGTTCTTCGGGCGCATGTGCGCGGGCGCGAGCACGGACTCGATCGTGTTCGGGAAGCGCTCCGGCTGGCGCTCGATGTCGATCACGTCGGCGTGTTTGGTCACGGCCCAGAACGGATCGAAGCCCTCGACCTCGATGCGCGGCACGGGGTCGTCGCGGCACAGCTTGGCGGCGACGGGGTGCCAGGTCTCGGGGTCGGTGTAGGCCTTGGGGTCGGTGAAGATGGTCGGCGACGCCATGCGTTCCTCCTGCGACAGGGGAACACTAACAGGGACGCTACACGCCCTTCACGTCGGGGCCCCAGACGTACTTGTGGAGCTGCAGGTTGAGCCGGACGCGCAGCCCGTCGTCGCCGATCCACTGCGCGAGCTCGCGCGGGTCTAGGCCGGGATGGACCGGCGAGAAGTGCACGGTGGTCGCGCGCTCCAGATCGTGCTCGCGCACGACCCCGACCGCCCACTCGTAGTCGGCGCGATCGCAGAGCACGAACTTCACCTCGTCGCCGGGCCGCAGCCGCGCGAGGTTGGCCAGGTCGTTGTGCGCGGCCATCCCGCTGCCGGGCGTCTTCACGTCGACGATCGCGTGGGAGCGCGGGTCGAGCACCGAGATGTCGTGGTGTCCGCCGGTCTCGATCAACACGGTGTAGCCCGCGTCGCACAGGCGCGTGACGAGCTCGGGCACCGCCTTCTGCAGCAGTGGCTCGCCGCCCGTGACCTCGACCATGCGCGTGCGGAGCGCGGCGACGCGCTCGAGCACCGCGTCGATCGTCAGCTTCTCGCCGCCCGCCACCGTCAGCGCGTGCGGCTCGTCGCAGTACACGCAGCGGATGTCGCAGCCCGCGGTGCGCACGAACACGCACGGCCAGCCCGCGAAGGTCGACTCGCCCTGGATCGAGCGGTAGATCTCGCGCACACGCAGCTCGGCCACGGCCGTGCGCCTAGCCGTACAAGACGGAGCGGTGGCGCACGATCTCGCCGATCAGCGCCTCCATGCGCTCGGGGTGCTCGGGCAGGCCCTCGAGCCGCGCGCGACCGATCCGGTCGCCCCCGCTCTTGGGCAGCACCCAGGGCTGGTGGTGGCCGACCGCGTCGAGCAGGCCCGACACGTTGAGCGGCCGCTTCTCGTCGTTGCACGACAGCATGACGATGTCGTCGCCCTCGCGCGTGGCGAGCGAGAGGCGCGCCCCGGTGCGCAGGCGCAGGCGCCGTCCGACCTCGCCCGCGTCGAGGTGGGCGGGCACGCGCGCGACCGCGAGCTGGTACTCGCCGAAGTGCACGATGCGCGGATCGTTCTCCTCGACCCAGGCCGTCTCCTCCTGGTAGACGTCGGGCGCGGAGGGCAGGTCCGTGGGCTTGCCCGACAGCACCGGCAGGATCTCGGGGCGGTGCTCGCCAGGGCTCTGCGCCATGCGCTTGATCAGCGCGACGACGCGGTTGCCCCACTTCTGCATGTCGCTCTCGGAGAGCCGGCGCGCGGACAGGTCGACCAGCTTGTCGGTGAAGCGGCTGCGCCGCTCGGTCACCTCCGTCACCGCGCCGAGCGGGCTCGAGGCGTCCTCTTCGATCACGATCGAGTCGCGGCCGAGCGCCGCGCGCAGGCGCACCAGGTCCTCGATCGCCCACTCGTGGTGGTCGAACCACTGCAGGCGGCCGCGGAACAGCTCGACGGTGTCGAGCACCTCCTTCGGCCGCGGCTGCGCGCTGAAGCCGACCACCAGCACGTCGACGTTGTCGGCGATGTCGGTCGCGGGCCCCTTGAAGAAGTCCATCAGGCCTTCCTGCGGGGCGACGCGGAACGACACGATCGTGCGCCGGTCGCGCGCGAGCACGAGCGCGGCCAGGATCGAGTCGGGGTCGTCGCGCACCAGGATCGCGGCGCGCTGCCGGCGCATGCGCGGCGGCGAGACCTCGACCGGCTCCGCCGCGGGTCCGCCGCGCTCCGGCTCCTCCTCGCTCTCCGCGAGCGTGGCCTCGAGCTCGCTCGAGAGCTGCTCGTCGTCGCCGGCCGCCGCTGCGAGCCCACCCGCGCCGTCGGCGCGCGGCTCCTCGGCGTCGCCGAAGTCGCCGTCGCCCTGCTCGGCCGCTTCGAACGCGGCGTCGCCTTCGCCGCCGTTCTCGCCGCCTTCGCCGTTGGCCGCGGAGGCGCCGGACTCTCCGCGCCGGCCGCCCCGGCGACGCCGGCCGCGCCGCCCGCGCGAACGCCGCGGAGGCTCGCCGTTCGCCGCCGCTGCGGGTGCATCGCTCGCGCGCTCGAGCTCGCCGTCCTCCGGCTCGCGCGCGTCGTCGTCGGAGCGCGGCTCGGGCTCGGACTCGGACTCGAAGCGGCCGCGCTCCTGCTCGGCGCGACGCGCCGCGCGGCGCGCTTCGCGCTCCTCCTGCGCGGCCGCCTCGTCGATCGGCGCTTGATCCTCGTAGCCACGCTCTCCGCCGCGCCGACGGCGGCGCCCGCGCCGGCGGCCGCGGCGCTCGGAGCGGGCCGCGGAGGAGAACGAGTCCAGCTCGTCGCGCTCGCCCGCGTCGTCCGCCGCGTCCGCGTCCGCGACCGAGTCGGACTCGCGCTCGCCGAGCGGCTGCACGGCCAGCGCGCCCGCTCCGATCGGTCCCGCGAGCGACTCGAGCAGCTCGCGCGCGTCGGCGTCGACCTCGTCCGCCGACACAAAGATGCGTGGCAAGCCGACGGCGCCGGGCGTCCAGGTCTCCCGCTCCAGGTCGAGCCGGTGCCAGCCCGCCACCAGTGCGGGCACGTCGGCGATGCCGAGCACGCTGCGGATCGCGCCGACCACGGGCCGGCCGGCGATGTCGATCCCCACCCACTCGATCGGGTCGCGGCCCTCGTCGTTCCACGGCAGCCAGCGCGCGGTCACGCCGGCGTGCGCCTCCTCGGCGCAGCGCTCGACGAGCGCGTCGCGCCGCGCGGCCGCGCCGTCCGCCAGCCGCTCGTCACGCGCCAGCCGCACGATCTGCTCATGCAGCTCCGCCGCGAGGCTCGCGAAGTCGTGGTCGTGGACGCGCAGCTCGCGCCGCTCGGGCAGCGCGATCGAGAGCGCGACCTCGTCGCCCGCCGCCGAGATGCGCGCCGCGCGCTCGCCGCGGA
>Ga0187892_10004052_pt1 | contig 25374 bp, 24 predicted proteins | sample MA1701073metaG_FD_139345 | JGI IMG/M metagenome (GOLD analysis project Ga0187892, IMG submission 139345) | Bio-ooze microbial communities from a basaltic lava cave in the Kipuka Kanohina Cave System on the Island of Hawaii, USA - MA170107-3 metaG ... | reverse complement strand
CTTCTATTGTAATTTCAAATTTTGCAAAATTCTTTCTTTTTTCCCAAAGGGATTGGATGTACGATTTTTGCAAGTGTGGATGTGGAATTGCTACCTGTTTTGCAAATCCACCAAAAAGTGCGTCTGAAAAATTTCCAGTACTGTGACATGTAAGTGCTAGCGTACCAGTTTCAGAGGCATGTTTTGACAAAAACACAAATCCGTCATAGCTATATTTTTCTTCAAGCCAATCTGCAGATATCGCAGGTGTTGGAATTACAAGGAGATCGAAATTTTTCCCGCGATGAATATCACCATCATGCTCCATGTTTTGAGATATGAAATGTGCCATGTTAGAGCCAGCAGGATCTGATTTGTATGCAACAAGTAACTGCACAGGATAAGAGATATAAGTACACTTTATTAACGTCCTCCAATGGGCAATCCAAGACAGATGTTAAGGGACATGGCAAACACAATAAAACTTGCCAAAAAATCAGATAAAGACGACTATATGCAACATCTCCGGTTAGTCCTTCTTGGAGTTGCTACAGTTGGCACAATAGGATTCATAATCCAGTTTGTGTTTACAGTAATTACTTTCGGAACAAGATGACATTGTCTCAGGAAAAGTCTCACTTCTTTGCAGTAAGGACAACAGGTGGGCAGGAAAAGGTAGTCATGGGATTGTTGGAAAACAGAATAAAACTAAAAAAAATCAATATTCAGTCTGTTTTGCTCTTGGATAATCTCAAAGGATACGTCGTAGTAGAGGCAATAGATGCAAATGCAGCCTTTGACGCCATGCAAGGAATAAGGCACATACGTGGACAGCTAAGAGGTGAATTACAATTCAAAGACATAGAAGGATACCTAGTCAAGAAATCAACAGTATCTGAACTTGCTGTGGATAAGGTTGTTGAGATCATAGGTGGACCATTTAAGGGCATGAAAGCAACAATTACTAGAGTTGATCATGATAAAGAAGAGGCAACAGTAATTTTGCTTGATGCACCGTACCAGCTACCAGTAACCGTTGATGCAAATTACCTAAAGCTTTCAACATCGTAGCAAGGATTAAATTTATAGCTCTAGAGAAAAAATTATGGCGGATATTCAGACTGTTTCTGCACTAGTAACAGGAGGACAGGCAAATGCCGGACCGCCACTTGGTCCAACGCTTGGTCCGCTTGGTGTCAATATTTTGCAAATTGTAAATGCAATAAATGACAAGACAAAAGACTTTGAGGGAATGAAGGTTCCTGTTACAGTTACAGTTGATAAAGGAACAAAGCAGTGGACGGTTGAGGTTGGTATTCCATCCGCCGCAGCTCTTATTTTAAAGGAAGCCGGCTTACAGAAAGGTTCAGGAACTTCAGGCGCCACATGGGTCGGTGACGTGAAGATGGATTCCATAATTAAGGTTGCAAAGTTGAAAATTGATTCTTCCTATGCCCAAGATCTCAAAGCAGCTACAAAAGAAATTGTTGGGACTTGCTTACCACTGGGGATCAAAATAGAGGGGAAAAACCCAAAAGAGGTTACAGCAGAAATTAATGCTGGAAAATGGAACGAAGTGTTCAAGTAGATTGTTCTGTTGTGATGTAGACAGGATCTTTATCGGTTCGTTGTAATTCCACAAAGGTTTCCGTGTTTTGAATTCCTTCAATCTTACCAATCTTTTCTATTACTACAGTATGTAGTTCCTCCAAGTTCTTGGCACGTACTGTGATTATAATATCAAACCTGCCTGTTACCTCAGATATCATTATTACCTCTGGAGTCTTCAAAAGGGCTTTGTGAATCTGATCTTTGAGTTTTGGATCACGATTTATTCCTACTGTGGCTCTGACACCTATGCCTATTAATGATTCATCTACTACAATAGTAAATTTTGTTATCAGTTTTTTTTTGATCAACCGCTTTATTCTACTGTACAAAACAGAAGTATTGATTCCAAGTTTTTTCGATAGATTAGGAACCGAGATACTACCATCCTTTGTGAGTTCAGTAAGAATCTTCATGTCTAGTTCATCAAATTTGTGCAAGGCTGTGCGAGCTAGTTTTTGTTACGATTTAATAAATGTAAGTTTTCATTCCAGAAAATTTTGTTCTTATAATATAAAATCAATTATGTGAAATTTTTAGATGAACTTGATCATTTTTTGAGCTTTAGCCTGTAAACGATTTTAAATAGGCAACCCAGCAAAGTTTGCGTAATGATTAACGAAGTCCAGTTAGTGCAGATGATAAAGGAAGCCAAGACGTGTCAGAAAGAACGTAAGTTTAAGCAAGCTGTAGAGCTGATAATGGTTTTCAAGGATATTGATGTTAAGAAAGGTTTTGCAATAAATGAGACTGTCCAGCTTCCAAAGAAGATGGCCCAACCAGCATCTGTATGTGTGGTTGCGTCAGGTGACCTAGGCTTGAAAGCAAAGAGTGCAAAGGCTGATAGAGTGGTTGATGGAGCTGAACTAAATCAAGTAGGTGCAAACAAACGTGAATCTCGTAAGCTGATAAACGGTTACGATTTTTTCTTATCAGATACACAACTCATGGCAACGGTTGGTAAGACTCTTGGTCAGTTCATGGGTCCGAGAGGCAAGATGCCAACTCCTGTTGCTTTTAATGCCCCTATTGACTCTATTTTGGAAAGATTCCGATCTTCTATACGGGTGAGACTAAGAAACGCTCTTTCACTTGCCTGTAAGATTGGCGACGAAACTATGACAGATGATGATTTGGCAGCAAATGCCAATGCCGTAATAAGCATGGTAGAAAAGAAGCTCCCAAGCGGAGATAAGAACATTAAAAAAATTATGGTAAAAACAACGATGGGAAAGCTCATCAAGCAACCACAGGTAGAAAAGAAGTAAGATGCACCAAAACAGAACCAATTATCCACAGAAGAAAACCCAGATGTATCAACAACTTCAGGAACTCCCAAAAAAGTACAATGTTATTGCGCTTGTACGCATGGAAAAAGTAAGATCATCGCAACTGTTACCTTTAAGGAAAAAGTTCAGAGGTGAAGTAGAGATTTTCAGTATAAAGGACAGGGTAGCACAAAAGGCATTTGCAGGACTAAAAATTCCTTCAATTGAAAAGATGTTAGATAAACTAGTTGGCCAGTGTGTTTTGATGTTTACAAATATGAGCCCTTTTAAGCTAAACATTCTACTTGGCAAAAACAAGATAATGTTGCCTGCGCGTGGTGGAGATATAGCTAGTATTGATGTGACAATAAAGGCAGGAAACACAGGCATTACACCAGGTCCAATACTTACTGATTTTAAGGAAGTTGGAATTGCTACAAAAATTGATCAAGGAACAATTTGGATAATAAAAGATTCCACTGTAGCTAAAAAGGGTGATGTCATTTCTGCAAAGCTTGCTACATTATTGAGTAAGCTTGATGTCAAGCCAGTAGAGGCAGGTATCTCGTTAGACACAGCAATAGCAGATGGTATTCTCTATGCAAAAGATGAGATGGTAATAGATGTAGAAAAATATCGAAATGCCTTTGCACAAGCACATCAAGGAGCATTATCACTTTCTATAGAGATGGGTTATATCACAAAAGAAAACATCGTACTATTGCTTTCAAAGGCGTCGCAAGGAGCAAAATCTCTTGCAATAGAAGCTGGGTATCTTACAGATGAAACAAAAGAACAAATGTTACAAAAAGCTCATTCACAAGCAAGAACACTTGCAGCAAAAGCCAAGAATTATACTCCAGAATAGAATCTGAATTATCAAGATCAGGTAGAGTACAACAAATAAAAAAGTACTAGATTTTTTCTCTTACCTTTGGCAGGTTCCAATTATATTTCATTGCGACAAGCCTGAGTATTGTAGTAATTACCATACCAGCTATTGTAACCATATGCAATTCTGCTCCTAAACTTAGAAGAACGTAGAAAGCCAAAACTCCAACAAAACTTGCAGATGCATAGAGTTCTTTTACAAATACAATTGGTACTTCATTTACAAAGACGTCGCGTAAAATTCCTCCCCCCACTGCTGTAAGCATTCCCGCTAATGCCATTGCAAGAAAATTCATTCCAAAAACATTGTACGCGAATGTAGCTCCTATTATTGTAAATACACCAAGACCGAGTGCGTCAAATTTTAAAAACAGATTCCAGTGTTTTTGGATTTTTGGATACAAAAAGAATATTGTAACTCCTGTTGAAGCAGTAATTACAACATACCAAGGATCTGAAAGCGAGTTTGGTGGAAATTTACCTATTATTATATCTCTTAGAGTGCCACCAGCCACCCCAGTTATTGTAGCCAAAATTATGATCCCAACAATGTCTGCTTTGTGTTCAATGGCCTTGAAAGCACCCGTAACAGCAAATGCCATTGTCCCAAAAAGATCCAATGCATAAATAAGAGCTTGAATTGAAAGCGATAATTCTGGCAAACCAACACATTATTGTGATGTATGTTAAATAATGTTTAGAGATCTACAACAAAGGTTAGAATACAAAGAGAGTTTAAAAAATGGTTTTTTAACCAAACAGTGCAGAGAGGCCTTCCATTGCTTGTTCTTCAGTCTTTGCAGATGGAGTCTCAACTTCCTTTTGCTTTTCTTCCTTTCCACCAGCTGTTGGTGCTGCGGATGCTGCGGCCACAGCGACCGGCGCGGCCTTGATAGCTTCATCTATATTCACGTCTGCAAGTGCAGCCACAAGTGCCTTTACTTGAGCTTCCTTTACCTCAGCCCCAGAGGCTTTGATTATATTAGTAATGTTTGCTTCGTTGATCTCCTTTTTCTGCTTGTGTAAAAGCAATGCAGCGTATACATATTCCATAGTAAGCGTGTTTTGCTTTAGGCATAATATAAAACTATGGAGAAGTCGTGTGTATTTTGATTCAAAGTCTGTTTACTTGTAAAATATAAAGGTGGCGTACAAAAGATACGAATCTCTTTTTTAATAATTTGTATCGAAGGTGTTCAAATGCAAAATTTAAGTCGCTCTTCAAAGTTTTCAAAAGGTTCGTTTGGGATTATCAACATACATTTTTGCAGCAAAGGAAAATCTATTGGAAAAAAGAAATGGGAAAATGAGATTGTATAATAAACAGGTTTTTGGCACAACATTGGTAATAGTTCTTGTTCTGTGGGTAGCGTCTATTGCGTCATCTCATGCAGAAACTGTAACAGGCGAGGATCTAAAGAGAAACCCAATTGCAGCCAAAATACTTGAAAATATCAAAAAAATAGAAAAGAAGCGTGAACAAGAGAAATTACACGAGGCAAACAAGCTAAAATCACATGAATTAAGACAAATTGATCTACAAAGACTGGAGGTGGATACAAAACCATACAGTCCTCCAGAGTCATTTAAAAGATTCCTATCTAAGATAAATGGTACTGATGCAACAAAACAAGTGTTCTGGGATCAGTTCAACTTTATGATACAAAAGACTCAAGAAGCAAAGATGGTAAAGATAGACGTTCTAAAAAATGGCGGCACAAACGAACAGGCAATGAAGGCATTTGCAGATAAAGCTAAAATCAAAAGATTAATGCTAATATCATTTAATCAAGATGCTAATATAAAAGCCGGAATTGCAGATGCAAAAATACAAAAGATGTTTGACAAGTATGGAAAGTTACCAAGGTATGACTAGGTGAGAATCTTAAGACTCCTACATATAGAGTACAGATGCTTTTTTAGTTCTTTATCGTATAAGGTATCCATTCTTTGTTTGAGAATTCTTTTTGCTTGATCTTTTTCTGAACCATCTGGAAGAGAAAGAACATTATTTATCAGCTCAGGCAGTGATTCTCTGATCCATCCATCAATAACTGCGTATGTTTTCTTGTCTATTTTTATTACAGGATCTAAGTTTACATCCAAAACTCCCGTAAAATTTTCGTGCTCAACTCTATAGATTAAAGCTAGTATACAGTTAGTTGGGTCTGGGTTTTTTAGAATCTCTACAGATCTTGAACCAGCTTTTCCTTGTGAAACTTTGTTTTTTAGGCCAACTGCGTTTATTATAATACCGTTTACACCTATCTTTGAATCTTCAACGCCTGTCACTATACCAATTATGACATTCTTGTAATCGCCGTCAGATTTGGATGAAAATGCATAATCACCTTCTTTCCATTTATTTTTACCAAACATAGCAAACTTTCGAAAATGATTGTATTTAATTTGTTGCCTCAGAATGCTTAATATCGGTCAAACCGAAAACTTCTCAAAGATGAATAAAAGTCAAATTCTTGCAAAGTTTTCCTCTGATTCTGACAGGTATTATAAAGTATCTCTCTTTGAAGAAAAAGGATTTGTACGTAAGTTATGTACAAAGTGTAAACGATTTTTTTGGACTTTGGATCAAACCCAAAACTTTTGTCCAGAGGATGCTGAAAACAATTACTCTTTCATAGGAAATCCTCCCACAAAGAAAAGATTTGATTATGTTCAAGCATGGAAAGAAGTAGAGTCATTTTTTCTGCAAAATGGCCACAAATCAGTAAGTAGATACCCTGTAGTATGCAGGTGGCGAGATGACTTGTATTTTACAATAGCATCAATTGTTGACTTTCAAAGGGTCATGGGATCAAAAGTTGTTTTTGAGTTTCCTGCAAATCCATTAGTTGTACCTCAAACTTGTCTTAGATTCAAAGATATTGAAAATGTAGGAGTTACAGGCAGACATTTTTCCAGTTTTTGTATGATTGGTCAACACAGCATACCCAACTCACAAGGATATTGGAAGGACAAATGCATTGAATTAGACTTTAGACTTTTAACTGAAAAGTTTGGTATTGATAAAAAAGAGGTTGTGTTTGTTGAAGATGTCTGGGTAGGCGGAGGTTCGTTTGGATCTTCTTTAGAATATTTCGTGCAAGGCCTAGAACTTGGAAATGCTGTCTTTACAGAGTTTCAAGGAGATCTGAACAACTACTCAGTTTTAGACCAAAAAATAATTGATATGGGAGCAGGCCTTGAACGGTTTGCTTGGATTACCATGGGTACTCCTACTGCATATGACTGCTGTTTTGGTCCAATCACAAAAAACCTGATAGAGAAGATGGGTATCGATGTAGAACCTCAGATATTACAAGAATATTTTATTGCCATATCAAAAGGACTTAGAGAATCAACAGATCTAACCCAAGTCAGAAAAACTGCTACAAAACAAACAAAGATTGATGAAGCAAAATTCAACAAAATAATAGCACCACTTGAGGGAATTTACCTCATTGCTGATCATCTGAGGACGCTGGTATTTGCAATTTCTGATGGTGCTCTGCCAAGCAATGTTGGAGGCGGATACAATCTACGAATGATCCTAAGAAGGGCAGTTGCCACAATGGACAGATTTGGTTGGAATCTTGACCTAAAAGAATTAGCAGATATGCATATTGATTATCTAAAATCAACTTATCCAGAACTAAAAGAAACACGTGATGATGTAAAGACCATAATTGGTATAGAAAGAGAAAGATATGGAGAATCTAAAATTAGGATGAAAAGTATTGCAGATACCATCAAGAACCAGAATAAAAAACTAACAGTAGATGATCTAATTAGATTGTATGAATCTGATGGCATAACCCCAGATTTTCTAAAGGAGACACAGATAATTTCGGAAATCCCATCTACATTTTATGAAAGATTATCAGAATTGCACCAATCAGAAAAAACGGAGAAAAAAGAAGAATTAAACCTAAATGGAATTCCAGACACTGACTTACTTTACTACAAAGAAGATCCAAATGAGTTTGAAGCTAAGGTTCTCAAAGTTATTAACAAAAAGTTGGTAGTTTTAGACAGAACGTCATTTTATCCAAGAGGCGGTGGTCAAGAGCCAGATCATGGAAAGATTGGAACCTTTGATGTTATCGATGTTAACAAACATGGGAATATCGTAGTGCATGAACTAAAAGATGGAATCCCAAAAGAAGGAGAAACGGTGTCATGTGTAGTTGACTCAAAAAGAAGAAATGGAATTACAAAACATCATACCACTACGCACATTCTAAACTCTTCTTCTCGAAATGTTTTGGGTTCATGGGTTTGGCAACACTCTGCATTTAAAGAAGAGGATCATGCAAGACTGGACATTACACATCACTCTGCTTTAACGGAAGAGGAAGTTGCAAAAATTGAAGAGCTCGCAAATGCCAAAGTCAAGGAAAACATTCCAGTAGCGATTCAAAATTATGATAGAGGAACCGCAGAGCAGAAATATGGGTTTAGAATTTACCAGGGGGGAATTGTTCCCGTAAAGTCAGTTAGAATTGTTTCAATTGAAGATTTTGATGTTGAGGCGTGTGGCGGAACACATGTCAAGAATACAAAAGATATTGAGCTTATCAAAATTACAAGAACAAAAAGAATTCAAGATGGTGTGGTTCGACTGGAGTTTGTAGCTGGAAAAGCAGCTCATGAGTATATCAAAAAACATGAAGAAGAATTGCAAAAACAGTTACAAGAAAAAGCTGCAAAAGAACAAAGAGACAAACTAAGAGAACAAAGAAAACAAGAAGCTAGAGAAAAGATTCCAGCTTTGCTTCGGCAAGTTTACGAACCGGATTTTATTGTACTGAAAGATAATGAAATTTATGTATTTGAAGTCAAATCTAGGAAATTTGTCTATACTGCAAATGATCAATATGATGAATATTTTCACATTAATTTTGGTGAAGAGTTGGTAAAGCTCGATCCAAGAATAGTATATTGTGGAGTTTTTGAAGAAGGAGAAAAAGTTAGAACAATAATTCATGCAGGAGAAGAGGCCTCAAGGCAGAACAAAGCAGGCGATATCGCAAAAGCAATCTCCCAAATCCTTGGAGGTTATGGAGGAGGCAATCCAAGATTTGCTCAAGGGGGAGGACCAAATAAGTCTAAAAAAGATGAAGCCATCAACAAAGCAAAATCAATGGTTTTGGAAATGGTGTAAACCACATGGAATTAGATTGGTCAGGGATTGAAAAAAAATGGAGACAAAGGTGGATTGAAACTAAACAATTTGAAGCAGATCCAAATAAAAAAGAAAAAAAATTCATCACAGTAGCATATCCTTATCCAAACTCGCCACAACATATTGGGCACGGCAGAACATACACGATAGCAGATGTTCACGCACGATATTATCGAATGAAAGGATACAATGTGCTTTTTCCAATGGGTTTTCACTATACTGGTACTCCGATTCTTGGCATGGCAAGACGTGTACAAGAAGGTGACAAGGAATTGATTGAGGCATTTCGTACACTCTACAAAGTTTCTGAACAAAACATAAAAGAATTTTCAGAACCAGTAAAAATTGCAAGTTATTTTCATCAAGAAATAAAGTTAGGCATGTTAGAGATGGGGTATTCCATAGATTGGAGAAGAGAATTCACAACAATTGATCCTGTCTATAACAAGTTCATAGAATGGCAATTCCGAAAACTAAAAAAGAAAAACCTAGTGATACAAGGTTCTCATCCAGTTGGATGGTGCCCAAAGGATCAGAATCCAGTATCACAGCACGATACTTTGGGAGATGTGGAACCAAGTTTTACAGAATATGTTCTTGTCAAATTCAAGTATGAGAGGTATGTCATACCTACCGCGACACTAAGACCAGAAACTCTATTTGGTGTGACAAATCTTTGGATAAATCCAATTGTAACATACAAAATTGCCGATATTGATGGTGAAAGATGGATTGTCAGTACAGAATGTGCTAGAAAACTAGAGTTTTTGAACAAAAAAGTTGTACTTGTAGACGAAATTAAAGGAATCGAGCTTGTCGGTAAAAAAGTGAAAGTGCCAGACAGAAAGGAGGAAGTAATAATATTACCAGCAACTTTTGTTAAAAGTGAAAATGGTACAGGTATTGTGATGTCAGTCCCAGCACATGCGCCATTTGATTATCAAGCATTAGAAGACATGAAGAAAGATGGAAAAAATATTGACCAAAATCTTTTGAGTGTTGCTAAATCAATAAAGCCAATATCAATAATACAAACAGAGGGATATGGGGAAATCCCTGCTAAAGAAGTTACAGAGAAGTTCAGGGTAGAAAATCAGAATAGTCCAAGTCTTGAAGATGCTACAAAAGAGCTTTATAACAAAGAATTCTACGGAGGTAAGCTGAAACACAATACGGGCCAGTTTGCAGGAAGAATGGTTGTTGACGCAAAAGATGATGTCAAAAAGTGGATTTTACAGAACAACAATGCTGACATTTTATTTGAACTAAATGATGGACCAATTAGATGCAGGTGTGGGGCTGAGTGCGTTGTTAAGATACTAAATGACCAGTGGTTCTTGGATTACTCTAACAAAAACTGGAAAAAAGACGCTCATTCTTGCATCAACAACATGAAGATTCTACCAGAGGAGATACGTAGTGAATTCAATTATGTAGTAGATTGGCTACGTGAAAGAGCTTGTGCAAGACAACATGGTTTAGGAACAAAGTTGCCTTGGGATAAAGATTGGATAGTGGAAAGCCTCTCTGACTCTGTAATCTACATGGCATATTATATTCTAGCAAAATATGTAAACAAGAATCAGGTTGTTGCACAAAATGTCAATGATGAATTTTTTGATTATATATTTTTTGGAGATGGGAATACCAAGAAAATTGTTTCGGATTGTAAAATCACAAAAGAACTTTTAGAGCAAATAAGAGATGAGTTTGCATATTTCTATCCTGTAAATGCTAGGCATTCAGGTAGAGATCTTGTTCCAAATCATCTGACATTTTTTGTATTCAACCATATTGCAATTTTCCCAAAAAAATACTGGCCAGAAGAGATCATAGTTAATGGTTCTGTTCTTATGGATGGAAAAAAGATGTCAAAATCAATGGGCAATATAATACCCCTTCGTGATGCGATAAGAACTTATGGCGCGGATCCTATAAGGTTGGCTATTCTCATTTCTGCAGAGCTTTTGCAAGATGCTGACTTTAATCTTGAGGCAGTGAAAGGAATTAAAAACAAGCTTGAAAACATGTTAGAAGATTGTTCTAAATACAAACAAAAACCAAATACTAATCTACAACAAGAGGAGAGATGGCTTCAAAGTAGGTTACAACAGCTCATTTCAGAAACTACAGTATCAATGGAAAAAATGAGATTGCGAGAAGCACTACATTATATTCTGTATGAATTTGATTCCGATATGCAGTGGTATCTAAAGAGAAAAGATGCCAAAAATAGAACTGATACAATAGGCATATTACATGAGATGCTATCTGCAAGAGTTGCTATGCTTTCTCCTTTTGCACCTCACATTACAGAAGAAATGTGGGAAAAATTAGGAAACACCGATTCAGTATCAAAAGCAACATGGCCATCTGTCTTCGATGATAAAATAGACATTGTATCTATTCAATCAGAAAATCTTCTAAAGTCAACCATCGAAGATATAAAAAATATACTCAAAGTAACTAAAATAACGCCAAGAAGAATTATTATTTATACGTCAGATTCGTGGAAGAACAAGGCCTACCAAAAGGTTCTTACAAATATAATAAAAGGAGAGTTGAACATAGGGGTTTTGATGAAATCATTAATTGCAGATAAGGAAACAGAGCTTGTAAAAAAAGATCCAGATTTTGTTAAAAAAACTGTTAATGACATATTATCTGAACCTGCAGTGGCACGAGACGTCAAAGCAAAGATTGGTTTTGTTGATGAAAAAAAGATCCTTTCCGAGTTGAATTCACTTGTACAAAAAGATTTTGGTGTAACTGTTCAAGTATTTTCAGAATCTGATCCAGAAAAGTATGATCCAAAGAACAAGGCTAGGACTGCAAGACCATTCAAACCAGCCATATTAATCGAATAAGATCATCATATTCTTCGAAAATAGTTTTGAATGTGATTTAAAGCACAGAAAGAAGACTACATCCTTTTATTAGGTATTTTTAGAATAAAGATTAATTGAAAATTGCAGTTGTAGGTATAGGAGTTGCCGGAGGATATCTTCTTTCTAGACTAAAAAAAGAACATGAAGTAGTAGGGTATGAAAGATCCTCTAAAGAAACACATGATTCCATATGTGCATGGGGTACAACTAAGGGACCAATGCAAAAATTTGCACAAAAGTGTGGCCTTGACTTTGATGATTATGTAATCCATGATGGAAAAAACATGTACATAGATATGAATTCTGAAAGATTCAACATAAAGCTGATGGGTCTATGCACATATGATAAAATTGGTCTCATAAAAGACATGGCTAAAGGATGTAAGATTCATTACAACACTGCACCGAAGCTTGCGGATTTGGAGTCAGAATTTGATCTTATCGTGGATTCAACTGGTTTTTACAGAACTTATCTTCCAAGACCTGCTAGAGACTTTTATCTGCCCACCTATCAGTACAAGATAAAATATGAGGATCAAGTTCCCTTTGATGATTTTTATCTAAAGCCATTTTCTTCCATTAGTGGATATTTTTGGTATTTCCCATTAGACAAAAAACATGCTCATATAGGTGCAGGGGATAAGAACCGAAGACATGTAGAAGAGACTAATGAATTTGTAAAAAAATATGGTGGAAAGATAATCAAGACAGTGGGAAGACCAATACGTCTTGCAACACCAGATATGTGTGAACCGTTTTACCATGGAAAGGTAGTTGGTGTTGGAGAATCAATAGGTACAGTTTATCCACTTTTGGGTGAGGGAATAATACCAAGTATGACTTGTGCAGACATATTCATAGAGAACGTTGGTAACAATAAAAGGTATAGAGAGCAGGTGCTTGAGAAATTTGCCATATATCCAAAGGTGTTGGCATTTGTTAGAAACAAGATGGATAGTAAGTTCGGTATGCTAAAGCATTTTGCAGATCTTATAGCTATATACAGATACATGAAAAAGAATGAAAAAAGATTTGGGATGGAGATTCGTATAGGCGATATGATGAAAGTCGCAAGGGCCTAGAAATTCATAGTAACAAAACCAAAGTTTTCTCGTACTGTTCTGTTTGAAGACATGTTGTAGTCATATATGATTTTAGAGTAATCTAGAAGAATGTTTTTCATTGGATTTATAGATTTTGCAAGATAAAATCCTGGACAATCTCCTGTAAACTGAAAACTGGCATGAACTCTTGCTTTTCCATTTTCATTTTCAAGCCAAGAAGAAAATGGGTACAGGTAACAAACACCAGGCCTTACTGGGTGCAAACTGCAATAGCCTTTTTCGTCCAAAAATCTACATGAAATATGAGTCCCATCCTCTGCCACAGTTTCGTCTTTTTTTCTCTTTAGATTAATCATAGTCATTATAGTGTTTATGTTACCGGATGGAGCGTTTTCCTGCCACGAAACAATGTTTGTCTCGTTTTTTATAAAAGTCGATGTTTGTTTGTATTTTAGATTCTTTCCAATTGTGATAAGATCATCTGACGTGAGTGGCAACCTCCCTTGCCTGTTACAGCAGTTGTGACAGTCAGGCCAATAGCACTTCCAAAGAATATAGCTATCTTCTTTTGTTAGATATGGGATATGAAATATAACATCTTTTACCTTTACTACGAATTCTGAAACGTCATCACGTTGCCCCAAAATGAAATTTCGTATAATTGGGTCAATATCCCATTCCTTTGATAAAAGATCAAGCGATTCCTCGAGTTCTCCACGCATCAACTAATAAATTACAACTAAACTTTTGAATGTTGTTAATGTTGAGAGAGAAGGGCAAGTATGCTTCTGCTACTGAAAACAGAAGATTTGTATGGGAGAAAGTCATGTGGCCCCTAATTTTGGAGTTGAATAGTGTCAGCTTTACAATGACACAGTATAAGAAGAAACGTGATCAGATATGCAAAGAGGTAGATATCCCACCATCAAGAATCGCTGGAGGTTTTGTATCTCTTTTATTGAAAGGAATACTCTACAAGGAGAATGATCTTTATTCAATTCATTACAGATTGATACCATATATGAGACTCAAAGCTGATTGTGATTATGCAACTGCAGTACGCGAAACTAGTACCAAATAATTATATTCTCAACTAATCAAAGTCGCATCAGTAGCCCGATAGTCTAGTGGCCAAACAATTTTGGGTTAAGGATTCCAGGCTCTGGATCTTATGAGAGGATACCTGGAGACGGCAGTTCGAATCTGCCTCGGGCTACTTTTCTGTTTGTAAAAAATAACTCCTATCGTGAAGCCATTGCTATTCTTTCAAGTTCATTTTTCTTTTTAACAGAAGGAGCGTTCATATCATTTCCTGCAGCCAATATTAAGTGCTCTGCAAGATTTTCTTCTATTGCCTTTGGATTTGAAAATGAGGCATCCCTTACACCCTCTGCAATGAATCTTAATGCAAGATCAACTCGTCGTAGTGGAGCTACATCTACTGAAACATGATAAACTGTACCACCATAAACTATTCTTGTTGTGTCTTCATTAGGGGCTGAGTTTTCAATTGCTCGTACCAAGACTTCGACCGGATTTTTACCTGTTTTTAGGTGTATGATTTCAAGTGCGGCCTTTACTGTCTTAATTGCACGGGTTTTCTTCCCACCCATCCTGCCAGTGTTTTTTGCATATCTTTTTCCAAAGTGTAAAAGCTTGTTTGCAAGCCTTTCAACTATGTTAACTTCAGCCTTGTTGAAGCGCTTCAGCGCAGAACGGCCAAAGGTCAAAGGCATTATAGTCTTATTTACTGATATAGCATTTTTTAATCCTAGATCTTTTATTTCAATATTTGATAGATCCCATTTTCTAAAAAGTAGAAGGTTTGCTGTTTCTGCCATGTTTATCTCCTTGGTTTCTCTTTCTTTCCATAAACGAGTTCTTTTAGCGACGTTCCATTCACTTTAAACACTTTCCATCTTACACCAGGAATATCTCCCATCGCACCACCCATGGACGCACCCATTCCCTCCACATGTACTTCATCGTGTTCATCTACGAAATTCATTGCACCGTCTTTTGGTAAAAATGCCGTGACAGTTTTTCCATTTTTTATAAGTTGAACACGCACACACTTTCTTACTGCAGAGTTTGGTTGTTTTGCTTCAATACCTACTTTTTCTAAAACAATTCCACGAGCCTGTGGAGCACCACCTAGTGGACTTGCTTTTTTGTCAAGACCCAAGTTTCTCCTTTTGTAAGTACCTATAGCCCATCTTTGTTTCTTCCTTTTATCTTTTAGAACTCTGCCAGCAAACAGACCAAGTGGTGATTTTGCCATGCATTCACTCCATTATTTGTTGTGGACTTTGTATTAGAACACTAGAAATTTGAAAGTATCTTTTAGCAAGAAGTCTTGCCTTTTCAGCGTTGCGCCCCTCTCGCCCAACTACTATACCTTTCTTTTTTGGATCAACCATAACTATTGCCTGCATAGAACCATCAAGTCTCTTGTTTATTTTTACTTCTGAGACGAGTTTTGGGTTTAACATATTTTTTAGAAACTCTGTGGGGTCTTCTGAATATTCAACAAGCTCAACATTTCTTTTTACTACATTCTGCAAGTTTCGGATGGTAGTGCCACCCTTTCCAATTGCAAGACCCATCTTACCCTGATTTACAACAAATATGACTCTGTCAAGTTTCTCGTCTTCAATGCAATCACGCGCTGTTGCGCCAGTAACATTTTGAAATAGTGACATCAGTTTGATTTGATCAGTAGTAAGTTTGATTGTCTCTGTCATGCCCTATGCCTATTTTAAACTCGATGCCTTTGTGGGCTCATTTAAATCTTCATAAAAAATTGTGTGAAAACAAGACATTTATTATTGGTTCCCCTGTTTCGCTTCCTTCAAAATTGATTTGAGATTTGCCTCACTCAAATTTTTCAGCGAAATGGCAGAGATCCTAAACTGTGTGCCACAAAGTCTTCCAAGTGCAACAGACGAATCCTTGAAATTCAAGGTTGGCATTTTTGAATTCTTGGCGTTCTCCAATATTTTTTGTAACATATTTTGTGGAATAGATTCCGATAACACTATTAGTTTAGAGTTTTTCATAGAACCAATAACTTCTTTAGCACCAAAAGAGCATTTGTTGTCTTCCATAGAGTCTTTGATCACTTTTTCTAAAAGTTTAGCCATCCTCTACCACCTTCATGTAAAGATCTACAGTTCCTGTTCCGACAGGTATATTTCCACCAACTATGACATTTTCTGTTACACCTTTTAATCGTTCAACTTCTCCTGTTAATGCAGCTTCTGCAATTGTAGGAACCGTAATTTCAAACGCTGCTCTTGCAAGTACGCTGGTCTTTGTACCAGCAATTCCATGTCTGCCAATTTGTTGCATGTATCCTCTTGAACACATCAAATCAGCAACAAGCATGATATACCTAATATCAACTTCAAGACCCTGATCTTCAAGTGTGGAGCTAAGTTCATTTATCAACGCGTTTCGTGCAGCTTCGATTCCAAGTGTATTTGCGATCTCAAAGACGTTGTTTGTGCGTATGTTTTTCTTGTCAATTCCCTCAATTTCCAAAACTTTTGCAATATTAGAACCTGATGTCTGTATAACCCACTCATCACCTTGCTGTACAATGGTAACCCTTTCCACATCAGCCACGCCCTTTACTTTTGTTCCAAGAACTTTGTTTCTAAGGGCAAGTATTGTTTGTGCATCAGACTCTTCAGCAAGAGTAAGAGTTATAGAGTTCCCACTTGTTTCAATTTCAAATTTCTTTTTTGAGGATTGTAACGCTTCTTCAACATCAGATATTGTACATGCGCGTTCCTTTAGCTTGTCAGAATTCAGGTTCAGCTTTATCTTTGTAGAATAATCAGTCTCTGTACTAGATATGAGTGCACTAATTTTTGTATGCAAAATTTCGCGGGCAACTTTAATTGCTTTTTCTTTTGACTTTTCGTAGCTTTCCTCAAGATAGATGTCCATTGTTGGTGTTACTGGTTTTTTACGTGCATCAACAAGTTCAATTAATCTTGGAAGGCCAAGAGTTACGTTTCTTTCTCTGATTCCTGCAAAGTGGAACGTCCTTAGAGTCATCTGAGTTCCAGGCTCGCCTATGGATTGAGCAGTTACTATTCCTACTGCTTGTCCTGGTTCAACTTTAGCCTTTTCATACAATTCTAAGGCTTTCTTGCAAACTTTCTCTACTCCTTCTTTACTCAGTTTTGATTCAAGCAATGCTTCTTGAACTATCTTTACCAATCTTGGATTGAATGTCTTGGTGTATTTTTTTGCGAGTTCAATAATATCGTCCTTTGTTGCCTTTTTACCGGAATCAACAATTGTTTCAGATTCGATCAATCTCTCGATTCTAAAGGCTTCGCCGTGATCGCTTTTTGCTACATCGATACCGTCTTCTCCATACAAGAATTGTATTATATGACCATGTGGATCTCTGACGGTTTCATCATATTCCAGTTTGAGGTGCTCAAGTGCATTGATTAATCTTCGTTGCATGTAACCACTTTGTTGTGTTCTAACTGCAGTATCTACAAGTCCCTCACGACCTCCCATGGCATGGAAAAAGAATTCAAGGGTGGAAAGGCCATCTCGATAATTTGATTTCACAAAACCTCTTGCGTCTGGGTTTGTATCGTTTTCTTTGAAATGTGGTAAAGCTCTATTATTGTATCCTTTTTGTATTCTTCTTCCTCGAATTGATTGCTGACCCAAGGCTCCTGCCATCTGTCCTATGTTTAATGAGGATCCTCGTGCACCTGTTGTTGCCATTATCCTCCCGGAATTAGTTTCATCAAAGGATTTGTCTGCCATACTGCCTGCCCTATCCCTTGCTTTTGAGAGCTCATTTACAATGTATGCTTCTAGAGCTTCTTCTGCAGAAAGCCCTCTGCTTAGCTGTAATGTACCTTTCTTTGCCTGAGATATTAGATCGTAAACCTTGTCGTATGTTTCTTGTATTCCATCAAGTATGTTTTCTCTTGTTTTTTGTGATAGCTCGAGATCAGAGTATCCATAGCTGAATCCGTAATGTGTGATAAACTGTTTTAGCATTACCAGAATAGAGTTTAAAAATTTAGTTGCTACGTCATATCCATAATCCTTTGTTATTCTATGCAACACACTGTCTGGTTCTTCTGCGCCTATTGATGACTTATCTATTACACCACTAATTAGCTGGCCATTTTTAATCACAACATCTTTTGTGGGACCCTTTGTTCCTTTTGACCACTTTGATGTTATGACGTAGTTGAAATCTTTTGGTAAGAATAGTGAGAAGAGTTGCTTTCCGGTATACAGCCAACCGCTTTTATTTTTGATTGCAGGTTCTGGTAGGGTTTCTTCATACCCGCCAATCATTGCAAGGTTTGCAAATTCTTGTTTGGTAAGTGTTGTTCCATCTTTTGTCAACAGATATGCCCCCGTAATAAAATCGCGTAGTGCTCCAATAATTGGGCCACCGTAACGAGGAGAAATTAATTGGTCTTGAACACGCATCAAAAGAATTGCTTCCGCTCTAGCCTCCTCGCTTTGTGGCACATGCAGATTCATTTCATCGCCATCAAAGTCAGCGTTGTATGGTGGACATACTGATGGGTGTAACCTGAAAGTCTTGTTTGGCAAAACCTTTACATAGTGACCCATGATTGACATTTGGTGCAATGAGGGTTGTCTGTTGAACATTACTATATCACCATTTGAAAGATGTCTTTCTATTAGATAGCCAATTTCGATGTTGTTTGCTATTGTTTCTCTGTCTTCTACAAAGTCAAGTCGAATCTTTACCCCATCAGGTCTTACAATATAATTTGCGCCTGGAAACTTGTTTGGGCCGTTGATTACAAGCTTCTTTAGTCTTTCAATATTCCATTCCGTCACAACCTCAGGAATTGTGAGTTTTATTGCAACAGATTCTGGAACTCCAACCTCTGATATGTCAAGGTTTGGATCTGGAGAAATTACAGTTCTGCTGGAAAAGTCTACTCTTTTCCCAGAAAGTGAACCCCTAAATCTTCCTTCTTTTCCTTTCAGTCTTTGTGTTAGAGTTTTTAGAGGCCTACCCGATCTGTGGTGAGCTTGTGGAATTCCAGAAACTTCGTTATCAAAGTATGTTGTTGTATGATATTGCAGTAAATCTACAAGGTCTTGTACGATAAGTGGAGGGGTTCCAGCTTCTTTGCTTTCTTTTAGTCTCTGGTTTACTCTGATTATATCTACAAGTTTATGGGTTAGGTCATCTTCTGATCTTATGCCGGTTTCCAAAATAATGGATGGTCTTACCGTAACTGGTGGAACAGGAAGAACTTGTAATACAAACCATTCTGGTCTTGCAGTAGCAGGATCATATCCTAAAAGTTTCAAGTCATCATCAATCATGTGAGAAAATCTTTCTCTTATTGTAATTGGAAGCAACCTATTTTCGCCAAGCTCTGTCTTTTCAATAAATATGGTTGGCTTTGTAAATATTAGATCATATTGAGATTTACCACAGTGTGGACAGGTTTTTTCTTTTTTTGCCTTTTCTATGATTTCGTCAGGAATGTGTTTTATTGATATTACAGTGTATGCAGCTTCTTTGCTTAACACTGTGTGATATGCATCAAGTTCTTCTTGTAAAATTTTTAGTCTAGAACATGATCTGCATGTTGTCAAGAGAAGTTTGTAGATGTTATCAATAAATGCAATATGTAAAACTGGCTCGGCAAGTTCTATGTGACCAAAGTGCCCTGGGCATCTTGCAGCAGTGTTACCACATGTTACACATTTTTGTCCTGGTTCCAGTGTGCCAAGTCTTCCGTCCATCAACCCCCCTTGTACAGACATACCATCTTCATCATAGGTTTCTGGGGCTGTAATTTCTGCAACTGAATATTTTCTGATTTCAGTGGGAGACCAAACTGAAAATCGAATTCCATCGATTACTTTTATTGTTTCAAGTGACATTATACTCTTTCCTTAATCAAAAGTCGTGGAGCAACATCCAAGCTCATCATTTCCTGTAACAAAAGCTTGAAAGCATAAGCGACAGAAATGGATGTTACCTTTGCCTTGTCACCACATACTCTACAGACAAACTTCCTTTGTTTTATATCATAGTACGAGACAAGTCCGCATCTTTCACATATGTAAATGTCAGCTTTGTCTGATTCATCAAGTAGCCTGTCCTTTAACATCATTGAAGCTCCATATGCAATTAGACAGTCTCTTTCCATCTCTCCAAATCTCAGACCGCCTCCACGTGCACGTCCCTCTGTTGGTTGTTTTGTCAACATTTGTACCTGTCCTCTGGCTCTAGCGTGGATCTTATCAGCTACCATATGGTGTAGCTTTTGATAATATACAACCCCAATGAAAACTTCTGCTGGGAAGGCCTTTCCTGTTCTACCGTCATACATCATTTCCTTTCCAGAATACTTGAAGCCTGCAGATTCTAATACTCCTTTTACGTCTTCTAATTTTTCTCCCACAAATGCAGAACCATCTATCTTTGTTCCACGCAATGCTGCAGCTTTGCCAGTTACGGATTCAAGAAACATTCCAACTGTCATTCTGGATGGAAATGCATGAGGATTAATCAAAACATCTGGAACAATACCATCAGAGGTATATGGCAAATCCTCATGGTTTACAAGTAAACCGACAACTCCTTTCTGACCATGTCTTGAAGCAAATTTATCACCTATCTCAGGAATTCTTACGTCCCTTACTCTTATTTTGTACATTCTACCACCGTCATGCGATTGTGTCATTACTACAGTATCTACAACACCAGTTTCAGATGGTCTTACTCCAATCGATGTATCTCTTCTGTATGGACCTTTCACTTCAAACTCTCTATATTCTTCCATAAATCTTGGAGGACTTGTTTTACCGATTAAAATGTCTCCGCCCTGAACCATGGATTCTGTTGCAATTACACCATCCTCTTCCAATAATCTGTAAGCTTTATCTCCACGGAATCCGCGTATATTTCCTTCTGCATTTGGAATCTCAAAGTTGTCGCGCATACCTCCTGGATATTGTTTTGCTTCAGCCTCGTAAATTCTATAAAAGAAAGTTCGTCCCAGCCCTCTTTCTACTGAAGACCTGCTCAAAACTATTGCGTCTTCTATATTGTAACCATCAAAAGGCAACACAGCTACAACACAGTTTTGTCCCGCAGGCCTGTCTTCTAGTCCCAAAAGTCCCATGGCCTTAGTTGTTACAATTGGAGTTTGAGGATAAAGCATGAAATGTTGTCGTACGTATGTACTTGCATTCATCAATGGAGTTGAGAATCCTAAGCTTTGCTTTGCCATAGCAGACTCGTATGTGTTTCTTGGTGACTGGTTATGTTCTGGATATGGTATGATTGATGCGCCTGCACCCAAAATTGCGGATGGAAATATTTCCATATGTGTGTTTTTTTTGACATTTTCTTCATCCATCGCAATGTAACAGTTTTCTTCTTCATTTGCATCTATTAGTTCAATTACTCCTATATGCAAAAGATCATTCCACGAAAGGAATTTTTTGCTAATCTTGTCTATGAGCTCCTGTGTCAAAAGTGGTTTGTTGTCTTTTATTACGATTAATGGACGTAGAACTCTGCCCGCATTACAATTTACATATAACCTCTTGGTTGCTCCTTCGATATTTGACTGGTACAAAAATATACCAATATGTGGATGTATCTTAGAGTTTCGTCTAAGTTCTCGTAATGAATGTGCAAGCTTCTGTCCATCTTTGTAGTATCCAATAAGTCTTCCATCTACAAAGATTCTTGCTCCTTCTTTTTTGAGTTCATCTTTTGCATCTGAAACATATGTCACACCAAGGTCATAGAGCTTTTCTACTATGTCCTCCGATGGTACATTTACTGATATGATTGCAGAAAGTGCAAGGTTCTTTACTAGTCCACAATTTGATCCCTCCGGGGTTTCGCTTGGACAGATTCTGCCAAAATGAGTTGCGTGCAAATCTCTTGCTTCAAAGTTTGGCTGACTCCTACTAAGTGGAGATTGGATTCTTCTGAGGTGGCTTATGGTTGATAGGTAGTTTGTTCTGTCTAAAAGCTGTGTTACTCCAACTCTACCCCTTCCCCAGTTTCCTGTTGCAATAGCATTGTTAAGCTTATCAGTTACTATACCTGGTCTTACAGCCGCCGCTACTGCATTAATTCCTCTTTTTTGACCTGACCTTTCAAGTTGGTATTTCATATCCCGCACTAAGTTTCTAAAAGCTGTTCTAAACAGATCTGCAAGCATCTGACCTGCAAACTTTATGACTTTGTTTCCATAATGATCTTTGTCATCTGGAGCAAGCCAACCAAGTTTTAGTTCAATTAATTTACAAGCTGCTTCTCCCAAAAACTGTGCTTTTTCTTTTCTATTGTCAGGATGCTTACCCAAGTGTGGCAACAGTCCCCAATCAAGTAGAGTCTCTGCTCTCTTAATTTGAAATTCCTCAAGCATTCCAGGTGCTATTCTCTTACTTATGTATACAATAGCATCCTTAGCAGTTGGCACATCACCTGATTTTTCAAATGAAGCCTCAAGCTCATCTTGGATTTTATCAACAAGTGAAACTGCTGCGGCAATTTCTCTGTCAGATTCAAGTCCAAGTGCACGTATCAAAGTAACCACAGGAATATCAACTGGAGATCCTGGAATTTTTGCAACAATTAGTCCATCATTTTTCATGACAAGCTCTAGCTTCGCACGATAACCAACAATAGATGAATACACTTTTGCTTTAAACACTGTATTTCCTCCCACTATTTCTTTGTCAACTATTATTTTGTTGTAAGAAAGATCCTCAAGTCCAACAATTACTCGTTCTGATCCATTTATGATAAAGTATCCTCCTGGGTCATTTGGATCCTCACCATGCTCAACTAGTTTTTGATCAGAAAGGTTGTGCAAAATGCAAGCATTTGATCTAACCATTACTGGTATGTCACCAATATGCACAAATCTAGATTCTAAAATTTTTCCATCCTCTACGACACTTGCCTCAAGCATTACTGGAGATGCGTATGTAACGTTTCGTAGTCTTGCTTCCATTGGGGCTATGTGTGTAATGGAACCATCAAGCTCCATCATTCTTGCTTGTTGTAGTTTTAGCTTGCCAAGCTGAATTTTGTATGGATACTCCGCACTTTCAATTTCTATTTGTCCTACCTCATCAATTATGCTCTGAAGACCACGTTCCAAAAACTCATCATATGAGTTAAGGTGTTGTCGTGCGATTCCTTCTCGTTTTAGTATGTCTTGAATAATTGGCCATCGTTTGTTTGAGATATTTGTCATTTATTCTTCCACCACGTAACGGTAGTAAACACTCTCGCCTGCTGTTGTACTTTTTCTTGTTATTTTTATCATATCACCAGGTTTTACTCCCAATCCTTTGATTGCAGGATCAGTTACGTAAATGAGTGGCATTTCGGTCGGCTTGGTATGAAATTTCTCTAAGACTTCTTCTGCTTCTTTTTTGGTTATTATTTCATGTTTTGGGACATAGATGTGATCTGGAACGAGGATATGATCTTTTTTAGTCAGCAAATTAATAATCTCCTTAGAATAACATTAGCTGTAAATGCACCATTAATACACAAACCACGACAGTTGCACCGAGAGGTTAATATATATGTAATCGGTTGATCGCCCTAAAATTTACTGTTTTTTGTCAACATTGTTTTCCGTAACCTTAAATAATCAAAAAACAAGACTCACAAACAAGATGAGTACTAGTTTTAAAGGATTTGCTTTACTTGCAATTCTGGTTACAGCTGTAGGAACTGTTCCAGCTTTTGCACAAAGTCCTTTGGACACGGTACCAATTACTGTCACAACAGATAAGGAATCGTACGCAGATGGAGAAACCATCATCATCTCTGGTGAAACAAGAGACTATATCTCTGGCGTGCAACTTACCATCGTCATTACCAACCCAATTGGCAATCGTGTGGCCCTAGAACAAATTGAAGTTGGAACCGACAAAACATACTCTACAGAAATTACTGCAGGCGGTAGTTTGTGGAAAGCTGAAGGTACTTACACAGTACATGTTCAGTATGGCAGTGAAAGTAGAACAAATGAAACAACATTTGAGTTTAGTGGTTCTACAGGTGGACCTTCAGGAAAGACGATCAAGGTACAGGGTACTGACTTTTCTGTCAGGTATGAAATTACAGGAGGTAGAGTCATAGGGATCACAGCTGATGTGGAAGCCAAATCTCTGTTAATAGAGATAGAAACAACAAGCGATGGAATGTTAACCATACACCTGCCACGCGCGTTAATCGATGCAAAGATAACACCTACGGAAGATGACAACTTCTTTGTCCTAGTAGACTTCGAAGAGTCAGACTTTAGTGAAGTAGAAACAACGTCTACTGAGAGGACTCTCCAAATTCCCTTTACTGATGGAACAACAGAGATAGAGATCATTGGTACCTTCATAGTTCCAGAGTTTGGTCCAATAGCAGCTTTGGTACTTGCAGTTGCAGTTATATCCATAATTGCTGTTTCTGCAAAGACTAGGCTACGACTGATGCCAAAATACTAGAACTTTCAAATTTTTTTCATTTTTTAAATATATAAATAGTAGGTCATGTTAAACCGCAAATAAGATGAGTACTCGTAAAGGATATGCGCTGATCGCTATTCTTGTTGCTGCAGCAGCAACAGGAACCATTCCGGCTTTTGCGGCAGATGAACTTGCATGTCCTGACTGTCTAGGAGGGCAAAGTGCATATGACAAGCTGGAGGCCTACAAAAAACTCTTACCAATAGTCATATGGACAGATAAGATAGTCTATGATCACCAGTCAATGATTATGTTGAGTGGTCATGTTAGAGATCCCAATCCAGATGTGCAGGTTTCCATTAAGGTAACTGGTCCAACAGGCAATGTCGTAAACGCTCAACAAATAACATTTGACAGCAATGGAGACTTTGAAACTACACTAAATACTGCAAGTCCATTATGGGCACAAAGTGGAGTTTATACAATTACAGCTCAATATGGAGGAGCTAGCAAAACAGATCGAGTTAAAATTGAGGTTGTAGGTGCTGCTGTAAGTTGTGGTAAAGATGAGATTGGTGCCAAATTGGGCAAAGACGTATACTGCATTCCTTATAGTGTTACAGGCGCCACAGTAGTAGAAGGAACTCTTAACGCCGGAACCAAGTCCTTAATCGTAAAGATCATGGCTGAAAGTCAGGGTGAAATAACTTTAGACATACCAAGATCAGTGCTTGATTCAAAATCTGGAATGAGAGATGACAACTTCTTTGTTTTAGTTGATGAAGAGGAAACTGATTATGATGAAAAAGCAACATCAACTACAAGATCTGTAACAATTCAATTCCTAGCAGGTGCTGAGAAAATAGAGATCATTGGTACACAAATAGTTCCAGAGTTTGGTCCAATAGCAGCTTTGGTACTTGCAGTTGCAGTTATATCCATAATTGCTGTTTCTGCAAAGACTAGGCTACGACTGATGCCAAAATACTAGAACT
>Ga0187892_10004050_pt1 | contig 25405 bp, 19 predicted proteins | sample MA1701073metaG_FD_139345 | JGI IMG/M metagenome (GOLD analysis project Ga0187892, IMG submission 139345) | Bio-ooze microbial communities from a basaltic lava cave in the Kipuka Kanohina Cave System on the Island of Hawaii, USA - MA170107-3 metaG ... | reverse complement strand
GCGCGCGGCCAGTACGAGCAGGCGCTCGCCGACTGCGACCTCGCCGCGCAGCGCGACCCGGCCGAGCCGGTCGATCACATCCGCGCCGACGCGCTGGCCGGACTCGCCTCCTGCGACGGCACCCCCGAGGCGTTCGACCGCGCCATCGCGGCGTTCGAACGCGTCATCGCGACGCGCCCGCGCAACGTCACCCTGCGCGTCCAGTGCGGCAAGCTCATCGAGAAGCGCGGCGACTTCGAGCGCGCGGTCAGGACGTACGACGCCGCCCTCGAACTGCAGCCCGACTTCGCGCCGGCTCACATGATGCGCGCGGTCGCCTTGCGCAAGGGGGGGAAGCTCGACGCCGCCCTCGCCTCCGCCACGCGCGCCATCGACTGCGGTCCCGACGCGCAGACGTGGTCGGTCCGGGCGGACGTCTACCTCGCCATCGCCGACAAGACCGCCGGACAGGCGCCGCAGCCGCCCGCCGAGTACGAGAACGCGATCGCCGACTACGAGCAGGCGTACCAGCTCTCGGGCTTCTCCCCCGACGCCGCCAACGAACTGGCCGTCGCGCGGCTTCACCGCGCCAACGTGCGCGACGCGTACTCGCTCGACACGGCGAAGGACTACGCGGAGCTCGAGGCGTTCCTCACCGCGGTGATCCCGCAGCACCCGAAGGAGGCGCTCCTCTACGCCAACCGCGGCCACGTCCGCTCGTGCCGCCGCAACGGCCGCGGCGCCCTCGAGGATTTCGACCGCGCCGTGCAGCTTGACGCCTCGGTCGCGCCGTCGCTCGAGCAGCCCCGCGAGAAGGCGCGCAAGCTCCTGGACTAGGAGCGCCTCGGAATGAGGCTGACGCGCTCGTTCCCCGTTCGATCGCTCGACCGTTCCACCGCCTGCCCTCCGAAGCCTTTCCAGCCGGCGACGTCTCCGCGGCACGGCGAAGGAGGGTTCGAACGGTCCAACGGCGAACGGTGAACGGTGCAACGGCCTGGCGAAACGCTTCGAGCCTTGCGCAGAAGAGGTCGCCTTCCTCTGGGGTCTCTGCGAGCTCTGCGTGAGCAAGAAGGAGTTGACTTCGGCGCCCGCCTGCGCTTTACTGGGCCCTCCGTGACGACCCAGCGAATGCCCATGGCGTGTTGTTGCGGCACCATGTGTGCCGGCGCCAGGGTCCGTCCGGAGTAGCTTACCTCGGAATCGCAAACCCCGCCGTCGGCATCCCATGCCGGTGGCGGGGTTTTTTATTTGCCCGGAGAGAACCATGAAGAACATCGTCGTGATCCTGGCGGTCATCGCGGCCGGCTGCTCCAGCGTGCCCGCGCATGACGCGCCGTTCGCCTTTTCGACCGAGCACTTCGACGTCGCGGCCGCCGACCCGCAGCAGGCGCGGCGCCTCGCCGCGCACGGGGAGGCGACCTGGCGCCTCTTCGCCGATGAGCTCGGCGTGTCGCCGCCGCGCGCGCGGCTCGTCCTCGTCGACGGCATCGGCGACGGGCTCTACGAGCCGGGCCGCGTGATCGTCGACGCGTCCGCCGACCCGGGCGTCCTGCGCCACGAGATCGCGCACCACTTCGTCGCTGCGCTGCTCGGGTCGGTGCCCGACTGGCTGAACGAGGGGCTCGCGGAGTACCTGCAGAGCGTGCGCGTGGTCGAGGGACGTCCCGTCGTGAGCGGCCTGGCCGCGATCCACCTCGACCGCATCCTGACGGGCGCCCAGGCGCCCGCGTGCCGCCGTCGCCACGCCGACTACACGTCCTCGTGGTGGGCGGTCGCGCGCCTCATCGAGGAGGGCTCCGGCTCGCTCCGCGAGCGCATCCTCGCCCTCAAGGGGCGCACGGCCCCGGCCGGCAGCGCGTGGCGCCCGCCGGTCCGGTGGGAGCACGAGCTGGCGGAGACGCTCGCCACCGATCGCGACGGCTTCGCGCGCGCCGCCGCGGCGCGGATCCTGGCGCGCCTGGGCCGGCTCGACGCGCTCCGCGATGCGGTCGCCGGCGAGACGTCGGTCGGCGTCCGCGCGGTCATCGCCGCGGAGCTCGCGCGCGCGGGCGAGAAGCAGCCGCTGCGCGACCTGCTCCCCGAGATCGAGTGTCTCCACGCGCTCGCGCTGGTCTCGCGGTCCGCGGGACGGGGGTTCGATAGCGTCGACGACCTGCGCCGGTGGCTGGAATGAACGGAGCGAATGTCGATTCGTGATTCGCCCGCAGAACAAAAAAAATCACGGGAGGCTTGCGGCCCCCCGTGATTCGAAATTAGTGATCGCGGCTCAGTGCCCTGCTATTTCGGGCACTGGCAGCACTTTTTGCAGCTGCTGCACTTCATGCACATGTCCTTCATGGCGACGCTCTTGCAGCCCATCTTGCAGTCCATCTTGCAGTTCGCGTCGCACTTCTTGCACATCTTGCACTTCATGCACATGTCCTTCATGGCGACGCTCTTGCAGCCGCCCTTGCAGTCCATGGTGCACTTGGAGTCGCAGCCCATGCACATGCTGCACTTGCTGCACATCTTGTCCGACGCCATCTCCTTGGAACAGCCCGTACACTTCATCATCTGGGTCCCGCCGCTCCCGCCGCCTTCCGACTTGCACGCCACCGGGGCGAGCATCACGGCGATCGCGAGCGCGCCTACCGCGAGTTTCAGCATTCCAGCCTCCTAGTAAGAGTTTCACCCACAGCTACGCGTCCAGAATACGACCGGATTGACTCCCCAGCCCAAGTATATTCGGTCTTTACCCGTTCGGGCTTCACTTCTGACTCGCCCGTGAACAGTCCCTTCCGCTCGGGCGGGTCATCCGCCGAAGCCCGCAAGTGCTTGGGCCCCGGCAGCACGGCGAAGGCGGATCTCCCCGTCGAAGGTTCTCACCAGGGAATCACTTCTCTACAACCCCGCTTCCGTCCGCCGCATTCCCGTGGCATAATCGCCTCCCATGGTGATCCGCACGCGGGAGGACGCGCTCAAGGCGCTCTCCGAGGTGCTCCACCTCGACCGCCGCCAGCAGATCGTCCAGATCACCGTCAAGCTCGCCATGTGCCTCACCCCGGAGGCACGCCAGATCCTCTTCCGCGCCCAGGAGGGGGTCGTCACCGGCGGGCTCACCGTGCGGCTCAAGGCGCGCGAGACCATGCAGCGCCCCAGGCCGTCCGGCCCGCAGGTCCCCAAGGAGCTCCAGGAGCCGGAGGAGATCGACGACGGGCGCGTCAGCGAGGAGATCCACACCGCGTTCGAGGCGCTCAAGGTCGCCGCCGTCGTGTACGACGTGTTCCGCGGCCTCGGCGCGAAGTTCGCGCGCTGGGAGGTGGCCCGCGCCGCCCTCCATTTCCCCGAGGAGATGAAGCGGCTCATCACCGAGGGCACCGACGGCTCGACGACCGCCGAGCGCGAGCTGACGACCATCGTCTCGCGCTTCCGTCCGTGGTGGCATTCGCAGGTGGCCGGCCTCGCGCAGGCGTGCGAGCGCGTCCGCCGGCAGCAGCCTGACTCCGCCTGGCGCGTCGGCGCCCGCTCGCTCCTCGACATCGTCTGCACGACCGAGCTGCGCGCGATGTACGCCGCCAAGGAGAGCATCCCCACGCTGGAGGCGATGATCGAGCCGCTGACGAAGATCTACCGCGCGCTCCAGCGCATCGTCGTGCAGGTCTACCCGAGGGGGCTGCCGGCCGAGTCGGCCCTGGCGGAGTGACCGTTCGACCGTTCGACCGTTCAACCGTTCGACCGCTTGCCGGTGCACGTCGAGTGCATCGTGCCGCAAACGCGCTCGCGAGCGCGGTTCTCTGGCTGGGTTCTGGGTTCTGGGCTACTTCTTCATCTCCGGCGTCTCGATCTGAGCCGGCAGCTTCTTCTCGTTCGCCTTGAACCACGACTGCCACTTCTCCGCCTCCAGCGCCCCGCTCTGCCCCGTGATCCGCCGCAGCTCGTCGATGCCCCACTGCTCGCGCCCGCTCTTCTCGAACGTGATCCAGATCAGGAACCGGACCGCGCGCTTGTCGAGCAGCCCCTTCAGGATCGCCTGGAACTCCAGCCCCAGCGTCTCGTACCCGACCCGCGCGTAGATCCCGATCATCTCCGGCAGCGTCTTCTCGGTCTTGAACTTCGTGATGATCGCCTTGCGCAGGTCGCCGACCCGCTCGAGGTCCTGCCGCTGGTACGACTGCATCACCGCCGGAACCAGCGCGTCGGCGTACTTCGCGCTCTTCTCCAGGGCCGTCCGGCACACCCGCAGCACGCGGACGAATTCCTCCTTCGGGCCCGACTCCAGCATCCGCGCGAGCGCCGCCGCGACCTCCTCCTGCAGCCCGCGCGCGACGGCCGCCTCGAACGCCTCCGTCCACTGGTCCAGCGGCTCGCTCCCCCACGCGAAGAGCGCCGTCGTCATCGCGTCCTTGTCCGCGCCCCCGTAGCACTGCACCGCGAGCTTCGCGTACTGCGGCCGCTTCGCGCACGTCCGGTCGCCCGCCAGCGTCAGCGCGGCCGACAGCGCCCCCGGCACCGGCGTCTCCTCCACCATCGCGAGCACCTTGTCCGCCGTCAGCTCGCCCGTCCGCTCCCGCAGGGACAGCATCATCGAACTGAAGTCCGCGTCCGTGAAGTGCGGCAGCGACGCCTTGACCAGCGGCAGGAGCGGCGGCTCGCGGTCGGGCGGCAGCGACGGCAGCAGCTGGATCAGCACCACCGCCACCTGCGCCCGCACCTTAGGATCGTCGCCACCGATCGCGTAGAGGTCCGTGAACCGGTCGCCCCACGTCTCCCGGCCGCCGCGGTCGAGCACCGACTTGATGATCGCGACGTGCTCGTGCGTCTCCCACTTGACCGCGAGCCGCGCCGCCACCCTGCCGATCGCCGCGAGCAGCTCCGGCAGGTCGAGCGCGACGTCCCCCTCGCGCGTCTTCACCTTCGGCTTGCCGCCGAAGCGGAACGCCGCGCTGGAGTAGAGCTGCGCGAGGGTCGCCTTGGTCGCGCCCTTCTCGACCGTCGCCGCCAGCAGCTTGTCCGTGTCGGGCGGCGACGGCGGGGCGCACAGCTTGAGCGCCTCGTCGGCGTTCGCGTTGAGCAGCTCGACCACGGCGGGGTCCCCTCGCTTGAGCAGGAAGCCCCACGCCTCGCGCTCCGGCTCCGACACCTCATGCGCCTTGCCGCGCCCCACCGCCACCCGCAGGCTCGAGATGCTGTCCTTGTAGGCCAGCTCCGGCTTGGCGGCGAGCACCGCCCGGTAGATCGCGTCCCGGAGGTCCGGCAGCTCGGGACGGGCGAACGTGCCGAGCAGCTCGCCCAGCGACGAGGCCTGCGGGATGTGCGTCCCGACGTACTTGATGAGGGCGCCTTCCGTGGTCGCGCGGGCGGCGATCAGCTTCTGCAGCGCGGCCGCGGCGCGCGGCTCACGCTCCCGGATGTCCCCGAGCACCTCGAGCCCCTTCTGCAGCTGCAGCATCTTCTGGTAGGCGTTCATGGCGCTGCCGTAGGTCAGCATGTCCTTCACGTCGGCCCACTTCGCCGACTCCGCGAGCGCCAGCTCCGCCTCCTTGACGAGCTTCATCTCGGGGCTGACGCCGACCGTTTCCCCCTCGTCGACCTTCTTCGGCGGCTCCTTCTCGGGGGGCTTCTCCGCGCCGCCGCCGGCGAAGAGCCAGAGCGCCACGCCGACCACCGCGACGGCGACGCCGCCGATCACGAACGGCATCGGGCTGCGCGCCTTCTCCCCGGCCTCCTCCGCCGCCCCCGCCGCGGGGGCTTGCGCGGCCGCCTGCGCGGTTGCCGGCTTCGCCAGCTTCGCCCCCGCCTCGGCGATCACGGTGAAGCTCGCGCCGCACGCCACGCAGCGCCGCTGCAGTCCGACCGCCGAGGCCGGGAATTCGAAATGCCGCCCGCACTTCGGGCAGTTGAACCGGACCTGCATGTAAGTCAGCTTACCAGAACCCGGAACCCGGAACACAGCTGGAGAATGCGAAACCCGCCCTCAGAGCTACTGCGCGCGCGCCCGCATCGCCGGCAGCCGACGCTCCATGTCGGCCGCGTCGACGTGCCCGCGCCACCGCCCCAGCTCGTTCCCCCGGCGGTCGTACACGATCCACTCCGGCACCGCCTCGGGCGCCAGCCAGACCTTCGCGGCGGGCGTCTCGTCCAGATCAATCACCGCCCGGATCACGCCTTCCCCCCACGACGCGGGCTCGCCCGCCTCGCATGACCCGCACGCCCGCGCCGAGCAGCGCACGACCACCAGCGACCCGCCGTCCGCCGCCTTCTCGAACGCCGGCCGCAGCGGCTCCGGGATCTCGCGCGTCAGCCGCACGCGCGTCGAGATCGGCGGCGCCTCTCCCAGCGACTCCGTCTCCACCTCCGGCAGCGCCTTCTTGATCGCGATCACGACGTCGGCGAGGTCGCGCAGCCGCGTGCGCACGTAACGCACGACGAGCACCGCGCTGTCCGGGTAGATCAGCACCTCGCTGACGCCGTTCACCATCTTCACCGCGTCGCGCGCCTTCTGGTAGCACCCCCAGCACGCCAGCCTCGTCGGCGAGCGCACGTCCTTGTGGATGCGGAAGGCGAACTCCCCCACCTCCGACGGCGGGGGAGGCGGCGGGGGAAGCGTTGACGACGGCGGCGGGGGCAGCCGCACCGCCTCGGGCTCGCGCGAACACCCCGCGAGCGTCAGCAGGAGGACGACCATCGCACGGAAGGTGGTTTCGGCCGGTCGTTGACCGTTGGGATTTGGGAGTTGGGAGTTGGGGGTTCGCCTCACATCTCCACCGACTCGCCAAGCTCCGGCACGTGCACCTTCGCGGACGAGTTCTCGCGCGCCCACGTCCCGAACGCGTCGGCCGCGTCCGCCTCGCCGTGAACGACGAAGAGGTGCCGCACGCGGTTCTGGAAGCCCCGGTAGTACGCCTCCAGCTCCGGCCGGTCCGCGTGCGCTGAGAGCGCGTCGAAGCGGACGACCGACGCGCGCACGTCGATCTCGCGTCCGTACACGCGCACGCGGCGCTGGCCTTCGACGAGCCGGCGCCCGAGCGTCCCCTGCGCCTGGTAGCCGACGAAGCAGATCACGTTGCGCTCGTTCTGCGCGTGGTTGGCGATGTGGTGCAGGATGCGGCCGTGCTCCGCCATGCCGCTGGCGGAGACGATCACCGCCGGCCCGTCGTGGTCGTTCAGCCGCTGCGACTCCTCCTTCGTGCGCAGGTACGTGCACCGGCGGAAGCCGAACGGGTCGGAGTCGCTGTCCTTCCGCAGCCGCTCCGTCATCTCCTTCTCGTAGCACTCCGGGTGCTCGCGGAAGACGCGCGTCGCCTCGGTGGCGAGCGGGCTGTCGATGAAGACCGGCACGTCCGGGAGCGCCCCGCGGTTCACGAGGTTGTTGAGCGTGTAGGTGATCTGCTGCGTGCGGCCGACGGCGAACGCGGGGATGATGATCTTCCCCTTGCGCTCGACGGTGCGGCGGACGAGCGCGGCGAGTTCCTGCTCGACGTCCGCGAACGGCCGGTGCTCGCGGTTGCCGTAGGTCGACTCCAGGAGGAGGACGTCCGCCTCGGCGAGCTTCTCCGGGCTGCGGACGATCGGGAGGCAGTCGCGGCCGAGGTCGCCGGAGAAGACGATCGTCGCGCGGCGTCCGCGCTCGACCGCCTCGATGCGGACGATGGCCGAGCCGAGGATGTGGCCGGCGTCGTGGAACGTGGCGCGCACGCCGTCCGTGACGTCGAACGTCTGCCAGTACGGGCGCCGCTCGAAGCGCTTCGCCGCCTCCTCCGCGTCGGCGACGGTGTAGAGCGGGCGCCTGGCGTGCTGCCCCGAGAGGCCTTCGCGTTTGTTGATGAACTCGCAGTCGCGCTCCTGCACGAAGGCGCTGTCGCGCAGCATGACGTCGGCGAGGTCGGCGGTGGCGGGGGTCGCGTAGATGCGGCCGCGCCAGCCGAGCTTGACGAGCGCGGGGATGGCGCCGCTGTGGTCGATGTGCGCGTGGGAGAGGACGACGGCGTCCACGCCCTTCGGGTCGAAGCCGAGCTGCGTGTTGCGGATCGTGGTCTCGTCGCGGCGCCCCTGGAAGAGGCCGCAGTCGAGGAGGACGCGCCGGCCGTCGACTTCCAGGAGGTGCCGGCTGCCGGTGACGCCGCGGGCCGCCCCGTGGAAGGTGAGCTTCACGCCCGTGAGTGTATCAGGTATGAGGTTTCAGGCATCAAGTCGTCGTCGGCCGGCGGTCGTCCGTCGTCGCAGGCCCGCCCGGCCGCTCGGCGAGGAGGTCGCCCCACCCCAGACGGTCGAACGTGCAACGGCTGAACGGTTCATCGCGGCATCCCGTGCATGAACCGCCACAACCCGCGCTCGAGGTCGAACTTCGCCACCCCCAGCAGCTCCGCCCCCCGCATGCACACGTCCTGAACGAACAGCCCCGCCGGCCGATACGCGATCAGGAACACGAACAGCCCGATCACCAGCGGCAGCGCCAGCCGGAACGCCCACTTCTCCACTCGCGCCGGCAGGTGCGGCCCGATCGCCCCGAACCCGTCCAGCGACGGCACCGGCAGGAGATTCAGCAGCGTCGACATCACGCTCAAAAGGATCGAGAACGCCAGGATCCACCGCACGAGACCCTCCGGCATCGCGTGGTAAAGCCCCGCCATCACGAGCGTCACCACGACCGACGCCGCCGGCCCCGCCAGATACACCAGCGTCACCGTCCACTTCCCACGCAGCCGCTCCCGATCGATCCGCGTCGCCGCCCCCGGAAACGCGAACCCCGCCATCAGCAGGATGATCGCCGGCAGCACGAACGTCATCACCGGATTCGTAAGCCACATCCTGATCGGCGAAAATCCCCCGCGCTTCCCCACCTCCCGGTCCCCGCCCCAGTACGCCGCCGCCGCGTGCCCCACCTCGTGCACATAAACCGACACGAACCAGATCGCGAGCACCGCGACCTTCACCGTCCAGTGCTGGTAGTCGCTCATTCCGCCCGCTCCCGGATCAGCTCGAAACGCTCATGCGGCACCGGCGTCTGCGCCAGATCCTGGAAGACGAAGCAGTGCGACCACAGGCTCGGCTTGCGGTCCGCCCGCAGCCGCCGCTCCGCCAGCCGGATCGCCCGATCGATCGACGACGTGCCGCCGACCAGCCCCACCCGCCCCGGCCGCGCATGCGCCTGGTGTTCACTTCTGGAGTGGTGCCAGCGACAATCTTCGCGCCGCCCGCGGGACGTTGGGCTCCGCCCGCGATGACGCGCGCGTGAGCGCGCTTCTCTTACTGGGTTCCGGGTTCCGGGTTCTGTCACTTGTCCCCCCTCTTCCTCAACCCCTCCTCCACCCTCCGGATGTGCGGGCCGAGCTCCTTCTCCCAGGTCGCATCGATCTCGACCGCCTTCCGCCACGACGCCAGCGCCTCCTTGAGCCGCCCGAGGCTCGCGAACGCGCCGCCGCGATACGCCCACGCCTCGGCATTGCGCGGCTCGATCTCCAGGACGCGGTCCGTGACCGTCAGGCACTCCTCGTCGCGCTCCTGGTCCTGAAGGACGTGCGCCCAGTCGACCAGCGCCCGCACCAGCTTCGGGCTGAACTCGACGGCGCGCTGCACCGCCGCGTTCGCCTCCTCCACGCGGCCGAGCTTCCGCAGGACGCGCGAGCGGTTGAAATGGATCTCCCCCACGCGGTCGTTCACCGACAGCGCGCGGTCGAGGTCCGCCAGCGCGAGGTCGGGCCGGCCCATCTCCCCATGGACCTGGGCCCGGTCGTTCAGCGTCGCGGCGGCGCGCGGGTCGATCTTGAGCGCCCTCCCGTACGCGGCGAGCGCTTCCTCGCGCCGGACGAGGTCGTGCAGCACGCGCCCGTGCGTCGTGTGGGCGGTCAGCCCCTTGTCGTCGATCGCGAGCGCGCGCTCGACGTCCGCAAGCGCCCCCTTCGGGTCGACGCGCGCCAGCTTCAGGCACGCGCGCGCGAGGAACCCGTGCGGATGCTCGGGGTCCAGCTTCAGCGCCTGCTCGATGTCGCGCTCCGCCCCGTCGAGCTTTCCCAGCAGCACGCGCACGTCGGCGCGGTCGCACCAGACGTCCGGAACGTTCGGGCTCAGCGCCAGGAGCGCCGTCAGGTCGCGCTCCGCCTCCTCCGGACGGCTGAGCGCGACGGCGAGCTTCGCCCGGACGTCCAGGAGCGCCGCCGACTCCCCGGAAAGGCCCTCCAGCGTGCGCTCCGCCTCGGCGTAGCGGTGCAGTCGTACGAGCGCAAGCGCGCGCTGCTCGCGGGCGCCGCCCGCGTCCGGCTTGATCGCCAGCGCGCGGTCGATGCGGTCGAGCGCCTCCTCGTGCTGGTCGTTGACGCCGAGGATGAACGCCGCCAGGAGCTGCGCCCTCCAGCTCCACGGACGGTAGCGCAGCACGTTGGAGACGCCGTCGGCCGCGTCCTGCAGGTTGCCCATCTTCAGCTCCGCGTACGCGAGCGCGAAGCTCAGGACGGGATCGGTGTCGTTCGAGCGGACGACCTCGCGCAGAAGCTCGACCGCGCGCTCGCGGTCGTCCATGAGATGCGCCAGCAGCGCCTCGGCGCAGCGGACCTCGCGGCTCGAGCCTCGCCGCCGGGCGGCGCGCTCGAAGTCCTGTCGCGCGGCGGCGATCCGCTCCTCCAGGCCGGCGACCTCCTGGCGCGTCTCCCTCCACCGCCCCTGGACGAAATAGCCGTGCGAGTTCGTGGTGCTCGTGATGCAGGTCCAGATCCGGATCTTGCCGCGCTCCAGGAGCGCGGTCGTCCGGTCCGGGTCGAGCTCCAGCGCGCGCGTGTACGCCTCCTCCGCCCGGACGGAGTCCCCGTTGAGCGCGAACGCGTGCCCGAGCAGCTCGTGCGCGTCGACGAAGTCGGGATCCGCTTTCGCCGCGCGCGAGAGCCGGCGCAGCGCCTCCACCAGCGGCTCCAGCAGCGGCTCCAGGGTCTTGCTCGTGAGCGAGCGCTTGAACGCCGTCTCGTACGCCTCCCGGCCCGCCTCGAAGTCCGCCATCGCGGCCTGCCGGCGCTCCCGGCGCGCGCGCTCCTCCGCCCCGCGCGTTCCCAGCGCCACGGCCATCCACACGCCCACGGGGAGGACGACCGCCAGGACCGCCGCCAGCGTCGCCGCCATCCGGTGCTTGCGCACGCGGCGCCACACCATCGTCGTCCACGAGGCGGGCCGCGCGTGGATCGCCTCCCCCTCGAGCCACCGCCCGAGGTCGATCGCCATCGCGCCGGCGCTCTCGTACCGCCGCTCCGGCTCCTTCTCCATCGCCCGCAGGCAGATCGTCTCGAGGTCGCCGGGGACCTCCCGGTTGCGCTGGCGCGGCGACGTCGGGTCGTCCCAGATCACCTTCGCGAGCGTCTCCCCCGCGTTCGCCCCCGAGAACGGCGGCTTGCCGGTGAGAACGAAGTAGAGCGTCGCGCCGAGCGAGTAGACGTCCGACTTCGCGCCGATCGTCCGCGTCTGGCCGCTCGCCTGCTCCGGCGACATGTAGTCCGGCGTCCCCATGAGCGCGCCGGTCGCCGACAGGCTCGACGCCGACCCGATGACGCGCGCGAGGCCGAAGTCGGTGACGAAGACGCGGCCGTCCTTCGCGATGAGGATGTTCTGCGGCTTCATGTCGCGGTGCACCACGCCCTTCGAGTGCGCGTAGTGGACCGCCTCCGCGGCCGCCTTGATCACCGCCACGTGGTCGCGGATGCGCGCCTGGCGCTTGCGCACCGAATCGGAGAGCGTCCCGCCGTCGATGAACTCCATCGCGATGTACGGGCGGTCCGTGCCGTCGGCGAAGTGCGTGCCGACTTCGTGCACCGCGACGATGTTCGGATGCGAGAGCCGTCCGGCGGTCTGCGCCTCCCGCTGGAATCGCGCGAGGTCCTCGGGCGTGGTGCTCATGAGATACTTGATCGCGGCGTAGCGCATGAGGTCGGTCTGCCACGCCAGCCAGACCGTGCCCATGCCGCCGCGCCCGAGCTCGCGCAGGAGCACGTATTTCCCGCGCACGAACCGCGGGTCCTTCCTCGCCTCCTCGACCTCCGGCGGCGTCTTCGAGACCGCCGCCAGCGCCGTCGACGGCAGCGCGGAGCTCGACGGCTTGCGCGTCACCTGCTCGACCTCCGCGCTCAGGCGATCGAGCGCCCCGGGCTGGAGATAGCCGCGCTGGATGAGGACGGCCGTGAGCGACCCGCCGTCGCGCCGCAGCGCGCGGCACTCGCTGACCTGCCTGTCGGTGACGATGCCGAGGGCGAGCGCCAGCTGCACGAGCTCCTGGTCGTCCATCGCGCAGACGATCTTACCATTGCGGCGCGGCGGGAGTTTCACTACCCTGCCGCAGCATCGTTCACGAGCGGAATCCCCGGTGGGTTCACCACGGAAGCACGGAATGCCACGGAATCCGGTTGGATGTTCCGGAACGGCTCGCGCAGAGCCCGCTGAGATCGCGGAGAAGGGGCTGGTTCTCGAGCATGCCCGCCAACTCTTCAGGTCCTTTCCGTGCCCTTCCGTGTTTTCCGTGCTTCCTCGGAAAATGCACCACGGGGCACACGGAGAAGAGCCACCACGGAGAACACGGAGAGCACGGAGAGGAGTTGCTCACACCCCGTGTCCCCCGTGTCCTCCGTGGTGTTCTTCCGGAATCAGGGCTTCGCCTGCGTTTTCATGCGCCGTGGCGAGACCGCGGTCTCATGGGGGTTCCGTGGTAAACCCTCCGGGGACTTTGTGACTGTTCGATGACGGACGACCCGATCAAGCGCGCGCGGCGCCACGAGCAGGCCGGCGAGATCGACCAGGCGCTGGCGGCCTACCGCGAGGTGCCGCTTGAGGCCCCCGCCTACGCCGAGGCGCGCATCCGCATCGTCGGCATCGCGCTCCTGCGCGGGCGGCTCGACGAGGCGGAGCGCGAGGCGCGCGCGTTCGCCGCGCAGCGGCTGGCGTCGCCGGAGCCGCACGCGACGCTCGGCCAGGTGCTGCGCCTGTCGTTCCGCCACGACGACGCGATCGCGAGCTTCCGCGCGGCGGCGGATCTGGCGCCGTCGAACGCGGGCTACCGGATGCTCCTCAACGACGCGCGCCGCGCGAAGTACTGGTCGCCCGACGCCGACCTCTACGCGGCCCTCCGCGTGCATGCCACGTCGGGCCAGGCCGGTGCTTCCGCACAGGCGCGCCTCTTCCACCTCGAGTTCGTCGGGCTGCTCAACCCCGAGTTCCAGCACTGGCTCACCGGCAGCGAGGCGGACGACGCGCTTCCGCGGCGGCTGCGCGAGTCGCTCGACGGGCGCTTCGACGGCCGCTTCTCGCAGATGCTTGCGGAGGTCGCAGCCGCCCGGGAACGCGTCCGCGCCCCGGCGCGCGCGCGCGTCGTGCTGCGGAGCGGCCCTCCGCGCGAAGCGCTGATCGAGGACGCCGACGGGACGGTCGGGGCGTCGCTCGAGGCGATCGACGGCGACGGCTACGCGCTGCTGCCGTTCGGCGAGCTCGCGTCCGTCGAGTTCGGCGACGCGGCCCCGTACGTGCGCACGCGGGTCGTGCCGCGCTCGGGCCCGGCGCGCGACGTCGACGTGCCGGCGCTCTACTTCTTCACGGAAGGCTGCCGGCTGGCGGACGTGCGCGAGGGGCGGCGCACGCTCTGGCGCGCGCTCGCGCCCGGGCTGCGGGTGGGCGTGGGGCTGCGCTGCTTCGCGGTCGACGGCGGGCTCGTCGCGCTGAGCGCGGTGAAGCGGGTGGAGTTCGTTTAGGGTCGAATCACGAATCACGAATTACGAATCTCGGGAGCTGCACAGTCGACGATAGGTCTCCCGTGATTCGTGATTCGTAATTCGCTCTTACAATGCCCACATGCGTGCCTGGCTGCTGGCGGCTCTGGCGATGGCCGGATGCGGTTCCTCAGAACCCGGCGGCTTTGAACGTCTGCGCTGATGCGGGCTGCCGTAATGCGTGATGCGCCCTAACGCTTCCTCGCCCTCTTCGCCTCCGCCGTCGACTCCCGCATCGCCGACTCCGCCCCGCCGACATCCTCGCTCGTCAGATCCCCCTCGGCGTAGCGCGCCCGCGTGAAGAGCCCCGTCAGCCGGTGTACGCCCCCCGGCACCGGCGCGAGCTGCTCGCCCAGATACGACGCGAACTCCACCGCCGTCTGCGACGGGTGCCGCGCCAGCCCGATCCGCGCCAGCCGCGCCAGGAACTCCCCGTAGATCTCCACGATCCGCCGCCGGTGCGTCATCCGCCCCGCCGGCCGGCGCGCCGGCTCCTCCGCCGGCGCCTCCTCGTCCAGATAGCGCTCCTCCGCCACCTGCCCGGTTCCCCGCCGGTGCTCCGCGCGCGCGCGGCGGATGCGCAGGACGGCCACGGCAATCGCCACCAACACCGCCGCCCCGCAGAGGATGATCAGCAGGTCGCGCAGGATCCTCCACACCAGCCCGGCCGCCGCGCTCGCCGCCTTGCCGATCGCCGACTGCCCCGCGCCCTCCTCCAACGGCGACTCGCCCTTCCCGCCGCCGGGCGGAGGCGTCTCGCCCGGGCCCGTGTTAGCCCCGCCGGGCGACGGGACCGGCCCCCCCGTGAACTTGTTCTCGATCGCCCCCCACAGCTCGTCGAACTCGCGATCGCGCTCCGCGGGCGGATTCACCGGCGGACTCGGCGGGCGCGGCGGGTTCGGCGTCGGCGTCGCCGTCCTCGGCGGATCCGGCGGCTGGGGCGGCGGGGTCGCCGTCCGCGGCGGCTCGACCGTCCTCGGCGGGACGGGCGGCGTCGCCGTGTTCGGCGGCGGCGCCGTCGAGGGCGGGTCGGGCGGCGGCGGATCGGGCGGCACCTCCGCGGGCTCCGGCTCCTTCGGCTCCCCCTCCGTCATCCACCGCTGCGTCGGCGCCAGCGCCGGATCGTACGGCACCCAGCCGATCCCGTCGTAGCACACCTCCACCCACGCGTGCGCGTGCTTGCGCCGCACCGTGAACACCTCGCGGTCGCGGTCCCAGTCGCCGCGCGCGAACCCCACCGCGATGCGCGACGGGATCCCCATCCTCCGCAGCGCCGCGCAGAGCGCCGACGCGAAGTGCTGGCAGTACCCGCGGCGCGACCGCAGGAACGCGAGCGTCGGGTCCTGCCCCTCCGCCAGCTTCGGCCGCAGCGTGTACGCGAAGCGCTCCAGACGCCCCTGCGCCGCGAGCGCGCGGTCGTGCGGCGTGCGCCCCTCCGCCTCCACCTCGCGCACCAGCTCCCCGAGCACGACGTCCCGCTCCACCGCCTGCGGCAGCCCGAGGTACTTCACGCCGGCGTTCGCGATGCGCGCCCCGCGCAGGTCGACGTCCGTCGGCACCGGCAGCCGCCCGCGCACCGAGTACTTGAACCGTCCTTCGTAGCGGCCCGTCCGCGCGAGCGTTCCGTCCGAGTCGACGTACACTTGCGTCAGGTTGATCGACTCGACGGGATACAGCGCGAAGAGCGAGCGCGTCGGCTGCGGCCAGAGGATCACCCGCTGCTCGAACGCCTCCGTCGCGCACCGCGCCGCCTCGGGGCGCAGCCGCACGTGCCCGTCGCGCGTGCCGTCCTCGCCGTCGTCGACGAGCCTCCCCGGCGTCGGATCGCCCGACCACTCGCCGTGCTCGTAGCGGTAGACCGTTCCCGTCTTCCAGAAGAGCGGCAGCCCGTCTCCCTGCATGGCCTCGCCGCGCCCGTCCAGCAGGCGCACGTACATCACGACCGTCTCGGGATGGCCGCCCCCGCTCGGCAGGTCGCCGAACTTGAGGTCGCGCTGGAACGCGAGCCCCGTCTGCTCCGGCGGCGCCTCGCCCGGCGCGCGCGGCATCCCCGGCACCGTCCACCGCGCGAACGGGTCGGGCATCGCCTCGGTCGGCAGCATCTGGTCGAGCACGCTGCCGACGAGCAGCGACCCCGCCTTCGCCGGCTTGCCGCGCCCCACGAGCTCCGAGTACGAGATCGACTCGGCCGGCTGCAGCACGCAGAAGAACGCCATCAGCCCGACGAACCCCGCCAGGCAGAACGGCAGCGGCTTGAGCGGCGTGCGCGGGTCGATCGGCCGGCTCGTCGTGCTCGTCTCCTCGACGCGCTCGCGGTGGAAGACGAGCGCGCACAGCGCGATGACCCCCGCCGCGAACACGGTCGCCGCCGCGGCCGACGGCACGAACAGCAGCGCCCACAGCATCAGGAACGACTGCAGCGACGCCGTCATCAGGAACGACCGCTGCGAGTGCAGGAAGAACGCGAACCCGCACGTGCACGCGACCACGATCTCCCACCAGCGGAAGCCGCGCCCCAGCACGTTGAGCTGCGCCAGGAGCACCAGCGAGATGAACGTGCAGACGAGGATCGCGAAGCCGACGATCTCGCGCCCGAGCTCGCGCGGCATGAACTCCAGCCCGCCCGACGCGTATTCGATCACCGCGAACGCCGCGCAGAGCATGCCGAGGCACAGGATCGGCCCGCGCCCCAGCGGCTCCCCCTCCGCCAGCGCGACGTACGCGTAGAGCGTGCTGAAGGCCGAGAGCCCCAGCATCAGCACGAGCGGCGCGCGGCGGTAGAGGCCGTTCACGGCGTCACCGCCGTGAGCGAAAGATCCAAGATGAAAGAACAAAGATCCAAGGGGTCCATCCGAGCGCCGGGTGGCCTCCCTTTGATCTTTGATCCGTGATCTGTGATCTCTCGGCTCCTCACACATGCACCTCGAGAATCTCCACGTCCGGCTGAGGCGCCGCCTCCGGCACGCGCACCGCGGCCGGCATCAGCGGCGCCGCGAAGTGCTTCGCCGGATCGTCGCCCGACCGGATCACCACGGGTTGGACGCCGAAGAGGCCGAACAGGTGCGACAGCTTCGCCAGCCGCGCCGCCCCCTCCGAGCGCTGCATCCCCGACGTCTCCACCGGCAGGAACGTCGCCTCGTCCATCACGACCGGCACGACGCGCGCGCTCCGGCGCATCAGCTCCGCCGAGACCGCGTAGAACGCGTCCTCCTGCGCGTCGAGCGTCGTCAGGATCAGCACGACCGCCGCCCCCTCGCCGACGAACCGCATGCCGGCCGTCACCAGGTCGAGGTACGGCGTCTTCCCCGTCGCCCGCACGCGCGCGAGCGTGTCGAGGATCGCGATGAGGTGCGACTTGCCGGTGCGCGGCGGGATGATGATCGGCGAGCCCGGATCGGCGATCACCTGGCACGCGAAGAGGCGCTGCGTCACGTGGTCGGCGATCGACGCGGCGATGCGCACGCCGTACTCGATGTTGCTCCCGCGCCCGACGCCCCGCAGCGCCTTCTGGTTGAGGTCGAGGAAGACGGTGACCTCGAGGTTGGTGTCGATCTCGAACTCCTTGAGGATGAGCCGGCCCCACCGCGCCGTCGACGGCCAGTGGATGTGGCGCGGGTTGTCCCCCGCCCGGTACTCGCGCGTGCCGAGAAAGGTCGCCGCCTGGCCCGCGCGAAGGTTCGCGGGGGCGCTGACCGGCGCGCGCCACATCAGCTCCTGCAGGCCGAGGTCGCGGATCGGAAACGTGCGCGGGTAGACGATGAGCTCGCCGAGCTCGCTGAAGACGCGGCTGCGCTCGAAGAGCCCGAGCGGGTCGCTCACGGTGACCTCGAGCGGCCCGACGTCGAACCGCCCGCGGCCGTGGATGCATACGCCGTCGTACTCGACGTGCAGGCCGGTCGACTTCGCCGGCACGCGCTGCACGACCATGTGCTTGAGCGGCAGGCCGTCGGCGGCGAACCAGTCGCGCAGCTCGACGAGCCAGAGCGGCAGCCAGAACCGGTTGCGGATGCGCAGCCGCACGCGCACCGGCTCGTCCTCGTAGGCGCGCGGCGTGAACGTGCGGGCGACCGACAGGCCGGCCGCCGCGGCGCGCACGTAGAGCCACGCGAGCATGATGCCGGCGAAGAGCGCCTCGCTGAGCGCGACAAGGATGCCGCTGCGGTACCAGAACCCCAGCACCGCCGCGAAGACGGCCAGCGTCAGGACGACGCTGCGCCGCGTGACGGTCCGCAGGGCTTCGTAGCGGGTCATGGGTCAGATCCCGGATTCCAGATCCCGGATCCCTGCATCCGTTCGCGCTTCGCACCGGGTCCTCCGGAGTCCGGCATCCGGGATCCGGGATCTACACATGGGGGTCGACGCCGACCGGGACGTCGACCTTCGCCAGCACGTCTCGCAGCACCGCCTCGTCGGTCACGCCGCGCAGGGCGGCCTGCGGCTTGAGGATGATGCGGTGGCCGAAGACGCCGCCGGCGACCTTCTTGACGTGGTCGGGCGTCACGAACGACTGGCCGGCCAGCAGCGCGTGCGCCTGCGAGGCGCGGATCAGGCTCAGCGTGCCGCGGGGGCTCGCGCCGAGCACGACGTCCGGGTGGACGCGCGTCGCGCGCGTGAGCCGCGCGCAGTACTCCTTGATCGAGGCGTGCACGAAGACCTTCTGGACGCCCGCGCGCATCTCGCGGATGTCGTCCGCCGTCGAGGCCGGCTTCAGCGCGTCGAGCGGGTTCGTCAGCGCCTGGCGGTCGAAGATCTGCACCTCCTCCGCCTCCGTCGGATAGCCGATGCGCAGCCGCATGAGGAACCGGTCGAGCTGCGTCTCGGGGAGCGGGAACGTGCCGGTCTGCTCGACCGGGTTGAGCGTCGCGATGACGAGGAAGATGTCGGAGAGCTTGTGCGTGCGCCCGTCGACCGACACCTGGAACTCCTCCATGCACTCGAGGAGCGCCGACTGCGTGCGCGGCGTCGCGCGGTTGATCTCGTCGGCCAGCAGGACGTTCGTGAAGACCGGCCCCTGCCGGAACTCGAAGTCCTGCACCTTCTGGTTGAACATCGACGTGCCGGTGATGTCGAGCGGCAGGAGGTCGGGCGTGAACTGCACGCGCTTGAACTCGCCGCCGAGCGAGCGCGCCAGCGCCTTGGCGAGCGTCGTCTTGCCGACGCCCGGCACGTCCTCGATGAGGAGGTGGCCGCGGCAGAGGAGCGGGATGAGCGCCATGCGCACGGCCTCCTGCTTGCCGACGATGACCGTGCGGATGTTCTCCTCCAGCGCGCGCGCCTTCCTGACGGTCGCCTCGAAGCCCTCGGGCGGCGGCGGCGCCTTCGTCGCGGGCGCCGACGCGGCGGCGACGGGGTCTGGCGTCATGGTGCCCTCCGGAGACGGTGTACGTCCGCGCGCGCGAGCGCGCAGCGACGACCTGATACCTGATACGTGAGACTCTTATGCTGGCTGGCGTGAGGTTCGGAGAATTGTAACACGCCCCCGCCGCAATTAGAATGCTTCGACTCGATCGACTTTCGTCTCTCTCGCTCAGCACAGGTGCCCCGATCGGAGGGAGGATCCATGAAGCGGCTTGCCGTCCTGATTCTGGCGCTCACTCTCGGGGGCGCCGCTTGCAAACCGTCGGTCCCGGACTCGCTCATCTGGGCGCGCAGCGACGACTCCGGCACGCTCGACCCCGCGGAGATCGAGTGGGGCGAGGACGCCAAGGTCTCGCAGAACATCTTCGAGCCGCTGGTCACGTTCAGGACCGATTCGTCCGAGCTCGAGGGCCGGCTCGCGAAGAGCTGGGCCTTCTCCGACGGCGGCAGGACGCTCACGTTCCAGCTCCGCGAGGGCGTGAAGTTCCACGACGGCACCACGTTCGACGCCGAGGACGTCGTCTTCACGTTCCAGCGGCTCATCGACGACAAGCACCCGAACAGGCCGAAGGCGGTGCCGTACGGGCCGAACTTCGCCGCGATCGCCTCGGTGAAGGCGGACGGCCCGTCGAAGGCCGTCTTCACGCTCAGGGAGCCGAGCGGCGTGATCCTCTATATCCTCTCGCTCTTCGGAGCGGGCATCGTCTCGCCCGAGGCGGTGAAGAAGCACGGCGAGCAGTGGGCGACGAACCCCGTCGGCACCGGCCCGTACAAGCTCGCCCGCTGGGACCGCAAGGTGAAGATCGTGCTGGAGCGCTTCGACGGCTACTGGGGCGCGAAGCCGCCGGTCTCGAAGGTCGTCATCGTGCCCGTGCAGTCCCCCCAGACGGCGATCCAGCGGCTCAAGCAGGGCGAGGTGCACGTCGTCGACCACCCGACGCTCGCCGACATCAAGCCGCTCCTGTCGGACGCGGCGACGCACGTCGACACCGAGACCTCGCTCAACGTCTGCTACCTCGGCTTCAACCTCAGGAAGGCGCCGTACGACGACCTCAACTTCCGCCGCGCGGTGTCGCTGGCGCTCGATCGCAAGTCGCTCAACGAGCTGGCCTACTACGGGCTGGCGGAACCGTCGTCGAACATCGTGCCGCCGGCGATCTGGCGGAACCTGGCGCCGACGCCGGAGTACGAGCACGACATCGAGAAGGCGAAGGAGGCGCTCAAGCTGGTGAAGCTCGAGTCGAACAAGGTCGAGCTGATCCACATGACGTACGCGCGTCCGTACGTGCCGGAGCCGGCGCGCGTGGCGGAGTGGGTGAAGGACCAGCTGCGCAAGATCGGCCTCGAGGTGAAGCTCACGGGATTCGACAAGGCCGCCTACACGCAGAAGACGAAGGAGCCGAGCCACCCCATGTACCTGCTCGGGTGGAACGCCGACTATCCTCATCCGGACAACTTCTTCTACCCGCTGCTCCACGGCGACAACGCGGGCGACCTGAACGGGTCGTTCTTCAACGATCCCGAGTTCAACGAGTCGGTGAAGAAGGCGCAGAGCGAGCCGGATCCCGACAGGCAGAAGGCGCTCTACACGAAGGCGTACGCGCGGTACCGCCACCAGCTGCCGACCGTCCCGCTCGTGCACGCCAGGCAGGTGATCGCGCTGGCGAAGAAGGTCTCGTACAACATGCACCCCATTGAGTACCGGTTCTACGACGCGGAGTTCAACGAGTGATCGCCTCACGCAGAGGGCGCAGAGCCCGCCGAGATCCGCGCCCTCTACTCCCGCGATCTCTGCGTGAGGCCTCTCTTGCTTAGTCTGGCATCGTGACCGCCTACGTCGTCCGCCGGGTCCTCGCTCTGTTCCCTCTTCTTCTCGCCGTCTCGTTCATCGTCTTCATCCTCATCCGCTCCGTGCCGGGCGACCCCGCGATGGCGATCGCGGGGGAGAAGGCGCCGAAGGCCGTCCTCGACAAGATCCGCAAGGAGCGCGGCTTCGACCGGCCGGTGCTCGTCCAGTACGGCATCTACCTGCGGCGCGTCCTGGGCGGCGACCTCGGCAAGTCGTTCAAGCAGTCCGGCGAGACGGTCGCGTCGGAGATCAAGCGCTACCTGCCCGCGACGATCGAACTCACGCTCGCCTCGATGCTCATCGCGCTCGTCGGCGGGCTCCTCTTCGGCGTGCTTTCGGCGGTCTACAAGTCGACGTGGGTCGATTACCTGTCGATGACGGTCGCGCTGGCGGGCGTGTCGGTGCCGATCTTCTGGCTCGGGCTGCTCCTGCTGATCGCGTTCGGGGGCGTCTTCGCGGGGGGCGGCCGGATGGGGCTCGAGTTCGACTACGACCCGACGACCGGCTTCCTGCTGCTCGATTCGCTCTTCGGCGGCCGCTTCGACCTCTTCGCGAACGCCCTCAGGCACATCGTCCTGCCGGCGGCGGCGCTCGCGACGATCCCGATGGCGATGACGGCGCGCATCACGCGCTCTTCCATGCTCGAGGTGCTCGGGAGCGACTACATCCGCACCGCGCGCGCGAAGGGGCTGAATCCGTGGAAGGTCGTGATGAAGCACGCGTTCCGCAACGCGCTGATCCCGATCATCACGCTCGTCGGCCTGGAGTTCGGCTACCTGCTCGGCGGCGCGGTGCTCACGGAGACGGTCTTCGACTGGCCCGGAATGGGCACGTACATCCTGCGCGCGGTGCGCGACACGGAGTACGACTCGATCGGCGCCGCGATCCTCGTGCTGGCGGCGACGTTCGTGGTCGTCAACCTGTTCGTCGACGTCCTCTACGCGTACATCGATCCGCGGATACGGTATGGCTAAAGATCGAAGATTAAAGATCACAGATCAGAGGGCGTCCCCCCCCGCTCTCCGCAAGGGGGAGGGGGCGGAGCCACCTTTGATCTTTGATCTTTCCTCTCTGATCTCTCGCCGGAGGCGGCATGGATAAGCGCAAGCTCCGCGTCCTGCTTCGGCACAAGAGCGCGATGGTCGGGCTCGGCGTGGTCGCGCTCTTCGCGCTCATGGCGGCGGTCATCGGGCTCCTCAGCCCGCACGATCCCAGCGCGTGGCAGCCGGGCCAGCAGAACCAGGGGGCGTCGGGGAGCCACTTCTGCGGCACCGACAACTCGGGGCGCGACATCTTCACGCGCCTCTTCTTCGCGGCGCGCACCTCGCTCCTCATCGGCGTGCTCTGCGTGGCGTTCTCGATGGCGGTCGGCCTGCCGCTCGGCGCGGCGGCGGGCTACTTCGGCGGCTGGACCGACATGGCCATCTCGCGCTTCATCGACGTGCTGCTGTCGTTCCCGTCGATCCTGCTGGCGATCTGCATCGCCGCGCCGATGGGCGCGAGCCTGAAGACGGTGATCATCGCCGTCGGCGTGATCGGCGTGCCGCAGTTCGCGCGGCAGGTGCGGGCGAGCGTGCTGGCGCTGCGCGAACAGGACTTCGTGCAGGCGAGCCGCGCGCTCGGCGCCGGCCACGCGCGCATCCTCTTCGTCGACATCCTGCCGAACGCGCTCGGCCCGATCATCGTGCTGGCGACACTTGGCGTCGGCACGTCGATCCTCACCGCCGCGGGGCTCTCGTTCCTCGGGATCGGAGTCGAGGCGGGCACGGCGGAGTGGGGCGCGATGCTGCACGACGGCTACCACGGCTGGCGGCAGTCGGCGTCCCTGGCGGTCTGGTCGGGTCTGGCGATCTCGATGGCGGTGCTCGGCTTCAACCTCTTTGGCGACGGCCTGCGCGATGCGCTCGACCCCCGCGTGGAGAAGAAGGCGTGACGCTTCCGTAACGCCTGTTCAGCGCGCGTTATCATTGCGTAACAACCCGTGCCAAATTCGCCTGCGCCCCAACCACTTGCCCACTCCTTGCGCGGTACGGCCCTTGCGGAAGGGGCGCCATGAACATTCCTCTCCTCTTGCTTGCGCTCCAGATCGAGATCTCGACCGACGTGAATCTCGACCCCTCGAAGAAGTACGGCTTCATCGTCATCAAGGCCTCCAACATCACCATCGACGGCAAAGGCGCCACCGTCCTCGGCACCGACAAAGGCAGCCCGAAGGACTACAAAGGGGTCGGCATCGCCGCCACCGGCGTCTCCAACGTCAAGCTCCTCAACGTCAAAGTCCGCGGCTTCGAAACGGCCCTCCGCATCGACGACGCCGAAGGCTGGACCGTCGAAGGCTGCGACTTCTCCGACAACTTCCACGACCCCGAGTTCGGCTGGGGCGAGCAGGGCCGCAAGGGCGGTATCGTCCTCACCCGCGTGCGCAAGTCGACCCTTCGCGGCAACAGGGCGAACCGCAACTGGGACGCCTGCAACCTCGACGCCTGCGAGGACAACACGCTCGAAGACAACGACTTCTCCCGCTGCTCCAACACCTGCCTCAAGCTCTGGAACTCTTCGCGCAACACCGTCCACAAGAACAACCTCAGCTGGGGCCTCCGCATCAAGCCCGGCGGGTCCACGCGCGCGACTCCACCTCCGTCCTCATCGAAAGCGGCTCCAACGACAACCGCTTCACCGGCAACGACTGCACGCATGGCGGCGACGGCATCTTCGTGCGCGTGCTCAACGGCTGGGTCTCCACCGGCAACCACTTCGAGGGCAACGACTGCTCGTACGCCAACAACAACGGCTTCGAAGCCTGGTCGCCGCGCAACACCTACGTCCGCAACAAGGCGAACCACTGCAGCTACGGATTCTGGCTCGGCGCCTCCGACCAGACGCTCCTCGTCGAGAACGAGGCCTCGCACAACGGCGACCCCAAGGGCTTCCACAACTCGCCGCACCTCCCCGACGGCGGCCACGCCGGCATCGTCTTCATGTTCGGCCCCTCCAGCCACACCCGCTGCTTCGGCAACGTCTGCCGAGACAACAACGGCGCCGGCATCGCCCTCATCGGCGACCCCGCGAAGTTCAAGGCGTTCCACTGGATCCTCCAGCAGAATGTCCTCGAGCGGAACCGCTGGGGCATCTTCCTGCAGCACGCCGACTGGATCGACGTCGGCCCGAACACGTTCAAGGGCAACACGAAGGGCGACCTCCACGACGCCGGCGGCGTGACGAACCTCGCGCGCCACGCCGGCGACGCCGGAAAGCCGCCGACCGCGAAGCTCGACGGCCCCTCGACGATCAAGGCCGGCCAGAAGGTGACGTTCGACGCGTCCGCCAGCGCCGCCGCCACCCGCTTCCGCTGGGACCTCGGCGACGGCACGACGGCCACGACCGCGCGCGTCGAGCACGCGTACGCGAAGCCCGGCTTCTACCGCCTGGGCGTCACCGTCGGCAACGGCCCGCTCTCCGACCTCGCGTGGCGCGACGTGTATGTCGTCGAGGACGTCGCTGAACTCGGCGCCGACGCTGCCGACTGGAGCGTCGTCGAAGGAGACTCGAAGGCGGCATTCGCGCGCGAGCCGGGAATCAGCGGCGACAGCGTGCGCGCGCTCGTCGAGCCGTACGGCGGCGCGCGCGTGAGCCTGCGCTGCAAAGTCGCGCCGACGCCGCTCGACGGGCGGAAGTCGCTCGTCGTCTGGATGAAGGTCCTCAACCCGCACATCCCCGCGTGGCAGGACGCGAATCCCATCATCACGCTCTGGGACGGCGAGAAGACGCTGCGCCTGACGCCGCAGGGGGACTTCCTCTCGAACCTCCCGTACATCGAGGCGCGCGAGGGGTGGGTCTACTTCGAGGTGCCCCTGGCGGGCGACAAGCAGTGGAAGCGCGAGGGGGCGATCGACAGGGTCACCGCGATTTCGATCGGCGTCGACTCGTGGGGAGCGCCGCCGCTGCGGCTCTGGTTCGACGGCCTGGCGCTGAAGTAGGGTACGATAGCCCGGTGACCGACCCCGTCCCCGGCGGCCCGGGCGCCATGCCGGTTCCGCGCCGCCTGACCCTCGCCGTCGAGTGCGCGGTCATCGGAGTCCTCGCCGCGGTCTGCTCCGCGGCCGTCACGGTCGTCACGCTCACGAACTCCGGCAGCGCTCCGCTCTTCGGCTGCCTCCCCGCCATCGTCTTCGCCTTCTCCCACGCGATGTGGATCACCGTCGACTGCAAGCGCCGCGGCGCCGAGGTCGGCTGGTGGCGCTTCGCAGCGATCTTCTTCGGACCGCTCGCGGTCTGGATCTACCTGGCGGTCACGTACGGCCTCCGCGCGCTCTACCTCATCCCCGTCTCGATCGCCGTCTACGTCGCGATCTTCGTCCCCGCCCTCGTCGTGGCGATGGCGATGCTCGCCAGTTTCGGCCACCCGTGACGCTACAATCGCGCATCCAGGAGGCACCCATGCTCAAGCCGCTCGTCATCGCGCTCGGCCACGTCGCGGCGCTCGCCGCCGGCCTCGCCCTCAGTTCGTCCG
>Ga0187892_10004048_pt1 | contig 25429 bp, 21 predicted proteins | sample MA1701073metaG_FD_139345 | JGI IMG/M metagenome (GOLD analysis project Ga0187892, IMG submission 139345) | Bio-ooze microbial communities from a basaltic lava cave in the Kipuka Kanohina Cave System on the Island of Hawaii, USA - MA170107-3 metaG ... | reverse complement strand
GTCCAGGTGAACACGCTCGCCCCCGTCCCCGCCACATGGGTCTGGTAGTTGGCGCCGTAGTAGCCCGCCACCGAGGTCGAGGCGGGCCAGCTGCCGGTGGCAGAGCCCGAAGAGTTGTCCGCCCCGCCGCAACCGCTCTCGGCGAAACCCGCGCCGCCGCCGCGCTGAATCGGCGCAGCGCCGCTTCGGTCATAATCCGCCTTTCCCGAAACGATCATGGCAACCCGATGAAAGCGGTCCTCTGCAAGCAGTTCGGTCCCCCGGAATCGCTGGTGGTGGAGGAACTGCCCTCGCCCAAGGCCCGCGCGGGCGAGGTCGTGGTCAGCGTCAAGGCGGCGAGCCTCAATTTCCCGGACGTGCTCATCATCCAGAACAAGTACCAGTTCAAGCCGCCCCTGCCCTTTTCCCCCGGCAGTGAGATGTCGGGTGTCGTCAAGGAGGTCGGCGAAGGCGTGCGCGGATTCAAGCCGGGTGACCGCGTCATCGCATTCACTACCTACGGCGCGTTCGCCGAGGAGGTCGCCGTCGAAGCGGGACGCCTCTCGCCGATCCCCGAAGGCATGGACTTCAAGAGCGCGGCGGCGTTCCTGCTGACCTACGGAACTTCCGACCACGCGCTGCGGGACCGCGGCCAACTGAAAGCCGGCGAGACGCTGCTGGTGCTGGGCGCTGCCGGCGGCGTCGGGCTTGCCGCGATCGAGATCGGCAAGGCGATCGGCGCAACGGTCATCGCTTGCGCTTCCAGCGCCGACAAGCTGGAAGTGTGCAAGCAGCATGGCGCCGACGCCGGCATCAACTACGGCAGCGAAGACCTGCGCGAGAAAATCAAGGAACTGACCGGCGGAAAAGGCGTGGACGTGGTTTATGACCCCGTGGGCGGACCGTACACGGAGCTCGCGCTGCGCTCCACTGCCTGGCGGGGCAGACTGCTAGTGGTGGGCTTCGCCGCCGGCGAGATTCCCAAGATCGCGCTCAACCTCGCGCTGCTCAAGGGTTGCGCGATCGTCGGCGTGTTTTGGGGCGACTTCGCGCGCCGCGAGCCGAAAGCGTTTGCCGACAGCCTGAGTCAGTTGGGCGCCTGGTTCCGCGCCGGCAAGCTCAAACCCCATGTCTCGCAGACCTTTCCGCTCGAGCAGGCGGTCGACGCACTCAAGCTCATGGCCGCGCGCAAAGTGAAAGGCAAGGTTGTCCTTACGGTTTAGTGCCGTCTCCGGCGCCGAGCGGAAGCTGCATCAGCACACTATCCACCCAGCGGCCGAACTTGTAACCGCACGAACGCAAATTACCGGCCCGCACGAAGCCGAGGCTCGCATGCACCGCGATCGAAGCCGCGTTGCCGCTGTCGCCGATCACGGCGATGATCTGGCGGTAGTTGAGCGCCGTGCAACGCCTGATCAGCTCGGCGAGCAGGGCCTTGCCGGTCCCTTTGCCCTGCCTGCCGTGCTGCACGTAGATCGAATCCTCGAGCGAGTAGCGGTAGGCCGAACGCGTCCGGTAGAGCGTGCAATAGCCATAGCCCAGCACCTCACCGGCGTCCTCGGCCACCAGGTACGGCAGCCCGGCGCCGGTCACTTCCTGGTAGCGGCGCCGCATCTCTTCGAGGGAAGGGGCCGCTTCCTCGAACGAGGCGAGGCCGTGCAGCACGTGATAGGCGTAAATGGCTTGGATCGCAGGAAGGTCATGCACAGCAGCAGGTCGTACCAGCATGAAACGATTATAGTAAAAGCATGAAACCACGCGCGTTCGCACTTTGCGCCCTGCTGCTGGTCGCGGCCTGTTCCAAGGTGACCCAGGAGAATTTCGACAAGCTGCAAAACGGCATGGCCGAATCCGAGGTGCATGCGCTGCTTGGATCGCCGACCTCCTCGTCCAGCGTTCAGGTCGTCGGGGTTTCCGGCACCGTGTCGAAGTGGCAAGGCAGCGACGCGGTGATCACGGTACGCTTTGTCAACGGCAAAGTGGCGCTGACAAGTTACGACAAACCAGCACCCAAATAATGGCGAACCCCATGACGATCCAGGAGCAGCGAGCACAGGCGGTAAGCGGGCTGATCGCGCGGGTGCGCGCGATCGAATCCGAGCAAGGCGTGACCCGCCCATCGCTCGATCGCATCAAGGCGGAACTGATCGCGCTCGCCAGCCGCTCGGAGCTTTTTCCGGCCGGGCATTTCGCCAACGCACCCGGGCGCGCGGGCACCATCTACCATCTCGCGGAGGATGCCAACGGCCGCTTCGCGCTGTACGGATCGGCCGGGGTGCCGGGCAAGGCGCAGCCGCCGCACAACCACACCACCTGGGCTTCGATCGCCGGCGTCTTTGGCGACGAACACAACGTGTTCTACGAGCGCACCGACCGGGGCGAGACGCCCGGCGAAGGCCGGCTGCAAAAGACGCACGAACTGACGATCCAGCGCGGCAATGCCTGCGCCATGCTGCCCGATGATTTCCATACCATCGAGGTGACCAGCAAGAGCGAATCGCTGCACCTGCACCTGTACGGCAAGACGCTGGAGGACCTGCCCGAGCGCATCACCTTTCCTTCCAGCAGCGGCGGCAGGATCGCGCGCTTCATGGCCAAGCCGGAGATCTACTGCACCCGCATCACCGCGCAGGAACTGCGGTCGCTCGTATCGGCCGGGGGTGAACTCGCGATCCTCGACGTACGCGAAGAAGGCGTGCATGCGCGCGGTCATTTGTTCCTCGCGAGCTCAGCACCGTTGTCGCACCTTGAGCTGCGCATCGGCCGTCTAGTGCCGCGCCTTGCCACGCGCATCGTGCTGGTGGACGACGACGAGGGCCTCGCGCAGCGGGCGGGGCGCGTGCTGCGCCGCCTCGGCTACCGCGACCTGCACGTGCTGGCCGGCGGAAACGCGGGTTGGAAAGCCACGGGCTTCGAGTTGTACTCCGGTGTGCACGTACCCTCCAAGGCGTTTGGCGAGCATGTCGAACACCACGAAAACACGCCGCGTATTGCCGCCGCGGAGCTGAAAGCGAAACTGGACGCCGGGGAAGACCTGGTGGTGCTCGATTCCCGCCCGATGAGCGAGTACCGCGTCATGAACATTCCCGGGGCGCTCGACTGCCCGGGAGCGGAGCTGGTCTACCGGGTGCACCAGGCGGCACCGAGCCCGGGCACCCTGGTGGTGGTGAACTGCGCCGGGCGCACGCGCTCGATCATCGGCGCGCAGTCGCTGATCAACGCCGGGGTCCCAAACAAGGTGATGGCGCTGAAGAATGGCACTATGGGCTGGCATCTCGCGGGTCTTGAGCTCGAGCGCGGCCAGGCGCGCACTGCGCCCGCACCTTCGCGCGAAGCGCTCGAGCAAGCGACGGCGGCGGCCGCGAAGGTCGCGAAGCGATTCGGCGTACGAGGTGTTTCGCTTGCAGACTTGAAACGCCTTCAAGAGGACAAGTCGAAAACGACCTATCTGTTCGACGTCCGTTCCCCCGAGGAGTACGCGGCAGGCCACCTGCCAGGTTCGATTTCGGCGCCTGGCGGACAGCTGGTGCAGGCGACGGACAGCTTCACCGCGGTGCATGGGGCGCGCATCGCCCTGGTCGACGACAACGGCGTGCGCGCGACCATGACTGCCTCCTGGCTGTTGCAGATGGGCTGGACGGAGGTCCTTGTCGTCAAGGATGCCGTTTTCGATTCGCCCCAGCCGCCGTCTCCCGCAGTTGCCCCTGCCTGTCCGACCATCACGGCGCAGCGCCTCAAGGCGAGCGACGCCCTGGTGCTCGATTTCGGTTCCAGCCTGCAATACCGGGCAGGCCACATCCCGGGCGCCGCGTTCGCGATTCGCTCCCGCCTTGCCGGGCAACTCAAAGAAATAACAGCGCAAAGCATCGTCTGCACCTCGCCGGACGGCCTGCTGGCGCGCTACGCGGCCGCCGACCTCGCTGCGCTGCTTGGCCGCGAAGTGAGCGCGCTGGAAGGCGGCACCGACGCCTGGCGCGCGGCCGGCCTGCCGCTGGAAAACGGTGCAACGCGCATGCTCGAGCCGCCCGAGGATGTGTACTACAAGCCCTACGACCACCAGGCGCAGATCGAGGCGGCGATGCAGGACTACCTGCAGTGGGAAGTGGGGCTGCTTGCGCAGATCCGCAACGACCCGGACTGCCGCTTCCGCGACTTCCCCGCCTGATCCGCTTCTCCAACCTGAGCCTGCGGCGCGGCGCCAAGCTACTGCTCGAAGGCGCCGACGCGACGCTCAATCCCGGCGACCGCATCGGCCTGATCGGCGCCAACGGCTCGGGCAAGTCGAGCCTGTTCGCGCTGCTGCGCGGCGAGCTGCACGCGGACAAGGGCGATGCCGATTTCCCGGCCCAGTGGCGCGTCGCGCACGTGGCGCAGGAAACGCCGGCGCTCGAGCGGCCGGCGGTCGAGTTCGTAATCGACGGCGACACGCATTTGAGGAGGCTCGAGCAACGGCTGGCACGAGCGGAACGCGACAACGACGGCAACCTGATCGGCGAGCTGCACGCCGCGCTCGGAGATGCCGGCGCCTACACGGCGCGCGCTCGCGCCGAGCAGCTGCTGGTAGGGCTGGGCTTCAAGCACCACGAGCTGGAGTACTCGGTGCAGCGCTTCTCCGGCGGCTGGCGCATGCGGCTCAATCTCGCCCAGGCGCTGATGTGCCCCTCGGACTTGCTGCTGCTCGATGAACCCACCAACCACCTCGACCTCGATGCGATCCTGTGGGTCGAGGAGTGGCTCAAGCGCTACACGGGAACCCTGCTGGTCGTTTCGCACGACCGCGATTTCCTCGATGGCGTGGTGACCACCATCCTGCACATCGACCAGCGCAAGCTGCGGCGCTACTCGGGCAATTATTCCGAGTTCGAGGTGCAGCGGGCGCAGACGGTGGTGCTGGCGGCAAGCCAGCGCGAAAAGCAGGAGCGCGAGCGCGCCCACCTGCAGTCGTTCATCGACCGCTTCAAGGCCAAGGCGACCAAGGCGCGCCAGGCACAGAGCCGCATGAAGATGCTCGCCAAGATGGAGGACCTCGCGCCCCTGCACGTCGCCGCGCCTTTCTCGTTTGAATTCCGCGAGCCGCTGCGTGCGCCCAATCCGCTGCTGGTGCTGGAGGATGTCGACGCGGGTTATGGCGATCACGTGGTGCTGGAGAAGATCAAATTTTCCTTGCAATCGGACCAGCGCTACGGGCTGCTCGGGGTCAACGGCGCGGGCAAGTCGACGCTGATCAAGACGATCGCCGGGACGCTTGCGCCATTGCGCGGCGCGGCCCTGTTCAACAAGGGGCTGTCGATCGGCTATTTCGCGCAGCACCAGATCGAGATGCTGCGCGACGACCAGTCGCCGCTCTGGCATCTGGCGAGAATCGCGCCGCAGGTGCGCGAGCAGGAGCTGCGCAACTTCATCGGCGGTTTCAATTTCCCCGGCGACATGGCGACCGGTTCGATCGCGCATTTTTCGGGCGGCGAGAAGGCGCGCCTCGCGCTGGCGCTGATCGTCTGGACGCGGCCCAACCTGCTGCTGCTGGACGAACCCACCAACCACCTGGACCTAGACACGCGCGAAGCGCTTACCGTCGCGCTGGCGCAGTTCGAAGGCACGCTGGTACTGGTGTCGCACGACCGGCACCTGCTGCGCGCCACCACCGACCAGTTCCTGATCGTCGCCGATGGGCGGCTGCAGCCTTTCGACGGCGACTTGGACGACTACCGCGACTGGCTGCTGAAAAGCAAGCTGGCGAAACCCGCTGAAGCGCCGAAAGCGAAGCCACCGGCGGCTCCCCCGCCATCGTCGAGGCGCAATCTGGAGGCGCGCCTCAAGCGGCTGGAGGAAATGATCGGCCGGCTGACGGCGCGCATGGCCAGCATCGAGGCGCAGCTCGCCGACCCCGCCCTCTACCAGGACGCCTCGCAAGCGGCGCTCAAGTCCACGCTTTCGGACCAGGCGTATATCGGCAAGGAACTCATCCTGCTCGAAAGCGAGTGGCTGCAGAAACAGGCGGAACTGGACCAGTCGCCTAAATGAACCGGGAAGGCCAGAGCACCGAGCATATTCCGGCGCGCCTGTGGGGCATCCTGGCCGGGCTGACCTTTGCCTGGGGTTTCAACTGGACCGCGATGAAATTGGCGCTGACCGAGGTTTCGCCGTTCACGTTCCGCAGCCTTTGCCTGAGCGTCGGCGCGGCGGTGCTGTTTGCGGCGATGCGGGCAGGCGGGCATCGATTGGCCGTGCCGCGCGCACACTGGCCGCGCCTCATCATGCTCTCGGTGGTGTCGATCACGGCCTGGAACCTGCTGGTCGCCTTCGGCGTGGCGCAGATCCCCTCCGGCCGCGCCGCGATCCTCGCGTACACCATGCCGGCGTGGGCGATCCCGCTGTCGATCTGGCTGCTAGGCGAGCGCATGACCGGTCGCAAGCTCGCCGGCCTCGCGCTCGGCATGGCGGGCCTGCTGCTGCTACTCGGCGAGGGCATTCGCAATCTCGGCGCAGCGCCGGTCGGCTCGCTGCTGGTTTTATGCGCGGCGGTGTGCTGGGCGTTCGCCACGGTGCTGCAAAAGCGCTACCCGGTGGATGTCGCGCCCGGTGTCTACACTGCGTGGATCATGCTGATCGGCGGCGTGCCGATTTTCCTCGGCACCCTCCTCTTCGATGACCTCTCCGCGCTCGCGCAGGTCAGCCCGGTGGGTTGGTTCGGCGTGCTCTATAACGTTCTCGTCGCCTTCGCCTGGGCGCACTGGGCGTGGATCAAGCTCGCGACGTCGCTTTCGGTAACCGCTTTTTCGCTCTCGATGCTGCTCACGCCGATGGTCGGCGTGCTGAGCGGCGTGCTGTTCCTCGGCGAGCGTCCGACCGCGCTCGAAGTCACCGCCTTCGTCCTGGTGATGGCATCGCTGCTCACCGTGGTGATTCCCGGGCGCAAGGCGTAACCATGCGCCTGCACACCCGCGGCCTGGCGACGCGTATTCTTGGCACGCTGATTGGCGCTGCGTTCCTGCTGCTTGGCCTGTACGCGATCTTTGGCGAAGACGACGGCAGCGTGAGCGCCGCAGCACGCGAGCGCGCGTTGTGGTTCGGCATCAGCACGCTGGTCGCCGGCGTCTGGGCGATCGCCGTGTCCTGGCTCGATTCGGATCTGTCCGGAGTCTGGTGCCGCCCGCCGCGCCGGGCGCGCGATCTGCGCCCGCCGCGACCCTGAGCGATTCGATTTTTTTCGTCGCGCGGGTTGCGCGCTTCGCCCTCTCGCCGTTAGACTGCCCGCGCGATGGCCAAACTGCTCGATGTCCGCGATCTCAAAACGACCTTTCTCACCGCGGCAGGCGTGGTGCGCGCGGTCGACGGCGTTTCCTGGGACGTCGAGGAAGGCGAAACCGTCGCGCTGGTCGGCGAATCGGGCTGCGGAAAGTCAGTTTCGGCGCTGAGCATCATGCGGCTGGTGGCCGCGCCGGCCGGGCGCATCGAGAGCGGCAGCATCGTCTTCAAAGGGCGCGACCTGCTCACCCTCACCGAGGAAGAGATGCGGCACGTGCGCGGCGGCGAAATCGGCATGGTATTCCAGGAGCCGATGACCTCGCTCAATCCGGTGCTGACCATCGGCCGGCAACTCACCGAAGGTCTCGAGATCCACATGCAGATGAGCATGCCCGACGCGCGGGCGCGCGCGATCGAACTGCTTGGCATGGTGGGTATCCCGGACGCCGCGCGGCGGCTCGAGCAATACCCTCACCATTTCAGCGGCGGCATGCGCCAGCGCATGATGATCGCCATGGCGCTGTCGTGCAATCCGGCGCTGATCCTCGCCGACGAGCCGACCACCGCGCTGGACGTCACCATCCAGGCGCAGATCCTCGAGCTGATGCGCGGATTGTCCAAGCGGCTCGGCGTAGCGATGCTGATCATCACGCACAACCTCGGCGTGGTCGCGCGCTACGCCGACCGTGTCAACGTGATGTACGCCGGCCGGATCGTCGAGCGCGCCAGCGCCGCGGAGCTCTACGCCAATCCGCGCCATCCCTATACGCTCGGCCTGCTGCGCTCGGTGCCCCGGCTCGATGAGCCGATCCGCTCGCGGCTGGTGCCGATCGACGGCCAACCGCCCGATCTGACCCGGCTGCCGGCGGGCTGCGCGTTCGCGCCGCGCTGTACTTACCGGGTGGCGAAGTGCGATGCGCAGACGCCGGCACTGGTACCAGCCGGGTCGGGGAACCACGAGTCGGCCTGCTGGGAGTTGGATCGGCTCATCGCCAAGGCAGCGGCATGAGCGAGGCGCTCCTCGAAGTCACCGACCTGGTGAAGCACTTTTCGGTCGGCGGCGGCGCCTTGGGCGGCTCCCGGAGTAAGGTGCGCGCGGTCGACGGCGTGAGTTTCTCGCTGCAGCGTGGCGAGACGCTCGGGCTGGTGGGCGAATCAGGCTGCGGCAAGACCACCACCGGCCGCTGCATCCTGCAGCTCGAGCGGCCGACCAGCGGCCACATCGTGTTCGAGGGCAAGGATCTGACGGCGATTCGGCCCGATGAGCTGCGCTCGGTGCGCCAGCGCATGCAGGTGATCTTTCAGGACCCCTATTCCTCGCTCAACCCGCGCATGACCGTCGGCCAGATCATCGCCGAACCGCTGAAGGTGCACGGCTTGATTCCGGATACTGCCAAGCGCGAAGCGCGGGTTCAGGATTTACTGGTGCAGGTCGGTCTGGCGCCGCAGCATTCGCGCCGCTATCCGCACCAGCTCTCTGGCGGCCAGCGCCAGCGCGTCGGCGTCGCGCGCGCGCTGGCGATGGAGCCTTCCCTGATCATCTGCGATGAGCCGGTCTCGGCGCTGGACGTGTCGATCCAGGCCCAGATCATCAACCTGCTGGAGGACCTGCAGGCGAAGTACCAGTTGTCGCTGCTCTTCATCGCGCACGACCTGTCGGTGGTACGCCACATCTCCGACCGGGTTGCCGTCATGTACCTGGGCAAGATCGTGGAGGTCACGGACCGCAAGGCACTCTACGAGGAACCTCTGCACCCCTACACCCGCGCGCTGCTGTCCGCAGTGCCGATCCCCGACCCCGCCCTGGAAGCCAAGCGCGAGCACACCGTGCTGCGCGGCGAGGTTCCCAGCCCGCTGAATCCGCCCCCGGGGTGCGTGTTCCATCCACGCTGCCCGATCGCAGTCGATCGCTGCAGTGCGGAAATTCCGGCCTTGAGGGAGATCAAGGCGGGACACTGGGCAGCATGTCATCTTGTTTGACAGGCGGGACCGGCGGAACTTAAGGTCCCCGAAGCGACTCGAATAACGCCGGGCTAGAGTGCGTCCGGCCCGCGTATCTCTCTGGAGGGGGTGATTCATGAGGTATATCCGCAGCTTTTTCGCGCTGATCGCCGTTGCAGTGCTGGCGATTCCGGCCATGGTCGTCGCTCAACAGCCGCGCAGCGGCGGCGAGCTGGTGTTTCCAGTGCCGTCCGAGCCGCCGTCCTATGACGGCCACCGCGAGGAGACTTTCGGCCTGATCCATCCGTTCGCGCCGTTCTACAACCTGTTGCTCAGGGTGGATCCGACCGATCCCAGTGGCACCAAGCCGCATCCCGATCTGGCCGAAAGCTGGACGGTGTCGCCGGATGGCAGGACCTACACCTTCAAAATCCGGCGCGGGGTGAAGTTCCACGACGGCTCGGACCTGACCGCGAGGGACATCAAGGCTTCCTACGACAAGATCGTTTTCCCGCCGCCCGGAGTCGGCTCGAGCCGCAAGGGCCAGTACGCGGACGTTACCGCCATCGAGGCACCCGACGCTGCGACCGTAATTTTCCGCCTCAAGGAGCCGTCCGGTTCGTTCATCTCGTCGGTACTCTCGCCCTACAACTTCATCTACAAGGCGGACCTGCTGGCGAAGGACATCCACTGGTACGAGAAGAACGTGATGGGCACTGGGCCGTTCACCTTCGTCGAGCACGCAAAGGGCTCGCATGTCCTGGGCCGCAAGAATCCCGCCTACTGGGACAAGGGCAAGCCCTACCTGGACGGCTTCCGCGCCATATTCATGCGCGATTCCGCCGCGCAGGTCGCCGCAGTTCGGGGCGAGCGGGCGCACATCCAGTTCCGCGGCTTCAGCCCTGCCGAGCGCGACAGCTTGAAGGCGGCGCTGGGCGACAAGCTCACGGTGCAGGAATCGCCTTGGGACTGCATCCTGATGGTCGCCATCAATCACGAGAAGAAGCCCTTCGACGAAAAGCGGGTGCGCCGGGCGTTGACATTGGCGCTCGACCGTCACGAGGGATCCAAGGCGTTGTCCAAGATCGCAATCGTGCGGGATGTAGCGGGCGTACAGGTTCCGGGCACGCCGTTCGCGACGCCTCCCGCCGAACTGAACAAGCTCGCCGGCTACTGGACCGACATCAAGGCTTCGCGCGCCGAGGCGCGGCGCCTGCTGAAGGAAGCCGGCGTTGCCGATGGCTTCGCCTTCACCTTCAAGAACCGCGGCATCCCGATGCCCTACGAGCCGCTCGCCATCTGGATGATCGACCAGTGGCGGCAGATCGGCCTCAACGTCAAGCAGGAGGTGATCGAGGCGGCGGCTTATTACACGCCGCTGCGCGCCGGGGATTTCGAGGTCGCAATGGACTTCCAATGCGGCTATATCGTCGAACCCGACCTCGACATGTACAAGTTCCTCTCGACGAAGCGCAATCCGGCGAACTACGGCCGCTACGACGACCCGGTGCTCGATGACCTGTACGACCGGCAGGGGCGGGCGAAGACCGTCGAGGAGCGCAAGCAGCTGATCCGCCAGTTCGAGAAGCGGCTGCTCGACGAAGAGGCGCACTACCTGCTGACGCTGCAATGGCACCGCATCATCCCGCACTCTTCGAAGGTGAAGGGCTGGCAGGTGACGCCGAGCCACTACCTGAACAATATGCTGGACACGGTCTGGTTGACCCAGTAACGCCACCGGCGGCCGGCGAATCGCCGGCCTGCCGGCTTGCATGACGCAATACATCGTCAAGCGCCTGCTGCTGATGATCCCGACCCTGTTCGGGGTCGCGGTGCTCATTTTTCTGCTGCTGCGCGTCGTTCCGGGAGACGTGGTCGAGGCGCGATATCTCGGTACCGGCAACCAGTTCCAGTCGCAGGAGATCATGGCGACCGAGCGGGCAAAGCTCGGCCTTGACCAGCCGCTGTGGAAGCAGTTCACGACCTGGATGTGGGGTCTGCTGCAGTTCGATTTCGGGCTGTCCATGTGGACCGGCTCGCCGATCACCGAGGAGATCAATCTGCGCTTTGCGCTGTCGTTGCAGCTTGCAGTGATGGCAACGGTGGTGGCAACGCTGCTCGCCATTCCGCTCGGCATCATCGCCGCGCTCAAGCAGGACACCTGGATCGACTACTTGGTGCGGGTGTTTTCGATCGCCGGCCTGGCGATGCCCTCGTTCTGGCTCGGCATTATCATGATCCTGGGATTGCTCATCGTCTTCAAATGGCTGCCGCCGATGGTCTATACGCCCTTCTGGGTGGATCCCTGGGAGAACCTCGCCCAGCTCATCTGGCCGGCGCTTGCGGTCGGCTACCGTTATTCGGCGGTTGCCACCCGGATGATGCGCTCGTCGATGCTGGAGGTGCTGCGCGAGGATTACATCCGTACCGCGCGCGCCAAAGGACTGTGGATGAAGCTGATCCTAGTGCGTCATGCGCTCAAGAATGCGATCCTTCCGGTACTGACCGTGATCGGACTTGAGTTTGCGTTTCTCATGGGTGGGCTGGTGGTGACCGAGCAGGTGTTCAACCTGAACGGTCTCGGCATGCTGTTCGTCGAGGCGATCGCCCGGCGCGATTACACCCTCACCCAGGCGCTGGTGCTGATCGTCGCCTCGGTGTTCATTCTCGTCAATTTCATGGTCGACATCGCCTATGCGTATCTCGACCCGCGCATCCGCTACAGCTGACATGGCCGCCACACCGCAGACTGTCGATGCGCTGACCCAGGAGGAGCCGGGACGGGGCGGCTGGCTGCACGTTTGCTTGGACTTCTGCATCAAGCGACCGCTTGGCGGAATTGGCGCCCTCATCATCCTCGTGATGATCGTGCTGGGAGCATCGGCGAATCTCATCGCTCCCTACGATCCGCTCGCCATCGACTTCGCCGCCATGCTTTCGGGGCCCGGCGGCGCCCATTGGCTGGGCACTGACGCGTTCGGGCGCGACGTGCTGTCGCGCCTAATCTACGGCTCGCGCACGGCGCTGCTGGTGGGATTTGGCGCGGCGTTTATCGGCGCCACCCTGGGGGCGGTGATCGGGGTCGCGAGTGCGTACTTTGGCGGCCGCGTGGACCTCGCCATCCAGCGCATCATGGATATCCTGCTTTCCTTCCCGATCATCATCCTGGCGCTGGCGGTGGTGGCGATCCTGGGCACCGGTATCGTTAACGTCATGCTGGCGATCGCGGTGCCGATGGTGCCCAAATGCGCGCGTGTAGTGCGCTCGAGCGCGCTTTCTGTGCGCGAGATGCCCTACGTGGATGCGGCGCGCGCAGCCGGCTTCAAAGATTCGCGCATCATCCTGCGCCACATGCTGCCGAACGTCATGGCGCCGTACCTGATCATGCTGACAGCCTTCCTCGGCCAGGCGATCCTGCTCGAGGCGTCGCTTTCGTTCCTCGGCCTGGGCGTGCAGGAGCCGGTCGCAGCCTGGGGCTTGATGCTGCGCGGCGCGGCGGTCCAGTTTGCCGAAACCGCCCCATGGATGGCGATCTTCCCGGGCCTGGCGATCAGCCTCGCGGTATTTGCCTTCAACCTGTTCGGCGATTCGCTGCGCGACGCGCTCGACCCGCGTCTGCGCACGCAGTAGGCGGTTTGTCCTGGTCTGCGCTGCTGGGGTTATTTCGCTTTGAGCGCTGGCCACCCCGCGTCGGCCTTGCGGATGTAGCCCGGTATGTCCTCTCGCCAGCGCCTGCGTACGCTCTGACTGTAGTTCAGGTATAGCCTGCCCTCAGCGATGCTCCAGGCCTCCGGTTCGATGCCCACCTTGTAGCCCGAGGCGACGCCGTAGGCGCAATAGCCGCCGTATTGCGGCGCGTATTTCTCCGGATTCGCGGCAAAGTCGTCGCGGTTGGCCTGGCTTGCGAAGCGGTAGGTGGCGCCTTGATGCTGCGCGGTGAATTCGGTCTTGCCCTCGGTGGGCTGCCCTGCCTTGAAGTAGGCGACCGGGTCGTAGCCCTTGAGTGCGAGCCCTGCACGGTCCAGGTTGACCTCGCCCGCAGCGAAGGCGCTTCCGGCGAGCGTGAGGGCGGCAACGGCAAGCAGGCGAGAAAAAATCGGACGCAGCGTCATGGCGAACCTCCCGTACCTGATGGTACGGATTGGTCGCCGGCGCCGATGCGTTACTTACACCGCTTTGGCTACGCTCGCCTCAGCCGCCCCCGGCCGCCGCCTCCGCGGCTGGCGCCACCACCGCTGCCGGCGGCAGGTCGAGCATCGGCGGCTCGGCAGCCTGATCCTTGCGGACCTTGTGGTAGGCCATGCCCGTTCCCGCCGGAATCAGGCGGCCGACGATGACGTTCTCCTTCAGGCCGCGCAGGCCGTCGCGCTTGCCCATGATCGCCGCCTCGGTCAGCACGCGCGTGGTCTCCTGGAAGGAGGCTGCGGAGATGAACGAATCTGTCGATAGCGACGCCTTGGTGATGCCGAGCAGCATGTAGGCGTAGACAGCGGGCTTCTTGCCATCCTTCTCGGCCTTTTCATTCTCCTCGAGCACCTCGGCTTTTTCCGCCTGCTCGCCGGTGATGAAGCTGGTCTCGCCCGGATCGGTGATTTCCACCCGGCGCAGCATTTGGCGCACGATCACCTCGATGTGCTTGTCGTTGATCTTCACGCCCTGCAGGCGGTACACGTCCTGCACTTCGTCGATGATGTAGCGCGCGAGTTCCTCGACGCCGAGCAGCCTGAGCAGGTCGTGCGGGTCCACCGGACCGTCGACGATCATCTCGCCTTTGTTGACTACCTGGCCATCGTGCACCAGCAGGTGCTTGTCCTTGGCGATCAGGTACTCGTGCTGCTGCATCTCGAGATCGGTGATGACCAGGCGCTGCTTGCCCTTGGTATCCTTGCCGAAGCTCACCGTGCCGGTGACCTCCGCAAGCATGCCGGCGTCCTTGGGAGAACGCGCCTCGAACAATTCCGCGACGCGCGGCAGACCGCCCGTGATATCGCGAGTCTTCGACGTCTCCTGCGGAATGCGCGCCAGCACTTCGCCCACCGATACCTGCTGGCCGTCGCGCACCGCGATTACCGCGCCCACCGGAAAGCTGATGTTCACCGCATGGTCGGTGCCGGCGATCTTCACCTCTTCGCCTTGCTCGTTGATCATCTTGACCGATGGCCGCACGCCTTTTGCCGATGCGCTGCCGCGACGTTTCGGGTCGATCACTACCAGCGTCGCCAGGCCGGTCACGTCGTCGATCTGCTTGGCCGCGGTGCTGCCCTCTTCGACGTGCTCGAATTTCACGGTACCCGCGTATTCGGTCACGATCGGACGGTGGTGCGGATCCCAGATGGCGAGATTGATGCCCGGCTTGACCTGCTTGCCGTCGGTGACCGACAGCACTGCGCCATAGGGCACCTTGTGGCGCTCGCGCTCGCGGTGATTGTCGTCTTCGATGAGCACTTCGCCCGAACGCGAAATCACTACTTTGTCGCCCTTGGCGTTCTGCACGTAGCGCATGGTCGGGGTGAAACGCACCGTGCCAGCCGATTTCGCTTCCACGTTGCTCTGCACCGCGGTCCGGCTTGCCGCGCCGCCAATGTGGAAAGTCCGCATGGTCAACTGTGTGCCGGGCTCGCCAATGGATTGCGCGGCGATCACGCCGATCGCCTCGCCGACGTTTACCGGTGAACCACGCCCGAGGTCGCGACCGTAGCACTTCGAGCACACACCCCAGCGCGTGTCGCAGTTGAGCGGCGTGCGTACCTTCACTTCGTCGATGCCTAGGTTGTCGATCGTGTCAACCGCGTCCTCATCGAGCAGCATGCCCGCGGGAAACAGGTTGTCCTGCGTCTCGGGATGCGGAATGTCGATTGCCAGCACCCGGCCGAGGATGCGCTCCTTCAGCGCCTCCACAACCTCGCCGCCCTCGACCAGCGCCTTCATCGAAACGCCATTCTGGGTTGCGCAATCGTCCTCGGTCACCACCAGGTCCTGGGTCACGTCGACCAGGCGGCGCGTCAGGTAGCCCGAATTGGCGGTCTTCAGCGCGGTATCGGCAAGGCCTTTGCGGGCACCGTGCGTGGAGATGAAGTACTGCAATACGTTCAGGCCTTCGCGGAAATTCGCGGTGATCGGCGTCTCGATGATCGAACCATCGGGCTTGGCCATCAGGCCGCGCATGCCTGCGAGCTGCCGGATCTGTGCCGCCGAGCCGCGCGCGCCGGAGTCGGCCATCATGTAGATCGAGTTGAATGCCTCCTGGCGCACCTTCTTGCCGTGCCGGTCGGTGGTCTCCTCGGTGCCGAGCTGGTCCATCATCACCTTGCCGACCTGCTCGCCGCAGCGCGACCAGATATCCACCACCTTGTTGTAGCGCTCGCCCACGGTGACCAGTCCGGAGGTGTACTGTGACTCGATTTCCTTCACCTCCAGCTCTGCCGCCGCGATCAGCTCGCGCTTGGCCGGCGGAATCTGCATGTCGTGCACGCCGAAGGAAATGCCGCCGCGCGTGGCGATGGTGAAGCCTGCCTGCATCAGCTTGTCGGCAAAAATCACCGTCTCGCGCAACCCGCAGCGCCGGAAGCCGACGTTGATGAGGCGCGATATTTCCTTTTTCTTGAGCGGCTTATTGAGCAGGTCGAACGACAATCCCGGCGGCAGGATTTCCGACAGCAGCGCCCGTCCTACCGTGGTCTCGTAGCGGGTGACCTTTTCGGTCCGCTCGCCCTCCGCGTCGATATCGACTTCCTTGATGCGCACCCAGCACTTCGCGTGCAGGTTCGCCTGGCGCGACTCGTAGGCGCGCGAAACTTCGCTCACGTTGGCGAAGCTCATCCCCTCGCCCTTGGCGTTGATGCGCTCGCGCGTGGCGTAGTAAAGACCGAGCACGATGTCCTGCGAGGGCACGATGATTGGCTCGCCGTTGGCGGGCGAGAGCACGTTGTTGGAGGCGAGCATCAGCGTGCGCGCTTCCATCTGCGCCTCGAGCGACAGCGGCACGTGCACCGCCATCTGGTCGCCGTCGAAGTCGGCGTTGAACGCGGCGCAAACCAGCGGATGCAGCTGGATGGCCTTGCCCTCGATCAGCACCGGCTCGAAAGCCTGGATGCCGAGCCGGTGCAGTGTCGGCGCGCGATTCAGCATTACCGGGTGCTCGCGGATTACCTCTTCGAGGATGTCCCAGACCTCCGGAACTTCCTGTTCTACCAGCCGCTTGGCCGCCTTGATGGTGGTGGCGAGGCCGAGCAGTTCCAGCTTGTTGAAGATGAACGGCTTGAACAGCTCCAGAGCCATCTTCTTGGGCAGCCCGCACTGGTGCAGTTTGAGCTGCGGACCGACCACGATCACCGAGCGGCCGGAGTAGTCGACGCGCTTGCCAAGCAGGTTCTGGCGGAAACGCCCGCCCTTGCCCTTAATCATGTCGGCGAGCGACTTGAGCGGTCGCTTGTTGGCGCCGGTCATCGCCTTGCCGCGGCGGCCGTTGTCGAGCAGGGAATCGACGGCCTCCTGCAGCATGCGCTTTTCGTTCTTGACGATGATCTCCGGCGCTTTCAGTTCGAGCAAGCGCTTCAGGCGGTTATTCCTGTTGATCACTCTCCGGTACAGGTCATTCAGATCAGAAGTCGCGAACCGGCCGCCATCCAGCGGCACCAGCGGCCGCAGCTCGGGCGGCAGCACCGGCAGCACTTCCATCACCATCCAGTCGGGCTTGATGTTGGAATTCTTGAAGCCTTCCAGCACCTTCAGGCGCTTGGCGAGTTTCTTGATCTTGGCATCCGACGAAGTCTCCTCGAGATCCTTGCGCAGGTTCTCGATTTCACGCTTCAGTTCGATGGCGCGCAGCAGCGAGCGCACGCCCTCGGCGCCCATCGCCGCGGAGAAATCGTCGCCGTATTCCTCAACCTTGGCGAGGTAATCGTCCTCGGTCAGCAGCTGGCAGCGCTTGAGCGGCGTCAGGCCCGGGTCGGTTACCACATAAGCCTCGAAGTACAGCACGCGCTCGATGTCGCGCAGCGTCATGTCCAGCACCAGGCCGAGGCGCGAAGGCAGCGACTTGAGGAACCAGATGTGCGCCACCGGGCTCGCCAGCTCGATATGGCCCATGCGCTCGCGGCGCACTTTCGCCAGCGTCACCTCGACTCCGCATTTTTCGCAGATTACGCCGCGGTGCTTGAGGCGCTTGTACTTGCCGCACAGGCACTCGTAGTCCTTGATCGGCCCGAAGATCTTGGCGCAGAACAGGCCGTCGCGCTCGGGTTTAAAGGTGCGGTAATTGATGGTTTCGGGCTTCTTCACTTCCCCGTAGGACCAGGAGCGGATCTTCTCGGGCGAGGCCAGGCCGATCTTGATTGCGTCGAATTCCTCATCCTGCTGGACCTGCTTGAAGAGCTCAAGTAGCGCTTTCATTAGTATCTCTCCAGGTCAATGTCGATCCCCAGCGAACGGATTTCCTTCACCAGCACGTTGAACGACTCGGGCATGCCGGCGTCGATCTTGTGATCGCCCTTGACGATGTTTTCGTACACCTTGGTGCGGCCATTGATGTCGTCCGACTTCACGGTCAGCATCTCCTGCAGCGTATATGCGGCGCCGTAGGCTTCCAGCGCCCACACTTCCATCTCGCCGAAGCGCTGTCCGCCGAACTGCGCCTTGCCGCCCAGCGGCTGCTGGGTCACCAGCGAGTACGGTCCGGTTGAGCGCGCGTGCATCTTGTCGTCGACCAGGTGGTGCAACTTGAGCACGTGCATGTAGCCCACCGTCACCGGCCGGTCGAAAGCCTCGCCGGTCCGCCCGTCGTGCAGCGTCAGCTGGCCCGACACCGGCAGGCCGGCGAGCTCGAGCATCGCATTGATCTCCGATTCCGAGGCGCCGTCGAACACCGGGGTGGCGAACGGCACGCCCTCCTTCAGGTTGATGGCGAGCTGCATCACTTCCTCGTCGCTCAACTTGGCAAGCTCTTCTTCCTTGCCCTTGTCGTTGTAGATGCGCTCGACGAACTTGCGCAGTTCCGCCAGCTTCACCTGCGCCTTGAGCAATTCGCCGATCTTGATGCCGAGACCCTTGGCTGCCCAGCCGAGGTGCACTTCGAGGATCTGGCCGACGTTCATGCGCGAGGGCACGCCGAGCGGATTCAGCACCAGGTCGACAGGCGTGCCATCGGCCGCGTGCGGCATGTCTTCCACCGGCACGATGCGCGAGATCACGCCCTTGTTGCCGTGCCGCCCGGCCATCTTGTCGCCCGGCTGCAGGCGCCGCTTCACCGCGACATACACCTTCACCATTTTCAGCACGCCCGGCGGAAGTTCGTCGCCCTGCGTAAGCTTCTTGCGCTTGGCTTCGAACATCGCGTCGAATTCCTTGCGCTTCTGCGCGATCGAGTCCTTGAGGCCTTCCAGCTGTGCCGCGGCTTCTTCGTTGGCCAGCCGGATGTCGAACCAGTCGTACTTCTCGAGCGTCTCGAGATAGCCCTTGGTGAGCTTGCTGCCCTTGGCCAGGCGCTTTGGGCCGCCGTTGGCGGTCTTGCCCGTGAGCAGGCGCTCCAGGCGCTCGAAGGTGTCGGCCTCGACGATGCGCATCTGGTCGGCGAGATCGGTCTTGTAGCGCTTGAGTTCCTCCTCGATGATCGACTGGCTGCGCTTGTCGCGCTCGATGCCTTCGCGGGTGAATACCTGGACGTCGATGACGCACCCGGAAATGCCCGAGGGCACGCGCAGGCTGGTGTCCTTCACGTCGGAGGCTTTTTCACCGAAGATAGCGCGCAGCAGTTTTTCCTCCGGCGTGAGCTGGGTCTCGCCTTTCGGCGTGACCTTGCCCACCAGCACGTCGCCCGCCTCGACTTCAGCGCCGATGTAGACGATTCCGGACTCGTCAAGGCGCGACAACTGCGCTTCCGACAGGTTGGAAATGTCGCGCGTGATTTCCTCAGGCCCGAGCTTGGTGTCGCGCGCGACCACGGTCAGTTCCTCGATGTGGATCGAGGTAAAGCGCTCATCGGAAACCACTCGCTCCGAGATCAGGATCGAATCCTCGAAGTTGTAGCCGTTCCAGGGCATGAACGCGACCAGCATGTTCTGGCCGAGCGCGAGCTCACCCAAGTCGGTAGACGCGCCGTCGGCGATGACATCGCCCTTGGCGATCACCTCGCCCGGTTTCACCACCGCGCGCTGGTTGATGTTGGTGTTCTGGTTCGAGCGCGTGTACTTGGTGAGCTTGTAAATGTCCACGCCGACATCGCCCGGCACCGTTTCATCGTCGTTGACCCGCACCACGATCCGGTTGGCATCGACGTAGTCAACCACGCCGCCGCGCAGGGCGACCACGCAGGTTCCCGAATCCACCGCCGAAGTGCGCTCCACGCCGGTGCCGACCAGCGGCTTCTCCGGTCGCAGGCAGGGTACCGCCTGGCGCTGCATGTTGGAGCCCATCAGCGCGCGGTTGGCATCGTCGTGCTCGAGGAACGGGATCAGCGAGGCTGCCACCGACACGATTTGCGAAGGCGCGACGTCCATGTACTGCACGTCCTCGGGCGACTTCAGCTCGAATTCGTTCTTGATCCGGCACGAAACCAGCGTGTCGGTCAGCTTGCCCGATTTGTCGATCGCCGCGTTGGCCTGGGCGATCACGTAATGCCCTTCTTCGATCGCCGACAGGAACTCGATCTCGTTGGTGACCTTGCTGTCCTTGACCTTGCGGTAGGGCGTCTCGAGGAAGCCGTACTTGTTGGTGCGCGCATACAGCGCCAGCGAGTTGATCAGGCCGATGTTCGGGCCTTCCGGCGTCTCGATGGGGCAAACGCGGCCGTAGTGCGTCGGATGCACGTCACGCACTTCGAACCCGGCCCGCTCTCTCGTCAGGCCACCCGGTCCAAGGGCGGAAACACGGCGCTTGTGCGTGATCTCCGACAGGGGATTGGTCTGGTCCATGAACTGCGAGAGCTGGCTGGAGCCGAAAAATTCCTTGATCGCCGCCGAGATCGGCTTGGCGTTGATCAGGTCATGCGGCATCAGGTTCTCAGATTCCGCCTGGGACAGCCTTTCTTTTACCGCCCTTTCAACTCTTACCAGCCCGGCGCGGAACTGATTCTCGGCAAGCTCGCCCACCGAGCGCACGCGCCGGTTGCCCAGGTGGTCGATGTCGTCGATGTCGCCGCGGCCGTTGCGCAGTTCGACCAGGATGCGGATCACTTCGACGATGTCGCGTGGGCTCAGGGTGAAGCGCGGCTCCACTTTTGCTTCCAGTTTCTGCTTGTCGATGCCCTTCGACTTGAGGTCGTGGTACATCTTCTCGACCATCGCCTGGGCTTCGGCTTCGCTGGCTGCGCCTTCCAGGCTGACCTTGCCGAGCGACAGTTCGGGTGCGTTCTTCCAGTAGGCACGCAGCTCGGCTTCGGTCTCCTTCGGCAGCGCGATATTCTTCAGGCGCGCCTGCCAGCTGCCCTCGTTCGCCACGGCAATGCGCCGGTTGAACTTCATGCGACCCACCGCCGACAGGTCGTAGCGTTCCTCGGCGAAGAACAGTCCGTTGAACAGCGTTTCCACTGCGTCCTCGGTGGGTGGTTCGCCAGGGCGCATCATGCGGTAGATCGCGACTCGCGCCGCAGTGCGGTCGGTGGTCTCATCCGTGCGCAAGGTCTGCGAGACATACGGCCCCTGGTCGAGGTCATTGGTGAATAGCGTCTGCACCTTGACGGTTTTGGCCTCGCGCAGCTTCGCCAGCAGCTCCTCGGTGATTTCCTCGTTGGCGTTGCCGATGATCTCGCCGGTATCGCCGGCCACCACGCTGTGCGCCAGCGTGCGGCCGAGGATGAACTCGTCGGGCGCCGCAATGCGCTTGATGCCTGCCGATTCCATGTCGCGGATGTGCTTGACGGTGATGCGCTTGTCCTTGGCGACGATGGTCTTGCCCGCTTTGTCGACGATGTCGAAGCGCGCAACTTCCCCGCGCAGGCGTTCGGGAACTATTTCGAACAGCACGCCGCCCGCCTCGATGTGGAAGGTGTCGAAAGCGAAGAATTCCTTGAGGATTCGCTCCGGCGTGTAGCCCAGCGCCTTGAGCAGGATCGTCACCGGCATCTTGCGCCGGCGGTCCACCCGGAAGAACACGATGTCCTTCGGATCGAATTCGAAGTCGAGCCACGAGCCGCGGTACGGGATGATCCGCGCCGAGAACAGCAGCTTGCCCGAGCTGTGCGTCTTGCCACGGTCGTGCTCGAAGAACACGCCCGGCGAGCGGTGCAGCTGGGAAACGATCACGCGCTCGGTACCGTTGATGATGAACGAACCGGTGGTGGTCATGAGCGGGATCTCGCCCATGTAGACCTCTTGCTCCTTCACTTCCTTGGGGACCGGCTTGGGCGATTCCTTGTCGAGAATCACCAGGCGCACCTTGGCCCGCAGCGGGCTGGCGTAGGTCAGGCCGCGCTGCTGGCATTCCTTGACGTCGAACGGCGGCTCGCCCAGCTGGAAGCTCACGAATTCGAGCCGCGCGCTTCCGGAATGCGAGGAAATCGGGAAAATCGAGGTGAACGCCGCCTGCAGCCCTTCATTGCGGCGCGACTCCGGCGCGACATGCGCCTGGAGGAACGCCGTATAGGACTCGAGCTGCGTGGCGAGCAGGAACGGCACGTTCAGCACGTTCGCGCGCTTGGCGAAGCTCTTGCGGATGCGTTTACGCTCGGTGAGGGAATAGGTCATTAACGGCCCCGATCAATTTTGACTACGCAACGAAACTGCGGGGGACCGGGCGGGTAGAAATCCCCCGCCCAACCCCATCCTGACTCCTGCCACAGCTTTACTTGATTTCGACTTTCGCGCCTGCGTCTGTCAGTTTCTTCGCTACCGTGGCGGCGTCGGCCTTGGAGATACCCTCCTTGACCGCTTTCGGCGCGCCATCCACGAGATCCTTGGCCTCTTTCAGGCCCAGGCTGGTCAGTTCGCGCACCGCCTTGATCACGTTGACCTTGTTTTCGCCTGCGGCAAGGAGCATCACCGTGAACTCGGTTTTCTCCTCGGCCGCCGCGCCACCCGCAGCCGCGCCGCCGCCTGCCGGCGCGGCTGCGGCGACCACAGCCGCCGCGGACACGCCAAATTTCTCTTCCATGTCTTTGATGAGCTGCGAGAGCTCCAGGACGGTCAATTTCGATACTGCTTCCAGAATTTGCGCTCTTTCCATTGCTTTACTCTCCTGAAAAATTGGTTCCTGATTAAGCGGGTTTGGCGTCGCGAACCGCCGCCAGGCTCCGCACGAATTTCCCCGGCACTTCGTTCATGGTGCGCAGCAACTTCACGACCGGCGCCTGCAGGGTGCCCATCAATTTCGCCAGCAGCTCGTCGCGGCTGGGTAGCGCAGCGAGCGCCTTCACTTCCTTGACGGACATCAGCAGGTTCGGCATGGCGCCGCCGCGGATCACGAATTTCTCGTTGTCCTTGGCGAACGCTGCGAGCACCTTGGCGCCGGTCACCGGATCCTTCGAAATGCCGTACATCAGCGGTCCGACCAACTGCTCGGACAGCTTCTCGAACGGCGTGCCCTTGACGGCACGCCGCGCGAGGGTGTTTTTCAGCACCCGCAGGTAGAGCCCGGACTTGCGCGCCTTCGCCCGCAATTCGGTCACTGCGCCGACGTCGAGGCCGCGATACTCAGCGACGATCACCGACTGCGCGCTGCCGAGCTGCGCTGCGATCTCGCTCACGACCGCTTGCTTTTGCTCAAGATTGAGACCCAAGGTCACCCTCCTTACGTTGAAAAATCGGCGACCATGAATCAGGAACCCCATTCATTCCTGCTTCGGGTACGCCATCTGCGTAGGGTCTAGCCAGACTATATTGAGCATTTCTGCCCCTACGGTCTTTGATAGCTGCTGTTCTCTCGAACAGCGGCCCAAAGTTCCTAACACCCACTACTGCGCCTGCGCCGAGAGCGACGCTGGGTCGACTTTCACGCCCAGTCCCATCGTGCTCGACACCGATACCTTCTTCAGAAAAATGCCCTTCATGCTCGCCGGCTTGGACTTGTTGAGCGCGTCCAGCAGGGCGCCCAAGTTGTCGCGCAGCTGCTCCGGCGTGAACGAAGCGCGGCCGATCGTGCACTGCACGATGCCGGTTTTGTCGGCCCGGAACTGCACCTGGCCGCCTTTCGCGTTCTTCACCGCAGCAGCGACATCCGGAGTCACGGTTCCGACTTTCGGATTGGGCATCAGGCCGCGCGGGCCGAGGATCTGGCCAAGCTGGCCGACCACCCGCATGGCATCGGGCGCCGCAATGACGACCTCGAAATCCATGCTGCCGCCCTTGATGGATTCGGCGAGATCTTCCATGCCGACCAGTTCGGCGCCGGCCGCCTTGGCCGCCTGCGCCTTGTCACCCTGCGCGAATACCGCGACCCGGACCTTCTTGCCCGTGCCGGCCGGCAACACCACCGACCCGCGCACGGTCTGATCCGACTTCTTCGGATCGATGCCCAGGTTGACTGCGACATCCACCGATTCGTCGAATTTCGCGGTCGCGGTTTCCTTGACCAACTTCATCGCTTCCAGCGCCGCATAGGCTTTCGCGTGCTCGACCTTGCCCGCCATCGTCTTTCTGCGCTTGGAATTCGCATTCATCTACATGCCCTCCACGATGATGCCCATGGAGCGCGCGCTGCCTGCGACCGTACGCATCGCCGCTTCCAGATTCGCGGCGTTGAGGTCGGGCATCTTCACCTTGGCGATTTCCTCGACCTGTTTTACGGTGATCTTGCCGACCTTGTCGGTGTGCGGCCGCGGGCTGCCCGATTCGATGCCGGCGGCCTTCTTGATCAACACCGTGGTCGGCGGCGTCTTGATGATGAAGCTGAAGCTCTTGTCCGCGTATGCCGTGATCACCACGGGCAGCGGCAGGCCGGGTTCCACCTTCTGCGTCTGCGCGTTGAACGCCTTGCAGAATTCCATGATGTTCAGGCCGCGCTGGCCGAGCGCCGGCCCGATAGGCGGCGCAGGGTTTGCCTTTCCTGCGGGAACCTGCAGCTTCACGTAACCGACGATCTTCTTTGCCATCTGTCTCTCCGAATGTGGGTGCAAACGGGCGCGCCGCGCCCTCCCCGGGTAGCATATTTGCTATTACGCCTTTTCCACCTGCCCGAATTCAAGTTCGACCGGAGTCGAACGTCCAAAAATCGTGACCGCGACGCGCAAGCGGCTCTTTTCGTAATTGACGTCCTCCACGGTGCCCTGGAAGTCGGTGAACGGGCCGTCCTTCACGCGCACCATCTCGCCGTTCTCGAACAGCACTTTGGGTTTGGGCTTTTCGACCCCTTCGCGCATCTGCTGCATGATGGCGCCGACCTCTTTTTCGGAAATCGGCGTCGGCCGCATCGCCGTGCCGCCGACAAACCCGGTGACCTTGTTGGTGTTCTTCACCAGATGCCAAGTGTCGTCGTTCATTTCCATCTCGACCAGCACGTAGCCGGGAAAGAACTTGCGCTCGGACATGTGCTTCTGGCCGCCCTTCATTTCGACCACTTCCTCCACCGGCACCAGGATCTTGCCGAACTTGTCTTTCATGCCGGCGCGGTTGATGCGGTCCTCGAGCGCGCGCGACACCGACTTCTCGAATCCCGAGTAGGCGTGCACTACGTACCAACGCTTGCCAGTCTGTTCGGTCAAGTTTTCCGCCATCCTAGGATGAGGTCATACAGCACCCACTCCAGTGTCTTGTCGCTGAGCCACAGGTACACCGCCATCACCACCACGAACGCGAACACCGCCGCCGTGGTTTGCATCGTTTCCTTGCGCGTTGGCCAGACCACTTTCTTGACTTCGGCCAGCGCTTCGCGCGCAAACGCGAGGAACTGCTGGCCAATTGCGCTGGTCAGGCCGACCGCGATCCCTGCGGCAATGCCGCCGATCACCGACAGGATGCGCAGCACAATCGGGCTCGCCGATAGCCAGTAGTAGCCGGCGATACCGGCCACTGCGAGCGCCGCGGCAACGACCAGCTTGAGCTTGTCCATCATGGAGCGTCAGATCCGTGATCCGGTCAGTGGTCAATATCAAAGTCTGTGGCAGGGGCAGAGGGAATCGAACCCCCAACCTTCGGTTTTGGAGACCGACGCTCTGCCAGTTGAGCTATGCCCCTGTAGCGGGAACAGGACCCCCGCGGTCCGCATTTATTCGATCACCTTGGCGACGACACCGGCGCCCACGGTCTTGCCGCCCTCGCGGATCGCAAAGCGCAGGCCCTGCTCCATCGCCACCGGGGTGATCAGCGTCACCACCATCTTGATGTTGTCCCCCGGCATC
>Ga0187892_10004047_pt1 | contig 25441 bp, 18 predicted proteins | sample MA1701073metaG_FD_139345 | JGI IMG/M metagenome (GOLD analysis project Ga0187892, IMG submission 139345) | Bio-ooze microbial communities from a basaltic lava cave in the Kipuka Kanohina Cave System on the Island of Hawaii, USA - MA170107-3 metaG ... | reverse complement strand
CGCGCTGCGGTCGTCGCGATCTCGCTTCCGACCTGCCAGCTCACGAACGCTCCTCCCGCGCCGTCGGGGATCATGTCGGGTGCGTACTGATCGCCGGGACCCACGCCGATCGGCACGCCGCCGACCGGCCAGCCCGGGGCGACGGCGCCCGCGGCGGTGATGCGCTGCAGATACAGGTCACCGAAGTCTACGTTGGTGTCGGTGAAGAGCACCAGCACGCCGCCGCTGCCGTCAGCAACAAGCCCACCGTTCTGATGCCCTGGCCCCGTGGCGACCGCCAGACCATCCGCTGGCCACCCCGGCGCGATTCCTCCGAGTGTCGTCACATGCTGAATGTAGAGGTCAACCCCATCGCTGAGCGGACCGCCGTCCCTGTAGGCGCGATAGTCGATCCAGGTCAGGTAGGCGCCTCCTTGTCCATCACTGACGATGGACGGCGCCACCTGTTCCCCCTGCGCGCCCGTCACACGGATTCCACTCTCCGGCCAGGCGAAGGCGAAGCCGGGGGTGAGCGCGAGGAGAAGGACCAGGGGGAAGCAGCGCATGAGATCTCTCGGGCACGGGGTTCCGTCGGCCGGAGTTGAGCATAGCACCGCGCGACCTCATCCTTCGCTGGATTCCTAAGGGTCCAAGTCCTCCAAGGATCATCGCTTGCCGCCATCGGAGAAGGCGATTGACTGGGACAGAGGGGGGGCTACTGTTCGCGGCGCGACCGGCTGGATCCCCCGCGCCGGGCGCGACCACCACCCTCCATCCGGGAGGCCGCCATGTCCGACCGCGTGCGCGAGCACGTTCCCGATCTACTCCGTCTCCTCCCTGCCGCGCTGCTCATCCTGGCGCTCTACGCCCCGGGCGCAGCGGCGCAGCCACCGCCCACGGCGCACCATCCCGGCGTCTGGACCACCGCGGCGCCCTGGCCGCCACGAACGAGCGCGAACAGCGTCTGGGCGGTGCACATGGCGCTCACGCGCGGCGACACGCTGTTCGCGCGGCCTCACAGCCGCGTGCTGGCGTTCGGGAACTGGAAGGCCCCCACCGGGACCGACGGCGGGGTGTGGGCGTGGAACCCCAAGACGAACGTGGCGGCCAACGCGGCACAGAACCTGATCGAGGAGTCGGCGCCGCTCCCACCGCTCAACGCATTCTGTTCGGGCCTGGGCTTGACCCCCCGCGCGCATCGCTTACTGTCCCCCGCATGCCGGAAGTCACCACCGCCCTCGAACCCACGCCGCTCGTGCTCGCGGCGGCGCAGCGCTGGCTCGCGCCGGTGCAGGCGCGGCTCGGCGAGCACTTCCTGTCGGCCTACATCACGGGCGGCGCGCTCAACGAGGGCTTCGATCCCGACAAGCGCCACGTCAACGTGCTCGTGGTCACCAAGGAGCTGCCGCTCTCCGAGTTCGACGACGTCGCCGCGGCGGTGCCGCAGACCTCGAAGCCGCCGCACGTGGACCCGCTGTTCATGACCATGCAGCAGGTGCAGCGCTCGCTCGACGTGTTCCCGATCGAGTGGCTGGACCTCAAGGAACGCCACTGGCGGCTCGAGGGCGTGAACCTGTTCGACACGCTCGAGGTGCCGGAGCAGTACCTGCGGCTCCAGATCGAGCAGGAGTTGCGCGGCAAGCACCTGCGGCTCGTTCAGGAGTACCTGACGGGCGCCGCGCACCCCGAGCGGCTGCACGCCGCGCTGGCACGGCTCGCGAGCGGGTTCCTGACGCTGTTCCGCTCGCTGGTGCGGCTGCACGGCGAGGCGCCGCCGCCGAGCCTCGAGCGCGTCATCGAGCGCGTCGCCCAGCTCTACGACCTGGACGCGAACGCGCTCACCGGCGCTCACCGGCTGCGCGCGCAGCGGAAGCACCCCGGCGCCGAGGAGACGCGCGCGATCTTCCGCGCGTTCCTGGTGCAGGTCGAGCGGCTCACCGCCGCGGTCGACACTCTGCGCGTCCCATGAGCGCACGGCGCGCGACCGCGCGCCTGCTGCTCCCGGTGGTGCTGGCGGCGGTCCTGGCGGGCCCACCGCCCGCGCGCGGCCAGGACGGCTCGGGCCCGGTGCCCATCCCCGCCTACACCGGCTACGTCACCGACGAAGCCGGCGTGATCGGCGAGGCGCGCCAGGCGCAGCTCGAGGGCTTCCTCGACCAGCTCCAGCGGAAGACCGGCGTCCAGTTCGCCTTGCTCACCGTGCGGAGCACCGCTCCCGAGGAGCCGAGTACCTTCAAGACGCGCGTCTTCAACCAGTGGGGCATCGGCGAGCAGGAAAAGGACGAGGGCCTGCTGCTGCTCGTGGCCATGGAGCAGCGCGAGATCCGCTTCGAGACCGGCTACGGGCTCGAAGGCACGCTCCCGGACGGCTGGCAGTCGCGGATGACGCGCGAGTTGATGATCCCGCGCTTCCGCGCCGGCGAGCCCGAGGAGGGCATCGTCGCCGGCGTGCTCGCGAGCGCCCGGCGGATCGCCGCCGAGAAGGGCGTGACGCTCGAATGGGACGGGAAGGAGCTCCGCTACGACGCCGTCGGGGGGGAGGGCTTTCCCCGCTGGGTGATCCTGCTGGCCGTGTTCTTCGTCCTGTTCGTCGTGCTGCCGAGCCTCGCGGCCTCCCGCCGCGGCCGGCGCCGCCGGCGCGGCTTCTGGGACATGACGCACTGGGGCGGCGGATTCGGCGGCATGGGCGGCGGGTTCGGCGGCGGCTTCGGCGGTGGCGGGGGCGGCGGCTCGTCGTTCGGTGGTTTCGGCGGCGGCTCGAGCGGCGGAGGCGGAGGCGGCGGAAGGTGGTGACCGACCTCGGGGCGCCCGCGGCGGCCCAACCCGCCGGGCCGGTTCCGCGTATCCTGCCCCGGCGCCCGCCGGGCGCCCGGACCCCGGCGGTCCGTCGCCGCGCACCGGGCGCGGCGCTCGAAAGGAGACTCGCTCGATGAGACGCGGCATGGTGCTGCTGGTGATCGTGGTGCTCGCGCTGCTCGGCTTCGGCGGTTGCGTCGCCGGCAACTACAACTCGCTCGTCGCGCGCAAGGCCGACGTCGAGAACAAGTGGGCGCAGGTGAACAACCAGCTCCAGCGCCGGAACGACCTCATCGGGAACCTGGTCGAGACCGTGAAGGGCGCGGCCGGGCAGGAGCAGGAGGTGTTCGGCGACATCGCCCGGGCCCGTGCGGCCATGGCCGGCGCCCGCACGCCGCAGGAGGGCATCACGGCGGCGCAGGGCATGGACAGCGCCATCGGCCGGCTGCTCGTGGTGGTGGAGAACTACCCGCAGCTCCGGAGCATGGCGACCTTCACCCAGCTCATGGACGAGGTCGCGGGCACCGAGAACCGCATCGCGGTCGAGCGCGGCCGTTACAACGACACGGTCCGCGACTACAACGTCGCCGTGCGGAGCTTCCCCATGAACCTGTTCGCGCGCATGTTCGGCTTCGCCGAGTCGCCCATGTACCCGGTGCCCGAGTCGGCGACGGCCGTGCCGAAGGTGGACTTCACGGGGATCAAGCCCGACACCGCGCGGCGGTGATCGCAGAGGATTCGCCTCGACTGTGACTGGCTCCCCGAGTCCCAGGGACACGAGGCGGCGGGCCCGACGCGGCTGTCGCGCCCGCCGCATGAACAGGAAGCGTCTTCAGTCCGTCACAACGATGCGTCGCACGAGCTTCCGGTCACCTCGCTGCAAGACCAGCACATAGAGCCCCTGGGCAAGCCGTACTCGTTGCCCAAGATCGATCGAGTGCCGACCAGGGCCCAACAGCCCCACGGGTTCGGTCAACAGGAGTCGCCCGCCAAAGTCAAAGAGCCTCAGCGCTGCCGGCGCGTCGCTCGGAAGCGTGAACTCGACCATGAGCGGCCGCCCTCGCGCTGGATTCGGGATCGCGCCCCACAGTGCGAAGCTGGACTCCCCGCCTTCTCCGACGCCTGCGGTTCCTGTGGGTCTTGTCATCGCGTAGGCACTGACATTTCCGTGGATATCCATCGCCGCAAGCTTGTAGTAGTAGACCCTGTCGGCGGCGTCCACGTATCCGGTATCTGGCGTCGATCTCAGCGCATTCGTGACATCCGGCACGAAGTCAGGTGACGGACCTCGATACAGTAGGTAGCTCGCGAAGTCGGCCTCTTCATTGGGCCACCAATGTAGCCTGGTGATGCCATCATCATGCGATCCCGCGAAACCCACCGGAGTTCGTGGCGGGAGATTGTCCACCGAGTAGCCGCTGTCGACGTTGGACTGGTAGAAGACGAACGGATCCCCGGTCAGCGCCGTGACGAAGAAGGCCGTGAACGGGTTGCCCTCGACGGTAGAGTCCTGTGTTGTCGATGCCGTAAAGCCGTAATGAAGAATCTGCTCTGTGGGCAGCGTGGCGATCGCCTCCCAATAGGTGATTCCCCCCCCTACGTCGCTGCGAGTCATCCGCGAGTCATACGCTGGCCGCGAAGTCGGGCCCAGGGCGCCTGGAGGATCGCTCACCTCGGACGCGGTTTCGGCGGCGACCCGCCGCCAGACTCGGTAGCCTGTGACCTCACGAAGGCCTCTGAGATCCAACTCGCAGCTCCAAGTGAGAGACACATGGCCGCCCTGATCTCCCGGCACGTCGCGCGGCTTGTTCAGACGCGGCGCATCGGAGTCCGGCATTAGATAGGAACCGTCCACGCCAAGGTGCTGGGCATAGAGGTCCCATGCCGTCGCAGAGTGGCGGCCGTCCCACCAGGCCCAGATGCTACCGCCAGTACCGTCACTTGCTGCTACCGGGTTGGCCTGGGTGCTCGTTGCCGTGCACAAGGCTTGTGCCGCAAGTCCTCCCCAGCGGGCATCGAGCGTACCATCCGATAGGACATGCTGCACATAGAGGTCCGTTCCTGAGTTCAGAGGAAACGCATAGGACCGTTCGTCGTGCCAGCCGATGAATGCGCCACCCGCTCCGTCCGTAACGATGACCGGCGAGGTCTGGTTGCCATACGCCCTGCACAAATTCACTCCACCCGCAGGCCAACCGGTACTCACCGTGCCGTCCCCATTGAGCCGCTGCGCGTAGATGTCATTGTTTGCTGATCGATAGTCGTGCCAGGCGATGATGACACCTCCAACACCGTCTGATGCGATGCAACCGCCACCCTCGTCTACTACCGGGTCGGCTGCCACGGGCAGGCCGTCTGCGGGCCATCCACTCGCGATCGATCCGTCGGATAGGATTCGTTGCGCATACACGCCCTGTGCCCCCGGGCGAGCGTCGCTCCACACCGCAACGGCCCCCGCTTGTCCGTCAGAGGCCAATCGGATCTCGCTCTGTGATCCCGGAGCTGTGATCAGTGGCTGCCCGTTGTGGCTCCAGCCTGGGCCGATCGAGCCATTCCCCAGCACACGCTGGACATACGCGTCTTGCGCGTCGAAGGTGCCACCATTACGAGTGTCTTGCCATTCGACGATGAGGCCGCCGCTTCCGTCGACGATCGCGGAGGGTGAGTACTGGGTCGCGGCGTCGTCGCAAACAGCGACTCCGTCACTCGGCCACCCAGCCGCCGGCATCCCTGTAGCGAGAATGCGGTGCGCATAGACATCGAGCGAAGTTCCGCTCCTGGAGTCCTCCCAGACGACAAGCAGTCCGCCGAAACCGTCAGCAAGCGCCAGCGGCTGATCTTGATTCCGTGGTGCGGAGCACAGCACAGCACCGTCGGTCGGCCAGGTGGGATCGAGCACTCCAGAGGCGTGGATGTGGTGCGCGTAGATGTCGTATTCGGTGCCACTGCGAAAATCTCTCCACACGATGAACGCGCCGCCGGCACCATCGGATGCGATGCTAGGAATGTCCTGTGCGTTGATCGATTTGCACACCGGCACTCCACCCCGGGGCCAGGATGGATCAGTGCCGCCGGAAGCAATCACGTGATGGGCATAGATGTCCTCAGCCCCATTGCGTGCGTCAGCCCAAGCAAAGAAGGCACCGCCCGCGCCATCGGGGGTCATCGCCACGGAATACTGATTGCCACCGCTGAGGACCAGGGCTGTCCCCTGATTGGCGGGCTGCGCGGAGGCAGCTTGGACCGCCGTCACCAGGACCATCGCGCAACAAACCCGCAGCAGATTGCTTACCATAGACCCTCCGCACTTACCTACGTCCGGCTGGAGTCCAAATCGGCGCGGCCGGGATTCCAGCGCGCGTCATGACCGAGTGGCTCAACATCCGGGGCGTAGCGAGAGAGTTGCCGACGCAGCTCGCCCTCGTCGCAGGACTCTATCACCTGGGAATGGGCCACAAGAGTGGTATATCACCATTCGGTGGGCAGTCTCGTGCCTTGACCCGAAGCGGAAAACTCCCCCCTCCGGGCAGCGCTCGCGGGAGTCAGGGGGAGGGGCGTAGAATCGAAGTTCCGGACGAAACCGCCGCTCGTCCGGGGATTCTCCGCGATACGCAACTCAGCCCGTCGGCTCGAGCGCCTCGGGGATGTGGTGGCGGAGCGCCGGGTGCGCGTGCACGCCGAGCCAGGAGGCGGTGGTGCGCCAGCACTCGAACACGCTCCGGCCGGCGAGCCGGAGCGCCTGGTAGCGAAGCCCCGTCGAGGCGAGCCAGGCGAGCGGGTCCTCGGCCGCGCCGGGCTCGCCGCGCTCGCAGGCCACGGCGTCGTCCAGCAGCTCGCCGAGCCGGGCGAGCCGGCGCGTCGGGTCGCCCGCCGCGAGCCGCGCGAGCGCGGCGCGCGCGGGCGCGTCCCAGACGCGGGGCCCGAGGCCCAGCGCCAGCGCCAGCGTGCCGCGCTCGGCGGGGCCCACGCCCATGGCCGCGGCGAGCGGCAGGAGCCGCTCGCGCGCCTCGCGCACGGCGGCCTCGCGCTCGGGGCCCGCGCCGGCGGGGTCGGCGAGCAGCTCGAGCGCGTGGTCCTGCTGCACGCGGAACCGCCGCGCCGCGGTGCGCGCCGCCGAGGCCGCCTCGCAGAGCACGGCCAGGCGGTCCAGCTCGGTGTCGCGGAGCGGCCGGCCGTCCTCGCGGTCCTCGCACGCGAACACGGCCTCGGGCACGCCGTCCGCGCCGGCGAGCAGCGCGAGCACCGCCACGCCGCGCGCCGCGAGCGGCGCCATCGCCTCGGCCGGGCGCGAGACCCGCTCCAGGTCCTCGCGGCGGAGCGGGCGGCCGAACGTCTGGAGCCACTCGATGCACACCTCCGGCGCGGGCAGCGTGAAGCCGGCCCAGCGCTCTGGCAGCTCGCCCCGCTCGTAGCCCACGCGCCAGACGCCGGTCTCGTCGGGCTCGAGGAGTGCGGCGCTCTGGACCCCGGTCTGGCGGCATGCCTCGCGCAGGAGCCGGGCGTCCAGCACGTCCGGGTCGAGCGTGCGCGCCACCTCGACGTTCATGACCGCGGCGAGCGCGCGAAGCCCGCGCTCCTCGGCGGCCTCCTCGCGCGCGCGGCGCACGTCCTCGAGAGTCTTGTGCAGGTCGCGCTCCAGCTCGTGCGCGCGGCGGCGGTGCCGCGCCAACTGGCGCGCGCGCATCACCAGGCGCTGCGCACGGGCGATCAGCTCGCGCGGCGGGCAGGGCTTCGCCACCACTTCGTCGGCGCCGTGCGCGAGTCCTTCCACGCGCAGCTCGGGGTCGTCGCCGGGCGCGAGCAGCACGATCGGCACCTCGCCACCCTCCGACTCGCGCCGGAGCGCGTCACAGAGCTCGAGCCCGGTGCGCTTGGGGAGCCGCCAGCCGGCGATCACCAGCTCGGGGGCCTCGGCGCGAGCGCGCCGCAGCGCGTCCTCGCCGTCGGCCACCGCGACCACGCGGAAGTGGCCCGACTCGAGCGTGCGCTTGAGCGCTTCCAGCACGCCGGGGTCGTCCTCGACCACGAGCGCGAGCGGCGCGGGCTGGTCGCGCGGCGTGCCGGGCAGGCGCGGGATCATGCGCGGCCACGCGGCGCGGACAGCGCGCGCGCCATGCGGTCGAGCACTCCCGGTGCGAACGGCTTGCGCAGCGCGCGCTCGATGCCGCTCGCGAGCGCGAGCTGCTCCTCCTCGGCGTCGCGGGTGAGCGCGACCAGCGTGGGGGCAGGGCCAGGGCCCGGCCGCTCTCCGGCGAGCGCCTGCAGATGCGCGCGTCCGCTCGCATCGGGCAGCGAGACGTCCACGAACACCACGTCCCAGTGCGCCTCGGAGAGCGCCTTCCACATCTCGGCGGCGCGCTCGACCCACTCCACCACCCAGCCCTCGCGCTCGAGCACGCGGCCGAGCGCGATGCGCGCGACCAGCGAGTCGTCCACGATGAGCGCGCGCCGGCCGGCGGCCTCGTCCTTGACCGGGGCATCGGGGGCGGCGCTGGCGGTGGGCGCGGAGACGCCGGGCGCCGGAGCCGACGCGGCTGTGGAACGCATGAGCGGCTGCACGTGCTCGGGCCCCAGCACGCGCGGCGCCGGTTCCGGAGCCGGGCGAGCGGCCTCGGGCGCCGGCCCGGGCCGGCCGCTGATCACGCCCACCGGCCGCGGCGCGGCCTCCGGCGCGGGGCGGGACGACGCCGGCGCGGAAGGCGCCCCGGGCGAGCGGCCCGCACGCGGTTGCGGCGGCGGCGTGTCGAGCGGCGGCACGCCCTCGAGCGCCAGCGCCACGTCCACGACCTCGTGGGCGTCGCCTTCCTGCGAGCGCACCACCAGCCGGCCGCCGGGCACGGCGTCAGAGGTCTCGGAGGGCTCGGGCCGCGCGAACACGCGCCAGACGATGTGGTCCAGGTGGAGCCACGCCCGCACGAGCCCCCACGCGAGGAGCGCGGTCGGGCGCTCGCCCTCGGGCCGCTCGAGCGGCGACCAGGGCGCGAGCGAGGGCTCGGTCATGCTCATGCGGGCCACGTCGTCCGCGATGCGCAGCTTCGCCACCGAGTGCCACGGCAGCGCGAGCGCGAGCCCGCCCTGGCGGGCGAGCAGGAACGCGGGATGCTCGCGGTGAAGCGGCACGCGCAGCGACCAGCGGCCGTCGGGCTCGGCCAGCAGTGAGCCGCCGGCCGAGGCCAGCACCGCGCCCGCGGGCCGGAGCCCCGGCTCGTGCGCCGCGCGCACCGAGAGCTGGAGCGCGGCCTCGTGCACCAGCACGCGCACCGGCCCGCCCAACTCGGCGCCCATCCAGTCGAGAGCCGCGCGGAGCGCGGCGGCGACCGGCATCGTGACCTGCACCGTTGCCAACGCCTCGGGCCGGTCCAGCTCGAGGTCCGAGACGAGCTCGGCGAGCGACTCGACCGGGACCACCGCGAGGCCGGCCGGCTCGGCGGCCGCGGGCGAGGCGTCGCTCCCCCAGTCCTGCGCGACCAGCGCGCCTGCGAGCGAGGCCAGCTCGTGGTCGGCCTCGGTGAAGGGCGCGATCGAGCCGCGCGCCTCGGCCTGGTCCGCGAGCCGGGCCAGGCGCTGCATCACGTTGGCCACGGCGAGCGGCGGGTCGCCCGCGTGCGCGGCGCAGGCGGCGAGCAGCGCTGCGAGCCCGGGCAGCTCGAGCAGCTCGGCGATGTCCTGCGCCGCGTGCCAGGCCACCTCGCGCGCCTCGGCCGGGGTCGCGCCGCGCGCGGCGAGCGCGGCGCGCACCGCGCCGGCGAGCCCGCCCGCGATCTCGCGCGCGCCGCCGTCCGCCCTGCCGTCGCGCGCGATCACGGCCGCTCCTCGCTCCGGCCGTGGCCGGGCTCCTCGCCGCGGTCCTCCTCGGCGGCGCGCTCGGGGTCCACGAGCCGCAGGCCGGGCGCTTCCTCGGACGCGGGCGGCTCGGTGAGCGGCTCGCCCACCGGCGCGAGCCGGATCGTGAGCGCCTCGGCGTCCGAGACGGTGATCTCGAGCCGGCGCGCCAAGCGCTCCGCGGTGCTCGAGGCGCGCTCGCTCGCGGTCGAGACGCGCTCGCCCTTGCGCATCGCGTCCTGCACCATCTCGAGCACGCGCTCGACCAGCCGCCGCGCCTCGCCGGGCGGCGTCGCGGGCGGGGTCACCGGGGCCGGCTCGGGCACGTCCATGCGCGCGAGCGCGTGCTCGCGCGCCGAGCGCATGCGGGCGTCGGCGTCGCTCACCGCCGCGTCGATCTCACGCGCGAAGCGCTGCGTGCGGTCGGTGGCCTCCCGCACGTCGAGCGCGAGCTTCTTGAGCTCCTCTGCGAACGCCGCCGGCTCGCCGGTCCCGGACAGCGCCTGGATGGCGATGAGCGTGGCCCGGTTGGCGATGCGCTGGACCTGGTCGGAGATGTCCTGGACGCGCAGGAGGCCGTGCCCGAGCGAGGCGACGCTCCCGGAGGAGGCCTCGACCAACTCCTCGAGCGCGAGCCGGGCGCGCTCGGCCGCGGGCACCGCTCCTGGGGCGGGCTCGACCACCGCGCGTGCGAGCGCCGCCGACAGCTCGCTCGCGAGCCGGTGGATCTCGCGCACCGAGGTCTGGAGCGAGGTGCCCTCCACGAAGCCGCGTTCGGCTTGCGAGGCGGCCTCCTGCGCGTCGGCCACCACCGCGGCCAGCTCGCTCGCCACCTGGCGCGCGGCGTCGCGGTTCTGCTCGTCCACGCCGGCGCGGCGCTGGAGCGCGTGACTCAGGACCTCAGCCACCTCACCCACGTCGCTGTCGGGCATGGCCGGACGCTCCCAGCGCTCGGTCTGCTGCCAGCGCCCGATGCTCCCCTTGAGCGACTCGAGTTGCTCGCGGATGCGCTCGATCTGGAGCAGCGCGCGCGACTCCTGGCGGCGGCGCTCGAGCGTCTCCTGCACCGCGTCGCCCAGCTCGGAGAGCTCGCCCCAGCCGGCGCCCGCGGGCAGGCCGCGCAGCTCGGCCACGCGGCCCGAGCGCAAGCCGAGCAGCAGGCCGTTCAACTGGCCCACGACGTGGTGGTCGATCCACAGCCCGAGCGAGAGGCCCACCACGAGCGCGGCGCACGCGACACCTGCGAGCCAGCCGTAGGCGGCCGGGTCGGAGGGCGAGAGGCCCGGCGTGGCGAGCAGCCACAACGTGCCGGCCGCGGCGACGAGGCCACCCGAGAGGCAGGCGAGCCACAGCCGCAGCCGCAGGCCGGGGCCGATGCGCGGACGCTGGCTCGAGGAAGGAGCAGGATCGGGGGCGTGGGACATGGAAGGCGGGGTGTGATGGCCCGGAAGGGAGACTCCACTATTGCATCACGCAAGCGGCGTGCCCCCAAACCGCGCGACCGCGACCGGGCCCCGGCCCCGCCGACGGGCCGACTGGCGCGGGACGGGCGTCGGATCCCGGATCGGGCGCCGGGTTCGGCCGGGAGCGCGCGAACGGGCCCTCATCTGCATGCGCGGCAGCGGGTAGGAGCGCCCCGATGGCAAGCGGCTTTCGAATTTCGTAAGGGGAGTTTCATACCCGGACTTCCGGAGCCGGTCAGTGACCGGAAGCGCGCATCGCCGCGGGACATCGGCTGCGCGGATGTCGCGGGCGGGTCAAGTGCCCCGAACGCGGGCGCAAGCCCCCGGAAGTCACGGTCATCGCGCGGGTTCATCGCCATCGAACAAAGCGGGAACGCCGTCGCGTTCGCGGGCGTTCCTCACTTCGAGAGTGTAGGAACGCGATGGCACAACCGATGCTCTGTCACCAGTCGTGAACCACCACGGCGCCGGGCGCGCCGCGGGACGAGGCCGGGAGCCGCCGAGGCGAGCCATGAACCCGCGTCACTACGTGGACCTCAAGGACAGCAGCCGGGACCTGCAGCCCACCTACTACTTCATGATCAACTGTCTCCTGTACAGCCGCATGGAGACGGGGCTGGTCTCGAACGCCGACTGCTACGACGAGGACGTCAACGTCTACCTGGCCCACCTGCTCCACTCGTTCATCAACCCCGAGTACGTGGAGCAGTCGCGCAAGTTCCTGTCCAAGTACGACACCGACGTGCTGCGCCGGCTCACCTCGGCCACGGACGCCCGGCTCAAGTACCAGATCTACAAGACCAACGCCGACTTCCTGCTGGTCTCGATCGGGATCTTCGACAACCCGGCCATGGCGAACGCCTCGCGCGTCCGGGTCCAGCCCAGCGAGGAGGCCTACATCGGCCGGGGCAAGACCTACTACCACTTCGCCTACACGTACTCGCAGCAGATGCACCGGAAGAACGCGGGCGTGTCGGACGTGCTGGAGAAGCTCTCGAACGGCTTCGAGAAGTACCTGCGCATCCTGTCCCACATGCGCGGCGAGTACCTGGACCTGATGAAGCGGCTGTCGCAGGGCGAGGTCTACCACCTGGAGCGCTCGGTGGACGAGCACGCCCAGCAGGAGCTGCTGCGCGTGAAGCAGGACGAGCTGCTCGAGCTCTACAGCGCCTGGCGCGAGCGGCGCGACTCGGAGACCGAGGAGAGCCTGGAGCGCGTGGTCGGCGAGATCCGCGCCATAAACCCGTCGTTCAAGTTCGAGCTGCCGCGTTCATGAACAAGCGCACGCGGCGCGGGGGCACCCGCGCGCGGGCATCCTTCCGAAACGGGTGCGGGTCCGGGTCCGGCCCGGTGTAGCGACCCGATTTCGCCACCGACCGTCCAGTCGCGGGCGATTCGCGCGGGCCCCGGACGAGATCCGGGGCTCGTCGCTTTGGGGGGGCCGCGAGCGCGAGCCGCCATGAGCGGGGCTCGGACGGGAAGGCGAGCTCGCGATCACCGCATCAGGACGATGCGCGCCGAGCGGGTCTCTCCCCCGCGCTGAAGGCGGATCCAGTACACCCCTGGGTGGAGCGCCCCGTCACCACCGAGCTCGATCGTGTGCGTTCCCGGGCCCAGCGCGCCGACCTCGCGCGAGGCGCGGAGCCGACCACTCGCGTCGTACGCCTCCACTCGCGCGGGGCCCGGTGCCGGCAGGTGGAACGCGACGCGCATTACCCCCACCGCCGGATTGGGACTCGGTGCCAGGAGCGCGAGGCGCCCGCTCAGAGGCACCAGGAGGGTGATCGGTACGGAGGCCCAGGATCCGGTCCCGAAGGCGATCCGGATCCGGTAGTCGTAGCGGTGCCCGGGCGCCACCGTCGGATGATTACTCGACTACCTCATTCCACCTCCACCGCGGGGCGGCGAATCGCCCGCCGGAGCAACCTACGCCGGCAGCAGGTCCGCCGCCGCGCGCCAGCTCCGCGGCGCGTCCCACTCGCGTTCGGGGAGACGGCCGGAGAGCACCGCCTCGCACCAGTCGCCGGACACGGCCCACACTATGTCCAGCTCGCCCGAGAGCGGCTCGAGCCGGGCGCCGCAGACCGGGTGGCCCCGGTGCGGGCTCCCGAGGCAGGGCCGGGAGCGTGGACAGGCGATGGGCGTCGGGCGGAGGGTCGGAGCGTCCGGACCCGAGGCTCCGGTGGCCCGCGTCTTGCCGGAGCGCGGCGGAGCCCGCGGGGCGCACTCGGCCAGGTCAGCCCCGGCGGGACCGCACAGCCTCCTCGCCCCCCGGGCAGCCTTGAGGCTATGTCAATCCTGACATACACTCTCCTTCGATGAGCCCGGCGGACCGGCCGCTGGTCTGGCTCGCTGGGCGAGTCCTCAGCCCGCCGTTCACCATGCAAGGCCGACGCGAGGCCGGCTTCCTGCTTCGCCGACTCCAACGCGGCGACAGGTTCGGCCTGCCGGCCTCGCGCCCGATGCCGGTCATCGGCAGGCGGTGCCACGAGTTGCGCATCGTGGACGAAGTGGTCACGTGGCGTGTCATCTACCGAACGGACCCGGACGCCATCGTGATCGTCGAGGTATTCTTCAAGAAGTCGCCCGCCACACCGAGGTCAGTGCTCGAAACCTGCCGGCGACGTCTGCGGGAGTATGACGATGCGTGAGACCAAGCGCCGAAGGCTCGAAGCGAAGGGCTGGAAGGTGGGGACCGCCGGGGAGTTCCTCGGCCTCTCGCCGGCGGAAGAGGCCTATCTCGAGCTCCGCCTGAGGCTCTCCGACGCGATCCGGAAGCGGCGACTCCGGAAGCGAATGACTCAGACCAGGCTGGCGAAGGTCCTCGGGTCGAGCCAGTCCCGTGTCGCGAAGATGGAGTCAGGCGATTCGAGCGTGTCGCTCGACCTCCTCGTCACGAGCCTGTTCTGGCTGGGCACCACGCGCGCCGAGCTGGCGGGGATCATCTCCGGTCGGCGCCGCCTGCCCGCGGCATGACCGCGCAAGCGGGCGCGCCGCGTCAGGCGGGTAGCAGCTCCGCAGGCCGAGCCCAGCTCCGCGGCGCGTCCCACTCGCGCTCGGGGAGACGGCCGGCCAACACCGCCTCGCACCACTCGCCCGGCACCGCCCAGACCACGTCCAACTCGCCCGAGAGCGGGTCGAGCCGGGCGCCGTAGACCGGATGGCCCCAGTGCGGGCTCGCAAGCCCGGGCGCGGTGCGCGTGCGCAGGCAGGCGAGCCAGCGCCGGGCGCGCTCGACGATCTGTTCCGGCGTGTCGGCGTGCTCGTGGGCCAGCACCAGGTGCTGCTCGGAGCCGAGCGCCCACAGGCTCAAGGCCGGCGAGCCCAGGTAGCGGAGCCAGCCCTCCGGGGTCTCGGTGACGGTCGCCATTCGCGGGACGAGTCGGTCGCGCAGCGCCTCGAAGAACTCCCTGCCGAAGCGGCGTTCCGCGTCCTCGCCCGGCCCGGGGCCCTCGCCACCCGGGATCGCTGCGGCGCCCATGCGTCGCCTCGCCGTCTGCTCGATCATCATCCGCATCACGGAGACTCCTGGACGGGATCCGGTGGGCCGCATGGTCGCCTCCTCTCGGGAAGGTGCTGGGCAGCCGGCCGAAGGCCGGGTTCGAGCAGATGCCGGGTCGTGCCTCGCCGAGCGTCGCGAACCGCGCTTCAGCCGCGCGGCACCTCGCTCAGCGCACCTCGTAGTTCGGGGCCTCCTTCGTGATCTTCACGTCGTGCGGGTGGCTCTCGCGCAGGCCCGCACCGCTCAGGCGCACGAAACGCGTCCTCGTGCGGAGCTCCTCGATGGTCGCGGCGCCACAATACCCCATCCCGGCCCGCAGACCGCCGACCAACTGGTAGACCGTTGCGGCGAGCGGACCTTTGAGCGGCACCCGCCCCTCGATGCCTTCGGGCACGAGCTTGGAGAGCTCGTCCGTGGTGTCCTGGAAGTAGCGCTCGCGGCTCCCGCGCGCGTCGGCCATGGCGGAGAGCGAGCCCATGCCGCGATAGACCTTGTACTGGCGGCCCTCGTAGAGGACGACCTCGCCGGGGCTCTCCTCGGTGCCGGCGAGCATGCCGCCGAGCATCACCGTGTGGCCGCCCGCGGCGAGAGCCTTGACCAGGTCGCCCGAGTACTTGATGCCGCCGTCGGCGACGAGCGGCACGTCGGTGCCCTCGAGCGCCTTCGCGGCCTCGAGGACGGCCGTCACCTGCGCCATGCCGGCTCCTGTGACGACGCGGGTGGTGCAGATGGCGCCCGGGCCCATGCCCACCTTCACGCCGTCGGCGCCGGCGTCGGCCACGGCCTTCGCCCCTTCACCGGTGCCGACATTCCCCGCCACGAGCTGGGCGTCGGGGAGCGCGGCCTTCAACCTCCGCGTCGCCTCGAGCACCGCGGCCGAGTGGCCGTGCGCGCTGTCCACCACGAGCGCGTCCACGCCGGCGCGCACCAGCGCCTGCGCGCGCTCCAGGTAGTCGCCCGCCGCGCCCACCGCGGCCGCCACGCGCAACCTCCCGAGCGAGTCCTTGCAGGCGTGCGGGTGCTTGATGCGCTTCTCGATGTCCTTCACGGTGATCAGGCCCCTGAGCATCATCAACTCGTCCACCACCGGCAGCTTCTCGATCCGGTGCTTGGCGAGGATGGCGCGCGCCGATTCGAGCGTGGTCCCGACCGGCGCGGTGACGAGCTTCGCGCGCGTCATCACCTCGGAGACCCGCAGCGTGTGGTCGTCCTCGAAGCGCAGGTCGCGGTTCGTGAGGATGCCCACGAGCTTCCCGCCCTCGGTGATCGGGACGCCCGAGATGTGGAAGCGCGCCATGATGGCGTGCGCCTCGGCGAGCGTGGCGGTGGGCGGGAGCGTGACGGGGTCGGTGATCATGCCGCTCTCGCTCCGCTTGACGCGGTCCACCTGCGCGGCCTGGTCCTCCACCGACATGTTCTTGTGGATGACGCCGAGGCCGCCCAGGCGCGCGAGCGCGATGGCCATGGCCGCCTCGGTCACCGTGTCCATGGCGGCGCTCACGATGGGCACGTTCACGCTGATGCCGCGCGTGAAGCGCGAGCGCGTGTCCACGTCGCGCGGGTGGAGGGCGGCGAAGCGGGGCACGAGCAGGACGTCGTCGAAGGTCAGCGCCTCCGGTCCGACCTTCTCGCCCCAGGCCACCCGGTCGCTCACCCGGCGCCTCCTGGGTCCTCCGGGGCCGCCGCGCGCCCGCCCGAGCGCCCGTCGCGGGCGGGCGCGGGCGCGGCTGCGGCCCCGGGACTCACCGGCCGAGCCCCGGCTTCGTGCTCCTGGGCTTCGGCTTGCGGAACTCGTAGTAGTAGTGCGCGCCGAGGCGCACCTCGACCAGCGTCGGGTTCCCGTTCCAGCCGGCGCGCCAGCGGTTGTCGCTCTTCGCGAACGCGGCCTGCCCGGCCACCGTGGCCTCGATCGACGTGTTCGGCAGCGCCTTGAGGAAGCGCTCGTAACCGACCTCGGCGGTCGCGCCCATGTGCAGCCCCTGGTGCAGCTCGCGGCTCACCGGGTCCTCCACCACCTTGCGGTGGTTCTGGATCACGACCCGGTAGAACGCGGGCCCGAGCCCCACGTGCCAGCGCGTGCGCGCGGTGCCGCTGAACCACTGGAGCTGGCCCGAGGCGCCGAGCACCTGGGTCAGGTAGAACTGCTTCGAGCGGCCCTCGGCGGGGAAGTTCACGTCCACGAACGGCGCGTCGGCATGCGAGACGTATCCGTTCCAGGTGAAGTACGGGCTCACCTGCCAGCCCCAGTTGCGGTCGATGACGTAGCGGAAGTGGCCCACGAAGGAGAGTCTCGGCTGGACGCCCTCGGCGTAGTCGCCGTCCGCCACGATGTACGACGTGCCGATCTGCCCGCCGATCCCGCCCCGGCCCGGGAGCGGCCCCCGGGTGGCGATGGAGTCCGCCTGCTGGGCCAGGGCGGCGGAGGGCACGGCGAGCAACGCGAGGGCGAGCGCGCTCGCCATGCGAAGGCGCTTGTGCATGCTTGGGAAGCTCCTCGAAGAGCGGAAGATAGGTGGGCCCCGGTGCGGGTAGGCGCGGCACATTAGGTGGCGCTCGGAGCGGGTGTCAAACCCTGATGCGACCCTCGGCGGCGCGCTGCGCGCCCGGGACGGCAGCGCCGCGACGCGCCCGGTGTCGGGCCGTCGTCGCGGGCGCCTCGCACGCGACGCCGGCGCGCGCGCAAGTCCGCAGGAGGGCTCGACGCTCGCGCCGGGCATGCTCGTTGCCGGTGGTCCAGCCGCGGCCTCGCCGGCCGGGAACCCACCACACGCACCTCCCGCCAGCACCTCCCCACCCCGACCCACCTGACGATGTTCCCGACCCGCAACGACCCGCGGGGCCGGCCGCCGACCGGCCCCCTGTCCCGCCCGGCGCGGCCGCGAAGCCGGTTCCAGCGCGTTCGTTGACACTTCCCGAGCAGCACCCGTAGACTCCCGCCCTCATTTTCCAAGACACCGCGCCGGGGGGGCCTTCCGCCTTCCCGGCGGTTGACCGTATGGGGGAGTCGCATGACCCGCTCGGACCAGGGCAAGCTGATCGGTGTGGTGCTCGTGACCCTGGTGTCGCTGTGGATCCTGTGGCCGTCGTACACCTACTACTCGAGGTCGCCGGCGCAGCGGCAGGCGATGGAGCCGGCGAAGCTCGCCGAGCTGCGCAAGAAGGCGATCAAGCTCGGGCTCGACCTCCAGGGCGGACTCCAGCTCCTGCTCGAGGTGGACAAGTCGCGGCTCTCGGCGGCCGAGGCGAAGGACGCTGTCGAGCGCGCGCGCGAGATCATCAACAACCGCATCGACCAGTTCGGCGTGGCCGAGCCGCTCATCCAGATCGAGGGCGAGGACCGGATCGCCGTCCAGCTCCCCGGCCTCACCGACCGGGTACGCGCCATCGAGCTCATCGGCAAGACCGCGCGGCTGGATTTCAAGCTCGTGCGCTCGGAGGAGGAGCAGCGGCTGCTGTTCCAGCGCCTGGACAGCTGGCTCGCCTCGCGCGGCGTGACCCCGGGCGCGGACACGGCGCTCGCGCGCACGCCGCTCACCGGACTCATGCTCGATCAGGGCTTCATCCGCGAGCAGGACCTGCCGTCAGCGCAGCAGCTCCTCGCCACCCCCGGGCTCGACTCCATCATCCCGGCCGACACGCAGCTCCTGTGGGGCGACGCGAACGAGGCCCGCTCCGGGATGACCGGGCGGTCGCTCCACGTGCTCAAGCGCACGCCCGAGCTCACCGGCGGCTCGGTGGCGAGCGCCGAGGCACAGGTGGGGCTCGACCAGACGAACCCGGGCGCCTGGGGCGTGAGCATGAAGATGACGCCGCGCGGCCGCGCCGATTTCGCCCGCGTCACCGGCGCCAACGTCGGCCGCCAGCTCGCGATCGTGCTCGACGACGTCGTCCAGTCGGCGCCGTTCATCCGCGACCGCATCCCGTCCGGGGACGCCTCGATCACCGGCGGCAACATCGACGTCAACTCGGCGCGCGACCTGGCCATCGTGCTGCGCGCCGGCGCGCTGCCGGCACCAGTGGAGCCCATCGAAGAGCGTACGGTCGGCCCGTCGCTCGGCTCCGACTCGATCCAGAGCGGCCTCACCGCCGGCCTGATCGGCACGCTCATGGTCGTGGCGTTCATGGCCATCTACTACCAGCTCTCCGGGCTGGTCGCGATCGGCGCGCTGATGCTGAACCTGCTCTACCTGACCGCGGCGATGGCGTACTTCGGCGCCACGCTCACGCTGCCCGGCATCGCCGGCATCGTGCTCACGGTGGGCATGGCGGTGGACACGAACGTGCTCATCTTCGAACGCATCCGCGAGGAGCTCCGCAGCGGCCGCAGCATCCACGAATCCGTGCGCCTGGGCTACGACCGCGCGTTCCGCACCATCTTCGACGCGCACTCGACCACGCTGATCTCCGCGCTGTTCCTGTTCCAGTTCGGCACCGGCCCCATCAAGGGCTTCGCCGTGACGTTGAGCATCGGCCTGCTCGCGAACCTGTTCACGGCCGTGCTGTTCACGCGGATGATCTACGATTGGTGGCTCGGCCGCGGCAAGGTCGAGCGTTTGAGCATCTGACCGCGAGGACGATCGCATGTTCCAGCTCCTGATCGGGACCGACATCCCGTTCATGAAGTTCCGGCGCTTCGCCTACATCGCCTCGGGCCTGCTCGTGGCGGCGACGCTCGGCTGGTTCTTCACCAAGGGGCCGCGCTACAGCGTGGACTTCACCGGCGGCACGTTGCTCCAGGTGCGCACGAGCCAGGTGGTGCCGGCCGACCGCCTGCGCCACGCGCTCGCCGCCGAGGGCGTCGAGGCCGAGCTGCAGCAGATGACGGGCGAGAGCCTGGACGAGTACCTGCTGCGCTTCCGCACCGAGGGCGACCCGGTGGACGTGGTCCAGGTGGCTGTGGCGAAGCACCTGCCCGGCGTGACGGTGGAGCTGCGACGCAACGAGACCGTGGGCCCGAAGGTGGGGCGCGATCTGCGCGAGAAGGCCACCTGGGCGGTGCTCGCGAGCCTCGGTGCCATCCTCATCTACGTGGGCATCCGCTACGAATTCAAGTTCGCGCTCGGCGGCGTGGCGGCGTTGTTCCACGACGTGCTCGTGACGCTCGGGGCGCTCATGGCCACCGGCCGCGAGGTCTCGCTCACCGTGATCGCCGCACTGCTCACGATCGCCGGTTACTCCATCAACGACACCATCGTGGTGTTCGACCGCATCCGGGAACGGTCGAAGGCCCTGCGCAAGGAAAAGCACTCGCGCGTCATGGACATCGCCGTCAACGAGACCCTGTCCCGCACGGTGATCACGGCGTTCACCGTGTTCCTCGCCTCCCTCGCGCTGTTCGTGTGGGGCGGCGACGTGCTGCGGGACTTCTCGTTCGCCATGATCGTGGGCGTGGTGTTCGGCACCTACTCGTCCGTGTACGTGGCGAGCGCCATCGCGCTCGACATCTGGCTCGCGCTCGACCGACGCAAGGGCGTCGCCGCCGAGTGATCTCGCAGAGGAGGAACACGATGCGCGCGCTCGACCCGGCGCTCGTTCGCACCGGCTGCGGCCTCGCCCTGGCGCTGGCCCTGCTCGCCGGCTGTTCCAAGAAGGTGACCGCGCCCAACTCCCGGACCGCGCCCGAGGGCCGGCAGGACGGCCAGATGCTCATGATGGGCTGGACCGAGCAGGCCTCGATCTCGTTCACCGTGGCCGACCCCGGCACCCCCGACAACCCCGCCGACGACGTGCTCGCGCAGCTCAACCGCGACTTCTGGATCGGTCCCGGCGTGGTGCGCTCGGCCACGATCGACGCCTCCCCGGCGAACGAGATGCAGGTGTTCCGGGTCGGGGCGGACGGCAACGTGCAGCCGCTGTTCGACTTCCTGCTGCCGCCGTCGCTGCGCTTCATCGGCTCCGGCCTGGACCTCTACGAGTTCGTGGACCGCACGCCGGCCCCGCCCGCCACCTACATGGGCCGGGGCGTGGTGGACGGCGTCGTGAGCCCCGTCTCGCCGGTCTCGAACCCGATCCGGGTCTCGGGCACGATCGACGAGTCGCTCGACTTCCTCGTCGTGCCCAAGCTCTTCGCCGGCGACTCGGTGCTCAAGATCCGCTACAGCGAGGACTCGCGCGCCGCGTTCTACCTGGTCGAGGTGAACGACGCCGGCCCCGTGCTCGGCAACGGCTCCTCGTTCTCGGCGGAGCGCCGCGCGCGCGCGATCCCCTCGCCGCTCCAGCCCGGCACCCGGCCGCTCTCGAGCGAGTTCGCCGTGGTCCCGCCCGGCGTGGGCGCGGCCGGCGTCGAGGTGACGATCTCGTCGCGGGTCTGGCCGCTGTCGTTCTACATCCGGGTCAGCGCCTTCGACGCCGACGGCCGCATGGTGAACCGGGTGAACGACTACCTGCGGACGCGCAACCGCGACGCCGACCGGAACCTGACCACGTTCGAGCCCCTGGGTGGGGCGGTCGAGGTGCTCGACCCCTACCCGAACCCGATCTCGCCGAGCCCGGTGCCGGACGTGCTCCCGAGCAACCAGGTGCTCGCCTACCTGGCGGGCTTCGGCGCCCCCGAGCCGGCGATCACGAGCCTCGCCGGCCCGGCCGCGGCGTCGCCCGCGGGCTCGAGCCTGAAGCGTGTGCGCGCGCTCTCGCTGGTCGGCCGCTCGGCGCGCTTCTCGCCGGAGGCGGTCCGGCGGGCCATCACCTCGGTCCGCTCGGGACTCGCGGGCGGCGCCGCTCCCGCGGCTGCCCGCACCGCGGCCCCCGCCGGCCGCTGACGCCGGTCCCCTGGCGCGGGCCCGAGCCCGCGCCAGGGGCTCCGGTCCGCTCGTCGCGGCCCCCCCGGCGCCGGTCAATGGCCTGACACCCACCCGGCAGGGGCGTGCTCCAATCGGCGCGATGCTCATCGCCCGCGCCCCGCGCGCGCACCCGAGCCCGCCCGCGTCCCGCCCCGGCCGGCTCGCGCTCGCGGCCGCGGTCGCGCTCATCGCCGGCGCCCCGCTCGCCGCCTGGACCGCCGCCGCGGCGCCGACGCCGCCCGGGGCGCGAGCGTTCGGGATCGCCCGGCTCAAGTACGGGGGCGGCGGGGACTGGTACGGCAACCAGAGCTCGCTCCGGAACCTGCTCGCGGCGCTCCGCCGGCGCACCAGCATCCCGGTGGCCGGCGACGACGCAGCGGTGGTCGAGCCCGGCTCCGCGGCGCTCTTCCAGTATCCGTTCGTCTTCGCCGCCGGCCACGGCAACATCAAGTTCAGCGACGCCGAGGTCGCCAACCTGCGCCGCTGGCTCGACTCGGGCGGCTTCCTGTGGGTGGATGACGACTACGGCATCGCCGACCCGTTCCGGCGCGAGATGGGCCGCGTGTTCCCGGACGCGGCGTGGGTGGAACTCCCCTACGATCACCCGGTCTTCCGCCACCCCTACGAGTTCCCCTCCGGGCTGCCCAAGATCCACGAGCACAGCGGCGGGCCGGCGCGGGCGTTCGGCATTGTCCGCGACGGAAGGCTCTGTGTATTCTTCTCTTTCGACACCGACCTCGGGGACGGACTCGAGGACGAGGAGGTGCATCACGATCCTCCGGAGAAGCGTGAGGCCGCGCTCCGCATGGCACTGAACATCGTGCACCTGGCGCTCACGAACTGACTCGGCCGGGCCGATCCCGACACCATGACCAGCCGCCCGACGACCCCGCTCCGAGCCCGCCTCCGGGCCCTGCACGCGCGCGTGCGCCGCGCCATCGTGTGGCGGCACGCGCTGCGGGCGAGCGCCGCGGCCGTGGTGCTCCTCGGGGCCGCCGTCACCGCGGGGCTCGCGCTGCCCCGCACGCCGGGCACCGCCTGGGTGCGGGCGGCGCTGCTCGGCCTGGGGGCGCTCGTGGCGCTGGCCGTTGCGGTGCGCGGGGTGCTCCGCGACGCGCCGCGCTGGGACGCATGGCTCGAGGCGCTCGAGGGCCGCTTCGCGTCGCTCCGCTCGTGGCTTCGCAACGCTCTGGATCTGGAATCACGCCCGGGCGCGCACACCTCGGACGAGCTGGCCGGCGCGGTGCGCGAGCACGCGGCCCGCCGGCTCGCCGACGCGCCGCTCGAGCGGAGCGTGCCGCGGCTCGAAGCTCGTGCGCCGCTCGTGGCCGCCGCCGCCTCGGTGCTCGCGCTCGTGGCGAGCGCGACACTCGCCCCCGGGCCCACGCTCGCGGCCTGGCGGACGCTCTGGTCGCCCGCCTCGGCGGCGCCGCCGGTCACGCTCGCGGTCGAGCCCGGCGACGTGACGCTCGTCCCCGGGGCCTCGCTCGCGGTGCGCGCGCGGGTCGGGGGGAGCGACGCCCCGCCCCGGCTCCTCGGCGCGGGGGCCGCGCCCGCCGCGGTGCTCGAGACGCGCGCCGACGGCCAGCGGCGCTGGCGCTTCGACCTGCCGCCGGTGACGGCGCCGCGCGACTACGCCGTGCGCGTGGCCGGGGTCACGAGCCCGTCCTACCGCATCGCGCTCGCGGGCGAGCCGCGCGCCGTGAGCTTCGCGATGACGCTCACCGCGCCCGCCTACGCCCGGCTCCCGCAGCAGGCCCTGAGCGGCACCCGCGGCGACCTCTCGGCGCTCGCCGGCTCGCGCGCCGCGGTCGAGGTGACGTTCGACCGCGACCTGGAGGCGGTCTCGGCCGCGGTGGGGACGCCCGCCGGGGGCGGGCCGGCCGGCGCGAACGCCTGGAGCGCGGTCACGCCGCGGCGCTGGCGCGGCTCGCTGCCGGTGGAGCGCGACGGGCACTGGGAGCTCATCGCCCACGGCCCGACCGGCGAGGGTCGCTTCCGCTACCGGATCGAGGCCATCCCCGACGCGCCGCCGGTGCTCACCGTGGCGCTCCCCGCGGACGATCTCGACCTGCCGGCCGGCCAGCTCATCCCGTACGACGTGCTCGTCCAGGACGACCTCGGGGTGAGCGAGCTGCGGCTCGAATGGCGCAAGGACGCGGCCGCCCCGTGGAGCGAGGCCCGCCTCGCCGCCTTCGGCGAGGAGCCGCGCGAGGCGCGCGCCGCGGCCCGCTGGGACGCCGCCCCGCTCGCGCTCCTGCCCGGCGAGAGCGGCGTGATCCGGTTCGTGGCCCTCGACAACGCCCGGCCCGGGCCGCGCGGCCGGGCGGTGAGCCGCGAGATCCGGGTGCGGTTCCCGACACTCTCCGAGCTCTACGCCCGGCTCGAGCAGCGCCAGGACCAGGTCTCGCGCTCGCTCGAGAAGGCGGCCGACCGGACGCGCGAGCTGCAGAAGTCGCTCGACAAGCTCCAGCGCCAGCCGCAGGGGCCGAACCGCCAGGACCCGTCGTTCGAGCGCGTCGAGGAGATGAAGCGCGCCGCCGACCGTCAGCAGTCGGTGTCCGAGAAGCTCGACGACGCCGCCCGGCAGATGCGCGAGAGCGTGGACCAGGCGGCCGAGCGGCAGGCCTACGACGAGCAGCTCATGCGCAAGCTCAAGGAGATGAGCGAGCTCTTGAAGGAGATCCAGTCGCAGGAGTTCAAGGACGCCCTGAAGCGCATGCAGGAGGCGCTCGAGCGCATGGACCGGCGCGCGATGGAGGAATCGCTGCCGCCGCTCCAGCGCCAGAACCGCGACCTCCTGCAGCAGCTCGAGCGGAGCATGGAGCTCCTGAAGCAGCTCCGCGACGAGGAGCGCATGGACGCGCTGGCCCGGCGCGCGGACGAGTTGAAGGCGCGCCAGGACGCGCTCAACGAGGAGCATGCGCGCGCGCCGGACGAGCGCTCCGACCCCCGGGAGCCCGAGGGGAAGGACGCGAAGGACCCCTCGCAGGACCCGAACGGGAAGGACGCGGCCCGCGAGTCCCGCGACCAGGCCCGCCCCGATCTGGCCGAGCGCCAGTCGCGCGCGGCGGAGGAGTCGCGCGAGCTGTCGAAGGACGCGAAGGATGCCGCCCGCCAGAGCGAGGAGGCCCAAGCGAAGGAGCGCCTCGAGCAGTCGGCCGAGGAGCTCGAGGAGAACGCGGCCGGCGAGCAGGACCGCGCCAGCGAGCAGAGCGAGCAGGGCGACTCGCAGGGCGCCCAGTCCTCGGGCCAGAAGGCGAGCGAGAGCCTCTCGCGCGCCGCCCGCTCGCTGCGCGCGAGTGCCCAGCGCGAACAGCAGGAGCGAGACCAGAAGAACCTCGCCGCGGTGCGACGCGCGTCGCAGGACCTGGTGGCGCTGGCGCGCGCCTCGCAGGACAACCTCGACTCGCGCCGGGGCGCGCCGCAGGCAGCCGAGACCCAGACCGACCTGTCCGAGGGCGTGGCGCGCGTGGCGGACTCGCTCGCGGCGCTCTCGCGCGAGACGCCGTTCCTCTCCAGCCGCGTCAGCACGTCGCTCGGCCGCGCCATCCAGGGGCTCTCCCAGTCGGGCCGCGAGATGACCCAGGGCGGGCGCGAGCGCGGCGAGCGGAGCGGCCGCGGCGCGATCTCGTCGCTCAACGAGGCGGTGAAGGCGCTGCGCGAGACCGAGGACGCCATGTGCCAGCAGCCGGGTGCGGGCAGCGGCGGCCGCTCGAGCTCGCAGCGCATGGGCGAGGTGGGCGAGCGGCAGTCGCAGTTGAACCAGCGCTCGCGCGAGATGGCGCGCCGGCTCTCGCGCCAGATGAGCATGACCCAGGGGGACGAGGCCGAGATGCGGAGGCTCGCCGAAGAGCAGCGGCGCGTGCGCGAGATGCTGTCCGAGGTCCGCCGCAACGAGGAGGAGAAGAAGAGCCTGCTCGGGCGCCTGGACCAGGCCGAGCGCGACATGCAGGAGGCCGAGGAGACGATCCGCCGCGGTGAGGTGGGCGACGAGCTGGAGCAGAAGCAGATCAAGATCCTCTCCCGCCTGCTGGACGCGTCGCGCTCGCTCCACCGCCGTGACTTCGACCCCGAGCGCGAGGCGCGCCGGGGCGAGG
>Ga0187892_10004046_pt1 | contig 25446 bp, 19 predicted proteins | sample MA1701073metaG_FD_139345 | JGI IMG/M metagenome (GOLD analysis project Ga0187892, IMG submission 139345) | Bio-ooze microbial communities from a basaltic lava cave in the Kipuka Kanohina Cave System on the Island of Hawaii, USA - MA170107-3 metaG ... | reverse complement strand
CTTCGACTTCACCATCATGTCCCTGGCGCTCCACCACTTCGAGAAGAGCGCGAGGATCGTCGTACTGCGCGAGCTGAGTCGCGTGACCCGGCGCCGCATCATCATCAACGAGCTGGAACGCTGCTGGCCGAATTATGCGGGGGCGCGCCTGCTCGCGGCCACCGCCTGGCGGCGGAACCCGCTGGCTCGGCACGATGGTCCGCTTTCCGTGCTGCGCGCCTTCACGCGGGGTGAGCTGCTCGAGGAAATGCGCGAAGCCGGGCTCCGTGACGTTGGCGTGCGCCGCCGGTTCTTTCACCGGCTCGTCGGCTCGGCCGCGCCGGCGTCTGCGAATCGCGCCGCCGTCGCGACGCTCGCGTAGTGGATGGCCACGGTGTCCTCGATGCGTCTGCCGTAGCCGCCGCCCATCACGAGCACGACGGGGACGCGTTCCGCCGCGGCACGACCGATCACGATCCGGTCACGTTCCTCGAGTGCGGCCATCGACACGTCGAGGCGGCCGAGCCGGTCCTGCTGGTGCGCGTCCGCGCCGGCCAGGTAATAGAGCAGGTCCGGGCGCCCGCCGCGGAACGCGGCTTCCACACCGCGCTCGACCGCCCCAAGGTACTCCGCGTCGCCGGTGTCATCCGGCAGAGCCACATCGAGATCGCTCCGCTGCTTCAGGAACGGAAAGTTGGATTGTCCGTGTACAGAGCAGGTGAAGACAGCCGGGTCGCTCCGGAATATGAAGGCCGTACCATCTCCCTGATGCACGTCGGTGTCGATGATGGCAATGCGTGAGACGCGCCGCTCGGCCTGAAGCGCACGCACAGCCACGGCAATGTCATTGAACACGCAGAAGCCCATGCCGTGGTCGGGAAACGCGTGGTGCGTGCCGCCGGCCAGATTGACGGCGATGCCGTGATCGAGCGCGGCGTGCGAGGCGGCGAGCGTTGCGCCCACCGATCGCCTGGCGCGCTCGACCGTCGCTTCCGACCAGGGAAACCCGATGCGCCGCATGTCGGCTGCGCTCAGCGTGCCGCGCGTCACGGCCGCCACGTATTGCGGCGAGTGTACGCGCGTGAGATCCTGGTCGCTGGCAGGCTCCGGAACGACCAGTTCGTGCGGCGGTATCAGCGCTTCCCGGACCCGCTCCCGAAGCAGTGCGTACTTCGCCATGGGAAAGCGATGGCCGGGCGGCAGCGGGAGGACGAACTGATCCGTGTAATACAGCTTCACCGTTCGCTGCTTCTCCGTCCGGCAGTCGCGTGTGCCTTCGCAGGCGCACTGTGGGCGATCGCGCGCACAACGGCCGCGTCCCGGCCGCCATCCACAGCCGTGCAGGCTGCGCGTTTCGTGCTGGACTCGGCCGGTACGTACATCGGGTTTGAAGCCGATGCAACGCTCGGCCGGTTCGAGGGTCGGGCCACGCGGTTCGCCGGCTGGGCCGAGGTCCACGACACGGTCAACTTCGCAGGGACGCGCGGCCATGTCGAGATGGACGTCGCCTCCTTCAAGACTGGCAATGGCATGCGCGACGGACATCTCCGTGGCGACATGCAGGCCGACCGCCATCCGCGCATCCTCTTCGAAACCGATGACGTGCTGACGGCGGATATCGCGACCATCGACTCGCTGCTCGCCGGTGTCGTCCGCTTCTCCGATTCGATTCCCGCGCTCCGCATAATCATCGAGGGCCGGCTCAGCGTACGGGACAGCGTGCGCGCTGTTCGCATCCCGGCTCGCGTTCGCATGGCGGGCGACACGATCCGGGTGCGCGGCCGGCTTGCGACGCGATTCACGGCACTCGGCATGAAGCCGCCCTCGCGAATCCTGGGTACGGTCAAGGTCAGGGATGACATCGTGCTCGTGTTTGATGCGCTGTTCCGGCGGTCCGCGCTATGATCCGGGCCGATGTCGTGATCACGGGGGCCGGCCCGGCGGGCTCGGCCACTGCGCTGCACCTGTCGCGCGCGGGCTTCCGCGTCCTGCTCATCGACCGGCACGCGTTCCCTCGCGCCAAGCCGTGCGGCGACTGTCTGAGCCCGCAGGCAACACGACTGTTACGAGAACTGGGCGTGCTTCCGTCGGTCGATGCCTGTGCGCCGGCGCAGCTGGCGGGCTGGCGAATCGTGAGCCCGCGCGGCCACACGTTCGAAGGCCGGTTCGCTGAGCTTGCAGGCCGGGATGCGCCGGTGCCCGCGGCGTACGCCATGCCGCGCGCGCGGCTCGATGCCGTGCTGCTCGAAGCGGCGCGTCAGGCGGGCGCCGATGTTCGAACCGCCGTTCACGTGACGTCGCTGAGCGGTGACGGCGGCGTGGCGGGTACCACGAGCGATGGCACGCCGTTCCGGGCCAGCGCCCGCCTGCTTGTGGGCGCGGACGGCCTCCGCTCGGTCGTGGCCCGCCGCCTTGGCCTGGCCGGGCGGCCCGCACGGCTGCGCAAGATCTCGCTGACTGCACACGTCCGCGGCGTGCCCCTCGATGCCGGCTTCGGCGAAATGCACCTCGCCCACGGGCTGACGGCCGGTGTCGCGCCCGTGACGCGCAGCACCGACGCTGCGTTCAATCTGACGGTCGTCGCGGATGCGGCGCGCTTCGGCCGCGAAATCGCGCGCGATGCGACCGGCTTCTTCCACCGCGCACTCGAATCGTTCCCGCTTCTCCAGGGTCGCATGCGCGGCGCAGAGTTCATGCGGCATGAGCCGGGCGGCCGCGCGCTGCTTGCGTCCGGCCCGTTCGATGCGCCGATGCGTCGCGTCATCGCGCCTGGCTGTGCTCTGGTCGGGGACGCCGCCGGGTACTACGATCCGTTCACGGGCCAGGGCATATACCAGGCGCTGGCCGGCGCAGAACTGCTTGCAGCCCATGCGTTGCCGTGGTTGCGACGCGGTCATGCGGTGCCAGCGCTTCGCGCGTATGCGCGTCGCCTGCGGTCGCTGACATTCGGCGCGCGCGTGCTGCAGTGGTGGATCGAACAGGTGACATCACGGCCGGACGTGGCCGACCGCGCCATCCGACGGCTGTCCCGGCGCCCGGTCGTGGGAAACGCACTGCTCGCCGCAACCGGCGACCTGGTTTCGCCATGGTCCGTGTTCTCACCGGCCGTGCTGCTCGCGTTTGCCGCACCCGATGGACGGATGTCATGATGACGATTGCCGACGAAGCCGTGGTTCGCGCGCCGCCGCAGCTCTGCTTCCGCGTGGCCGCGGACGTCGAGCAGTGGCCGCGCCTGCTGCCGCATTATCGCTGGGTCCGTTTTCACCAGCGTGAACGAGGCGCTACGGACCGCGTCGAAATGGCGGCGTGGCGCGACTTTGGCGGCCCGTTCCGCTGGCCGACCTGGTGGCTGTCCGAGATGCGCGTCGATGAGAACGAACCCGCGATCCTCTTCCGTCACATCCGCGGCATCACGCGTGGAATGGACGTGAAGTGGGCATTCCTGCCGCATGCGGTGGGCACGCACATACGACTCACACACGTGTGGGACGGACCGCCCTGGCCGGTCATTGGCCGTGTCGCGTGGGAGTCCGTCATCGCCCCCCATTTCGTCCGTGCCATCGCCCAGCGCACATTGGCGGGCATTGGTCGTGAATCGGAACGCCGCAGGGGCGCCGGGGAAACGTCGTGAAAGAGCTGTCGATGAACAATGGAAGCGGTGAATCGAACGGCGTCCCGCCTCGCCGCGTCGCCATCACCGGCATCGGCCCGATCACGGCGGTCGGCACGGGCGTCGACTCGTTCTGGGATGGATTGCGGCGCGAGCGTTCACCGATCCGGCGCGTCAGCCGGTTCGACCCGAGTGCGTGGCGATCGCAGATCGCGGCACAGGTCGATGACTTCGAGCCCACGCGTTATCTCGAGAGCAAGGCAATCCGCCGGCTCGATCGGTTCGGCCAGTTCTCCATTTCGAGTGTTCGGCTCGCTCTCGAGGATGCGGCGCTCCGGCCCGCCTCGCTCGATCCCGATCGCGTCGCGGTGCAGATGGGCTCCGCGCTCGGCGGCATTGCCTACGCCGAAGAACAGATGAACAATCTCATTGCCGGCGGCCTCCGTGCCGTCGACCCCCGTGTCGCACTGACCACGTTCGGCGGCTCCGCTTCCTGCTCGGTTGCCATCGAGTTCGGATTCAGCGGACCGAATTCGACGAACGCGATGTCCTGCGCATCCGGCGCAATCGCGCTGGGCGATGCCTGGCGGCTCATTCGCGAGGGCTCGGTCGATGCGGCGGTCGCCGGCGGCATCGAGGCGCCGCTCGCACCACTCTGCTTCGGCGCGTTTGCCATCATTCGAGCGATGAGCACGCGCAACACGGAACCCGAGCGCGCGTGCCGTCCCTTTGACCGCACCCGCGATGGCTTCATCATGGGCGAAGGCGCCTGCAGCTTCGTGCTCGAAGCCTGGGACCACGCCGTCGCGCGCGGCGCCCGCATCTACGCCGAGCTCGCCGGTTACGGTACCACCAACGACGCCTACCACATGACCGCGCCGCGCCCGGACGCGCGCCAGGCCGTGCGCGCCATGCGACTCGCCCTCGGCAGCGCAACCGTAGCGCCGGACCAGATCGACTTCATCAGCCCGCACGGATCCTCCACGCCGCTCAACGACACCACCGAAAGCCTCGCCATCAAGGAGGTCTTCGGCGACCGCGCCTGGCACGTGCCGATCAGCGGCTCGAAACCCTACCACGCTCACGCGCTCGGCGCGTCCGGCGCCATTGAAGTCGCCATCTGCTGCCTGGCCATGAGCCGCGGCTGGATCCCGCCCACGCTCAACTTCGAGAGCGGCGACGACGACTGCGACCTCGACTACGTCGCGGGTTCGGGCCGCTCACACCGGCCCGGCGCCTGCCTCAGCAACTCATTCGGATTCGGCGGCATCAACGCATCCCTGGTATTGATTGCACCGGTTTGAGGCATACTTTTCGCGTGTGGGCGCGGCCGCGGGCGGGACCGGGAATCGCGTCAGGCTGCACGGCTCGGGCCGCCCCGCGGAATTCAGCGTTGCGGCAATCGATCCGCTCACGTGCTCTTTTGCCGTTGGCACGCGGCCTCCCCGTGGCTGCGTCCTCCGAACTTCAACAGGAGGATGATCATGAGACATTTCAGGAGTGTGGGGATTTTCGCCACGCTCGTGTTAGCCGGCATGGCGCAAGCTGCGTCTGCTCAGCGGTACCTGGTGGATCTGGGCATCAATGCCGGCGGCTCGATCCACACCAATGCGACCAGCGCAGATCAATTTGCGGGCGGTGCGGCCAAGTTCGGCACGGGCGCGCTGCTCGGCTCGCAAATGACGATCTGGCCGACGGCGCGCATCGGTCTGCGCGCGAACCTCAATTACGCAGACCGTCCCTACAAGGCGGACAACGAGATTGCGCCGCACATCAATCTGTGGAGCGGCTCGGGCGATCTCGTCTACCGGTTCAAGGCGCCCAATGAGACGTGGCAGGGCAAGGAAACGCTGCCTTACCTCGCGCTCGGCGTCGGCCGCAAATGGGTCAATCCCGCCGGCGACCGATTTGTCTGCTGGGACCAGCCCCGCAACGAATTCTGGGAATGCCAGCCGTACATTCCCACCGGCGCAACACTCGGACTCGGCGAGTGGAAGGAGTCGCTCATGATTCTCGCCGGGATCGGCGCTGATTTCCGGCTCAGCCCGCGCTGGCTGTTCCGCGTCGAAGTCAACGATCGTATCTACAAGCCGCAGGTCCAGGAGATCGATCGCTTCGCCGGCGGCAACCTGTACTCGGCGCCCGATGGCGAGGAGAACGTGGGGCAGCGTGTGCACGAGCTGGGCGTGCAGGCGGGCATTTCGGTTGCCCTGTTCATGCGCGGCCCGCGTGCCGCCGTGGCCGCGCCACCGCCGCCACCGCCGCCGCAGCAACAGCAGCAGCAACAGCAGCAACAACAACAGCAGCAACAGACGCCGCCACGGCAGCAGCCGCCGCCACCACCACCGCCGCGCGAGGATGACATCACGGTGTGCGTGCTGGATCCTGCGGCGCCCGGCGGAATGCGTTCGGTTGCTGCGCGTTTCCGGCACGCGACTTCGGACACGGTCGTGGGCACGACGGCGCTGCGTCAGACGCTGCCCGCCGTCAATACGGCGGCAAGCGCCGAGTGGTACGTTCGCGGCACGCCATTCGTCATGCAGATGGGCCAGTTCCGCGAAGAGTTCGTGACGTACGGCCGGCCGGAACTCGTCGGCTGCAACAGCCTGGTATACATCGGGATGGTCAACGGCTACCCGGTCTACGTCAATCCGAACGAAATTGCGGCGATCCGCAGCGAGCTCCAGTCCGCCGTCGCGGCTCGCAACGGAGACCTGGCGGGTGCGCTTGGCGCGAACCGCTCGCTGCGGGAGGGCTTCGATGCGGTACGTACGATCTACGTGCCTATCGATGCCGTCGGCCCGCGCGTCCAGGCGCTGCAGCGTCAGGAGCAGGTCCGCAAGGGCCAGTAAACCGGCGTTGTTCTGATTCCTCTCGAAACCGGGAGCCCGGTCACCCAAGTTGTGGCGGCCGGGCTCCGATCTTCAGACGGATGCCGATTTCTTCTGCGATTCTTCTCGTCTGCAGGCTGTGGGGCCTGTCCCTGGCCTGTGGGATCAATGTCTACGCGACGATCGCGATCGTCGGGCTCGCCTCGCGGCTCGGCTGGATCGACGCGCTGCCCGCGCCCCTCGTCGGGTTGGAGCAATGGCTCCTGATCGCCGGCGCCGCTGCGCTCTTCCTCGTCGAGGTTGCCGCCCGCGCCATCCCCTGGATCGAGCCCGGCTGGGAAACCGTGCACACCGTCATCCGGCCAGTCTGCGCCCTCACGCTCACCTTTGTCGGGCTCGAGGCCGCGCCCCTGCCGCTCCGGCTGATGGGCACGCTTGCTGCCGGCCTCGCCGCTCTGTCGTCGCACGCGGCGAAGGTCGGGCTCCGGCTCTCGTTTCCCGTGCTGCGCGCCCGGCGCCTGGCCCTGATCCTGGTCGAAGCCGTGCTCGCCGGCGCTCTCGCTGTGGCCGCCTTACTTTCTGCTGCCATCGCCATTGCCGCGCTGGCGCTCGCCGCCGGCCTCGTTGCGCTCGTCGGGCCCGCGTTCTGGCGAGCCGCATTCTTTGCCGCTCGCGCCATGGTCGCCCGCGTCCGCGGCTTCTTCGCCGGGCGCGACTGGCACGCCTCATCCGTACTGCCAGATCGCCTGCTCGCGCTGCTGCCGCCGCCCGAAACCGGCCGGGCCCCCGCAAGGATCGTCCGCGCCACCCTTCACTCCGTTGACGCCGGAGCCTGGCGCAATGGATTCCTCGCCTTCGACCATGGCGTCGCGTTCTTCCTCCATCGCCGAGCCCTGCGCCCGCGCAGCATCCCGGTCCAGCGGCCCGCGGAATCCAGCATCCGGCCAGGCCTCCTCGCGGACGTGATCGAGGCCCGAACGCGCTCCGGCGAGTACGTCCTCTACCTGCTGAAGGACGGCCCGGACGCCGAGATCGTCGTGGCCGCGCTCCAGCTCATTCTCGAGCCGCCGGACACGGGCTCCATATCGGCGCGCGCCGGTTAGGCGCGCCGCGTTGTATCCAGACTGGAACACACCGGCCCACCCGTTAACTCCAACAACCGCAACGGATACGACGGTCGAGTTTCCAGCCGCCGATACAAAGGGCTACCATCGATCCCAGCCTTGTTTTATATTGGGCGCGCCTATGATCAGAGTCTCCTCAGGGATCGACCGGGTGCCGTCATGCGCTGAAGCCGAGTGGCACCCGACCCCCTGAATCGCGGCGGCGTCGGCTCGAAGCCGACACCGCTTTTTTTGTCCACCCAAACCCCGACGGTGGATTCACCATGTTCGTGAATTCCCGCGCTCTCGACTCCTTCGATCAGTATCTCTTCGATGTCGAAAAGTACCCCCTCATCGAAGAGCCGGAGGAGGAACGCGAACTCGCCCGGCGGGCTCGCGTCGGCGACAAGGAGGCGGCGGAGCGTCTGGTCACCGCCAATCTCCGGTTCGTCATCTCGTACGTGAAGAAGTACCAGGGCCGTGGTCTCGGACTCGCCGAGCTGGTATGCATCGGCAACGAGGGCCTGCTCAAGGCAGTAAAGAAGTTCGATCCCGACAAGGGCGTGAAGTTCATCTCCTACGCGGTCTGGTGGATCCGGCAGACGGTGCTCCAGGCACTCGCGGAGCAGACCCGCTCCGTGCGGATCCCGCTCAACCAGAACTCGAACCTGGTCAAGCTGTCCCGGACGGAAACGGCGCTGACCCAGATCCTGGGACGCACGCCGACCGACCAGGAGATCGCGGACGAGATGGGCGAGCCGGTCGAAACGGTACGGGCGCTGCGGCGTGTCGCCGCTTCCGAGCTTTCGCTCGATGCGCCGATAGACCGCGGAGACCGGGACAGCGCTTCCTTCGGTGAGCGGTTCGCTGGCGCTGAAGCCGAGGACATCGAAGAAACCGTCGAGTCCCAGGCCCAACGCGAATTCCTCGACCGCATGTTCGAGAAGTACCTCACCGAACGCGAGCGCAAAATCCTCTATCTGTACTACGGTCTGGACGACGGCGAAGAGCGCACCCTCGAGGAGATCGGGTCACTCCTCGGCGTCACGCGCGAACGCATCCGTCAGATCCGCAACCGCGCCTTCGAGAAACTCCGCGAAAGCCCGGACGGCGAAGCGCTCGAAACCTTCTGGAGCGCCAACTGACTCGGCGGATCACACGTTAGGCAGGCAACAATCGGGCGATCGCAAGATCGCCCGATTGCTTTCTATTCCCGCCCATCCAGGAAACGGAACAGGGGAAGTTGCGAGGCTGGCGACACCGGCGATGGCATGCCGCGAACTTGATGGCTGCAAGGCCGCCGTCGCCCCGCCACCTGCGCCTCCCGTCGAGCCGCCGTCGGTCGTGATCAACTCACCGCTGTCAGACCACCCGGACGGGCATCCGCGTGTGCGGCTCGTAATCGCACGCGCGGAACCCTTCACGTTGTGCGCGGTCCGCGCGGTCCGGCATCAGGAATGCCAGGTGGTGGGCGGACTGCGGAAAAACTCGACATCCGCGCTCGCGTTGCGCGCCGATGTCGACTAACAGTCGTTTGAACAGACCAAAGTCGACATCGAGCGGCGGCAGCCGGATCGCATGTCGAGTTTGGTGCTCTCAACACCGCAAAACTCGACATCGGGCTGACGGCCGACCGCCAATGTCGAGTTATTCCCAGTCCACGGTCCTCACCCGCTTCACATTCACTCGATGGCATCCGGGTCATCCCCATCAACCCCATCATCCCCCTTTCCCCTGTTCCGTCCTCTGTTCTGGGGAGTTCATTCCGCGATCCAAGTGCCAAACCGGCAGGTCGTCTTTATTTCGCGTTTTCCTGCGCGCCGTGGTTCCGTGCCAGGCGAGGCCCGGCTGCAAGTTGTTGTTTCGTGGGTGATTCCGGCTTCGGCACATGACTTGCCCCGAGGAAACGGTGAAGTATTGCCGTGCCGTTTGCACGTTGATCGCGGCGCCTTCGGCGGATCCCCGTTCCGTCGATGATGTGTGGCGACGATGTGGAAAGGAGCGAAAGGGCAATGCAGACCATGCGGCCGGTCTCGATGAGAGGATGGCTGTTGTCGCTTTCGATAGGAACGCTGGCGGTGCTGGTGGTATCCGGCTCGCGCGGATTTGCGCACGAGCAGGATCCGGCGAAGTTCCACAAGGCGAAGACGAGTATGGATGCGGCGCTGCGCGGTGTCGAATCGAGGCTGAACGTGCTCGAGCGAGATGCCGGCCTGCAGCGGCGCATTGCGCAGAACGATTCGCTGCACAGCGCCTCACCATCGGTGCTGCGCGCGCGTCATGATGTGATCCGTGCGCGGCTCGAGTCGCTGGCGACGGCGCCGGCATCGGAGCAGCGCGGTGCACTGCCCGGGCTGCGTGCGGCGCTGGCGGATCTCGAGCATCGCACGGACATCGCGGAACTGGCTGCGGCGGATTCTGTCACGGAGCTGGATGCGACGGTTTCGGCGTGGCTGACGGAAGTGGGCACGCAGCTGGATCGAGCGGAGCGGTCGGGCGACCGCGGCGCGGTGGTTACGCGGCGTGAGGCGCTGGCGTCGAGCCGGCGCACGCACGCGGCGCTGTGCGATCGATTCGCCGCGTTGCGCGATCGGGCATCCGCGAGCGATCTGACGGCGAAGCGCGTGCTGGGGCAGGAGCTGGCGGGGCTGCGGCGTGACGTACGCGCGCTGGTCCGCTCGATGGGAACGAACCCATCGCTCGTGATGGGCTGATCGTGTGAAGGTGCGGAGTATCGCGACGCGGCCGGTGCGCACGCCACCGGCCGCGTTTTTGTTTGCCCTCTCTGCTGGAACGTTGGGCGGCGTAGCCGGTAGTTTACGCGCATGATGCTACCACGAGCGACGGCAGCCGCTTCGATGGCAGCGCTGGTCGTTGGCGCCGGCGCCTGGCCGGCGGCCGCGCAGCAACCTGCGGTCACTGCGAACTGGAACGATGCGCGTTCGCTGGCGCTGGTCTCGCTGGCGCGGGAGCGGCGATCGCGGCCGCTCGCGGACACGGCGCTCCACAACTACAAGGCGGGCGCCGAAGGCCTGGTCTACTTCTACCTGGACCGCCGCGACGTGGAGGAGCGCGTACTGGTGCGTACGGACCAGGTCGCGCTCGAGGTCTTCTGGGCGCAGCCGAACCAGACCAAGCAGCGCATTGTCGGACTGCGCGATGAGAACAGCCTGCCCAACCGCATGCGTTATCACCTCGATCATCTGACCGTGGTGCAGAACGGGTTCGGGAACATCATGCGCATGGGCGATGGTGATGAAGTGCGCGATGTACCGCATCCGGCGGCTCCGGGTTCGGACTCGATCTATGATTTCCGGCTCGCCGACTCACTCACGATCCGTCTCACGGGCGCATCGGCGCCGATCAAGGCGTACGAAATCAACGTCAAGCCGAAGCGAACCGATCGCTCCGCTTTCGTCGGCTCGATCTATGTGGACCACGCGGCGGGCGACATCGTGCGGATGACGTTCACGTTCACACCGGCGTCGTACGTGGACCGGCGGCTGGACTATATCAACATCTCGCTGGACAACAGTCTGTGGGAGGGCCGGTACTGGCTGCCGTACGAGCAGGCGGTCGAGATCCGGCGTCAGGTCCCCGAGCTGGACTTCATCGTCAGCTCCGTGATCCAGGCGCGGTTCCGCGTACTGGGCTACGAGTTCAACCTGCCGCTCGAGGAATCGCTATTCTGGGGTTACCCGGTGGTCACGGTGCCGCGCGAGCAGCGCGAAGCGTATCCGTTCAACCAGAAGATCCATGACGACCTGCATCTCGCCGGGCTCGCGCCGCCGCCGGAGCTCAAGGAGATCCGCGCGCGCGCGGCCGCGCTGCTTCGCCAGCGCGCACTCAGCGGTCTGCCGCGGCTCCGGCTCAGCCTGCCCAACGCGTCATCGGCATTGCGCTTCAATCGCGGCGAAGGACTCTATCTCGGCTGGGGCTCGTCGTGGACGCCGGCCGAAGCGACGCGGCTCGAGGCCGTCGGCGGGTTCGCCTTCGGCGCAGCCCGGCCTGTCGTCTCCCTTGGCCTCAGCCATGCCGCGAGTTCCAGCGCAGCCTGGCGAGCGCACGCGTTCCTGAACGACGTGCGCGACATCGGCCCGCAGCCCGGCATGCCCATGGGCCTGAATACGCTGACATCCGTGTTCGGTGAAGATTATCTCGACCCGTTCCACGCGAGCGGCGTGCGCCTCGAGCACGATCGCGGTCTCCGTGCCGACTGGCGCTTCGGTCTGCAGCTCGCCGCAGAACGCCAGCGCAGGATGACACTCGAAGCTTCGCCACTGTTCGGCGAATCGCCGTTCCGTCCCGTGCGTGCGGCGGCCGAAGGCACGCTCGTCAGCGCGCGCGCCTCGATCGAGCGCACGCTGCCGGATCGCGCGGCCCTCGCGTGGGGCGGTTCCGTCCGTGTCGAGGGCGGCTCCTTCGATGGCGATGCGTTCGCGATCCCGCACGTGCAGCTGCAGCTGCGCCGCGGCTCGCAGGACCGGCGCAGCAGCGCGGAACTGCAAGCCTCCGCCGGAGCCGCGCTCGGCGCTCCTGCGCCGCAGCAGCTGTTCCTGCTCGGCGGACGGCACACGCTCCCCGGCTACTCGTACCGCGCTTTCGCGGGTGACGTATTCGCGCTCGCCAGCTTCGAGGCGGCCCGCGATCTGATGTACCCGTTCGTGCGCGCGCGAATCACCGCCGCAGCCGGCTGGACCGGAACGTACAAAGCCGCAATCCCCGTCCAATGGGGTGCCGCCGAAACGCGCAGCGTGCGCACCAGCGCCGGCGCCGGTGTCGGTCTGCTCTATGACCTGCTTCGCTTCGATGTCGGCCGTGGACTCGGCCGCGGCGGAGAATGGCAGCTGATCGTTTCGCTCGAGCCGCGGATCTGGTCCTGGCTCTGACCACCGGACATCGACATTTTCGTCGCATCCGGGACCCGGGCGCGGACAACCCGGGCACACCGGCTGCCGACGCGCATCCCGCCGCTTCCATGACCGGGCTCGTACGCTGCTTCGTTTCGCTCCAGTTCTTCGTGTTGTGACAACGTCAACGCCGCCCGCGCCGGTGTTGCGATCGGCCTCATTTGCACGTTGCCTGGACGGGTCGCTTGACGTCCGCGTGACTGAATCGTAGCGTCATCGCAACCCGCAGCGGGCCGCTTCGGCGCTCCGCTGCGGTGCTTTGTCCGGGTGCCGTTCGTGCGGCGGCGTCCGGAGCGCAAGAACCTGATCAAATTGCAAACCATCGTAATCGGGCGGTCCTGCCTTTACCGGTAGAGGACCGCCGGAGGCTTCGCATCAACTCACCCCAGCATCAAGGAGGAGCCATGAGCGTCCGTGGGCGCTGGCTGGCATGTCTGTACGCAGCGTTGTTGGTGCTGCCGTCGGATCTGCTGGCGCAGGAAAGACGTATCGCAGGAACCGTAGTCCGCGCAGAATCGGGGCAGCCGCTGGCGGGCGCGGAGATCACGGTGCTGGCTGCGGGCCGGTGGAGTCCCACGCTGTCGGGCCCGGACGGCCGGTTCACCATCAACGTACCGGACGGTGAAGTGCGGCTGCAGGTGCGTGCGCTGGGCTACTCGCCGTCGGAGGTCGTCGTGGCGGTGAGCCAGAACGTGGTCGAAGTCGCGCTGGCCATCGATGTGTTTCGCTTGAGCGAACTCGTGGTGACCGGCCAGGCGACGACGATCGATCGGCGAAGTGCGACGACATCGGTTGCGTACGCATCGGGCGACGATGTGCGTCGCGTTTCGACGCCTACCGTGCTGAATGCGCTGGCGGGCAAGATCACCGGCGTGAATCTGCAGTCGAACTCGGGCGCGCCGGGCGGCGGTATTCAGATGCAGATCCGCGGCAACGCCACGCTGCTGGGCGGCTTTGACCCGCTCTTCGTGGTGGACGGTGTGATTTACTCGAACGCCACGGTACCGAGCGGTCGCGGCTACGCCAACAACGCGGCGAGCGTGACGCTCGAGGCGGACCCGGTGAACCGCATTGCCGACCTGAATGTGGCGGACATCGCGAGTGTCGAGATTCTGAAGGGTGCGGCCGCATCGTCGATCTACGGGTCGAAGGCTTCGAACGGTGTGGTGGTGATTACGACCACGCGCGGCCAGGCGGGTGCGCCAGCGGTCAACATCGTGCAGCGCTTCGGCGTCGCTTCACCGCTCCGCACCATGGAGCTGCGCCGCTGGACGGCCGACTCTGCGATCGCACGATACGGCGATCCGGCGCGACCGTTCTTCCAGAACAATCCGAACCCGTACTTCAACCATTTCGGCATGGTCTACGACAATCGCGACCTTTCGTACGAGACGATCGCGAATGTCAGCGGCGGCTCCGCGAACACGCGCTACTTCATTTCCGGCAACTGGAAGAACGACGAAGGCATCGAGCGCAGCACGTTCGCCGGCCAGCAGGGGCTGCGGCTCAATGTCGATCAGCAGCTCGGACCGGCGGTCGACATGAAGGTATCCAGCGCGTACGCCCGTGCGGAGAACAACCGTGGCTGGAACAACAACTGCAACAACTACGGCTGCCACGGCTATGCCATCGCCTACATCCCCAGCTTCATCAATCTCGCGAACCGGAACGCGGACGGAACGTATCCGCGGCCGACCGTGGGTGTGCAGTCGAATCCGCTGCAGCTCACCGAGCTGGGTGTGAACGATGAGGAGACGAACCGCTTCACCGGAGGCGCCACACTCACATGGCGTGCGGTGGACGCAGCACGGCATCAGCTGCGGATCGTGTCGGGCGGCGGCGTCGACGTGTTCGATCAGAGGAATGACGTGTGGACGCCCAATGAGCTGTTCTTCGAGCAGATCTCGTCGCTGCCCGGTGAATCCATCGAGAGCGGCGGGCGCAGCACGTTCTACAACTGGAACCTCAACGCCGTGCACGACTGGACGGCCGATGCGTTCTCGGCCACGACATCGTTCGGCGTGCAGTACGAGGACCGGCAGCTCAACACGTTCGTGATCCGGACGCAAAATCTGCTCCCGGGTCAGCGCAACGTGAACCAGGGCACGAACATTACGTCGACGGAAAACCTGTCGAGCGAGCGGACCCTCGCGCTCTACGGGCAGGAATCGGTGCGGCTGTTCGACGACCGCCTGCTGCTGGTTGCGGGGCTGCGCGCTGAGCGCAGCAGTGTCAACGGGGACATCGATCAGTATTACGTGTTCCCCAAGCTCTCCGGCTCCTACCGGTTCCTGGAGCTGCTGGGACCGGGCAGTGAAGTCAAGGTGCGGGCCGCGTATGGCGAGACGGGCAATCAGCCGCTGTTCGGTCAGAAGTTCACGAACCTCGGAACGCCGCAGCTGGGCGGCACACAGGGCGTCACGGTGGCAACGTCGTCCGGCTTCGCCGGCGTCGAGCCGGAGCGACTGAAGGAGTTCGAAGGCGGGATCGACGGTGAAGCGTTGAGTGGCCGCCTCACGTGGGAGCTGTCCGGCTTCCAGCGATTCACGACGAATCTGCTGCTGCAGCGCGTGCCGGCTCCGTCGACCGGCTTCAGCAGCCAGATCTTCAATGGCGGCAAAATCCGCAATTCCGGCATCGAGTTCGCACTCGGATATTCGCCGGTTCTTTCCGCCAATGCGCAGTGGTTGACGCGGGCGACGTTCACGCGGTTCACCAGCGAGGTGGAAGACCTGGCGGGGTTGCCGCCGTTCTTCCCGACGGCGTCCGGCTTCGGCAATCTCGGCCGTACCCGCATCGAGGTGGGCAAGCCGATCACGCAGATCGTGGGCTTCGATTTCGACTCGGCAGGAAACCGTGCGGCTACGCTGAGCCAGCTCGGCAACAGCGCGCCCGACTTCCGCGTCGGGCTGGTCAACGACGTGCGGTACCGCGCAGTGAACATCGGACTCGTCCTCGACTGGCAGCAGGGCGGCGATGTGATCAACCTGACGCAGTACCTGCTCGACGATGGACGCAACTCGAAGGACTGGGGTACGCCCGAGTGGCAGAAGCGGTATCTGGGCTACCTGAGGGGCGCGATCAAACCGTACATCGAAGACGCCACGTTCTTCAAGGTGCGTGAGCTGTCCGTCGACGTCGATGTGCCGCCCAGCCTCACGGAAGCCGTCGGAGTGGGCCTCCGAAACCTTCGCGTCGGTCTGTCCGCGCGCAACCTGTTCATGTGGACGAAGTACAGCGGCCTCGATCCGGAAGTTGCGAACTTCGGCGGCGCGGCTGTGCGCAACAACCTCGATATCGGGCCGTATCCGCCTTCGCGCAGCTTCTTCCTCAACATTGCGGTGGGGTTCTGATGATGACCGAGACGATTCTGGCCCGCGAGGCGGGCCCAGGGCGGGCCGGCGCCCGTGTGGGCGTGGCCCTGATCTGCGCCGCGGCTCTGACTGCGTGCGCGGACCTCGATATTGCCAACACGAACGCGCCGACTGTGGAGACGTTGACCGCGGCGCCCAACCGGGAGATCATGGCCCGCGCCGCAACCGGCATCTTCTCTCAGGCGTACTCCGATGTCGGCACGGAAATCCAGTACTACGCGCTCTACGGGCGCGAGGGCTACAACCTGCTGGGCAACGATCCGCGCGAGACCGGCGAACAGATTCGCGGCCCGCAGGATCCGACCGGACGCAATTCCGGTATCTGGCTGGGTCCCTATTCCGCGATTCGTACGATCAACACCTACCTCGCCGCGCTGCCCGTCGCCGCCGGATTGTCGGACGCGGAGCGCCGCGCCTCGGCCGGCTTCGCCAAGACGCTGAAGGCATGGCACCTCCACAGAGTCGCCATCCGCAGCGGAAGGCTCGGCATGCCCATCGACGTGGATCGCCAGATCACGGCCGATCCCGCGCCGTTCGTGTCGTTCCAGGCGGCCATGGAAGCGGCGTCCGCGCTCATGGATGACGCCTTCGCGGATCTGCAGGCGGGCGGTGCGGCGTTCCCGTTCAGCGTCGCGCCCGGCTACACCGGCTTCACCACGCCCACGACCTTCGCGCAGTTCAATCGCGCGCTGGCCGCGAAAGTCCTCGTGCACCGCGCGACGTTCGTGAATTGCACGACGTGCTGGGCGCAGGCGAACACCGCGATCGGCGCATCCTTCGTCACTACGGCGGGCTTGCCCGGATCGCTCGCGAATGGCGTCCTCTACGCCTATTCCACAGCGGCCGGTGAACCGACGAATCCGGTTACCGAGCCGCTGACGAACGACCGGCTCTGGGTCCACCCGTCCATCATTACGGGCGCTCAGCAACGCGCGAATGCGACGCCCGATCTGCGGCTGACGAGAAAGGTGCTGGCGGCCGGCCGCACCAAGAACCTGAATGATCTCGTCGCCACGCACAAACCGGTGCTCTACAACAGCGCCACGAACCCGGCGACATCAAACCTCGGCGCGCCGATTCCGTGGATCAGCAATGAGGAACTGCTGCTGCTCCGTTCCGAGATCCGGTGGAACACGAGCAACCGTCAGGGCGCCATCGATGACCTGAATCTGGTCCGCGTGCATGCGGGCGGGCTCGAGAACAGCACGCTCACGGCGGCCAGCTCGAACGATGCATTCGTAACCGAGCTGCTGTACAACCGGCTGTACTCCCTGCTGTGGTCCCAGGGCACGCGCTGGCTCGACGCACGCCGCTACGGCCGGCTGCAGCAGCTGCCCGTGGACCGGCCGGGGGATTCACGCTTCGAAAACATGATCGTGCCCGCTGCCGAGTGCGACGCGCGCAAGCTGCCGTCGCCTTGCACTCCGCTCGGGAGCTGAGGCCGATACCACACGCTGCAGGTTGCAATGCCGGCGCCCCTCGCGGGCGCCGGCGGCAACTTGCTCTCGAGTCGCGCCAACCCCACTCGTGCGCCGCGCAATACACGTCGCGTTCCCGTTGCCGCGGAGTCGCCGGGGGTATGCGTCCCGACGACCCCGCGCCGCCGCATCGCCTACGCCGTGACGGCCTCTTCCTCTTCTTCATCCGCCGCCTCGCTCGCACGGCTGCTCGGCGGACCCAGCATCACCATCTCGTAGACGCGTACCTCGGCAGTGGGTACGGTGACGCCGTTCTTCTCGAACGAGCCGTACTCGATCCGGCCCTCGATGTAGAGACGGTCACCCTTCCGAACGTACTCCTCGGCCAGCTCGGCAAGGCGGTCCCAGAGCGTGAGACGGTGCCATTCCGTACGCTCCTCGAAACCGTTGTTGCGCGGCACGCGCCGGCTGGTCGCCAGCGACAGGTGAGCCACCTTCACGCCGCTGCCCGTCGTCTGCACGTCCGGATCGCGCCCCGCATTGCCCACCAGGATCACCTTGTTCACGGACCGACTCATTGTGCCCCCCAGGTTGAATGGTTGGCGGCAAGCATGGACTCGGAATCGGGGCGCGCGAATGGCGGGATACGCCGAGTCGGGACCGGTGGTGTTGGAACGTGGCAGTGTCGGTCGGCGAACTGCGTGAGCCAGCGAATCAGAAGCCGAGTGTCGGGACGTTTCTGAGTCGAGCCTCAGCCGCCGCGCCGGGTCCAGATCAGAATCACGCCGCAATTGTGATGGTACTGCGGCGGCGCATTGCCGACATAGATTTCCACAGCTTCGATGACGAGCGGCGGGATGACGTTGTAGTCATCCACCTTGTTCAGCCCGCTGCTGGCGTTGCGGTGCTGGCGGCCGTCGATGTACAGATCCGGTTCGCAGCCGCGTTCGTCGGGACCGCGACGCGACTGGCTGAATGCGCTCTGCTGAGTCTTGCCCGCTTCCGCTGGCATGGGCGTGTGACGGCTGAACCGAATGGTGCGTTGGCCCGGCCCCATGTAGATCACTTCGACGCCGGGCGCCTGATCCAGCAGGTCCGTGATCATTGCAGAGCCGCGGCGCTCGATCAGCGCGCGATCGATGATATGCGGCTTCATTCCGCCCATGTCGCGGCGCTCGTAGAACCCATTCAGCTCGAGCCACCGCGATCGCACGGTCACCGTGAGCGGCGCAAGCGCCACGGGTTTGGCAGCCAGCGTGATCGCAAGCTCGACCGTTTCGGAGGCCAGTGCGCGCACCGAGTCCGAACGCTCGATGTAGCCGAGCCGCTGCACGCGGATCGCATAGAGATCGGCTGGCACATCACTGAACGCGAACCGGCCGTTCGCGTCCGTCTCGACCGTCCCGATCACCCGAGAAGCATCCAGACTTTCCAGGCGGATCGCTACGATGGGAATTGGCTTGCGGTTCCCGTGGTCCAGCACCTGTCCGACAATGCGGCCCGGGCCCGCCGCGTTCTGCGCATCCGCAGATCCGGCCAGCGCCGCCAGCAGCGAAACGGTCATCGCGGTCCGCGCCATGCCCCACCTCCGATCGAGTGACTACCTACTATACAACTAGCGGCTCGCCCGCAACAGGGCGGACAAACTCGCCGCCCAACGGTTGCGGCCGCCCGGCGCGCTCGGTCGGGGCGGGAGGCGCAGACACTCGTGGTCCGGCGCCGCCGGCGGCAGGGACTGGCGCGCAAACGCGGCCGGCGCAGCCTGCGGCGGTCAGCCCACGGCGCGCGCAAACGCTCGTGGTCCGGCGCAGCCTTCGGCGGTCAGCCCGCGGCGCGCGCAAACGCTCGTGGTCCGGCGCGGCGTGCGGGGCACGAGCGACGTTGCGTCACGCCTCGTGCATGAGCTTGCCGCCGACAAAGGTGCGGACAACGCCGATATCCTTCAGGCGCGACGGTGGTGCGGTGTGCGGATCCTCGGCCAGCATGACGAAGTCCGCGAGCTTGCCCTTCGTGATCGAGCCCTTGGTATTCTCCTCGAAGGACGCGTGCGCGCCGTGCTGTGTGCAGATGCGAAGGGCTTCATCGATGCTGACGCGCTGGTTCGGGCCCCACTCGCGGCCGGCATGGTCGGTGCGTGTGACCAGGCTCTGGAGCGCCATCATCGGCTCATAGGGGCCGGGCATGTAGTCGGACGCGCCCGCCACCGGGATCTGATAGTCCAGGAACGAGCGGTGTGCGAACATCCAGCGCATCTTCTCCGGGCCGTATTCGGCCCATTTGTCGCCGTGATAGTAGACGTACGTATAGAAGGGCGTGGGGATCACACCGGCCGCCTTGATGCGGCGGAGCAGCTCGGGGTTCACGAGCGAGCAGTGCTCGATGCGGTGGCGTGCATCCGGCCGGGGGAACTCGCGCTGCACGCGTTCGTAGGCATCGAGGACGTAGCCGATCGTGACATCGCCGTTCGCGTGGATGCCGATCTGGAAGCCGGCGCGGTGGGCGGTCTCGACGGCGTCCTGGATCTCCTGCGGTGACATCGTCAGGATGCCATAGTCATCGGGCCGGCCGACGTACGCCGTGCTCATGCGCATGGTCCGCTCCGATGCGGAGCCGTCCGCGCCGTACTTCACGGCGCCGATGCGCAGCCACTCATCGCCCGCGCCGGTGCGTACGCCCTGGTTCCGCAGCGAGTTGAAGTAGCCGCCGCGCGGGAAGAAGTACATGCGGAATCGCATTGTGCCGGCGGCGTATGCATCGCGCAGCGCTGTCATGTCTTCTTCACCGCCGCCGGTCTGATGGACGGAGGTGATGCCGGCCGCGGTCATGGCTTTCGAGATGAACTCGACGCCCTTCTGCCGCGTCTCGGGTGTGACGGGCTCGCGCCGGCCCACATTGCCGAACACGCCGCGTGCACGCTCCGCGACCTTGCCGGTCAGCTCGCCGCTTTCGCGGTAGAATTTGCCGCCTTCGGGATCGGGCGTGGCGGCCGTAACGCCGGCCATTGCGAACGCCTGGCTGTTGTATACGCCGGTGTGCCCGCCGCGATGGCCTACCATCGCCGGGTGATCGGGAACCGCTTCATCGAGATCTTTCCGCGTGACTGGCCGGTCCAGTTTCGTGTCATCATACATGTAGCCGCTCACCCAGTAGCCGGGTGGTGTGGTCGCCGCTTTGCGGCGGAGCGCGTCCTTGACTTCAGCAACCGTGCGCAGATTCACGTTGACGCCCGAGATCTCCTGCACGCCACTCGGGTGACAGTGCGTATCAATGAAGCCCGGCGTCACGGTCATGCCGCCCGCATCGATAACTCGTGTATTCGCGCTGGAGAGATTGCGGATCTCGCTGTTGGAGCCCACCGCGCTGAAGCGGCCCTGCTCTACCGCAAAAGCTTCAGCTCGGGGCATGCCGGCATCGACGGTCCAGACGCGGGCATTCAGGACAATGAGCTCGGGCACGCGCGCTCCCCGGCCATGTACCGGGACGAGCGTGGGCCACTCTCGGGCGTCGAGGCCCAGCGACGCTGCGACGGCCGCGCCTGACGCGAGGAACTCCCGGCGTGATACGGTCATGGCGCACCTCAACCTTTCGTGTTTCGCCGATCAGCGAACGACCTCGACACGCCAGTTGTCGATGCCGTGAACAAGCTCAGTGGGGAACCGGCTGGTGTTGCTGCGCAGGTAGCCGAATCTCATGGCGCCGCCCGCTGCGGAGAAATCGGGGCGTGGCGTGAAGTCGCTGGCCCGCAGCGTAGCCGTCACACGGTCCCAGGCCGAATTGCTGAAGACACCGCCCGTCAGCGGCGCCACATGGTATATCCCGTTCTGATAAATGACAACGCCCGAGCCGATATCGCCCGTGGATGGGCTGAGCCGGATACGATCCTCGCGGTACTCGATGGCGCTCACGGCACCGCCACGGCGTGGATCATAGACGCCGTCATAGACGTGATGGACAAAAATCGAGACGAAAGTCGGTGACGTTGTTGCCGTGAACGTGTGGACCATCCGGCGAAAACCGTCAGGATTCCCGCCAACCAGGGGCAGCGACCACGACTGGCGGATCGAAGGCTGCGCGCCGGGCTCGGTCGTCGACTGCACGCTCCAGAGGGCCGCCGATCCGCTTTCGAACGCATCGCTGAATACGGTCTGCAGCGGAACGACGACGCTGTCCCACTGCGTGCAGGAGACGCCGCCACTCGCGTCGCGAAAGGCGGCGTACACGCGTGAAGGCGTGCCCGCGTGCAGGATGCAGTCGCCGGTGACGTGCTGCGACACGGCGTTCAACGCGAGGGCCCAGGCTTCGAAGTGGTAACGCATGCCCTGCCGTGACAGAAGGCCGCTGGTCGCCATGGAATCCACGCGCGGGATACTCATGGTGACGGACTGGCCGCCGCCGAGATGGCCGTAGAGTCTCGCGAGGAACGTCGTGCTCGAGATGCGCATCGAGTCCAGCACGGCAATGCCCTGATTGGCCAGCTCGAGATCCACCCAGGAATCCGGCCGGTACTGGAGCGTGGCATCGCGAGTGAAGAACAGGCCGGCCTGACTCTGCGTGCCCATCTGCGTGCGCCAGCGGCCCACGAGCACGCGCGAGAGCAGCGGTCGCGTCGCAGATTCGCGGTACGGGTTCGCCGTATCACCCTTCGCGGGATCCCACCACAGGAACGCCCGGCTTTCCGTCAGCTGCTGTTCCTGCGCAGTGAGTGGACCCGTGAACTGGAAGACACGTCCATCGTCGAGCTCGAGCGTGAGCGACATGCCGGTGCAGGTGCCCGTCTTATAGGAACCCGAAAGGTGCGCGCGCGCACTCGAGTTGCTGTTGCGCGCGGGGTGCATGACGCCATCGCCCAGCAGCGTGGTGACGGTCGTGCCGGGACAGGCGGAATTCTGGTCAGGATTATCCGAGCGGTCCAGTCGGATCGTCGCGTACCACCGGCCCTGATCGGAGAGGTTCCGATAGATGTAGCTGCCGTCGTAGTAGTCGAAGACGAACGTCCAGTCGAAGGGGCCGCTCACGTTCGCGGTGTTCGGCCCCGCCGCGTTGCCGCAGGCGTTGAGTGCGAGCGCCGGCAGGACGCGAACCGTGCGACCCATGCGGACTCGGCAATGAGAGAGCAAACGCACCTCTCGCGTGGAGATCGTTTCTACACGGCGACTCCGATCACGCAGAGCCGCAGTGAACGCGGAGGCTCAGCGCCCCCAGCGAGCTCGGCGGTGAAGACTCTGCGTACTCAGACGCGGGAGCACGCCCGGGACAGGCGATCCAGACCCTCACTCACCTCAGCCTCGCTAATGAGGAGGGAGGGGCCAATGCGGATCACGTGGCCATGCATGCCACCGATGCCGATGAGTACACCTTCTGCCTTGGCCGCCTCGAGCAGGCGCTTCGCCTTCGCGGGGCTGGGCGTCTTCGTTCTGCGGTCTTCGACGCACTCGATCGCCTGCATCAGGCCCATGCCCCGCACCTCGCCCATCCACGGGTGCTGTTGCTGCAGCGCTTCGAGGCCGGCGCGGAGCTGGGCGCCGCGCTGCTGCGCGCGTGCGGGAACGTTCTCGCGGACCATGATGTCGTGCGTGGCCAGCGCTGCGGCCATGCCTACGGGGTTGCCGCCAAAGGTCGAGATGGTCCTGGCCGTCCAGGACGCGGCGATCTCGTCGCGCGTCATGGTCGCGGCCACAGGGAAACCGTTCGCGATACCCTTGGCCATGACCATGATGTCCGGCGAAACGCCCCAGTGCTGGATGCCGAACCACTGGTTGCCGGTGCGGCCGAACCCGGTCTGTACCTCGTCGATGATGAGCAGGCCGCCGTATTTGTGGATGACTTCGGCCACGCGCTGGAAGTAGCCGGCCGGCGGGACCACGTAGCCGCCCACTCCCTGGATGGTCTCGGCCAGGAACGCGGCGGGCTTGCCGTTCGTCGTCGTGATGATGACTTCCTCGAGATCGCGGATGAACGCATCGAGGCAGCTCTCATCACACGGCTGCTTGAACGGGCAGCGATACGAATACGGTGAGAGCGTGTGCTTCACGGCGACGAGCGACGACGTCAGCGGCCGCCAGCCGCCATGGCCCGTGAGGTTTGTCGCCAGAGTGCTGCGCCCGGAGTAGCTGTAGCGCAGCGCAATGATGTCCGTCCGTCCCGTGTACACGCATGCGAGCAGCACGGCCGTCTCGATCGCTTCCGTGCCGCTGTTGGTGAAGAAGGTGCGCTTGAGTCCGGGCGGCGCAATGGACGCGAGCGCCCTGGCCATCTCGACTTCGTTCTCGGTCAGGTAGAGCGTGGACGTGTGTCCGAGCGTTTCGAGCTGACGCTGCACGCGCTCGACCACTTCCGGGTTCGCGTGCCCAACGGACGTCGTGAGGATGCCGGCGAACAGGTCGAGGTACTCGCGGCCCGTGACATCGGTCACCCACGTACCGCTCCCGCTCGCGAGCACGAGCGGATCCTCATAGAGCCGCGTCTCGCACGGGAACAGGTACTCGCGGTGGCCGGCCTTCACTGCCTCCGCCATCGCCTGGCCCTGTGCCGCCGAAGCCGCTGTGTCTGCGCGTTCCGTCAGAATCGTCGCCATCCTGTACCGTCCTTGCTGACTTTTGCGTTAGCCGTAAGTCATGGACCCATCGCTGCCGCGGCTACCAGCGCGACATTACGACACGGCGGTCCGTATAGAATGCGATGGCATCGCTGCCCTGCGCCTTGAGGTCGCCGTAGAAGCTGGCACGCGAGCCGCCAAAAGGAAACATCGCCATCGGTGCGGCCACGCCCACGTTTACGCCCATCATGCTGATGCCGGCGCGGTAACGAAACTCGCGCGCGGCCTGGCCGCTGGTCGTAAAGATCGACGTGGCATTGCCGTAATCGACCTCGTGCATGAGGCGGACGGCGTCACCGAGCGAATTCACGTGGGTCAGTGCCGCGACCGGGCCGAAGATCTCCTCATGGCCGATCTTCATGCGCGGTTCGACGTTCTCGAAGACGACGGGTCCCATGAAATACCCGTTCGGGTAGCGCTCGGCGCCGCGTGTGCGGCCATCAAGCAGCAGATGCGCACCTTCGCTCTCGCCTTCCGTTACATAGCCGAGCACGCGCTCGCGGTGGCGCGCGGATATGAGCGGGCCCATGTCGACACCTTCGTCCAGACCGCAGCCCAGCCGGAGCGATGCGGCGCCATCGAGGAACCGCTCGCGTACCGCCCCGTACGCTTCGCCGACACCGACCACGACACTGCCGGCGAGGCAGCGCTGGCCGGCGGAGCCAAACAACGAAGCGAGCAAGGCGGTTGTCGTGCGTTCGGGGTCCGCATCGGGCAGCACGATCATGTGGTTCTTGGCGCCGCCCAGCGCCTGCACACGCTTGCCGGCCGCGGCGGCACGGGCGTACACCATGCGCGCCGTGCGGCTGGCACCGACGAACGAGATGCCCTGGATGCCCGGATGCTCGAGCAGTCCCGTCACGGCATCGTGCGCGCCGTGCACCACATTGAGCACGCCGGCGGGCAGTCCCGCTTCCATGGCAAGGTCGATAATGCGCTGGTGCGTGAGCGGGTCCTGCTCGCTCGGCTTCAGGATGAATGTGTTGCCGCAGGCGACAGCATAAGGCCAGAACCAGCACGGGATCATCACGGGAAAGTTGTACGGCGTGATCGCGGCAAAGACGCCGAGCGGCTGGCGGTACGTTTCGCAGTCGATGCCGGCGGCAACGTCCTCGAGCGTTTCGCCCATCATCAGCGACGGAATGCCGCACGCGTGCTCGACGTTTTCGATGCCGCGCTGGATCTCGCCGCGCGATTCGGCCACCGTCTTGCCGTGCTCCCGTGTCAGCAGCACGGCCAGCTCATCGCGGTGCCGGTCGAGCAGCATCTTCAGGCGGAACAGGATGCGGGCGCGCTCGACAGCGGGCGTTGCGCGCCAGGCCGGGAATGCCGCCTGCGCCGCGCGCACGGCGCGGTCGACATCCTCACGGCCGGAGAGCGGCACCGTGCCCAGGCGCTCGGCGCTCGCGGGGTCCGTTATCGGCAGCGACGCCGTGGCGGCCGCGGCCGTCCAGGCACCGCCAATGAAGTTGGGTATGGGCGCCGCCGTTGTGGTCACGCTCTGCACTCCGGCTCGCGGGTGCCGCGCTCAGCGCATCGCTCGAATCGCGCGATCATGGCCCGGCTCAGATCTCGCCGCGGCGCGCCGCGGCGGCAATGTACTCGCCGGCGCGGAATGCCAGGGCG
>Ga0187892_10004045_pt1 | contig 25451 bp, 28 predicted proteins | sample MA1701073metaG_FD_139345 | JGI IMG/M metagenome (GOLD analysis project Ga0187892, IMG submission 139345) | Bio-ooze microbial communities from a basaltic lava cave in the Kipuka Kanohina Cave System on the Island of Hawaii, USA - MA170107-3 metaG ... | reverse complement strand
TGACATGAGGCAGCGGTTCGTCTCCACTGAGAGCGTGGCCACTGAGGCAGCAGAGGAAACTGAAGCGTGAATCGGCCTGTTTGGCGTATAGAGTCGGATTGTTATGAAAGCGAGCCTAGATGAAAGGGTTGTGTAATGGGTCGTAAGTTCCCCGCCGAGCATCTTCGCCGGGAGGAGGTGCTTGCGCTTCTGGACGCATGCGGGCGCTCCGACACCGGCCTGCGCAACCGGGCCCTGATCACGTCTATGTGGCGCTCTGGGCTCCGGCTGGGCGAGGCCCTCGCGCTAGAGTGGAAGGATGTGGACCCAGAAGCCCGCACGATCCGTGTCCTCCATGGGAAAGGAGATCATGCGAGAACCACCGGCACGGACCCACAGGCGTTCCAGGTGCTAGAGGATTGGAGGGCTCGACGAGAGGAACTAGCCAAGAACTGGTCAGGAGATCCACGCGGCCGCCCACTGTTCTGCACCCTTAGGGGCGGCCCGATCGGCCAGTCCTACGTGAGGGCGATGTTGCCGCGGCTTGCGAGGAGGGCCGGTGTCGAGCGTAGGGTACACGCGCACATATTCCGGCACACTTTCGCAGTGGACCTGCTCCGCCGAGGAGTCAACATCGTGAACATCCAGCGGTTGTTGGGGCACTCATCACTGGCGACAACGGCAACCTATCTAGCCAGTCTGAGTCCTGAGGAGGCGCTGGACGCTGTGCGCAATGCTGAGTGGTGAGGAGGTGAACATGGAAGCTCTTAGGGAGTTCGTGAGGCGATTCGCTGACGTGCTGTCGTCAGTGGTTGCCGTCCTCCCCAGTGTCGCCGCTGATCTGATCGGGCTGGTCGACATGGGTGTGGGTGCGGCAACAAGCGTCGTGACAACAGTAACTGCCGGCATCCGGCGCGTGACATTCGCACTGGCGGGTGCGCTGGCGACGCTTGCGAACAAGTTGGACGAATTCGCATCCGACTAAAAACAGGCATGCAAAAACGGGCAGACTCAAGTTTGAGTCTGCCCATTTTGCAACATTGGGGCGAGCACCCCAGGGCCGGAGGAGTAGCCCGAGGTGCTCGCGCGCTTACTCCTCCGCCGAATCCCGACGCAAGATGCGATCTAGGGTGGCGTCCAACGTCTCCATGAATCGGTTGACTTCGTTGGCTTGATCATCCTTAGTGATCGCCTTGTCCAACGCTCCGATCTGCTGATCAAGTCTGTCAATCTGGTCCTGTCGGATTGCCCAACGCAACGCGACAGGGAACATCCAGCAGCCCACCACCAGGAGCACCGCGGCCGCGCCCCAAGTCCCGAACGCCATCGACGCGACCAGCATCGCAGCGGCAGCCCCCAACATGCTGGGATGTTTCATCTGCTGATACGGTGGCGGGCGATGTACCAGCTCGCGACACCGATCAATAGGGCGAGTTCGAACGTCATGTGGATTCACCTCCGGAGCCGGACCCGCTGCGCGAGCCGAAGTAGAAGCCAGTAACTCCCGAAACGACAGCCGCAGCCCACGCCGGAATCTCAGCTGACGCCACTGGCGCGAACAGGAGCTGAACGAAAGCAAGACTGAATGCGCCAACGACAGCAAGGATTGCGAGGATGCCTCGCACGTCCCAGTCGATACGGGCCTTTTCCGTCTGGCGCTCTGGATCTATCATGGTTTACTCCTTACATACAGGGCTGTCCGCCGTCGACATCGACGTGGATGTGGTAGTGGGTGACGCCGGTGTATGCGCGCCATCCACCATCGCGCGTCCAGATGCGACGATTTACGATGACGGTGGCAGCACTCAAACGCCCGGCCTGAGTCTCGGCCACGATGTAGTCGGCCACGCGCTCGAGCTCGGTCATCCCACCAGACTTGATGAAGATGTCCTCTGCCGCACCGCGCCACGGAGGTGGCGGAGTTGAGCCGCGATAGCCATGCTTGCTAACGGTGCTGGTGCCGTCGATGAACCGGCAGACATAGATTCCACCGGACCGCACATTGCCGCGGAACTGGTTCCACACGCTCGCGTGAATGCGCTCGACTTCTGGGTGGCAGCCGAGATCGGCAATGGGTGGCTCAGGCTCAATCGCACGGATAGAGAGCTGCTGTGTGTCAGCCTGTCGCTGGACAATCAGTTTGGTGCCACGGTTGCTCGTTCGTTTGCGGACGATACGCTGGATCTCAATGTTTTTCTTCCAGGGGCCAAAGTCGCCGCCCGCCTCGCGAATGCGGGACTGTTGGTTGCCAGCGCGCGCCATGAATCTGCGCACGCGCAGCATGGCCTTAGTCCGTCCGGTCTCGCGGACGATCTCCGACTCGGGGAACTTCGCAGTGATGTACTTTCTCATGTCATCCTCCTAGTTTGCCCGTTCGCGTAGTCTCATCTAGATATTTCATGAAGAATATACACCGCATCAACATCCATTTTCCGCGAAGTGTTGCCAGCTTGCTTCTTTATGGTCACATGCACGCCCATGTTGTTCGTCGGGATACCCGAGGAAATGGTTCCTTTGAGAACACCGTTGATGTAGAAGTCCACACTACTCGCTGCCGCGTCGATATCTACCAACAGGTGATACCAGGTATTTGCAGTGAGTGTGACAGCCCCGCCGTTGTCATCGAGAGGATCGAGTGTTTCAGTGCCATTAGACAAAGCCACGCCTTCCCATGCCCCACTGTTTCGATCATCGCGGGCTGTAATGAAAATCCCATGTTCCCCCGTATCACCGTAGTCAATGATGCCTTGGTTCGAGAGACCAACCCCTGTGACGTATCGCTCCGTTGATGTGGACGCCGCACTGTATCGTACCCAAGCTCCAATCCGAACGCGCCCTGAGCCGACAGGAACATTAGTAACTAGGCCCAATCCCGCGTTTTGAAGGTGAACTCTTCCTTGACTATTGTTCCCTGAACCAGTGTCAAATCGGCAGATTCCAGGGTGATTTGGCTCAGCGGTTAAGGATGCAGTGCCTGCTCCGGTTCCAAGAGTGTTGAAGCCCCAGTTGGCCATATTACCGCTGCCTGTTCCTGTCAAATCTGGTACAGCCATCATATCGGTATAATCCCACATCAGTTCACCGGTAGTGAAGTCTAAATCCTCGCCCCCACCTCCCCCAGGCGCCTCGGGTTCATACCGCTCATCCGAGGAATCATAGACCAGGATGTCACCATTGTTGGGCGCAGCGCTAGAGATGGTCGGCACGTGCCGGGGCTGACGACCCTCCGGAGCTGCACCAGGACTTGAGTTGCCTGCCTTTGTCGCCGGAATCCACGCGGACTTAACACCCGTCTCGGACACACTGCGTACCCGCCCGTAGAAAGGCCCGTCATTGACCTCGTCGTCATCGATTTGGAACACAACATGCTCATTTCGAATGAGCCGCCTCCGCTCAACCAATGACGCGGTGGAGAAGTTTGAGTTGGAATGCAGCGTCGCGATGAAGTGGTCAATGTCGTCGTCAATCAGCTCTTCATCGTCTGAGTCGTCAGGGGCCTTCCAGACAAGTCGGATGCCCTGTGCCGCACGCTTGATTTTGACATTTGTCGGTGCATCTGGCGGGACCGTATCAGTAGGAAACCCCAGCTCATCCCAGTCAGACCACTCAGACTTGCAGTCCTTATCCCGCTGCGTACGGACCCTCCACCGATAGTACAGTCGCTTGTTGATGCTCTTGATGACTAGGTGTGCCTTGGTGTTTGGGTCTGTATCATCCTTCGCTGAAACGAAGAACCGTTCGGGGTCATCGTCCCAGACCACGCCACCGTCGGTGGAGAAGTTCCACTCTACATCATACCCACGAATGCGAATCGGGATGCCGGACGTGTCGAGCACAACCTCCCCCCAACGCAACTTCGCGCGGATGCGGTCGTGCCGCCGTCGGTGCTTCGTGTCAAAGTCACCGACTAGATTCTCTGGCGTCTCTGGTGGCCGATCACAAGGCGATTTGCGAAACGCACGCCGCCTCAGTCGTTTGAGTTCCAGCCGTCTCTCGCGCCGCCGCTCCAGATTAGATCCAGGCACCTATGTCACCTGATCCACAGTCAATGTAATTTCCTCCAGTCCTGGACTCTGTACCTCAACCTCGCGGGCGAGAATTCTAAACGTCTGTGTGAAATAGCCAAACCCGCCACTGTTTCCCCGCGAAGTTTGAATGATGGCCGTGTCGCCCACCTGATAATCGAAGAATCCGTGTGCTTCCGGCATTGGGAACGAGTATCCGATCTTCGGCTCGAACAAGGGTTGCTTGCCGAGACGGAGCCTTTCATCCACGATCGCGGTCCGCAGGTCCCCGTCCTTATTCTCCTCGAGCTGCTCAGCCTCCTGAAGCAGGCCGTATGTTGCCTTTGCGGAAGCACTGGCAGCGGTGTACGTCTCTGGCACAGAGCACTCCTCTTGCGGCCCGAGACCTACGATCTCGGTTACGATATCCAGGGCATCCTCAGTGTAGCCAAAGTCCGAAAGGCTCAACGTGCCGTCGAACGTGAGTCCGGAGGAACCTCCGCGCTTGGGGTACCACAGGCGAAGCTTTTTGTCGGGGGTGACCTCAAAATCAAACCCGTTGTTTGCTTGTGACAGCTCCTCGATGACATCAGCAACTATCCGGCCCTCCTCCACACAAATCGCAATGCGTCGATTCACGCCTGACAGCGACGTGTCATAGTGAGTGATACCCAAACCTCCGCTGCCTTCGGCTTGCGTGTTGTCAACTAGATCACGTACGATCCGCAGTTGATCACGACTCGTGAATGCATAGTCCGCGGTGACCAACCGACGCGTGAAGTCATACCACCAGCCGTGCCCAACGAAGCGCACAAACCATCCGCTGCCAGTCACATCAGCAGTCCACAGTTTGCCGCCCCAGACCAGGCGCTCCCCCGCGCCATCGTCTCTATACAAGTGCAGCTCGCGGTTCCCTACGGCATAGTTGGCGCGTGTCACGTCGGCGTGATCGATGGGCAACACAAACTCCAGCGTGCCATAGTCGTTCAACTTCTCTGTGAACCTCAACTGACGACCACGCTGCTCCGTGCCAACCCCGTCGTGAACGTCCGAGATGATCACCGTGCCAAGCCCGGATGACGTACCGCGCTGTGCGAGCGCGAGTCGGTACGTGACAAACGGGTTCTCATCAGGGTTTGGCGGGGTAGGTGGATCCCCAACGGAAGGTGCGCCCCAAACTAGATTAGGCCAACGAGTAGCCAACCCGGCCTACCACTCGTAACCAGTGAGCGCGATGTCGACAGACATAGCCGCGTCTGTCGTGATGTGCAGCTCACGGTCGGCAGTCGTACAGGTGTGCCCCGGGTAAGGGAATACCAGGAAGTCCCGCTCCTTCAGCGTCGCACTGGGAGCATAACTGTAGGCGACCAGCAGCTGATCCGTCCCAGCACTGTAGGTCGTGTCAGCGTTGTCGCCGAACCACAGGATCAGCCGTCCCGCCGTCGTGCCGTAGACGCTGATCGCCACACTGGTAATCGCAATCCTCTTGCCAGCAGCGGGCGACCAAACGTCCGCTCCGGTCTGCTGTGTAGCCGCGTTGAACGACTTCCATGTCATCAGATCAGCAGGAATCCCGCCGACCATCAGCCGCCCGAACAGGTCGAACATGGCGTTCACGCGATCGTCATTCGCCTCGGCGGTCGGGAACACGTTCTTAGCACGGCCTCCAACCTTCACGGGATCGCCCGAGTCGGTGGTGCCATGAGCAACATCGCCGAGAACGTCTACCGCCCCGTCAACCGTAAGAGAACCGCCGTTATCGTCAACTGACAGTGCCGCTCCGTTGTCGTCCACTGACACAACACCTGTGCTATCACTCGCGATCGTGACACGCAGAGCTGCACCCTCGACTCCACCACCCGCCGCGATAACCGTGGTCGAATCGAGCGTGCCGTCAACCAGCTTCACACGCTGGAAGTGGATACCGCTGACATCATCCGTCGCGATGGTGGTCCCGGCTCCTGCTGTAATTGCTACGTTGTCAGCCATCTAGACCCTTCCTCTATCGTCAAAGTTCAGTTCCCCGTCAAGTTCGGCGATACCGCGGCGCCAATCTCGCATTGTCAAATCACCCCGCACAACGAACCCACCCTGGCTCAGTGGAATGATAGCTTCCGGGCCATGCAGGTCCGCCGTTACCGTACCACGCCGAACGATCCCGCCCTCGTGAAGTTGCTGGTTGACTCCCGGGCCTCCGCCACTCCCTCCGCCCACGACGTTAGTCTGAATGGTTGTCCTCACTGTCATCCCATCCAAAGCAAGCAATCGCTGGCGGTAGAACTCCGCACGATCTGCGGCGCTGTCAAACGCGCGTCCAGCTGCACCAACGGACCCCGCGAGTTCTCCGCGCTGACGGGCTGCGAGTTGCGCCGTAGTCTTGTCAAGGTTTTTGACAAAACGCTCTGTAGTATTCGTGGCCTTATCAACCAACTTCCAGTTTGCCACGATATCCTTTTGCCCCTCGTCTGATGACTGAGTGAACGCACGCACCGCATCAGGGCCCTGCTCAATCAACCACTTGCGGAAGTCCTCTGGGATAGCTTCCTCGTCAAGCTTGCGGAATGCCCTGGCAATCTCTTTTGCGCGCACTACCATCTGCTTCACGGTGCGCTGGAAGCTGCGTGCTGTAAACTCCCACGTCTTCGAGAAGCCTGACACTTGAGTCGTCGTGGAGCGCAACGAACCGCTGATGCTGGCCGCCCACTCCTTGAATGCCTTCTTGCCGAGGCCTGCAAACCGGTTGTAACTGCGCCCTGCTTTACCTGCTTCATCGCCAGTGTCACCGAGAGCCTCAGTCGCGGCATTGATGTTGGCGGTAATCTCTCTCTCAGTAAGACCCAGATCCTGCGCGCGTTGTCGGTAGTAATCGAGTTTGATGCTGCCCTCACCGAGACGCTGATTGATTCGCGCTAGGGCAGCATCGTGTAGGATAGACGCTTCCATGGCATCGAGCTGGCCCTGCGCGAAGTCAGGCGCCTCAGCTCGGGCAGCAGCCATAGCAGCAGCAAACTGCTCCAAAGTCTTGCCACCATCAGTGAGTGCTTGAACCCATGCATTGATAGCAGCTTTGTTCGTTTCAGCATCTTGCGCATTGATTAGCATGCCCGCGCTAAGGAGAGTAAGCCCAGCAAGTGCTACGGCTGTGGCTGGGTTGATAGATGCAACAGACGCTGCAAAGTTGCGAAACGCGCCCACCATACTATTGATCTTTGTTGCGACCTTCAGTGCCAACAGCACTCCCAATGCCGCAGCCAGTGCCTTTACCGCACCCTCGTTGCTGGCCAGCAGTTTAAACAGCGTGGTAAACACAGCGATGATAGGTTTTAGGACTGTAGAGAGCAGACCACCGATGGTCTCTTTGAACTCTCCCCATGCGGCGCTCATCTTCTCGCTCTCGGTAGTCGTTTCCGCCGCAGTGCCTGCGTACTTTGCTGTCACCTTGTCCAGGAGGATCGTAGTGACAGCCGCGTCATTTCCAGCTTCTGCCATTTCTGTCAGATTGTCGGCCTCAGCTTCGGTCACGACACCTAACTTCTGAAGCTGCGTGGTTGCGACTGCCGGATCATTCAAGATGGCCAGAAACATCTTCGTGAGACGAGTCTCGGCGAGACCAGTTGCAGCACTCATGTCCTTGATACCGGCTGTCACGTCCTGTAGAACATCCTGAGCATCTGGGCCAAACCTGCCAAAGTCAAATGCATTGACTAGCTTGGTTGACAAGTCACGCAAGGCGTCGTCATCCTCGCCGATGCCTAGAGCGAAGTCAGACAACCACGCATTGAAGCTGTCCTGGTTGATTGTAGCAAGCTGGTTCGTGTTCTCCAGGGCTTTGTTGAAGCCCGCCAGTGACTTTTCTGCCTCCTCAAACTCTGAGAATGCAGACTTTGCGAACCCGACCGCAAACGCCGCACCAAGCGTGACGCCAAGTGGTCCGAATGCGCCCTTTAGCCTAGAGCCCAGACCACCGACTGACTTCTGCACACCGGCAGCCGTTGCCGCGCCAAATTTCGTCATGTCCGGCAGCACGGGAACGATTGCGGTGCCTACCCCAAATCCAGCCACATTAGTCTCCCACTACTACGTTGCCCTTAACGAACTTCTTCAGCTCGTCCCTCGTTGACTTTCGCTTGCGGCGTGGTAGCTGCTCTTCCTCCTCAGCAAGCTTGCCCGGTCGCATGATCTTGATGGGCTTTACTGGCGACGAACCCTTCTTCGCATGTGCTGAGTAGAACAGCCGGTTGTTCGCATCCACCAACTCAGCTACGGTTGCCAGCATCTCTGTGTCAGTCGTCCACCGCCACCCGTCTGGGTCTATAGAACGATGAAGCGCCCCACCCGGGGGGAGTCCCTGGACAAGGGCGCGCAGTCTACGGACCCCAATCCCCTCCCGGAGATCGAGCCCGTAGTGTGCCAGCAGATCAGCTTCAAGAGCCTCGTAATGCCCTGACACGAGCAGTGCGAGGCTTACGATTCCCCCGCGTCATTGAACCCGTACTCAACCATTACTCCTTCGATGAGGACGAACAGATCGTCCATGGTCGGGGCCTGTTCGGTGAATCGCTTATACTCCTCATCGCCCAGAAGCGTCTCGAACACGCGTGGGACGGCACTGACCACGCCAGACATAGCGCTGGCCAGATGGGGCACAACGTTGTACGGCATCTCTACCGGGAGTGCGAACGTTTCTCCGCCGAGCGTGAAGGTAGGGCCCTCGCCCTTGCCTTCCCGCTCAGCTGCACGTTCTGCTCGACTCTTGTCCAGATCAATGTTGCCCATTGCTGTCTCCTCCTCTACTAGAACGAAGCGTTACGATCCCGTAGGTCCGAACGCATCATCGTTTGTGAACAGCGTGTAGACGTCATCCCCGTCGCCGGGGTCCAACGCCTTGAGCGTGATCGGTAGATCCGCAGCGCTCGTACGCACCAGGTTTGTCTCCACGTTCTCAATCGACAGACACTTCGGAATGTACAACCGGTACGACCGGGCGTCATCCTGCCAGTCGAGAATCAGGACCCGCAGGTCCAGGTCGGCTGGGCTGGGCGGAACAAACGTCCAGTTGCCCGCGGAGCCAGAAACGGTTCCACCAAGCGCAAGCTCGACGGTGTCTCGGTTCCACTGGCGGAGCATGAACGCAACCATGAAGTCTCGTGCGGTCACGATCGAGCGGATCGGGTAAAAGGACTGCCACGCACCGATGTCCGTGATTGTCTTGCCATCGGTGATCGTGGCGCCTTCCTCAGACGTGAAACCGAGGTTCGCGTAGTCCGCGTCCACGGTGTTTGGGTCGGTCGTAGCGTTGGTGGGGGCGGCAGGCGCGTCGCCGAATTCGGCAACCCACACCTGACCGTCAGCACCAACCACGACCTGATCAGAATTCTCGGCCACTGTAATCTTCCCTCTCTGGTGGGCTCTTGCTTCCCACCGGTTGGTCGGCAGGCGACACCACGTCGCCTGTCCTTATTTCCTCCGCTAGTGGAGGAAGATCTCCACGGCAAACAGGTACCTGTCCCTGTCCGTGATCGGGTCCGGCGCCCACGACAAGCCTAGACTGTCCACCACCGCCGTGATGTACGCATCCGGGCTTGTGACGCTGGTGCCCTCAAGCTCATGCAACGCAACGCGTGCCTCGGCGGCTGCGTCGTGAGCCTCGTCCTTGCTGTTCGCCCAGGCATCTACTTGGATGCGGGCACGGTCCAAGTGATGTCGCTCAGCGGGCACTCCGCCCAATCGCTGCACCACAAGGAGCGGGTACGTTGGCACCTTAGGAATGCCAGAGTAGACGCGCTGGGCGACAGCCAGACCCGCAGCACGGAGCGCTACGGAGGTCACTGCCTCTGCATCGGGAAACTCCTGGTAACGTGGCATCACTGATCATCTCCAGCTTTCAACACAACGCCCACCTGATCCGCGCCCTTTCTCAAAGGTGCAAACGCGGGCGTGTCTTCCGTCCCGACTTCCAGCCAGTAACTGGTAAACTTGGACGCAACCACAACCTTCGTACCAGGAATTTCCCCATCCTCTACAATGATTAAATCACGGTAGTGCGGACCATCACTCTCAGAGTCATAGGGTGCATTTGCCTTGGCAGCTTCCGCAATCGCTGAAGCAAGTGCCTCAACGGCCTGAACCACAATGGCTGAGTTGGCGAGCGCGAAGATGCCTGCCGGGTTGGGGATGAATTTCACACCTGCCAATGCCGCCATTATCCAAGCACCTCTTCTGTATCCACCTCGTAGTGGTGTAACGCGCCACTGTCGTAGTAAGGCTCGGGCTCCGCGCTCACGCGCAGCGTCCGGCCGAGCCACGTTAGTGTGGACAGCGCGGTGATCGGCGCGCTGGGCAAGAAGAACACTCTCATGCGTGTAGTCCGAGTATCTCTGTTGTCCAGCCGCTCATCGCCGCCCGCAGGTTGCACTCGGCAGCGTACACCAGCCGTGACCGTGGGGGTCTCATCTGGGTCACCGTACCGGTTGACACCTCCCGGGAACGTCGGGTTGCTGACATCCACTTGATGAATGAGCAGTGCTAGGAACGACACGCAATCTCCTCAATGAGTTGAGCGGCACGCTCAGTGGAGGTGCCGAGGTGTGGGAACAAGGACCGCACGGCGCCCCAGCGCCCGGTCCGCTGCTCGAACCGGTCCTCGAGCGCGAGGTCCACGGCGGCCGATAGGTCATCTGCGGGCCACACATTCAGGCCGACGGTGCTCCAGTCCCAGAACCGGATGCCGTGACGGACTTCACGGCGGTACTTCCTGCTGTTCATCACGATCACCGGGCGGTCCAGGGCCGCGAACTCGTACAGCGTGGAGCTGGTGTCAGCAGCGTAGACGTCTGCCGTAGCCAACACCTCATTGAATGACTCAATGAATCGTATCCCCGCCAAGCTTGCCCAAGGTTTGATGCTGCCCCGCGCGAACGGGTGGCAGTGTACAGCCACCTCGATGTCAGATCGACGCGCGAGCCTCCGCACTGCGCCCTTGAACTCAGGCCACGCCCATCCCGCCTCGGGGATGATCTGGCAGTCCCAGTGCCAGCTGAAGACCACCAACGGTCTATCCGGCATCTCTTTCTTGCCGAGCCTCTTCCAGGCGTCCATCCGCGGAACGCCCACGATGTGCACCTTGGCGCCGGGGTATGCCCCCATCCACCGCGAGGCGCATGGCCGGTTCGGAGACAGGAAGGCAATGACGTTAGTCTGGTAGCGACCACCAGGCCAGGAGCCGTGGTCGACCCCTGCGTAACTCATGCCAATCCCGTGCTCCATGCGGACCACCGGTCGTAGCACCGCGCTGCTTCGGTCTCGCTCTGATGCGATCAGCGTAAGTGAGCCGAAGCCAATAGACTCGGATTCAGTGAGAACCGTCCCTCGCAGGTGCGGCGGCAGCGCGTCCCACACGGGCTTCAGGTGATCCCAGTAGTGAGACTCGCTGGCCAGGCAGTCTACCATCAGACCTCCTCAAGAAGCTTCTGCCATCGTGGCAGCAAGCGCTCCCAGGACAGCTCGGATGCGCGTGCGTCAGCGTCACGGCTCAGGCGCCGAACGAGCTCGGGGTCAGATGCGAACTGTGCAATCCTTTGTGCTAAGTCAACAGGATTCGCGTCCCACAGCCCGACAACCCCGCCGGACACTTTGAGGTCTCGCGCCCGGTTCGCTGGAACCAGTGACTCGAGCGGCAGCATGGAACGCTCGGGTTCCCGATCCAGTGCGATCACCGGCATGCCGAGGCTTAGGGCTTCGTTCACTGGCAGGCTTTGGCCACCGTAACGACGCGGCGCAACCAGAACATCGAACCCCTGGTAGACCTTCCAGTAGTCGTCTACGTCCTCCACCAACCAGGCAACGCGACGACGGCGGTTGATCTGGCGCTGAGCCTTGACTGTGATCCTAACCTGCGGGCGCACGTGCTTCACAGCCTCAGACACAAGATCAGTCCCGGCTCTGTCCCGGAACGCTTCCGCAGCGAGATGCAGGAACGCCTGGATGTCCGACCGCTCTCGGAACGGCAGGCGCTCTCGGTCGACCGGGTGTGGTAGGTACACGGTGTTCTCTGGCCAGTCTGCTAGCCGCCAGGTGGATGGCGCGACGAACAGCGTCGGAAGTAGCAAGTCAGGGTCGACGACCCAGTTCAGGAACTCGCGGTTTCCCGCAACGACCGTCCTCGGCAAGTCCTCGAGCAAGCGAAAGTCGTATGGGGTCTCTACAGTCAACAGGATGTCGCAGACACTTAGGTGCTGACGGACCTCGCGATACGGCTCAAGTTTGCCGTGTCCGTACCCGCCGACGTAGTTCACGTGCAGAGCGTCGGGGAAACGGTCTAGAAACTCACGCCCCTGGTCGTGCCCAGGTACGCCAGACATTCTGACGGCCACTGTGCGGTAGGGCCGAAGGTGGCGGTACAACTCCCACGACTGGATGCCCAGACCGCGGTTGTCCACACGGACGATCAGCCCCAGTTTCACGGCACGTAAAGCCAGTGCTGTTCGTGGTCGGTAGAGAGAAGGTCTCCGTCGTACCCTAGTTCCCCCATAAGATCATGCACTTCCTGGTCCGAGTGGCCCGGGTAGTCACGCTCGATCAGGTCCGGGTGCAGGCTCAGCCAGCATTTGACGTCATGCTCGGCAAGGGTGGCCTGGGCACCCGGAAGGATGCGGACCTCAGCACCCTCAGTGTCGCAGGTCAATGCTGTCGGAGCAGGAACCCCCACCTGCACAAGCGCATCTACTGTCGTGGCGGCGATCGCTTGGGCGTGAGATTCTTGCCAGAGGTAACGGTACTCCTGTGCAGGGCATTCCTCGTCCCCAGCCGCAGAGTCCGGCCAGCCCGACTCACAAACAGTCACACTACCCGCAGGGGTATCTGATAGAAACGCTTGGATCGTCGCGTTCGGGGTTGGCAGGCCATTCGCCTCCCACGTCAGACGGATGTTCCTCCAGAACGGTGGTGACGGTTCGATCAGCACGGTCTGCCCCCCGAACAGCCGGGCCCAGAGCGCGGCCATGTACCCGTGCTCCGCCCCGATCACCCACAGGACCTCACCCTCCTCGCGCAGGGCGGCCATGCTGTCGTAGACCTCACGCTCCCAGTAGTCGTGCACGTCCCACGCCGCCAGGTGCTCGGGCAGGATCAGGTCCGGGACGTCGCCCCGGTAGATTCTGGTGCTCCTCATGATATTCTCCTGGGTCATGGGACCATCGGCACCTTAGGTTCGCCTTCCCTAGCATCTAGGTGGCGGCTCCGTTTCATGTCGCCCGGTGGGTGATAGATCCACAGTTTCCAGTCGCAGGCAGGGTCTTGCGCCGGGCTGTGCACCACGTCCTCGATGAAGGTCCGCGACGCAGGCGTGAAATGCTGGGCTATCACACGACGGTAAAAGGCAGCGCTGGCCAGGTGCGGACGCTGGCTCCACTGCGCCGTCCGGCGCATGGGCACACCCGCGACTTCCTCAACCCCACCACGCATGAGATGCTCGTGCTCCGGCAAGATGTGCGCCTCGTGGTGCAACCGGATCACATCGGCCTCGCCCGATGCAACAACTTCGGACATCTGCGCCCACGGAACCTCACCAACTAACGGCGTGTCGTGTTCTACAAACAGGATCTGTGGCGTGTGTACCTCGCCCAGCGCACGTCGAGTCATCTCGGCTTGGTGCAAGTGTTCCTCGAAGAAGATCGGCAGCACATTCGTCCAGCGGTGCTCACACAGCCAAGCCACGCGCCGTCGGTACTCGGCGTACTGTGCGAAACGGTGTTGGTGCCTGAAGTGTAGACCGTCCATCATCATGATGACCTCCACCCCGGATGGCAGCGATGAGACGGTCTCCTCGATGATCTCGGTTGAAGGGTCAGCGGGCGCGCTGGACGTCGGCATCAGCACCGTCATCCTGGCCTCTGGGCGAGGCTCACCCGACAGTTCGAACAGGTCGGCGTAGAATCGCCGCGCGATCTCGCGCTTGTAGCGCTGGTACCAACACGATGCCCGGGTCGCTGAATCAGGCCAGTCGCGCAAAGCCTGTTTGATCCCACGCCTCCAGTCCGCCGTCTTCACTAGCGGCGGGTCGCCCAGAACTGCCCAGTAGGGGTCATCTCTAACGACCGGGGCGCACCCGGCTTCGAGGGCCTCGAACAGCCTAAAGGTGTCCGGGGTGAACGGCCCGCCGGGACAGGGTGCCACTTTAGAGCGGGCCATCTCACTCAGGTACTCGGCGTAAGGCAGGCCTGACCCAAAGGTGTTCGTGCCGGTGAAGTGCTCGCTCTCCCCCATGGCCATCTGGAGCTCCGAGCGGTCGAGGGTGTTTATCTGGCCAGCGAAGAACCAGTCGCGATCCTTCGTCCAGTCCATGAGTCCGAGCTGCCGCGCCTCAGGCGGACACATGTCGCCGATGTACCGCTCGCCCTCGCGCGCGGTGTCTGGCCTCGGGGTCTGGACCCACACCCGCGTACGTTCGCCCAACGGGTCCCAGCCGGAGCGATCGAACGCGTTCTCCTCGTCGCCGGTCAGGACCAACAGGCACCAGGCCAACCCGTCGGCGAACTCCCGCACCTCGGCCTCGCGGCCAGCGTGCCAACGCGCGGGGACCACGACCACCGCACCGCGGCCGTCTGCTTCGCCAGCCGCCATGTGCTTGAACTCGGTTGGCCCAGGCGGTTTCCACAGATGCCTAGCGAAGAACTCCTCAAGGAATCCTTGGTCCCAGTACCCACGGCTGATCACATCGGGGCGGTCCCCGTACCACACCACCTGGATCAAGACATCCACCCAGCAGAAACCAGCTGCCCATCAGTTACATGATGAATGGACACTACGCCAGTATCAAGTAGAAACTGGTCTCGCCTTGCTTGGTAACCCTGATTGCGCTGTTCGTTCCGCTTGTGCCAGTACTCGCCATCAACCTCGATCACTGCCCGCGAGTCAGGTAGGTAGAAGTCGACGACGTACCGCCCGAACTGGCGCTGCGCCTCGAACCGCACCCCTGCCCATTCCAACAGAGCAGCCATAACCTGTTCAGGTCGTGTACCTGCCCGTCGGCGCCCGGGAAGATTCCCTCGTGCCCATTGTTTACGGACGGATGCAGATATCCGCGCACGTGACTCCGTTGTGTGCCGCTGGTGGGTTTGCCCACGGTGAGCCTGTGACATCTTCTCGCGATGACCGGGGCGGGCCCAGACTTCGCGGTTTGCTTTCGACAGGACATTCTTGTTCATTGGGTCGGCTGCCCATTTCTTGATCCGGGCCGAGTGCCTTGCTCGCTCGTCCGGGTTAGTAAACCGGCGTCTTTGTCCCGCTGCATTGGCAGCCTTTGCTGCTTCAGTGCGCACATAGATACCGCGCGGCATCTGCTCCTCCTATAACACCAATAACGTACTGCATCCGGTTCATGTACGTGTGGTTTGCGCGGACATCGCTAGCCAGCCGCCGACGCAGTTCTTCCCTCTGCGCAGGGTTTGCAATGTACCAATCGATTAGATCAAACAGGGCATTCCAATCACCAAGTGGGTAGGTCGGCAGTTCGGGGTGAATCACCCCAAGACCTTTGACCTGCGGGTGGATCAGGAAGCCTCCTCGACCCAAGGTCTCGGGCACACGATCCGAGAAGTAGCAGTGAGCCGCACCGGCCAAACATGAGTCCCCAACTACCACTTTCGCCGAAGCGTACAGGCGATTAAGGTCGAGCCCCCGCACCGCGGGCTCGCCCGCGCGTGGCCAGCAGGTGAAGCGATCTCCGTACCTACCCTCCAGGCGCGTGATCAGCTCTTGCCGGTAGGGCCACCACTCCTTGTGCCCGTACTCCCGCCAGGCCCCCACGAACACCACGTCCACGTCTAGCCGAGGGTCGGGATCAACGTCCACTGCCTCGGCGTGGTACACAGCAGGCGGGCTCCACAGGTGGTTCACACCAGCGCGCTCCCACTCGTCCTGGTGTCCGCCGTCGGCGGTGAACAGGTAGTCAACCCGGAAAAAAGGCTCCTCTTGAATCTGGTGCTCGCGGCCCAGGCCCCACCACCGATCTAGGTGGAACCCAACGGTAGGCATCGTCTTTCGAATCTGCTCCAGCATCCGGTGGCGCTCGGACCGGGTGCCTCCTCTCTCTGCTAGAGAGTACGTTTGTGTCCAAAGGAAGCAGTCATGGCGCTCTGACATCCTGGGCACGACCGCTGTTCGCACTTGCCCCTCCTGAATCCGGGTCACCTGGTGGCCTAGGGCCTCTAGCGAAGCTGCAACGTGAACCTCAGTACAGTAGGGAACAGAGAAGTTCCCTAGATACGCAATCCTCACAGCTCCTCCAACCGCGCGCTCAGTGCTTCCAGATCATCTCGGGCCACCCGCTCCTGCAGACGTGCGTGCTCCCATGCGGCGTCGGACATCATCTGGCGGAACCCCGGTTCGTCGAGCCGGAGGAGCCAGTTCACCCAGGCCTCGGGAACCAAGCGCGGCGCGTACAGCGCGGAGGCTCCCATCGCCTCCATCAGCCCTGGCGTCGGGTGCGCGATCACCGGGATAGCGGACGCCGCGGCCTCGAGAGCGGTGCGTCCCCACGACTCATAGTGTGAGGGCATCAGCAGCACGTCCGTCCGGGCGTACACGGGAACGACGTCCCCGGTCGGGACCACCTCGACGTTCGGCAGGTCTGGCGGCATGATCTGCCCGCGGTCTCTGCTGACAGGCTCAGTGTATGAACCCTCTACTCCAAGGAAACGGCGCTCTGGCATCAGCCGAGCCAGCTCCCAGAACGTGTCAGCACCCTTGTTCTCAGACAGGTTGATCAGAGTCAGACACTCGCGCGAGCTGGTAACCTCGTAGTCCTTGCACCGTACCCGCGGGCGGACTACCATGGACCGGTCCGCGAACAGCTTGTCACCTTCGACGTCCTCCACCTGTCGCCGAAGCCACTCCGAGTTGTAGGCAATCAACGCCGCGCCATCACGCTTCACACCCTGAGCGCGGAGGGTGCGCTCATTGTGAACAAGGTGGACGAGCGGCTTGCCTGCTTTGGCGGCCTCGAGGCGCGCGCCGCGCGTTACATCGAGATGGGTGATAGCAACGTCGCACCAGCGGTACAGTGCCTGCAGCTCGTCCAGGCGGTCTCGTGTTGACATGACCCGAATGCCGTGGATCGTGTAGTCACCCGGCACGGTCCGCACCGCAGCAACCACCCCATGACCCTGGTCAGCAAAGTAGCGCAGAACCTCCAGTGCGTGGTGCTCCGCTCCGCCCCTATGGTGTGGTAGAAACTTGTGAAGATGAGCGAGGATGCGCATTACTACCACGGGTCCGGTACGTTGCCGCTGACATATTTTCTGCGCATGCCGTAACCGTAGAATGCGCCCTTGTCAATGTTCGGGGCTTCGGCTCGGTAGTCACGGGTCATGTACAAGCGTGGCCCGCCGCAGGGGAAGGCGTCCCAGCACACCTCACAGTCGGGTGGGGTGTCGCGATTGGAGGACTCGGTGGTCCACCCGCAGTTCGGACACCTCCAGCAGTAGGTCTTCATGATCTCCTTTCTGGTGGGTTCCTGCTCCGCAGAAAGGTACGGAGCAGGAACCCAGATCAGTTTTGACTTCTTCAGTCAGAACCTGCTACCTACACCGTGATATAGGTGAAGGCGAGCGGCCGATAAACTGTAAGCGCAAGGCGCTCCTCGGCACGCAGCGCGGTCAAGTTCTTGAGGAAGAAGTCGGAGTGCGAGTTACTCGCCTCGACGGTCACGCCGCCCCGGCGCCACACTGTGGCACCTTCGCGGAACGCACCGACGATTGCTGTGTTCAATGGCAGAGCCGAGGTGATGATCTTACGCAGACCCCAAGGGTTCTGGATCGGGGGTGCATAAGGCCCACCACTGAAGTACTGACCATCAACAGCGTCCTTCGACGTCACCAGTGCGGCATCATCTGTCGGGTGAATCAGGAGCGCGTCGGGCTCGAGCCCGCCGTTGACCCTGACGTCCGTCATGCCGAAGTAGATGTCATCGAAGTCGTTCGAGCCACCGCTCGACGTCTGGCTAACATTGTCGTCCAGCTTGGTAAGGAGGTAAGCCTCCTCAGCCCTGCGAACGAACAGCGCCAGGCGCGAGTTGATGTACGAGGCGACCTGTGGGGCATCCTCCATCATCTCGTCGGAGATCGCGAGGTGCGTGGCAAGTTTCTCCACCGCAGTCGTGGTCTTGTCGAACTCGATGTATGAAGACGGCTTCGAAGCCTTTTCAGCCACGATATACGCGTCGTCATCCACGATCGACTCCCGGAGGAAGACAATCGAGTTGGTCGTCGCGATGCCCTGCCCGAAAAGGTCGGCCACAACGAGCTTGTACGGTGCGACGTCGGTGAAGATCGGGACAATGCCCGGAACCACCTGCGGCGCGCCGAGCAGCTCCTCGTCCGCGGAGACCTCATCGACGATGTCATCACCGACGGTCTTGAACCCACGGTTGTAGGTCCCCTTCAGCTCGACGGGACCAGTCGTCCAACTACCACCGAGACCACGGGCCTTGAGGGCCTGATACGCCTCGGAAGCGATGAACTGGTCACCAATGGTCCGCGCGCGAGGTGCCACGGAAGGCGTTGACGTTTTGGTCGCTCCGGACAGCGCGTCCAGGCGGGCCTTCATGTCTTCACCCTCCTGCAGCTCGGCCACGCGGGCCTTGAGGGACGTAGCCTGCGCCACGTGCTCCTCGACTTGCTTGCGCTCGTCCTCGGACAACTGCTCGTTCCTGTCCTCGGCCGAACGGGTGATCTCACGAGCCGCCTTGATGTGGCGGTCGATCTCCACCTCTAGGAAGTCCTTTGCTGACTTCATTTGCTTCACCTTTCGCGCTCATCACCCGGAGCGTACGGGTCTTCATGGCGCCTCTCCTTGCAGAGCTGCCCTTGGTCGGCAATCTGGTGGTTGCTCCCCTCGCAGTGATCCCCACAGGAGTTTGGGGCCATCGTCGCGGCGGTGGGACTCGAACCCACGACTTCCAGTGAATGAGACTGGCGAGCTGCCATCTGCTCTACGCCGCACATGTTACGACTTGCTACCTGCTTCCGGTCCAGCGACGCGGAAGCGGGAAAGGACTGCCTTCTCCGAGGGCACTAGCCCGACGACCACGCCTGCCATCTGATCGGCTGTTACAGCCAAGGTGTATGAGTATGCCCCGATAGTCTCTGACTGCACCGTACCGGTCACGGCAATCGTGCCGTATGTGTTGAACAGACGCCGGGCGACATTCAGACTAACGGCCACCAGGACCGCGGGCACGTCCGCGGCAGCCCAGCCATGCGTGTAGGTCACCTTGATGTTTCCCCGGCCTGGACGCCATTTCCCGGCCTCGCGGAACACAACGCCCGTGTCCTGGTCGAACATCCAGTCATGATCCGGGTATGTTCCAGCTGGCGTATCAGTGCCGTCCTCTAGCAGCTCCGCAATCTCGGTGACCGGGCGCTGCCGCAAACGGAAGGCGTCACGGCCCGTTCCATCTACGAACTCAATGTCATCTTCGACCTCGGTGATACACTGGCCGGTGTACTCCCGGATCAGGGATTGGGTCGTCTCGATCAGGAAGGTTGCCAATGCAGCGTCAATCGACTCGCCTAGGAACGCCTCGATTTCAGCCTCGGTGATCCAGTCAGCCGCTGTGTCGCAAATGTGCACACTAGGCTCCGATCTTCTGCCCGAGCTCCAGCATCTCCAGCGCGGCCTTCAGTTCCGCGTCAGGGTCCGGCTCATCCGGCGTCTCTGTAATGGTGACCGGTGCAGCGGTGACCCCAACAACCGGTGTCGCCACGATAGTCGTGGATTCAGACACTGACTTCTCCTCGTTATCCTTCTCCACCTGCGCCAGCAGCGCAGAAGCGGAATCAGCAATCGAGCGGACGAGCGCCTCACTCTTGGCACTCAGCACCCTGCCCGCCTTTGCACTAACTGACCTAGAAGTTTGCCCCGGGGTCGCAGGCACAAGGCTCACGACTGGATCAACCTCTTGCGGATTCGACAGCGTGATCATGCCATCCTCGTCCACATCATAGTTGAACTCCCAGTATGTATCCTCATGCTCGAAGTACAACTCAGCGACTACCCTATCTGAGTAAGTACCCACGACGTTGATGTAGGCCTCAACGGAGCCCGTGAAGCCATGCGCCCATGCGGTCAACTCATCCGCAATGTCCTCGCGTAGTGCTTCTTGGGTGCCCTCTAGCGCGGCGTACACGTTCTTCTTCTCTGGCTCAAGGACAGGCTCGGGAATCTCCACCTTACGTGCGATCGCGTCCATCAGGTCGTCGATGCCCTCAGGCAGAACGAGATCGTCCCCTGCCCGATAACCAATCTGGTACTTTGCTAGTTCACGGATTGCACCCTCGGCGTCATACCCCTGCTCGCGCGCCTCGGCCGCGGCGTCCTCAAGTCGCTCCTTGACACCCAGCAGCTCGGTGGACGGGTTTGCACCCTTAAGCGTAGGGCCGACCTCGATGAGGTCAAGCTCGTGCAGCTCGTTGGCGCGGTCACGCCCCGGGCTCTCGCGAATCACATCGTAAGCAAACGAGAACTCCTTCACGCGCCGCTCCTTCATCAAGCGGTACACCTGTGCGGCGAATGGGTTGTCCAAGTCGATCTGTCCGGTGACCTTCAGGCCACCTACTTTGTTGCGGGCCTTGCCCTCTGTCTCGACTTCCTCAACATCGCCAGGGTCAACGAATCCGATGTGCGCAAGTGGGTTGCCCCAGTCGTGTGACCAGATGACAGGGATTGGATCTCCGGACTCCTGCCACCGGTCGATGCTCGTTTTGAACGCGCCGGGCATGACCCGGTCGCCTTGGAAGTCTACATTACCAAACACCGAGACAATCGCCTCGAATCGGCCCTCATCACCGGCCTCATCCGGCAATGCCTTGAATGACACTACCTCATACGTCTTGGTCAGGCGCATTGACTTCTCCTTGTCAGCGTCGCTAGCGTACAGCGCTGCTATTTGGTCCTCCGCCTCTTCACGCGTTTCATGACACCCAACCATACGGCCACTGTCATCTTGCACGACAGCGTAGCCACTACAGTCCGGGTGATCTGAATAGATGCTCCAGGGCATATCAGTCTCTCTCCTTAGACGGCAACGACGATGACATAGCCGTTTCCTCCGTACCCGCCTTCACCTGCTGTTTGACCAGAGGAGGACGCGCCGCCGCCCCCTCCACCTGCTCCGGGTCCTCCGTTTCCTCCATTCCCACCTGCGCCAGCAGTGTTCCCACCGCCACCGCCGCCACCTGAACCGGGTCTACCAACCTTGAACGTAGAGCCATCGGCTCCGTTGTTGGTGCCCGCAGGTCCTCCTGACCCGCCTGCTGTGGTGAAGTACGCTCCCCCGTCGCCTCCGGCGCGGTTGGCACCAGAGTTGCCACCTCCGCCCCCTCCCCCAGCGCCGCCAAGCCCGTCGAAAACCGAAGCTGAAGCGGAAACTCCTGCGCCGCCGGGACCGAGGTCATCGCCGTCGCCCCCCCTTCGGCCGAGGTGTTCCCAGATCCCTAGGAAGTTTGTGTGGCTACCCCCAAGTCCTCCTGCGCCTTGGGTGGTCCCGCCGCCGTCGCCAAAGCTGCCTCCCTTGGCAAAGGCGTGCGTACCAAAAGACGAGTCTTCCCCTGCTGTACCGTTCGAGCCGTTACTTGAGTTTGTCGCGCCACCGGGGCCCCCGGGGCCTCCGGTACCTGCTACGACTGCAACTGTGTCCGCCAAGTCTGACGCGACAAGAACAGAGTGCGTGTACGCACCGCCTCCTCCTGCGCCACCACCAGAGTCGTTGGTAGGCCCTCTCGCGCCGCCGCCGCCTCCGCCGCCACCGCCAACCAACCAGACAAGCACGAGCCTACACCCCGCTGGCTTTGTCCAAGTGGCGTCGGCTGTGTAAATCTGCGTCTCAGGAAGCCCGCTGTATTGTGGGTGGTCATCGTCCGAGAGACCGGTGAGTACGCCGTGGTCGACCGTCCCGGCCTGCGCCGTAGATGCATGGGTGTGCTCAGGAGTCTCCGCAGCCGTGCCGCCGCTGGCTTTCTCCTTCAGGTACTGGGTGTGGTCGTCGTCGGTGAGCCCAGTCAAAGCTGCACCGTGGTCGATCGTGCCACCCTGGAGACCAGCAGATGCGTGGCTGTGATCAGCAGATTCCAGCCTATATCCCGTGTGCGGGTCCGATGCAGCTTCATGAGCTGATACAACACCCGCGTGGGAAGATCCGGAGTGTGTGGCGTCCACGGTCGGTGATGCCCAAGTGCCGCCCAGCTCTCCACCGGGCGTGGTCCCTACCGCAATCTCTCCACCTAACTCACCCGTGGCCGTACCAACCAGATAGTCAATCGCCCGAAGCGCGGCGTCAACATCGTCCAGTTCCTCGAGCACCGCCTGAACGTCAGTCCCAACGCCAGCCAAGGTCGTTGAGTCCACCGAGATGGCACTAGCGTCATGCGCATCGGTCGTGTCGTCTAGGTGCGCCTGAAGCTCAACCGGCGTCCCGTCCAACCCGGCAATGCTGATCTCGTCCGCGCCGCCATTTTCGTGGCGGGCGCTGTGGTCGTCGAACTCAGCGTTGGTCGCGTACTGCGGGTGGTCGTCGTCTGCCAGACCAGCGAGCTGCCCGTGGTCGTGTGGCTCGGTCGTGTCCGCGATGTGGGCCGCCGCGATCGGTTCGGAGACGTCAGCGTAGGAGGCATTGCCTTCGGCTTCGGTGAGGTACCCTGGGTGCGGATCAGCCGCCGCCTCGTGTGCCGCCAGCTCTGCGTCCGTGGCGAGGCCCAGTGCGTCGTGGGTGGCTAGGTCGGGGTGGCTACCACCGTGGGGGGTCGCGGCGTGTGCGACCAGTTCAGAGTCGGTAGCGAGGCCCAGGGCATCGTGGGCCGCGAGGTTCGGGTGCTCCGAGCTGCCGCTCCCGCCTCCACCGCCAGTCGAGATGTAACGCCAGTCGGTGTCGAAGTCCTCGGTTGACACCTTCGCCAGCACCTGGAGGATATCACCACCGGGCGGGACACCAACACCATCCTCGCCGGGTGGGCCCTGGTCACCTTGGTCACCCTTCTTGCCAGTTCGGCCATCCAGCCCGCGCGGACCTGGTTCACCCTGTGGCCCGGTCTCACCCTGAGGTCCTTCGGGGCCGGTCGGGCCGGGATCACCCTTTGGCCCAGCGGGGCCCTGCGGCCCAGGAACCCCGCGAGGTCCGGTGTGGCCCTTCGGGCCCTTGGGCCCGGTGGAGCCATCCTTGCCGTCAAGACCTCTTGGACCTGCCTTGCCATGATCCCCTGCATGGCCTTGCTGGCCGCGTGCACCGGGTGGTCCTTGGGGTCCGGTGGGACCCTCAGGACCAACCTCTCCGATCCCTGTCCTACCCTGCGGGCCACGTGCACCTGGCGGACCTGCTGCGCCTACCTCACCCTTTGGGCCGGGCGAACCTCTTGGTCCAAGCTCACCGAGCGGACCTTGAGGACCCAGGTCACCTGGGCCACCGCGCGGGCCTTTCTCACCAGTGTTGCCGATGGGACCCGCAGGACCGGCCGGACCCTCAGGTCCAACCGGGCCGCGAGGTCCTTCAGGGCCCAACCACCCGCGGTCCCCAATGGGACCTTCAGGTCCCCTGGGGCCAGCAGGACCTCGGGGTCCCGGCTCACCCCGGTCTCCCTTCGCACCGTCTGGGCCCATAGGCCCGCGGTCACCTTTCAGCCCGCGGAGTCCGGGCTTGCCCTTCGCAACTTTGAGCTTGACGCGCTTGGCTTCCACCTTACCTCGACTACGCGGCGTACAGCTCGCCTGTCACGGTGATGGCCAGCGAGGTCGCATCCACCGAAGACAGACCGACAAGGAAGTCGGCGGCTGTTAGCTTCAGTCCGGCTGGGAAGTAGAGGTCCACGTAGTCATTTCCGGGGACGTTCTTTAGCTCAGCCAGCTCAGTGCCGTTGACCTCTGCGCCTGTTGCGCCAACCCACAACGAGAATGCACGGGCGGTTGCATTGGAGTTGGCTACGTGGATGTGACGGACCAGCGCGTACGTATTCGCAGGGGGAACGTAGACATCTTCCGACGTGGTAACGAGAAACGCGGGACCATCCTTAAACGGTTGACCTGCCATGTGTTGCCTCCTTAGAAAGCCGTGACCTCAGCCCAACTGAAGTCGACTGTAACGCTCGAACCTGCTGCCGCACCTAGCAGGACCTGGTTCTCGATCTCGAGGCCCTCGTTCTGCGCGAGGACGAACGGGTGTGCCCCGTTCACATCGTCCAGCATCTCCTTGATGATCGGCACGATGGTGCTCGCCGTGGGTTGTGCCAAAAGGAGCCACTGCTCAATAATGCTGGCGAAGCCACCGTCCTTTGTCAGCGTGCCACCGGTCATCCCGGCCGCGACTCCGGCCACCGTGACGTGTCTAATAGCCGCCCCGCCCGGCGCCGCTGCCATGCCCGATGTGCGGCGCACAGAGGCGGTCGGGGTCACCGTGTTGGTGGTGTCCACGGCCGTGAAAGCGGTCAGGCGGAACAACTGGAGGGCGTCGAGGATGGCCGCCGTGTGCGCCGCGGTCTGAGTCCAGCGCACCTCCAGGCGCGTGGGGATAATAAGGTTAGTCGATGTGTTCCTGATCTCCCACAGACGACTGGCGGCAGCCTGCGCGTTGGCTAGCGCGAACCGTACCGAACTTCGGTAGTGTCCTAGCGCGCCGTGAGGAATAGGCTTGGCGGTGATGTGCTGGGCCACAGCGGCACCAACACCCACTTCCACCAAGGAACCAGATACACCACCTTCAATGACTGCCACACTAAACCTCCTAAGCGAAGACGACGTACGAAAACTTGATGTTGCCGCGCACAAAACCCCTAGCCCCTACTCCAAGGACCTCGGGATAACCTACGATGTCCCGCGAGGCCGCGATTGGAATGAACTGGTTCAGCGGCCTAGGCTCAGCCAGCTTTGGTGTGAAACCCTGAGAGGAGTCCCATCTCACCACAGCCGAACCTGCACCTGGCTCCACTGACAACACCCTTACCGGGGCCATGGCGGCTTCGTCAGCTCTGGTTCCTTTGTTTGTGTAAGGGCCGGGTGCCTGCCAGCACATGATTTTACTGCTGGCGCTGATGACCGGATCGGTGATGGTGAACTTGCCCTCATGGACCATAACGGAACCTAGGTTTACCTCTACCGTCGTCCCGGCGGGTGGAGCGCCTGCGGGCGCCACAAACGTACGATCAGCCCGGAGGAATGTGGTGCCACCGGGAAACCCCTGTAGCTGTGTGATATCGGGAGTCGGCGGAGTCAGGAACGTGTCGTGTGCGTCCTCACCTGGCAATCCGGGCGCTCCCGTGGCACCTGTTGCGCCTGCGGGTCCCGTACCTCCGGCCGCTCCATCTGCTCCACGTACACCAGGGACACCGAAGAACGAGTCTCCGTCATCTCCCGCAAGCGCAGGTGCTCCGTCACGACCCGCGGCACCGTCTGTTCCAGCAGGGCCGGTGGCACCAGTGGCACCGCGCT
>Ga0187892_10004044_pt1 | contig 25460 bp, 17 predicted proteins | sample MA1701073metaG_FD_139345 | JGI IMG/M metagenome (GOLD analysis project Ga0187892, IMG submission 139345) | Bio-ooze microbial communities from a basaltic lava cave in the Kipuka Kanohina Cave System on the Island of Hawaii, USA - MA170107-3 metaG ... | reverse complement strand
GCCGCCTACGCGCCCTTTACGCCCAGTGATTCCGGACAACGCTCGCACCCTCTGTATTACCGCGGCTGCTGGCACAGAGTTAGCCGGTGCTTCCTTTGGAGGTACCGTCAGAGCTTCGTCCCTCCCGACAGTGGTTTACAATCCGAAGACCTTCATCCCACACGCGGCGTCGCTGCGTCAGGCTTTCGCCCATTGCGCAATATTCCCCACTGCTGCCTCCCGTAGGAGTCTGGGCCGTGTCTCAGTCCCAATGTGGCTGGTCATCCTCTCGGACCAGCTACCCGTCGTAGCCTTGGTGAGCCGTTACCTCACCAACTAGCTGATAGGCCGCGAGGCACCCCATCGGCGCATTGCTGCTTTCACCCCCAGGGGATGCCCCCCGAAGGTCGTACGCGGTATTACCCGGCCGTTGGGCCGGCTATCCCCCGCCGTTGGCTATGTTCCTCACGTGTTACGCACCCGTCCGCCACTGAACCTTGCGGTCCCGTTCGACTTGCATGTGTTAGGCACGCCGCCAGCGTTCGTCCTGAGCCAGGATCAAACTCTCCAATGAAGAATTCGACATAGCTCGTAGACCGAACGATGGTTACTACTTTATCGTCCGAATCACGTTGTTTGAGATTTTTTGGAAACCCATCCCCACAGCAGGCCTCTCACGGCCGTCCATGGATCATAGGGTCCGCACTTCTCTCTCAACCATTCCCATCACTTGTCAAAGAGCAAACTCCCGCCATCGGCGGTAGCCCACAAGCATAGACTCAGAGCCCCTTCCAGTCAAGGCCCCAAAACGCCCGAAAACCTTGCCTGATGAGCACTTCCGGCCCGCCGTTCCACGGCGGGAGGGCGAAAATAGACCCCCCGACCAGACCCCGCAAGGGCTCCTATCCTCGCTGCCGTTCGACCCGCGGGGACGCCTGCCAGACCCCCGAAGGAGCCGGTCCGCCGCCCGGTTACCTTACGCCTGGGCCCCACCCGGCAATCGGCCGGCAATCGGCGCCCCCGTTCGTCACGTCCTCGGCTCTTCCGCCCCATGAAGCCAGGTCCCTTCGTACCCAAGCTGCTAACCACCCTGGACGGTTACACCGCCGGCCAGTTCCGATCAGACGTGGTGGCCGGCGTGGTGGTCGGGGTGGTAGCCCTGCCTCTCTGCATCGCGTTCGCGATCGCGAGCGGGGTCACGCCGGAGCGAGGCCTGTACACCGGGATCGTCGCCGGCCTGGTCATCTCGGCCCTGGGGGGATCGCGGGTCCAGATCGGAGGACCGACCGGGGCGTTCGTGGTGATCGTGGCGGGCATCGTCGCGGAATACGGGGTCGACGGCCTGATCGTGGCCACCCTGATGGCGGGGTTCGTCCTGGTGGCAATGGGCCTGCTCCGGTTCGGCAACGCCATCAAGTTCATCCCCTTCCCGGTGACGGCGGGGTTCACCGCCGGGATCGCAGTCATCATCTTCTCCCAGCAGGTCAAGGATTTCTTCGGCCTCACGCTCGAGGCCGCGCCAGTCGAGTTCTTCGGCCGGTGGGCGGCGTACCTCGAGAACCTGGGCACCGCCAATCCGTACGCGATCGCGCTCTCGGTCGCCACCGTCGGGGTCCTGGTCTTCTGGCCGAGGCTCAGCACTCGGCTTCCGGCGCCGTTCGTCGCCTTGGTCCTCGGCACGGTGGCAGTCTGGTATTTCGAGCTTCCGGTGGAGACGATCGGCTCACGATTCGGCCCGATCGATGCCTCTGTTCCGAGTCCTCATTGGCCGCGGGTCACCGAGGGGATGCTGGTTGCCTTGGCCGGGCCGGCGATCACGATCGCGGTGCTCGGGGCAATCGAATCGTTGCTGTCGGCGGTGGTCGCCGATGGGATGGTGGGCTCCCAACATCGGTCCAACATGGAGCTCGTGGCGCAAGGCGTCGCCAACATCGCCGCCCCGCTCTTCGGCGGAATTCCGGCGACCGGCGCGATCGCGCGGACGGCCACCAATGTTCGTAACGGAGGGCGCACCCCGATCGCGGGCATCGTCCACTCGCTGGTGCTGTTGGCGATCACGCTCTTCGCGGGCCGTTTTGCCGCCCGGATTCCAATGGCGAGCCTGGCCGCGATCCTGGTGGTGGTGGCGTATCACATGAGCGAGTGGCGGGTGGTCCGCTCCGAGCTTCGCGGGGCCCCCCGCCCCGATGCAGCAGTGTTGACCACGACGCTATTGCTGACGGTACTCGTCGATTTGACCGTCGCAATCGCGGTCGGGATGGTGCTCGCCGCGGTCTTGTTCATGAAGCGGATGGCGGACTCGACGGAAGTCGCCGCGGTCGCCGCAGCCCTCCGGGAAAACGGCGACGACAGTCAGGAAACAGCTCGCCGGGCCCGCCATGCCCGAGTCCCCCGGGACGTCGAGGTCTACGACGTCAACGGGCCGTTCTTTTTTGGCGCTGCTGAGGCCTTCAAGAACGCGCTCCGCCAGGTGAATTGGCGACCGCGAGCGCTGATCATCGACATGGAGGACGTACCCGTCATCGACTCGACTGGCATCCGGGCGTTGGCCGAGGTAGTCCGCCAGAGTCGCCGCGAGGGAATCCAGGTCCTGCTCTGCGACCTGGTCGATGGGGTCCGGGCGACGATCGGGCGATCATCGCAGGCCGATTTCGGCCCTCTCGATCTCGACTTCGAAGGGGCGGTGATGGCGCTCGGGCCAACGGGCGAGCACCGGGCCGAGCCGCCGAGGGGCGCTTAGCGGGTCAGTGGCGATCGGCCTCGGCGGCCGCGTCGAGGTCGAAGCGGGGGATGAACGCGCGAAAGCGGGCGCCATCGTCGCGAATGAACTCGTAGTGCCCCTCCATGAAACCGGTCGGACTCTTGAGAATGCAGTAGCTCTGGTACTCGTGGACCTGACCGGGTTCGAGCCGTGGTTGTTCGCCCACGACCCCGTCGCCGCGAACCTCCTGATCCTCGCCGAGGCCGACCGAGTCGTGAATCCGCCAGAGCCTGGTGAGCAGCTTGGCAGGCTCCGTCCCGACATTCTCGATCCGCACCGCGTAGCCAAAGACGAAGTGACCGAGCGAGGGGCGCGATTGGCTGGCCAGGAACGACGGCCGGACGGTGATCCGAATCCCGTCGGTGAGTCGATAGTAGAAGGCCATCAGGGCACCAGCTCTCGACGCCGGGGCTCGATGCGAATGATCCACAGCCCGCTGTGGTTGTCGTTGACGTACGCGAGCCCATCGCGAACCACGACGCCCCACGCGCGGGCCTCGTTGGGCTGGACCCCGTCCATATCGGCGGTGTTGACGTGGACCATCTCCCGCTGTTGGGCGCGGAGGTCCCCCCGAAGCTCGCCGGAAACATCGAAGGCCCGGAACCCGGCGTCGTACGCCCCCATGTAAAGGGTGTCGCCGGCCACCCAGACGTTGTGGACCCCACCGTACTCGGGCTCGTACCAGGCGACGCTTCGGGGATTGGTAAGGTCGGAGACGTCGATGACCTGGAGCCGCCCATAGGCCCGTTCCGCGGAGGCGTCCTTGGTTCCCTTGGCGGGCTCCGCCGGAAACACTTCGTCCGCGATGAAGACGTAGTTCTGGTGCCTCCAGGCGGTATGAGTCCCGCGGATGAACCCGGGACCCGCCGTCGCTTCGACATCGCGATAGAGGGCGTTGAGATCGTACTTGTACTGACTCACCTGTTGAGGGTTGGACGGGCTGCCACCCTTGATGCCATTGCCAACATCGAGAATGATGAGGCCGTCGTTCCAATAGCTGGCGTACAGGAGGCCGTCCTGAACGTCGACGTCGTGCAGAGATCGGCCGGCATCGGGTCGATACTCGGTCCGCCACCGGGCGGTTTCCCTCGGGTGGTAGGGATCGCTGATATCGATGATGTGGAGGGCGCCGGTCCCGTCGTTGGTGAGATAGACGTGGGTGCCGTATTTCTCCTGATGGGAGACGAATGCCGAGTGGACCCCCGCGGTCACCCCATCGGTGAACTCGGAAATGACTTTGGGATGGGCCGGGTCCTCGATCGAGGCGATGACGATCCCATTCTTCCGATCGGAGGCGCCTTCTCGGGTGAACACCAGGTACTTCCCGTCCGGCGTCGACATGATGTCGTTGACACGTCTGGTATTGACGACCACCGAGTCCGTCACGAACGGTTTGGTCGGGTCGGAGACGTCGATCGCATAGAAACGGTCGCCGCCGCGTCCGGTGCCGAGATAGGCGAAACGGCCGTTGGGGTGGAGCCAGATCTCTTCGGTGTGGAACTGCATTCGCGGCAACCGGCCGAGGACAGTGGCCGGACGGCGGACGTCACGGAAACCAAGGGTCACGGTCGCCTCGGCGGTGTGTTCGCCCAGGTGAGCGGTGATCGTGTACCGACCGGCCTGGTATCCGACGAAGGCACCGTCCTGGTCGATCATCCCGTGGCCCGGCGAGAAGGTCCAGAGCGGCGCGACGCCGTCGATGGCGCGTCCCGTCGGGTCGGTGGCCACGGCCCGAAACCGAATCACGTCTCCCTGTTTCGCCTCGATGACGCCGGGCTCGATGGCGAGGGTGGCCACGCGAGTCGGGAGGACCTCGACCGAGAGGTCGGCGGCCGCGACGCCGATCCTTGCCGTGAGGACGGCCTTGCCGGGCCGAGCGGCGATCACCAGGCCGTCGGGGCGGACTCGAACCACCGCGGGTGACGAGCTCGACCAGATCGGCCGGTCGTTGCGGGCATCGCCGAGCTTCGTGAAGCCCTTCGCGCTCAACAGGACTCGCTGGCCCACCAGCAGTCGGGAAACCGATGGCGAGACCTCCACTCGAGTGGCGACGCCGGGCACCATCTTGATGTCGCCGCTCCGGACAAACGGTCGACTGCCGGGTACGGAGGCGATCGCGACGAACGGAATGGTTCCAGTCGAACCAGACCGGACGACACCGCTGGAGTCGACCCGTCCCTCGAACCGGGCTCCGACGCCGCCGAAAAAGACGATGGCGTTCGGGACGACTTTGCCCTGGGCGTCGAGCGCCACCGCCGACAGGACCAGGGTATCGCCGGCGACGATGGTGATCGAAAGCCCGGGCCGGACTTCCAGGGAGGCGACCGGCGAGGGTGTCAGCGGCTGTTGGGAGAGGATCAGCAGGGCTGCCAGCATTGGTCTTTCAGAGGTCGCGCCAGAATCGTTGCATCCGGACTCGGCCGGCCTGATCGGGAAGCCGGCCTCTCGCCGCACCGAGGTTGTCGGCGAGATGCTGGGGGTTGCCGGTGCCGGGAATGGCGCAGGTGACCTCGGGGTGCGCGAGGACCCACTTGAGGAGGAACTGCGCCCACGAGTGAATGTCGTATTCCGGGGCCCATCCCGGAAGAGGCCGACCTCGGGCGCGAACCAGGGATCCGCCGCCGCCAAACGGTCGATTGGCGATGAAGGCAACGCCCCGCTCGGCGCAGATCCCGAGGACCCGCTCGGCCGCGTCAGGTTCATCGAGGGAGAGGTTGAACTGAAGCACGTCGACCGGTTCGGCGCGGAGGATGGCGAGGACCTCGGACGCGGCCGATGCCTGGTAATGGGTGATGCCGACGAGGCGGGTGGTGCCCCGCTCTTTCCAGGCCCGGAGCGTCTTCAGGTGCGTTCGCCAGTCGACCAGGTTGTGAATCTGGATCAGGTCGAGTCGATCGACCCGGAGTTTGCGGAGCGAGTCGGTCATCTGGGAGACTCCGGCCGCTTCGCCCTGGGTCCAGACCTTGGTGGCGAGAAACACCTTGTCGCGGATCCGGACCTCGGCCAAGAGATCACCCAAGACCGACTCGGACGATCCGTACATCGGGGAGGTATCGATGACCGAGGCGCCGGACGCCTCGAAGACTCGAAGGGTCTCGCCGAGGCGGGCGCGCCTGGCCCGGTCGGCGCCGACGTCGAAGGTTTGCCAGGTGCCAAGGCCGACCCGGGCGATTCGCTCACCGGTGGCCGGAATGGTAGCGCGATGGAGCGGCTCTGGCTGCGACATGGCCGGAACGATGGTCGCGGCGACCGCCGCCTCGACGAACTCGCGACGATGCACCGCGGCTATGGCGTCAGCTCTCGGCGCTTGGGCTCCAGCCGAACGATCCAGAGCCCGTTGTACATGTCGTTGACGTAGGCGAGCCCGTCCTTCGGGTTGACGACCACGCCCCAGGTCATCGCCGCGTTCTGGACCTTGCCGTCCATGTCGGCGGTGTTGAGGTGGACCATCTCGCGTCCCTGGGCGCGGAGATCGCCCTTGAGCTGGCCCGAGACGTCGAAGGCCCGGAAGCCGGCGTTGTAGGCTCCCATATATAGAGTGTCGCCCGCCACCCACACGTTATGGACGCCGCCGTACTCGGGTTCGTACCAGGCGACCGATTTCGGCTTGGCGAGGTCGGAGACATCGACCACCTGAAGCCGTCCATAGGCGCGGCCGGCGGCGGCATCCTTGGCGCCCCGAACACCGCTCGCCGGGAACACCTCGTCGGCGATGAAGACGTAGTTCTTGTAGCGCCAAGCGGTGTGAGTGCCCCGGATGAAACCGGGACCGCCGGAGGCCTCGACGTCACGATAGAGCGCGTTGAGATCGTACTTGAACTGGCTCACGAGCTGGGGGTTCGAGGGGCTGCCACCCTTGATGCCGTTGCCGACGTCGAGAATCACCAGGCCATCGTTCCAGTAGCTGGCATACAGGAGCCCGTTCTGGAGATCGATGTCGTGGAGCGACCGCCCGGCATCGGGGCGATCGGTCTTCCAGACGGCCACTTCCTTCGGCTTGTACGGATCGTTGATGTCGATCACGTGCATGGCGCCGGTGCCGTCGTTGGTGAGATAGACGTGCGTGCCGTACTTCTCCTGGTGATAGACGAAGGCGGAATGCACGCCCGCGGTAACGGTCTCGGTGAACTCGGAGATCACCTTGGGGTGCGCCGGGTCCTCGGTGGAAGCGATGACGATCCCGTTCTTCCGATCGGAGGCGCCTTCCCGAGTGAAGACGATGTACTTGCCGTCGGGGGTCGACATGACGTCGTTGATACGGCGGGTGTTGACGACGACCGAGTCGGTGACGGTGGGTTTCGAGGGATCGCTGATGTCGATGGCGTAAAGGACGTCGCCACCGGAGCCCGAGCCGAGGTAGGCGTACTTGCCGCTGGGGTGAATCCAGACCTCTTCGGTGGTGAACCGGGTCCGCGGCAGTCGGCCGACCACGGTCGCGGGCCGGCGGACATCGCGGGGCTTGAGGGTGACGGTCGCCTCGGCGGAGCGGGTCCCAATGCTGGCGGTAATCAGATAGGTGCCCGCCTCGTAGCCGACGAACGACCCGTCGGCATCGACCATCCCCTGGCCCGGAGAGAAGCTCCATTGGGGGGTGAATCCGGCGACCTCACTGCCGGCCCGATCCTTGGCGACGAGCTGGAAGCGGACGACATCGCCGGTTCTTCCCTCCGCGGTTTCCGGGGTGAGCCGAAGCGAGGCAATGGTGTTAGGGAGAACCTTGATGGTGATTCCCTCTTCGACCGCGCCCGCCGTGGCCGTGATCCGGGCGGAGCCGGCGGCTTTGGCTTCGAGGAGGCCGTCGGCCCGGACGGCCACGATCGCCGGGGCCGAGCTGGTCCAGGTGACCCGGTCGGCCCGTTGGTCGCCGGCTTTGGAGAAGACCGCGGCATCGAGACGCAATCGCTGACCGGCGATGACGGAGGTGACGGCCGGGCTCACCGCGATCCGGGCCGGCGGCCCGGCGACCATGGTGACTTTGATGACCTCGCGAACCGGTCGGGTGCCGGGGACGGCCGCGGTGGCGAGCACGGTAAAGGAGCCGGTCGAGCCCGAGTGCACCAAACCGCTCGGCTCGATCCGGGCCTCGAAGAAAGCTCCCTGCCCCACGAAGGTGATCCGGGCGTCGGGCACCGGCTTGCCGGCGGAATCGACCGCGACCCCGGAGAGGCGGAGCGTGTCCTGGGCCGCCATCGTCACGTTGGGTCCCGGGGTGATCACCAGCTTGGCGATCGGGCTCCCGGGCAAGGTGACGGCTGGGGTTTGCGGCCGGGTCGGCTGCTGAAGCAGAACGAGCGCGAGAACGGATAACATCGGGCGGGGTCTTCCTCGATCAACTGGTCGGTGGATTGAACGCGGGGCCGGCTTCGACCCAGGAGCGGTAGTACTTGGGATCTTCGATCGGGACCGCTTCGCGAGCGGTCTTCAATGGCCGGAACGTATCCATCATGACGGCCAGCTCGTTGGTCTCCTTAGCGCCGATACTCGCCTCGGCGCGACCCGGATGGGGACCGTGGGGAATTCCGTCCGGGTGGAGCGTGATGCTGCCGTACTCGATCCCTTTCCGGCTCATGAACTCGCTGGAGGCGTAGTAAAGGACCTCGTCGGAGTCGACGTTGCTGTGGTTGTAGGGCGCCGGGACGGCTTCGGGATGGAAGTCGTACGGGCGGGGGCAGAACGAGCAGACCACGAACCCGTCACCCTGAAAGGTCTGATGTACGGGCGGCGGCTGGTGGACCCGGCCGACGATGGGCTCGAAATCGTGGATGTTGAACGCCCATGGATAGAACATTCCGTCCCAGCCGACCACATCGAAGGGGTGGTGATCGAGGACGAATTCGTTGAGGCCGTGGTGCTGCTTGACGATGATCGGGAACTCGCCCTTTTGGTCGTAGGTCTTCAGCTCGCGGGGAATCCGGAAATCGCGCTCGCTGTAGGGGGCGCCCTCGACGATCTGGCCGTAGTGGTTGCGGTACCGGTTGGGGGTCCGGACGTATCCCCGACTCTCGATGATCAAGAACCGGTGGGCCACCTTGTCGAGCTTGAACCGGTGCATGATGCCGCGGTGGATGACGAGGTAGTCGCCTTCGCGGTAGGGCAGATCGCCGAACTGCGACTCGACCACGCCGCTGCCCTGACTGACATAGACGATCTCGTCGGCCTGGGCATTCCGGTAGAAGTGCGGGTCGTCGACGGTGGGCCGGGCGAAGAGCATGGCGCAGTCGTCGTTGAAGAGGAGCGGGGTTCGGTCGAGCGTGGGGCTGCCCCCGTCCTTCAATTGGGCGGTGCGGAAGTGGCGGTGTTTCAGGGTCGGGTCGGGGTCGGCCTGGTAGCCGGTTTCCCGGAGCCGCTTGACGCTGAGGATCGTGGTGGGCGGATGGATGTGATAGAGGAGCGAGGCCGGGCCGGTAAAGCCTTCGTTGCCGACGAGCTGCTCGTTATAGATCCCGCCGTCCGGCTTGCGAAAGGCGAGGTGGCGTTTTTTCGGCATCGAGCCCAACGCATGGTACACTGGCATCTAGAGATTTCCCCTGAGCGCCTGCTCGCGCTCGATCGACTCGAACAGGGCCTTGAAGTTGCCCTTCCCGAAACTCTGGGCGCCCTTCCGCTGGATGACTTCGTAGAACAAGGTCGGGCGGTCCTCGACGGGCTTGGTGAAGATCTGGAGGAGGTAGCCCTCGTCGTCGCGGTCGACCAGGATCCCCAATTCCTTCAACGGCTCGAGATTCTCGTCGATCTTGCCGACCCGATCGAGCACGGTGTCGTAGTAGCTCGACGGGATGGTGAGGAACTCGACGCCCCGGTTCCGGAGCGCGGTGACCGTCTCGATGATGTTGTTGGTGGCGAGGGCGATGTGCTGGACGCCAGGGCCGCGATAGAAATCGAGGTACTCCTCGATCTGGGATTTCTTCTTGCCGGAAGCGGGCTCGTTGATGGGGAACTTGATCCGGCCATTGCCGTTGGACATCACCTTCGACATCAGGGCCGAATACTCGGTACTGATGTCCTTGTCGTCGAAGGAGAGGAGATTGAAAAAGCCGAGGACCCGCTCGTAGAACCCAACCCACTCGTTCATCTTGCCCAGCTCGACGTTGCCGACGCAATGATCGACGTGGAGGAGCCCGGTCGAGGCGGGCCGGTAGGGCGAGGTAGCGGCCACGAACCCGGGCAGGAAGAGACCGCGGTAGTTTCGCCGCTCGACGATCGAGTGGATGGTGTCGCCGTAGGTGCGAATCGCGGCGATCACGACCTCGCCATGGTCGTCCCGAAGGACCGCCGGTTCCTGAACGGCGACGGCGCCTCGGGTGACGGCCGTGGCAAACGCCTCCCGGGCGTCATCGACCCAGAAGGCCAGGTCTCGAACCCCGTCGCCGTGTTTCAGGAGATGGGCGGCGATCTCGCCTTCGGGGCCCAACGGCGTCGTCAGGACGAACCGGATCTTGTTCTGGACCAAGAGATAGCTCGCGCGATCACGGACGCCGGTCTCGGGGCCGCGATAGCCGATCAACTCGAAGCCAAAGGCCGCCCGGTAGTAGACGGAGGCCTGCTTGGCATTCCCGACATAGAACTCGATGTAGTCCGTCCCGTTGATCGGGAAGGCGTCGACATGGGTTTCGGGCAAGGCTTGGGTGGTCATTTCGAGCTCCGGGACGAATCACCCCAAATCTATGCCGAGGACGGGTAGGACGGGTAGGACGGATAAGACGGACAAGACGGGTAGGACGGGTAGGACGGGTAGGACGGGTAGGACGAATCAGCCGACGGCGCGGTCGATTTCGAGCCGCCCCGCCTGGCGACCCAATCGGTGGCGTATTCGCCAGATCAGGACCACCGCGACGACGGCGAGCCCGGTGACCAAACCCCACCAGAAGCCGCGAGCGCCGAGGCCCACTTCGTACCCGAGCCACAGCCCGACCGGCAACCCCACGCCGTAATAGCCGAACACGTTGATGAGGACTGGGACGCGGGTGTCGCCGGCCCCTCGCAGCACCCCCATGGCGACGGCCTGACTGCCATCGAATACCTGGAAGGCGCCGGCGATCGGGATGAGCGAGGCGGCGATCGCCACCACGGTCGCGTCGGTCGTGTAGAGCGAGGCCAGGGGCGTGGGCACCGCCAGGAACACGGAGGCGGCCACCAACATGAACGCCGCCCCGATCACCACCGACGCCGCGGCCATCCGGCGAGCGCCGTCGGCGTCCCCCGCCCCGATGGCGCGGCCGACGAGAACCGCGGCCGCGGCTCCGACTCCGAGGGGGACCATGAAGGTGATGGCGGCATAGTTGAGGGCGATTTGATGACCGGCGATCGAGGCACTGCCGGCCCGCCCGAGCAGCAGGCCCACCGCCCCAAAGACCCCGTACTCGAAGAGGATCTGGAGGCCGATCGGAAGACCGATGGCGAGCATCCGCTTCAGCGGCTCCCACCGGAAGACCTCCGGGCGAAGCGGGCGGAGAAACCGCTCGAGCGCTCGCCAGGTGAGCAGGGCCAGGCCGACGAACATGGCCCAGCGGCTGACCGTGGTGGCGATGGCCGAGCCGCGGACCCCTAACGCCGGGGCACCCCAATGCCCATAAATCAGGACCCAATTGAGGCCGGCATTGAGGACGTTGGCGACAACGATGACGGCGAGAATCGGCCGGACCTGGCCTAACGCCTGGAGAGTCTGCCGGAGGACCAGGAAGGCGAAGTACGGAAAGATCCCCGGCAAAACCCAGGTCATGTAGTCGCCGGCCAACGGCACCAGCGGGGTGGCTTGACCGGTGAAGCGAAGCACCAGCTCGACTGGCAGGAGCCCCACCATGGTCGGGACGGTGACCAGAGCGGCGATCAGGAGACCCCGCTGAATGCCGAGGGCGATGGCCGGTTCGTCGCCCGCACCATGGGCCTGGGCAATGACGGGGTCGAGAGCGTAGACACAGCCCATCCCGACCGTCGACACCGCGAAGAACCAGACGCCCGCCACCGCCACCGCGCCAAGGGCGTCCGCCGACAGCCGGCCGACCATGGCGGCGTCGACGAGCCCCATCGCCATCAGCCCGACTTGGACGGCGGCGAGCGGCAAGGCGAGCCGCACCAGGCTGCGATAATCAGCGCCGGTGGGACGCCGCATGGCCTTCGGACATCAGAAGCGCCAGAGGTAGGTGACCTTGGCAACGCCCCCGCGGGCCACGGTTTGAAGGGGAAGGCCGAGATCCCCAATCGCGCGGGTCGACCAGCCGAGCTGGATGCTCTGACCGGGATAGATCAGGTAGGTGACCAAGAAATCGGTAGAGAAGATGTCGCGCTCGTCGGCCACCTCACCCGTTCTCCCGAAGAAACGTTCGAAGCGGTACTCGCCGATGATCCGGAAGCCGAGCCGTTTCGAAGCTTGCACCTGAGCTTTCAGGCGGGGAATCGCCGATTCCGCATAACGGCTTTCCCGGGTCGCGATGGGACCTCGGCGCCACACTCGGGCGGCGCTGACGTCGAGGCCAATCCGAACCGCCGCGACCGGACGGATATTGGTAGTGAGGGAGCCGCTCAGGAAAAAACTCGGGAGCGGCGGCCCGCCTTCGACCACGTCGGTGAAGATGGCCTCTTCACCGCCTCGGAGAAAAACCGTAAAGTCGAATCCGCGGAGCGCCTGCGACGACAGGAAGAGGAACCCCCGATCGAGGCCGTCGAAGGGAACGCCGTCGACCCGCAGGAACGCGGCGGTATACCCGAAGCTGAAGCTGGTGGCCGCGGGCAGCCGAATATCGAGGTACGAGGAAACCAATCGATCGGTCCGGTCTCCGAGGGCGCCGACCCGCCCGCTCGGGCCGTGGGCGTACCCCTCCTCGAACCGGAATAGTGGCTTGATCTGGCGGAAGAAGCCGGTCGATTGCCAGGTGTAGGAGGCGTAGCCGGTCAGAAGGGCGAAATCGGCCCGCGGGGTGAATCCCAGGTGGGTCTCGAACTCCGGGGTGATGTCGAGGACGCCGAGCCCCAAGTTCCAGTGACGATCGTCAAAGTCGACGGATGCCTGGATGGCGGTGCCGGCGCGCCGCTCCTGGTCGAGCGCTCGGGCCTCGTCCGGAACGCTGTCGAGCGCGGCGGCGAACCGGGTCGGGTCGGTAATCCTTCGACTCAGCGCCCGGCTCAGCCCTCCGAGCACGTCCGGCTCATCGGTCACGCTGCGGGCAGCGAGGAGCCGGACGGTGGTATTGCCCCCGAAACGCGCCCGGGTATCGAAGGACGCGACGGTGCCCTGCCCGTTCCCGAACCGGCGGGTCGTGAGGGAGCCGCCGACGTACCCATCCGACAGGACGTCGACCCGGACCCGGGCAACCCCGGCCCGAACCTCGCGCCCGGCGAAGGGATCCAACTGCTCCGGTTCGAGGCCGCCGATGGTTCCGGGGATGGCGTAGTCGCGAGCGGCGTCGATCGCGCCCAGAAAACCGAAGCTCACCCGACCCGCCTTGCCGGTCAGCTTGAGGCCACCATCGGGATCGGCGACGCGGCGGGAGTGGAACAGGTTGATCGGCGGGGTTTGAAAGCTGGCGTCCTGACCCGGCATCGGGAAGCGAGTCAGGAAGATGTCGGTGCCCTCGAGGAAGAAGGGCCGCTTTTCGGGAAAGAACAGGGCGAAGCGATTGTTGATCTCGAGCTGGCCGGCATCGGCCTCGACCTGAGAGAAGTCGGGATTCCAGGTGCCGTCGAGGGTGAGGTTGGAGGAGATGCCGTACTTGAGGTTGGCGCCGAACTCACTGGTGGTCCTGGCCGGCCCCAATGGATCGTTGGCGGAGGCTCGATCGGCGGCGAGGTGGCCGACGACTGCGGGGTTGAACTCGATCGCGGCGGCGGAGGTAATGTCACTTATCGCCGTCAAGGTGACCATCTGGCAGAGATCGCAGGCCAGATCCCGGTTCCGGGGCCAGGGATAGTCGACCGCGCCATCCCGACCATAATGGCGGCTGATGGAGAACCCCCAGCGCTGGTCCCGCCGCTTGGGATAGCGGAGCGACTTGAAGGGAATCGCCACCTCGACCGTGTACTCGTCGCCGGTCACCCGCCCCGCGGTCTGGAAGATCCCGTTCCAATCCTCGAAGCCAGACCCCTCGATGGTGAGCCCGTCTCCCTGGATGCCGATCGGGTTGACCGCCATGGAGTAGGCCCGGCGCCTGGTGTTGGTCGGATCGAGGGTGAGACCGATCCAATCCTGGGCTTGGAACACGACGTTGTCGCGTTCGTGCATCCGATAGCGAATCGTTCCCGGCCGATCCTGGGCCCGGACCGCGATATACAAATAGTCCCGGTCGTAGGCGAGATAGGCGATGGTGGGGCCGTGGGGCGCCCCGTTGTCGGCGGGCTCGGTTTGGACCCACGTCTCGAGCCGAGCGGCCTGCTGCCAGAGCGAGTCATCGAGGCGACCATCGATGACCGGCCGGCTCTCGACTCGGGGGATCGCCAGCTCGGCGCCTCGACCCTGGGCCGACAGCGACCCGACCGCGAGGATCAGGATGGCCAGCGAAACACCGTGCCGGAACATAGGGGGCCTAAGATAACCCGCCCTGTTAGGCTGACGTCAGCCTTTGAGCTCGGGGAAGTCCTCTTCCGCAAAGGCTAGCGGCGAGCGAACCCCCTCGGCCGCGCGGCGTCGTTCGGCGAGCCGGAGGTCGACTCGGCGGATCTTGCCCGAGATGGTCTTGGGAAGCTCGGCGAACTCGACCCGCCGAATGCGTTTGAACGGGGGGACGCGGGCTCGGACGAAACGAAGGACGTCGAGCGCCAGGTGGCGATCGGGCGAGAACCCAGACCGCAGCACCAGGAAGGCTTTGGGGACGACGCCTCTCACGGGATCGGGGCTTTCGGTGACCGCGGCCTCGGCGACCGCCGGATGCTCGATCAAGACGCTCTCCAGCTCGAAGGGGCTCAGCCGGTAGCCGGCACTCTTGAACACGTCGTCGGACCGGCCGACGTAGGTGAGATAGCCGTCGGCATCGATCGTCGCGACATCCCCGGTGCGATAGAAGCCCTCCTTCCGGGCTTCAGCCATCTTGGCGGGGTCGTCGAGATAGCCGACCATCAATCCTAACGGCGGTGGGTCGAGCGCCACTGCGATCTCCCCTTCGTTCGGGGCAGCCTCCTCCTCCCCGCTCCCAACGGGCCGAAGGGTGATTCGGTATCCCGGCGCGGGGAGGCCCATCGAGCCGGGCTTGACGGGCTGGCCGGGAAAGCTGCCAACGAGGAGCGTCGTCTCGGTCTGGCCATAGCCTTCGCGGATCGTGAGGCCCCAGGCGGACCGAACCCGCTCGATCACCTCGGGGTTGAGGGGCTCGCCGGCGCTCATGGCCTCGCGGAGCCGATGGCGACAGCTCGTGAGGTCCTCGTTGATCAGCATTCGCCAGAGGGTCGGCGGACCGCAGAACGTATCCACTTCAGCGCGGGCGATCGTCTCGAGCACCTGCCCGGGATCGACGCGCGGCGGGTTGAAGACGACGATGGAGGCCCCGGCATTCCAGGGCGCGAAGACGCTGCTCCAGGCGTGCTTGGCCCACCCCGGGGAGCTGATGTTGAGATGGCGGTCGCCCGGCCGAGCGCCGAGCCAATACATGGTGACCAGATGGCCGACGGGATAGCTGGCGTGGGTGTGGAGGACCAGCTTGGGTTTGGCGGTGGTCCCCGAGGTGAAGTAGAGGAGGAGTGGGTCGGTCGACTTGGTGCGGTCCGCCGGTTGGAACTCCGCGGCCGCGCCGTCGACGGCCGAATAGGACTGCCAGTCCGGCGCCTCCGCGTCGATCACGAGCCGGACGCCAGCTTCACCGAGCCGGCCGACCTTGGGGCACCCGTCGCGATCGGTGACGACGTGTTTGGCGTCGCCGCGGGCGAATCGGTCGGCGAGATCGTCCGAGGTGAGCTGGGGCGCGGCCGGGATGATGACCGCGCCGACCTTCATGGCGCCGAGGAGGGTCTCCCACAGGGGGATCGAGTTGGGAAGCATGAGGAGGAGCCGATCGCCGCGGCGAACCCCCCGGTCCAGCAGTAGGTTCGCGACCCGATTCGACCGGCGGCTCAGCTCGGCGAACGACCGGGACGCTCCGATCCCGTTCGGGTCAGCGAAACCGAGGGCCATCCGATCGTTGCCGGCGGCCATCGGGTCGAAGACGTCGAGGGCCCAATTGAAATCGCCCAACTCGGGCCAGCGGAACTCCCGGGCCACCCGCCGGTAATCGGTCGGATTGGCGAGGAGGAAATCTCGGGCAGCCTGAAACGCGGCGACGTCGCTCACTGGTGATGGCTCGCTGTTTGAGGGCGGGACCAGGGCTTCGCTATCTTGACCTCGATGACGGCAACAACCTCACCCCACTTCGAACGTTACGTCGCGATCGGCGATAGTTCCACCGAAGGACTCGACGACCCCGATGGCGCGGGCGGCTACCGGGGATGGGCCAACCGCCTGGCGGAGCGGATCGCCGATCTCGAGGGCTCGCTGCGGTACGCCAACCTCGGGGTCCGGGGCCTCCGAACTCGGCAAATCCGGGAGACTCAACTCGAGCGAGCGGCGGCGATGCGCCCCGATCTGGTGACGTTGTTCGCCGGGACGAACGACGTGGTTCGGCGCCGATTCGATCCGGCCGAGGTCGGGCGCGACGTCGAGCTGATGCAGCGGACGATGGTGGACGGCGGGGCCACGGTGGTGTCGTTCACGCTGCCCGACCTGAGTCCGGTGATGCCGTTGGCGCGCTGGCTCGCCCCTCGGGTCAGCGCCCTGAACGAGGCACTCCGGGACGCGTCGTCGCGCTCGGGCGCGATCCTGGTGGACGTCGCGAAACATCCGGTGGCATCGGATCCGAGGTTGTGGAGCGACGATCGGCTCCACGCCAATTCGTTAGGCCACGCTCGGATCGCGGCGGCGTTGGCGCATGGGCTGGGCCTTCCAGGCACCGACGACTCGTGGGCCGCCCCGTTGCCGGCGACCCGACCCCGATCGACGATGGCGCTGGTCGCCGCGGAACTCTCGTGGGGTCGCCGGTTTCTGGTGCCGTGGATCTGGCGACATCTTCAAGGGCGATCGTCGGGGGACGGGATCTCAGCGAAGCGGCCCGAACTCGCCCCCATGCACCGGAACGGCGAGGGACCGCCGGAGCGCGCCCGGCAGGAATCGAACCTGCGACCCACAGCTTAGAAGGCTGTTGCTCTATCCAACTGAGCTACGGGCGCGTACCCGGAAAATAGGATTGGCCTGATGGGGAAACCAGGGGACCGGAGAGGATTCTGACGGTGCGTCGATGACCGGGAAACCCTCGGGCCGGCTCGCCGGCGCGGTGGCCGGCGGCGTCGCGGCGACCGCGCTGTGGCTCACGGCCGCGGCGCTGGGGGCCGACGACATCAGCGGCGTGGGGTCGTTGCACTGGCTCTGGCTGGCGGTCGTGGTCGGCGCGGTTCTGGGATCCGCTGGGCTGGGCCGGTTCCTCACCGGTCTGGCGGCCGCGACGGTGGGGCTTCTGCTGGTGGTGAGCTGGGTCCCGTTTTTCGGCGGGTTGGCTCGCGGGTACGTGCGATCGGACTCGTTGCCGGCGACGCCGGTCGACGCGGTGGTCGTCCTCGCGGCCTCGGTGTCGTCCGATTCGCGGCTGAGTCCCGCGGCCGTGGACCGGCTGCTCGAAGGGATCCGTCTCTGAACCAGCCGCGGAGCTTGGCCTCGTCGGACGGCGACACCCGGGACCTCGTGGCGCTCCTCGGTCCGGCGGTCGAGCTGCACGTGGTCGATTCGGTCGGATCGACTCGGCTCGAGGCGGAGCGGAACAAGCTGCTGTTCGACCGGGAGGGCTGGAAGACGGCCGTGGTGGTGACCTCGCCGATCCATACCCGCCGGGCCTGCGCCACGTTCGAGGCGGTCGGGATCGGCGTTACCTGCCGAGCCAGCCCCGACCGCACGACGGCGTGGCGGACCCAGGTCTCGCCGCTCGACCGGAGCCGAGCGTTCGGTCAATGGCTCTACGAGACGCTTGGCTGGTGGAAATACCGGCTGCTGGGGTGGGTGTCGTAGAGGCCCCTACGGGTTACGGAAGTTCCCTTCCCGCATCCAACGCGTTCCAGTGAGCGATCGCGTTGAAGGCGAGCGCGAAGCTGCCCTGGGTCTGCCACCGCCAGAACGGGCGGATCGCGAAATAGACCACATGGCCGTTGCCTAACGGCGCGTCGATGACCGCCGCCTTCTTCGCCAGCTCGTCGCCCGACACCAGGAGGCCGGAGAACAGCAGGGAGTCGACCTTCTCGTGGAACTGGAGGACGACCCGGGCCCGCTGGCGATCGATCACTTCGACGATCCCCGGATCCATCGCGTCGCGCTGTTCCCGGCCGCTGACACTGGTATCTCTCGCGGTCACGCTCAGCAGAGGGGTCTGGCTGAAGAACACCGGAAAGGTCGCCCGCTCGTAGCCGTAGAGAATCGGGCTGGCTTTCTCGACCGTCTGGGCCCGAAACACGGCGCCGCGGGCTCGGAGGTTTCGGGGCTCGGTGAGACTGACCGTGGGGGAGAATCCGAGCGACAGCGGAAGCTGATCGGTGGCCCCCTCGACCAGCAGCAGCCCGCCCCGTTCGACGAAACGGCGAAGCGCGGCGGCTCCCTCGAGTCCCATGCCCGGCCGCATGTCGTCGGTCTCGTCGTTGACGCCGAGATGGGGAGTCAGGGCCGACTTCTTCCAGGGAATCGCCGGTCCGACCATGGGGGCCCCATTGAGCAACGTGGTCGTGGCCGAGCTGACGTGCGGAAACACCACGACGTCGATCCGATCGAGAGTCCCCGGGGTCCGGAGATCCTGATCGGAGATGTAGGTATAGGGGACCTCGAGCTTGTCGAAGGTGAACCGGACCCAGCCCTCGTTCTGGGTCTCGCGCCAGGTGTGCATCAGGGCAATGCGGGGCAGCGTGATCGGGTGGCTCGCGACGCTCGGCAGGGTGGCGACCGTGGTGGCGGCGAGGCCCAACTCTCGAACGGCCGCCGCGGCGTCGCCCTGAACGAGATAGGTGCCGGCGGGATATTTGGTCCCGTCGACGGTGAACTCCGCCTCCGCCGTGGACACGCGGGCCCCGCGGGCTCGCCACGGCAAGAGGGCCGATCGCCAGTCGCCGAGGTGGGGCACGATCAGGGTGGTGCCGGTGCCGGCAATCGTCCCGGCGACCTTGGCATCGGCGGTCAGCATCCGCATCGGCTTGGCGAGCACCGCCGAGTCGGCGATGGCGACCGACTCGACGTGGCGGAGGGCGTCGAGGGTCCAGCCGGTGTCGTCGTAGGGCGCGGGGTCGTCGGCCTTGAACCGCTGAATGGCCAGGACCGTGCGGACGAACTGGGTGTAGGGTTGATCCATCCGGACGATCCAGTCGCCGGTCTTAATGGCGACCTTGGCGGCGTCCCTGGCGCCCTTGGTCACCGTGAGGTCGGTGGTCGCCTCGTGCACTTCGGCTCCCTGGAGCCGGAACAGATTGACGAGATCGGCGGCCTCGGCGGCCCGCCGTTGGCCCCGGGGGACGACGTAGGCGTAGGGCGCCGTGGTGGTCCCCCGGCGGATCATCCGCTCGGCCTTGGTGACGAAGTTGTCGAGGAAGGTCTCCCGCTGGTCGGCCAGGTACTTGAGGGCGACGAGGACGCCGGATTGCTGGTAGTTGATGTTGTTCCGGATGCACCACTTGACGCCGTTGAGCGGGGGGTTGGTGCGATACCAGATCCGATTGATCGACGCCGCCGGCAAGTTGACCGTGTGGCACTCGGCCATCCGGGAGGTATAGGTCTCGTAGAACTTCCCCGCCGAGTTGTGGAGGTTGGCGATCGCGAGGACGTAGTTAGGCGCCCAGCCGTCGTAGAAGCCGTAAGTCCAGACGCCCGGCATCCCTCGGCGGGTCAGCTCGTTGACCTCCTGGAACGCCAGTTGGTACCACTCGTTCACGACGATCGGATCGAATTCCTCGTTGTAGGGACCGGTGCCGGTGCTGGTGTAGAGGAACGGGACCGACTCGTGGAGGTCGTGCCCGATCGTGGGCCGCCACTCGAGGAAGGTCTTTAGGTAGTGTTGGGTCAGCTTCTGCGACACGACCATGCCGTCGCGATTGTTGTCGTGGGCGGTGTAGCGGCCCCAGTAGGCGAGGGGCACGCCGTTAGGCCCCAATCCGAGGGACTTGCTGAGGGCGTAGGTGTCGACCACGTGATCGCGACCATCGACCTCGAGGACCGGGGTGATCAGGGTGATGACGTTGGCCCGGATGGCCCGGCTGTGGGCCGACTCGTCGACCGCCAGCCGATAGGCCATCTCCATCAGCATTTCGGGGCTGCCGGTTTCGGGCGAATGAATCGAGCCGGTGACGTAATAGATCGGTTTCGCCTGCTTGATCAGCCGGGCCCGCTCGGCGGCGGTGAGGCCGCGGGGATCGGCGAGGCGGGCGGTCATCGCCCGATACTCGTCGAGCCGGCGGATGGTCTGCTCGTCGGCGATGGCGACGACGATCATCTCCCGGCCCTCGTCGCTGATTCCCATCGAGAACCATTTGGTCCGCGGCGAGGCGTCGGTCAGGGCTTTGAAGTAGCGGTTGATGTCGGCGACGTAGGAGAGCTTGCCGATGGTGCCCGGGACGTAGCCGAGGACCTTGAGCGGGGTCGGCACGGTGGCGGAGGCCGGCAGGTGATCGACCAGTTCGGTGGTGAATTTCCACTTGGGGTCGGTGGTCGTCAACTCGCGGATCTTGGCGGTGTAGGCGGCGTCGAGCGGCTGCTGGGCGGCGGCGGGAATGCTGGCGGCGATGCCGAGGACGAAGGTGGACAACAGGCGCGAGTGCGACATGGGCGTGGCTCGACGAGGATGGGCGCGAGGAAACGGCTACCGGAGCAACTTGGAACTGGCGGCCTGGCGGCGCAAGGTTGTGGAGGCGAATATGTCGGATCACCCATAACCGCAGAGGTCTGGATGCTTCGCCCCTCGACGATCGCAATTGGGTTGGCGCTGATGGTGGTGGGTTGCCGACCCGCCGACCCCGCGGCGGCCCCGTCCTCCGCGACAGGCTCGGGCGGGCTAACCGCGCCCGCGGCGATGAGCGCCGACGGCCCCAAGGTCCTGGTCTACCACGACATGGAGGGTCTCGCCGGCCAGAACGATCCGGCCACCTATCGCTTCAGCCATCCGGAGGCCTATCCGAAGGGCCAGGCGATGCTGGTGGCCGATCTCAACGCGGTGATCGCGGGGCTCTTCGACGGCGGGGCGAAAGTGGTCCAGGTGGTCGACGCGCACGGGAGCGGCAACCCGGCGCCCGACGTGCTGACGGCGAGGCTCGATCCGCGGGCGACTCAGGTATTCCGGGATTCGGCCTTTCGTCAGTACGTCGACCTGACGGCGCCTAACGCCTATGACGCCGTCGTCGCGGTGGGGATGCACGCCAAGACCGGGAGTCGAGGGTTCGCGTCCCACACCTACACGTTAGGGATGGAGGCCCTGATCAACGGCGTGACGGTCACCGAGTCGGAGATCGTGGGCTACTCGTGGGGGCGAGTCGGGGTCCCGATGATCATGGTGACCGGGGATCAACGGCTCAAGAACGACCTCGCCACGATGCCGTGGATCGAGTTCGTGGTGACCAAGGAGGCCACCGCGGCCGACTCGGCCATCCTCCGGCCGGTGGCCGAGGTGCATGCCGAGATGCGGGCGGCGGCCAAGCGGGCGATCGAAAAGCGGAACCAGGCCAAGGCGATGACGCTCGGGAGTCCGGTGCGGGCGGCGTTGCGGGCGGTAGCGCCGGCGAGCTTGGAGTCGATGCAAGGGGTGCCGGGGATCAACTATCGCGACAACATGGTGGAGTTCGAGGCCAAAGATTTCGGGGCGGCGTACGACGGGCTGGTGGCGCTCATCAACGTGGCCCGGCAATCCTATCCGTCGGTGTTGACCGAGATGATCCGGGCCCGCCCCGACGGGCAGAAGTTGCTGTTGGAGTATTCGGATCGGCTGTTCCAGCGGTGGATGGACGTGGAGTCCGGTCGGTGGAGCGCCCCTGCCCCATCGGCGCCGGCGGCGGGGCGGAAGTACCACGGCGCCAACTGAGCGTGGTCCCGGATGGATCGAGGGCCAGGCCGGCAGGGACGTCGGCTTGGCCCTCGAACCATCACCTGGGGGTCACGCCACCTGCTTGCTCGGATCGACGGCCGGCTTCGGCACCGGCCACGCGATGTTACGGGCGCTTTCCCACGCGCCGCTCAACTCGGGTTTCTCGCGGATCCGGTAGAGCATCATCCCATTCAACTGGCGGGCCATCTTCACCAGTTCGGACGCGAGCCGCTTGAGTTCGCCGCGGGCTCCCGTGTGGGTCCGCCGGCCGCCGTCGGCGTCGGCCACGGCTTGATCGTAAGCCGTCAGGAGGGTCTTCAGCTCCTCGAGAAACGGGTTCCGCATGCCGTACTGATTGAGGCGCTCCTGATGGGCGCCGACCAGCGCGACGAGGGCGTCGAGCCCGGCGCGGAACTCTTGCCGGTTGGGGCTCCGGGAGAGCTGCCGGAAGAGCTTCGGCAGCCCGGGATGCTCGAGGGCGGCCGCCTTGGTGATCTCCCGGATGTGGCGGACGGCCACGGTGCGAACGAACCCCCGGATGTCGGCGCCGCGGACCCGGGCCGCGGCGGCTTCGCGGACGCCGATCTCCTGGAGCGACATCAGCTCCTGCGCCCGACCGACCTTGACGATGAACTTCTCGGCCACTCCGTCCGACTTCGGGTCTCCGAACGGATTGGCTCGGAGGAAGTTCCTCACTCGGACCGCCATCTCGACTTTCAACCGTGATTCGCTGTCCATACGAGGGCTCCTTTCTTGGGCCCGGGCCGCGGTCGTCGAGGGCGCGGCTCACAACTCCGTGATTGGTGTAGGGCCGCGCGGTGCCTCGATCAACGCGCGGGGTCGGCGGAGGGGGATGGCGAAGTCCGTGCCACGAATTTCGGGTGAACGCGAGCGACGGCTGCGACGCGGCGCGCGAGGGGTGCGGAGGCGGTCGCGAAGCGGGATGGTTTGGACGGGAAGCCGGGCGACGTTCCGCTCGGCGTTGCCGCGGGGTTGGCGACCGGAGTCGAACGGCTTTCCGACTCGGTCCGATCGATCGATCGGCATGGCCCGATCGGGAACGACCGCGGCCGAGCGCCGCGCGAAGGGGTCCGAGCTGCCGGCGGCCCCGGCGGGCGCCCGCTCGGGGGCGAACGAGCGGAGCACGAAGGAGTTAGGGCCGACCGCGAGGGGTGCGGAACGGGTGGCCGACCGGTGCGGGGTCGCCGTCGGGGGGGTGGCGGCGGCCGCCGGGGGTTGGGGCTGCACGCGGCCGGCATGCGGGGCCGTTGGTCGGGTCGGTTGGGGACCTTACGAATGGTGTTGGAGCCCACTCGGTGCCGGCGCGACGGGACTCGAGCGGGTCGGCGCGATCACCGATTCTTGGTGAGCGATCGACCGGGGTAGCGGCGGGGCACGGGTGGTGGAAATAGGGGTCGGCGCGGGGAGTCGGCAAGTCGAGTGTCCTGGAAAAGTGTCCCCTTTGGATGACAGGCTGTGACACGGGGAGGATCGCCCGCAGGCTGGTGTGAGTCCGCTTGGCGAGCACGGACACCTGGCGGAGCTCGGTGACGTTCTGACCAGGCTGCGAGCGATTCACCACGGAGACCTAGTAGGATGGAAAGCCCAGAATCGGCGGACAAGCATCGGAATTGGGGCTAACAAGGGCGTTGAAAACCTTGGCGCCGGGTTGAAGTGCAATACTCTCGAATGGGTGGGCACGAGGCCTTGCGAGACATTCCCCGGTGGAAATGACCGACTCAACCGATACCTAGTGCGCGCCCCCAACTTGATTCCTGAGGACCCAACAGATGGCATGGGCCTAGGTCCGCGAGCTGGGCGACGGGGTCCAGCCACCTGTTCTTTTTGGGGCCGTCGATCGAACCGTCTGTCGCCTCGCCCGGTGCATGACGCCGCGAGTTCAGTCCAGCGGGAGCAACGACCGACGCCCGTCCGGCGGCTGCCGCTTCTCCCGGAGCAAGACTGCCGCCTTAGTCGGGCGCCCTCCTCCTCAGACTGTCCAATGCAGCCGCGGGGTCAGCACCCTTGATCAGCGAGAAGGACAGCGTCCAGGAGGACCCGGCAACACCCGGTTCAAAGAGCTCGACACCGAGATTGTCTTCGATTAGATACTCGGTTGCCCATCGTTCGAGTGTGCTCGGCCGTGCCGATGTGACCTTTCCGGCCGCACGAATCTCCACGCTTTGGTCGCCAGCTCGTAGTCGGAGGGTGCCGATCGGCCCCCTCCCATCCCGAATGAGACCAGCACGAAAGTCGCGCAACCGGCCTAGCTCGGCACCAATCGGGGAGCATCTGATCTGCAATGTGTTTTCGATGATTGTTGCGCTGCAACCCGTTGGCTTCGGCACGCGATCTAACGCCAGCTCGGCACTGCGGCCGTCAAGTTTGACAGAACTGGGCAAGACCTCAAAGGCGGACACTTGGTCGAAATCGACGCCGCTTACCGTGGACAGCGCCAGCAGGGCAAGGTGCGACGACGAGGCTTCCTCCATGTCGAAACTCCTCCCTGGGGTGTTCCTCAAGCCTGGGTTCAGAACAGACAGACCTATCAGCGACAAATAACACCTTGTGCGAACCGTGGTTGCCACCTCTTCCCTCCTTGGACCTTTCAAAAGGCTCGGAACCAACCGGATCCCGCTCCGCAAAAGATCTCGGCCTTCGCCTCGCGGACTTCAGACGCGTAGGGCGAAGATTTTGTCGGACCGAAATAGTGACCGAGGTAGACTCCGATCGTGTCGGTGATTCGAATACCAAACAGCGTATGGTCGGCCGAGATCTTCGAAATTAACCCGACGAACTCGCCGATGCCAAGGTACCGGCCCGACATAGTGTACATTGGGCCCTTGGCCTGAATTTGGGACATGCTGCAGCCAATCCACGCCTTGTTCTGCAAGAATCCTATTGCCTTAGGGCCTGTCGCCAAAGGCGACAGGTCAGCGGGCCCACCAGTTGGAGTTCCGGGCCATGACGGTGGCCGCACATCAGGCATCCTGTCCCACGCTGACTTGACACTGGCGAGCCAATCCGCCATCCCGCTAGAGGCGGACACCGTTATTTCGTACAGCATCTGGACACGACACTTGAGTGTGCCCAGGTCCTCCCGTTTGTTGCAGTCCTCGAGGCCCATCGGATCCGCCCCGTTGACCGGATCGCTCGCCGTATAGACGAAGGGATTAATCCCCCCCGCGAGCCCAATCGGATCCTCGCTGAGAAACCGCCCACTCGCAGGCTCGTACCACCGGTTCCGCATGAAGTAGGTCTCGGTCTCGGCCCCCAGCCACAGCGCCCCCTTCCACCGCGTCCGATCCTTGTCGCTCAGCGGCAGCGAGAAGTTGGTCCCCCCCGTCCACCGCCCCCAATCGCCGTACTGATAGGTCCGCGCCGTCGCCGCCCCGGCCGCGTTGGTCAGCGCGATCGTGTTCCCCAGCCCATCGTCGTGGGCGTAGAACGCGGTGTTCACGCCGCTCACCGGCTCGATCAAGGCATGGAGCTGGTCGGTCCCCCGATAGGAGTATTCCGCCGACTTGGTCACCGCGTTCGACCCGAACTCCGCCAAGAGGTTGCTCCCCTGCCACAAGAAATACGAGGACGCCGCCCCGTTGAGGTCCTTCCGGACCAACCGCCCCTGGGCATCGTAGTAATTGGTCACCGCCGACTGCCCCGTCTTGGTCGTC
>Ga0187892_10004043_pt1 | contig 25466 bp, 20 predicted proteins | sample MA1701073metaG_FD_139345 | JGI IMG/M metagenome (GOLD analysis project Ga0187892, IMG submission 139345) | Bio-ooze microbial communities from a basaltic lava cave in the Kipuka Kanohina Cave System on the Island of Hawaii, USA - MA170107-3 metaG ... | reverse complement strand
TTTTCCGCCTGCGCCAAACTTCTCAGTTCTCAGTCGGACCGCGAACGCGTTCATTGCTGACTACTCAAGGTAAAAACGGCTAATGATCACACTAATAGTCGTTAAGCCGACAGACTCCTAGGCATTGCCGATTGGCAATTGACAATTGCCGATTTGGCATGGGAATCGGGAACGTATCTTAGCTCCGTAGGAGCAAGATGTTTATAGCTTCCGTGAATTTTATGATCCCGAAGCTCCGTTAGGAGCGGAATGTACATGGCGCTCCTACGGAGCTGAGAGAATCTTATGCAGGTTACATCTATAAACATTTTGTCCCTACGGGACTAACACCTGCAACGCGATACTTGAAACCGAAACTCGAACTCGGAACTCAGGACTCAACGCCAATCGGCAATTGGCAATTGGCAATCGGCAATGATTATTGACAGTCATCAACACTTCTGGCAGGTAGGACACTTCGACTATCCATGGATGAGTCCGGAGGTGGAAGTGCTATACCGTGACTATCTGCCTAAGCAACTCCGCCCGATTCTGAAGCAGTGCGGAGTAGCAAACACTGTGTTGGTTCAAGCGAGTAACAGTTTGGCGGAGACTTACTGGCTCTTGAACCTCGCCGATCGCAATACGTTTATTGGCGGCGTCGTTGGTTGGATCGATCTAACCGACCCGGCAATGGAACAGGAATTGGAGGTCCTGACTGCAAATCCAAAATTCAAGGGAGTCAGACACCTTGTTGAAAGCGAGCCGTCGGACGACTGGCTTACCCAACCGAATGTTCTGGCCGGACTGCGAGTGTTGGAACGACGTCAAGTCTCTTATGATCTGCTGGTGCGTACTCGTCATCTGAAGCATGCGAAGGCCGTTGCCGAAGCTTGTCCCGGTCTTCGACTCGTCATCGATCACATGGCTAAGCCGCCCATCGACAATCACGAAATCACTGAATGGGCTCAAGAGCTGAAGGTGTTTGCTACATATCCAAACGTATACTGCAAACTTTCCGGACTAGTCACCGAAGCCAACCACGAATTGTGGGGTGTATCTGATCTGCGACCCTTTGTGGAGCTGGCTTTGGAGATTTTTGGTCCAGAGCGAATGATGTTTGGCAGCGACTGGCCAGTTTGCCTGCTGGCCGGTTCTTATGATCGAGTGCTTGACTCTTTTCAGTCGTTACTGTCGCATTTGAATGAAGACGAACGAAATCTGGTTTTCGCTGACAACGCCGCGAAGTTTTACGAATTGCGAGAAGAAGCTCAGACTGCAACACAGTCTGGGAGTTAAGCGGTTTCCCATGGCCAAATCAGACAAAACGAGTTGGTTGAGACTGGTGGTTAGCTATTGGGGTCTGTTGGTGGTCGTATTCGCTCTTGAGTTCAAATATATGAACTCTGATTGGGCGGGACTTCCTGGCTTCCTCTTGACCTTACCTCTCAGTACCGTTGTCGTGAGCGTCTTTTTGCTTCCCGCAATTGCCGCTCGCGCTGGCTATCAGGTCCAACCAAACCTAACAGAGTATCAAGCTGAGATTGGATTCATGATTTGCGCGTTTGTGAACGCCTTTATGCTCTATCCATTTTATGCTTGGTGGAAGAATCGAAAACGAACTGAAACGTTTGAAGCGCCCCCACCACCTGGGTTAGAAGCGCCTCGGATGCACGATAGTGAACATGGCTGAAGGTTACTTCATTACTGGTGCCCAGGGTTGCATTGGGTCGTGGATAGTCAAAGCGCTCGCCGAGCGTGGCGACCGGCCGGTGGTGTTTGATCGCAGCAGCGATGCGCGCCGCCTGAAGGCCATCATGGAGGCGCCGGATCTCGAACGCGTGGAGTTCATCACCGGAGACATTACGGATGCTGTTGCTGTACTCTCAGCGTTCAGGGATTCAAAAGCCCGAAAGGTCATTCACCTCGCTGGTCTGCAAGTGCCGTCATGCCAGGCAAACCCGGTGTCTGGAGCTTTAGTAAACGTTGTCGGAACACTAAATGTCTTCGAGGCGGCGCAGACTGTGGGAACCGATCAAGTGGTCTATGCCAGCTCGGCGGCGGTGTTTGGTTTGAGTGAGGACGACGCTCCGGTGAATGAAACTGCCGCGTGTGAGCCCTCTACGCACTACGGTGTTTTCAAAAGAACCAACGAAGGAAACGCCCGAGTCTATTATCTTAATCATCGGATGAGCAGCATCGGGCTGAGGCCGCTGACGGTTTACGGTGTCAATCGCGATACGGGACTGACCAGCGATCCGACCAAGGCCATGAAGGCCGCAGTGCTGGGACTTCCTTTTCAAATACGCTTTAGCGGTGCGACTGACTTCCAGTATGTCGTTGACACCGCCGCCGCGTTTATCGCGTGCGCTGATGCATCCCTGGAAGGCGCAAACGTATTCAACCTTCACGGCGAGACCGTCCAGGTAAAACGAATTGCGGAGGTAATCAACCGGGAGGCTGGCAGCGATCTCGTCAACTTCGGAGGTGAACCGATTCCAATCGCATCAGCTCTCGACGATGCCGCAATCAGACGAGCAATTGGGGACCTGCCATCCACGCCGCTGGAAGTTGGTGTACACGAAACGATGAGCAGGTTTGCTCAACTGCGTGATGGTGGTCAATTAGACACCAGCGATATCGAGGCCGACGTGCGGCAGAAGGTGCACTGAAAGAAACAACACTTGAGCGCTACCACGACAATATCCAAGCCGGAGTCTGCTGCTGGCACCATGAAAGCCAGCGTGCTTTGTGATGTAGGACGCCTGGAAGTGCGCGACGTGGCAGTCCCGAAAATTTCACCTTACGACGTGTTGGTGCGTGTCTCGGCGGTAGGCATTTGCGGGACCGATGCACACATCTTCGCAGGTCATGCAAACTACAACACCGATGCTCAAGGCAAACCGATACCGCTAAGCGTAGAACCTCAAATTCTGGGGCACGAAGTCAACGGTCGCCTGGTCGAAAAAGGAAGTGAAGTAAACGACCTCGAGATTGGCGACCACGTGGTTATCGATCAGGGCATCAACTGCGTCAGTTCGCGGCGCACTCCATTGTGCGAGTACTGCCGGACAGGCGATTCGCATCAATGTGAATTCTATCGAGAACATGGAATCGCGGGACTGCCTGGTGGTCTGGCCGAGTTTATGTCGGTTCCTGCGGTTAACGCCGTGCGGATCCAATCTCAGCTCGACGCCGCGGAAGCCGCGCTAACCGAACCGCTGGGTTGCATCATCCATTCGTCCGACGCCGTTACTCGCGCCCACACTCGCTATAGTCTCCAAGCCGATTCGCCGGAGGATCGCGTGCGCACCGTTTTGATTTGTGGAGCGGGGCCGGCTGGATTGCTGTTTACTCAATATCTCCGACGCGTGTTGAACTACGACGGCCGACTCCTCGTCTCAGCTCCCACTGAATGGAAACGCAACTTCGCCACGATGTATGGCGCCGATGATGTGCTTGATGCTAAGGATCCGGATCTGGCTGCGATCGTAAAGGACAAGACTCAGGGAAGAGGCGTGGAGTATTTGATCGAAGCCTCAGGCGCGGGTCAGGCCATTCAGTCGATGCCGGGTCTTATCCGTAAACAGGCGACAGTCCTGCTTTACGGACACGGTCATGCTGGAGTTGACTTAAGTGCGCTGAACAATTTGATGTTTAAAGAGCCTACACTCGTGACTCCAGTCGGTGCTTCTGGTGGGTTTCAGGCTGATGGCCGGCCATCGGTTTATGCGCGGGCATTGAGTCTGATTGAGGAGCACAAGATCGAAGTAGCTTCGTTTATCACGCACCGATATACATCGCTGGGGGCGGTGCAAGGCGCGCTAGAGCACGACATGCGGACGCCGCATTATCTAAAGGGTGTTGTGATGCGGTAAGGGCTTTGCTGTATGCACGGCGGCGCAAATGGGCCGGCAATCTAGACTCTCAACACTCCAGGACGCATAAATCATGCGCCAATCGGCAAACGGAAGTTGGCAATCGGCAATGAACTAAATGAGAGTAGCCCTATTCGTCACCTGCGTTGTCGATCAGATGTGGCCCAGCGTGGGCACGAGTACGGTGGAACTTTTACGACGTGTGGGTTGCACGGTTGAGTTTGATGAACGTCAGACGTGTTGCGGGCAACCAGCATTCAATACTGGCTACTCCGGCGAGGCCCGGCAATTGGCGGAACGTTTCATTCGTATATGCGAGGAGACCGAAGCAGAAGCGATCGTCAGTCCATCCGGATCCTGCACTGCGATGGTGCACCACTATCCGGCACTCTTTCCTGATGACGAGAACTGGCGCCGCCGAGCGCGGGCAGTTGCGGCAAGAACGTTTGAATTGAGCTCGTTTCTCGTACGAGTGCTGAGAGTAGTAGACGTGGGCGCACGCTGGGCAGGACGAGTTACCTGGCACGATGCCTGTCACGCTTTACGCGATCTGAACGTGCACAGCGAGCCACGACGTTTGATTGGAGAGGTTCGCGACTGCGAGTTCGTTGAAATAGATAACGCCGACTCCTGTTGCGGGTTCGGGGGGACTTTCTCGGTGAAGTATCCGGAAATTTCCGTCGCGATCCTGGATCAGAAGATTGAAGCGATCGAAAAGGCTGGTGTGAAGGCAGTCATAAGCGGCGACGCAAGCTGCCTGATGCAGATCGGCGGGCGATTGTCGCGCAATGGTTCGAGTGTTCGGGCGATGCACCTGGCTGAGCTGTTGGCCGCGCAGTAGACCAACTTTGGCGTGCGTCCCGACGCGTCGGACGCTTTGTCCATACGCGACCTGTCGCGGCCACCGGGGCATACAATATAGCGTGACAACGGCGTCAAGCCGCCTCGGACCAAAGCGGCGATCCCGACGCGTCGGGACCGCATTCCAAAGAGTTGCGCAGTTTCCTTTAGCTTGTCGCTGACGTTGCCCAACTACAAACTAAAGTGTGTCGGACATTAAGATGAACCACCTGACCCCACAGACCTTTGATGCTAACGCTCGGGCCGCGCTCGTAGACACGCAACTGCGCGGCGCGCTTCGTCAGGCCACCTCGTTGTTTGGAAAACGACGACGAGCGGCGGCCGAAGGTCTCGACAATTGGGAAGCATTGCGCGAGCAGGCGCGCTCGATCAAAGACGAGATACTGCTTCACCTCGATCGCTATCTTGAAGAGTTTGTGTCTAACGCCGAGCGCCGAGGCGCGAAAGTACACTGGGCGCGCGATGCTGCCGAAGCGAACGCGATCGTTGTCCGTATAACCCAAAGCCATGGCGCGCATCGTTTGGTCAAAAGCAAGAGCATGGTCACGGAAGAGATTCACCTCAACGATGCTTTGCAGGCTGTGGGGTTAGAGGTGATCGAGACCGACCTGGGTGAGTACATCATTCAACTTGCGGGAGAGACGCCATCTCACATCATCGCGCCTGCTATCCACAAGAACCGGAAACAGGTCGCTGAGTTGTTTACGGACAAACTCGGCATTGCCCCGACAGACGATATTGCCCAGCTGACCCAGGCTGCGCGACGAGTTCTTCGACAACGTTTTGCGGCAGCGGATGTCGGCATCAGCGGTGTCAATTTCGGCGTCGCGGAGACGGGTACGATTCTAATCCTCGAGAATGAAGGCAATATCCGACTGACAACCAGTTTGCCGCGAACCCATATCGCGGTAATGGGGATCGAAAAGATCGTGCCGAGATTCGCCGACCTCGAAGTGTTTTTGAAACTGCTCCCACGGTCCGGCACGGGACAGCGAATGAGCACCTATCAATCGCTTATTACCGGCACGAAGCGCTCAGCTCAGGATGAAGGCCCTGAGGAAGTTCACATTGTGCTGCTCGACAATGGGCGCTCGCGCATGTTGGCTCATCCCGTCACGCGACAAGCGCTCGCCTGCATACGATGCGGCGCCTGCCTGAATGCTTGCCCGGTGTATCAACAAATCGGCGGACATGCGTACGGCTCTGTCTATCCGGGTCCGATCGGAGCAGTGATCACTCCGCAGTTGATTGGACTCAGTAAGGGGGCCCAACTGCCGTTTGCTTCGAGCTTGTGCGGGGCGTGCCGCGAAGTGTGTCCGGTAAAAATAGATATTCCCGAACTATTGCTCCATTTGCGATCGGAGATTTCTTTCGGAAGCAGGAAGCCGAAGGCAGGCGCAGGGGAAATGGCGGGCGACATGCCGGTTCGCAAACGACGGGCTGAGAGACTGGCATTTAAGGTTTTTGCTGCGGTTATGCAACGACCAGGATTCTACGAATTGACGGCCAAACTGGCGCGAGTTTTTCAAAGGGCAATCGTGAAAGAAGGCCGGATCGGAAGAGTTGGTAGAACGATGTCGCGGGTAATGCCACCGTTGGGAGGGTGGACCAGCGCTCGCGATCTGCGACCGCTGGCGGACAAATCTTTCCGCGAACAATGGCGACGGTCGCAGACTTAGAATGGAGTAGCACAGACTTCAGTCTGTGCATCGACTTTGAACAAGAGTCGACTTGAAATAGGCAACAGGCATTCTTTGCCAGGCGGTGAACAGACTAAAGTCTGTTCTACGTGCGGTGACGAAACGAGAAGAACCGGTGGAGCTGAACAACAACATTGCACGTGACTCGATTTTGCACTCGATTCGCCAACATCTCGCGGCGAGTGTGCCGCACGACGCTGTCCACCTGGAGAACGCGGAAGAACGTTCACCGCACACCAGACAGGATGGTCTCCAACAAAATGGGCATGGCAATCTAGCCACGCTCGAAAAAGCGAATTCTAAAGATGACGAATCGCTGATTGAGATTTTCAAAGAGAGTTTGGAAGCGGTCGGCGGCCACTGCATCGTCGCCAGCAGCGACCTGGAGGTTAAGGAAGCTCTGGCTCGCATAATATCCGGACTCGGAGAGTTGCACCTTCAAGGGCGGCGGATTGCTGTTTCGGATGCCCCGGCACTTCAGCGTTGGATCACAAGTATCGAATCAGACTTCGAGGTCGGGGCGTCTCCCAGCCCAGCAGAGTTATTCGGGTATGACGTTGGAATCACCACGGTCCAAGCGGCCATCGCCGAAACGGGCACGCTGGTCCTCGAATCCGAAGTCGAGAGGCATCGCCTGGTTTCGCTGGTACCACCGGTGCACATCGCAATTGTTCAGGCGTCTCAGATCTGCCTGACACTGGGCGAGGCGTTGGCCAAACTAAGTTCTCGACTGAATTCTGCTATTACGTTCATCACCGGTCCTTCGCGGACCGCCGACATCGAGCTGACTCTGACAGTCGGTGTGCACGGCCCGCAAGCGTTGTATGTGATTGTTATCGAGGAGTTGACCTCTTCACGCTGAAGGCGTGAGATGTAATAGCCGGGGGCAAAGCGAAGCGACGCCCCCGGTCAGATTTAGGTAAGAATCCGTAGCCCTGAAAGGGCGGCAGAGGTCGTCGGCGAATGAATAATGGTTACGGCAGGCTGAACGCAGGACTCGAAGACCACGAGCGGAAAACCATCGCGCCCTTTCAGGGCTTGTCTCATTGGGCTGTGACCGGGGGCATCGCTTCGCTTTGCCCCCGGCTATTAGATCTCACGCCTTCAGCGTGAAGAAAGGCCAAAGCATTTTCGGTTCGGTCAGACTCCTCCAATGAGAATCATTTCCTTCGCAACTGAAGATACCAATTGGCAGTCGCCTCGCATGGGAATTCTCTTGCAGACCGGAGGGCGCGACAACGGGTACCGCCTGGATTGTGAGAAGCTTTTTGCCGCGGCAGAACGTCCGGCGAATCCGCTTGCCTGGTTCGACATGGACGGACCATGGTTCACGAAGTCGCGAGGAACTTATGAAAAGCTTGTTGGGGACCCTGGCGCACTTCCCGACGCTCAAGCCAGGAATTGGTTGGTGAGAAGGGAAGACGCGTACTGGTTCGCTCCCGTTCCCCGCCCGGGAAAGGTCATTTGCATCGGACTGAACTACCGCGATCACGCGGCCGAAAGCTAGATGGCGATCCCGGAAAGGCCGGTTGTTTTCTCGAAGTTTGCCACGGCTGTGATAGCGCCAGGTGAGCCGGTTGTGCTTCCGACCACGAGTTCTCAGGTAGATTACGAGGCCGAGCTCGCAGTGGTCATAGGTCGTCGAGCCAAGGAGGTCAGCGCGTGCAATGCTTACGACTACGTACTTGGATACACGGCCTTCAACGATGTGAGCGCCCGTGACTTTCAATTTGCTGACGGCCAATGGCAGCGCGGGAAGTCGTGCGACACCTTCGCGCCGATGGGTCAGACCATAGTTACCACCGACGAGATTCCCGACCCGCATCAGCTCTCCATCAAGCTGGTGCTCAACGGCCAGACAATGCAGAACTCAAACACCGATCAGCTGATCTTCGGCGTGCCGCAACTAATTGAATTCCTTACGCAGTCGATCACGCTGGAGCCGGGAGATGTTATTGCCACCGGTACTCCTTCCGGAGTGGGTTTTGCGCGCAAGCCGCCGGTGTTTTTGCAGCCGGGAGACGTGATGGAAGTGCAAATCGAGGGGATTGGCGGGTTGGGAAATCCGGTCGTGGTGGCGGCGTGAGTAGGACAGACTTTAGGAAGCTCCGATTAGGTGGAGCAACTCAACCAGCGCTGAAGGCGCGGCAGAAGTTAGCCAGGGGTGAAGCACGGAGCAAAGCGGAGTGCGTAACCCCTGGGTTCGAAAAGAAGAGATTATCTAGCCCTGAAAGGGCGTTCAGATGTTTGCTCGTAATCTGACGATTTCTATCGCCCTTTCAGGGCTCCGATCGATGGGGTCCCTGATCCAGGGGCGGCGCGCTTACGCTTCGCTGCGCGCTTGCCCCTGGCTAACTTCTGCCGCGCTTTCAGCGCTGGTTGAGTTGCCCCACTTGATCAGAGCTCCCTTCGGTAGGTTGGAAAAAACAGAATGCAAAAGACATTTGTTCTGAGGACTGAAAACACTACTAAAGTCTGTGCTACAGAGGAAAAGCAATCATGCGCAGAATGCTGACATTAGTTCTATTGACCGTGGCAGCCGTCGCAACCCTGAGTTGCACGCAACCCGGCCGCTCGAACGCAGGCGCTCGGAAGAAACTGACTCTTGCGGTCATCCCAAAGGGAACGACGCACGAATTTTGGAAGAGCATTCATGCCGGTAGTCTGAAAGCCGCCCGGGAACTTTCGGGAGCCGATATGGACATCGAAGTCATTTGGAAGGGACCTTTGCGCGAAGACGATCGGGAACAACAGATTCAGGTTGTGGAAGGATTCAGCTCGCAGGGTGTGAACGGGATTGTCCTCGCGCCGTTGGACAACCGCGCTTTGGTTCGGCCCGTCGAGGAAGCAAAACGCGCCGGTGTGCCCACGGTCATTATCGACTCTGCATTGCAATCACAAGACATAGTAAGTTTTGTCGCAACCGACAATCGCAAAGGTGGACGCCTGGCCGCCGATCGAATGGGAGAGCTGCTCGGCGGAAAGGGAAAGGTTCTGCTACTCAGGTATCAGGAAGGATCGGCCAGCACGCAGGATCGTGAAGATGGGTTTGTAGAAGAATTAAAAGCAAAGTACCCGAACATCGAACTGATTTCTTCAGATCAATACGCCGGCGCAACGCGGGATACCGCCAAGCGCGCTTCTGAGAATTTATTGAATCGATTCGGCGATCAGATACAGGGAATCTTTACGCCCAACGAATCGTCGACCGCCGGAATGCTGCTCGCACTGCAAGACATCGGGAAGGCGGGCAAGGTGACGTTTATTGGGTTCGACACCAGCCAGGCATTCACCGATGCGATGCGTAATAAGCAACTTCATGGATTCGTGGTGCAGAACCCTTTCAACATGGGATATCTCGGCGTGCGCACGATGGTGGAACACTTGCAGGGCAAGGGCATTGAGAAACTCGTCGATACGGGAGTGACGATGGTTACACCTGACAATCTTGACGCGGCAGAAATACAAACGCTGCTCCACCCACCGCTTAATGAGTATCTGAAATGATTGCCAATTGCCGATTGCCAATTGCCGATTTCGTAGAAATGAAGATCCAAGCGGATTCCAATGTGACAGTCTTCGCGAAGTGACTGACATATCGCAAATTGGCAATCGGCAATTGGCAATCGGCAATACCGAACATCATGGTTGCTGAAGTAAGACAAAACCGCGCGATTCAGTTGTCCAGCTTCTTACAAACCTGGCTTAACTGGATTGGTCCCATCCTGGGACTGCTGTTGGTGATTTTGATCTTCTCGGTCCTGATGGATTCGCCGGGCCGTTACTTATCTCCATTCAATCTTCGCATTGTGCTGGCGCAGACAGTGATCGTGGCAATCGGCGCTATTGGCATGACCCTGATCATCATCAGCGGTGGGATCGATCTTTCAGTTGGTTCCGCGATAGCCCTCACCGGAGTAATCACGGCTTTGGGACTGAACGGCGGCTTTTCGCCAGTGACAGCCGTGGCCTTGGGAATCCTGGTCGGTGGGTTGATTGGGGCCATAAATGGATTGGTGATCACTCGCCTGCACGTAGTTCCTTTCATTGCCACGCTGGGAATGCTCGGGGTCGCGCGTGGTACGGCCAAGTGGTTCGCAGGTCAGCAGACCGTCAATGTCCCCGAAACCTGGGTCAACGAGTTGCTCGTCACCTTTCCCAGGCCGTCGTGGTTATTGGTGGCTCCGGGTGTCTGGATCGCAATCGCCCTGGCGGTAGTCGCGGCGCTGGTCTTGAGAAACACCGTGTTCGGGCGTCGAGTATTTGCGCTTGGTTCAAACGAACTGGCAGCGCGCGCCTGCGGCATCTCGACTGACCGAATGAAAGTCTGGATCTACGCGCTTGCCGGTTTGCTGTTTGGCCTGGCCGGAGTCATGCAGATGTCGCGTCTGCGACAGGGCGATCCCACAGTGGCGGCTGGATCAGAGCTGGACATAATCGCCGCCGTAGTCATCGGGGGCGGAAGTTTGAGCGGTGGCGAGGGTAGCATCTTCGGCGCCCTGGTAGGCGCGCTCATCATGGCCTTTCTGAGAAATGGCTGCCAACAAATCGGCTGGCAGAACTACGTTCAGGAGATCATCATCGGAGCCATCATCGTGGTTGCCGTTGCAGTTGACCGCTGGCGAACATCGCGGGCTGTGTCCGACACGCTTTAATGTCCGACATGCTTCATCAGCTTGTCGATGACGAACGCCAGAGGCAAAAGACGATGAACTAGATCCGGTGACAACCTGTCGGCGTACGCCAACGACAAGCTGAAGCATGTCGGACAAGGAGTGCCGGACAATCCGTCAGCTAAATAAAATGTCGACAAAGATCACAGACATCATCGCGCGCGATATTCGCTTTCCGACCTCACAGTCGCTCGCCGGGTCTGACGCGATGAATCCGGCGCCTGACTACTCGGCGGCTTACGTCATCCTCAAAACGGATCACCCAGAGGGACTCGAGGGTCACGGGCTTACTTTTACGATCGGCCGTGGTAACGAACTATGCGTGGCGGCCATCGACTCCCTGAAAGGACTAGTCGCGGGTCAGTCACTGGAGTCGTTTACTAGTGACATGGGTGCCTTTTGGCATCGAATCACCGGAGATAGCCAATTGCGTTGGGTCGGCCCGGAGAAGGGCGTGATTCATATGGCCACGGCAGCACTGGTTAATGCAGTCTGGGATCTCTACGCCAAAGCCGAAGGTAAACCTCTCTGGAAACTACTGGTGGATATGACGCCGGAACAGCTCGTTTCATGCGTACCTTTCAGTTACATCACTGACGCCCTCACGCCGGAAGAGGCGACGAAAATACTTTGTCGCAACAGTGCCACGAAAGAACTGCGGGAGAGAGAGATTTGTGCTTTTGGGTATCCCGCATACACGACTTCAGTGGGTTGGCTGGGATACACCGACGGCAAGTTGCGGAGTCTTGTGCGCGAGGGGTTAGCCCAGGGCTGGACCCATTTCAAATTGAAAGTCGGCCGCAACCTCGAAGAAGACATGCGTCGTGCGCGCGTCATTCGCGAGGAGATTGGTTGGGAACGCAAACTGATGATGGACGCGAACCAGGTGTGGGATGTGGATGAGGCGATTCGCTGCATCCGGGAACTATCAGTATTTCGGCCGCATTGGATCGAGGAACCGACTTCGCCCGACGACGTGTTGGGCCATGCAACCATCGCTAAATCGGTAGCGCCTGTCGGCGTAGCCACCGGAGAGCATTGCCACAGCCGAGTGATGTTCAAGCAACTACTGCAAGCTGGAGCGATCAAGTTTTGTCAGATTGACAGCTGTCGGCTGGGTGGGGTTAACGAAGTGCTTGCCGTCCTACTGATGGCTGCCAAGTTTGGCGTACCTGTTTGTCCACATGCGGGCGGCGTCGGACTCTGCGAATACGTGCAACATTTATCGATCTTCGATTTTATTGCGGTGAGCGCTTCGCTCGAGAATCGAGTGCTGGAGTATGTGGATCATCTGCACGACCAGTTTGTTCATCCGGTAGTTCTGAAAGGCGATCGTTACATGCCGCCACAAACACCTGGTTATAGTATTGAGATCAAACCTGAATCGCTGGCGCGGTATGAATATCCTCACGGAGCGGCATGGGACGCGCGGGTGTGAACGCGAAAAAGACAATCATTTTCCATTTCTCGTTTCTCATTTGTCATTAGGAAACGTGCCTGGTTTCTTAATGACAAATGATAAATGGAAAATAACTTGAGCTCACTATCCCTTACCAGCATTCACAAGCGCTTCGGCCCAACGATTGCTCTCGATGGCGTGAACCTCGAACTGCACAAGGGCGAAGTGCACGCGCTCATCGGGGAGAACGGGGCCGGCAAGAGTACGCTCATGAACGTGGTGGCCGGTTCATTGAGACCCGATCGAGGCGCAATGAAAATCGATGGCGGGACCTATCTTCCTTCCACACCGCTTGATGCTCGCCTCCGCGGAATTGCTCTGATTCATCAGGAACTCTCGCTCTGTCCGCATCTTTCAGTTGCCGCAAACATCATGATGGGAATTGAGTCGTCCCGCCTGGGATGGCTTAGTCGCAAGTCTCTGCGCAGTCGAACATTGGAAGTGTTGGAGACCTTTCCGCATCCTGAGATACGCCCGGAGACGCGCGTCTCAGACTTGTCGTTGGCGGCCAGGCAGATAGTTGAAATCTGCCGGTCGATTGCCGCAAGGGCGCAGATCATTCTCATGGACGAGCCGACCAGCAGTCTGCAGCGCGACGATGTGAAACGGCTTTTCGCGCTCATCAATAAACTGAGAGACGAAAAGCTCAGTGTGGTCTACATCAGCCACTTTCTCGAGGAAGTACGGGAGATCGCGGATCGATTCACTGTCCTCCGCGACGGTCAAACTGTTGGCAATGGAGACATTGGCTCCGTCAGCGATGGAGAGTTGATAACCCAGATGGTGGGCCGACCGGTCCAAAACCTTTTTCCACGTCGGCGGCAGCCCGTTCAGGATTCAGACGTTGTCTTGCAGGTGCGAGATCTAAAATCGCCGCCCAGTTTGAAGTCGGCGAGTTTTGATCTGCGGCGCGGTCAGATATTGGGAGTCGCGGGTTTGATGGGTTCTGGGCGCACGCAACTAGTGCGGACGATTTTTGGGCTCGACCAGGCGCAATCAGGAACGATCAATCTGAAAGGCAAGGCGTTGTCGGCGCGTAGCGGAGCCCCGGCGAAGCGACTTTTTCAGGGTCTGGGTTACTTGAGCGAGGACCGAAAGGGCGAAGGCCTGGGAGTTACACTTTCGGTGGCTGACAATGTGACGCTGACCCGATTCTCTTCCTGTTCTCGCTGGGGTTGGTTGAATCGCATGAGGCAGCGAAAACAGGCTGAAGCGTTGATCAGAGCGCTGGCGGTAAAAGCGCGAAGCGTGGCGCAGTCGGTCAAGACTCTCTCTGGTGGCAATCAACAAAAACTCGCGCTGGCAAGGTTGCTTCATCAGGATGCTGATGTGTTGCTGCTTGATGAGCCGACTCGCGGCATCGACATCGGAAGCAAGGTTCAGGTGTACGAAACCATCGCCCGTTGCGCGGCCGCGAATAAATCGGTGCTGATCGTCAGTTCTTATCTTCCTGAGCTGTTTGGAATGTGTGATGCACTCGCGGTGATGAGCCGTGGGCGTCTGTCGGCAGTACGCCCGATTTCGGAGTGGACTCCTGAGTCGGTCATGCAAGCCGCGATCGGCGGCGAAGAGAACCTCAGCGTCAATTGAGATTATCCGCAAATTACGCAGATTACACTAATGGCGCCAGTTGCCGAACAAGCAATTGTGCGCGCTCATGAAGCGCCGGTGAGAGTTTAAGCGCCAGCCTCATAAGCTTGTGTTGGGAAGGGGGCAAGCGAAGCGCGCCCCCGCTCAAGACGGAATGGAATCCAACTTCAAGGAGTTGATTCAACTGAACAATCTTTTTGCCGGTTTGAGTCTGCTCAACCTTGAGCGGGGGCGCGCTGCGATTGCCCCCTTCCCAACGCAAGCTTATGAGGATTGAGCAACTCCTGGCGGCTCGATCAAGTAAAGATCCCGACCAGCTTTGTCAACCACGAGAGTATTCGGCTCGCGCTCGTAATCCTCAAGCCGAAATGTTCGGTGATCCAGGAACCCTAACTTGACTCTCCGACACACGTCTTCCGGCACTGCGGAAGCGAGCGTGATCCGAAACCGCGGAGTGATTTGTCCCTGCGAACCGCGAGAGCTTCCATAGCTAACATGCGCAAGATGGGCAGCAACACACAAATTGGCGCGCAGCTCATCTGAATATTCAACCATCTCCCGCACAGTCTCCAGCGGTGCATAACCATATTTCTCGATCAGCCGTCCGTGCGTAGCCGAGATACTGCTTAGGTGTGGTGCGTAAATGATTAGCTCGCCACCCTCTTCGATAATGCTTCCGAGCTTGTAGCTAGCCTTGCCGCCCACCCACAACTCATCATAGTGCTCGTCGAGTAGGGCCACCACCCGAGCGTATTTCCTTCCCGTGTACTTGATGTGTACTTTCGCGCTGACCTCGGCTGCGGTTCGCAGAGTCTCTCTGATGTCGCCGGCAAAAAGTGCGCGCGTGGTTAGACCCCGATCGTCGCGAGTCGTAACCGAGGTGAAGGATATGACCTCGGCGGGAACAAACTCCGCCGCCGCTTCGATCATGTGTCGCGTCGGAGTTTCGACACGTCCAATTACTTGTTCAATAGTCGCGAGTGCTCCGAGCCAATGAGTCATATGAGTCAACTCGGGTCCCGCCACGCCGGGAAAGAAATACTTTGCGCCTCCGGCAAAGCCTGCGACTTCGTGGGGCATCGTGGCGCCGAACACTAAAACTGTGTCGTAGAGACCGGGGGTAAGCAGGGCGTTCAGTCGTATGTCGACGGCCTCGTCAATCAGACTTTGGGTGAGATGGTTGACGCGATCCGAGCTTAGCCGACCGAGCGTAACTAAGTTATCGGCTCGATCCCATTGATGATCGAAGATTCGTCCCAGACCTGGCAGTTCGCTGGTACCCGCCCCAATCTTGTAGCGCTTTTGTGCTTCCGTCATCGGGGGATGCGTACCTTGCGCTACAAGCGCATCGAGTTGAGCAACGTTTCTGCGTGACAGAAACTCCGCCGCCATCGGAAGGAGCAGATCCGTGTTGTCGTCTCGCGTTTTGTCCGGCACGATTGCGAGCACGCGTTTGCCTGGTGTTACGTCTGCCAGTGCTTCTTCGACGATTGCGCGTAACTCCGTCGGGGAGAGTGAGGCTTCCGCACTGCCCGCGCCAAGGATGTTTTCAGTAGCCGCAGGACTCATGTTTCGAGAAGACTGAATCTAGGCCGCACGAGCTTCTCGCACAGCGGCGATGTATCCGCGCGCGGCGGCAACGACCGACTCCCGGTCGCCTGATTTGATGGCTTGGGTGTTGACGAGATCCGCGCCCACCCCGAGTGCCCAGGCACCTGCGGCGATGAAGTCTTTGGCGGTAGTTAACGAAACGCCGCCGGTTGGCACCAACTTGATTTGAGGCAGCGGAGCTTTCAAGGCGCGCAAATACTTTGGCCCTCCGACCGCGCTGCAAGGGAAAACCTTTACGGCGTCGGCGCCTGCTTGCCAGGCCGTGACAACCTCCGTCGGCGTCAGTGCTCCAGGGAAAACTGCAACACCGGCTTTGTTACAGCACTCGATAGTTTGGATGTTGAGCGAAGGACTTACGACAAACTGTGCGCCCGCATCGATGCAGGCTTGCGCTGCTTCTGCATCAATCACCGTTCCCGCGCCCACGAGAACCTCAGCGCCGTATCGCTTGCTCAATTCTGAGATCACATTGATAGCGCCAGGCACAGTCAATGTTATTTCCAGAACCGGAATACCACCTTCCCTGATCACTTCTGCTACAGTCGACGCCTCTTCAGCTGATGCAGCACGGACGACCGGTATTACCCCAATTTCCTCGATGCGATTGAGTACCTCGGTTTTCGTCATTGTTTCTAGCGCGCCACTCGCGCTGGGCCGCCTTTCATGACTCGTTCAACTTCAGATAGCGTTGCAGTGGTAGTGTCTCCGGGGGTGGTCATCGCCAGCGCGCCATGTGCAGCTCCACATTCCACCGCCCACTGCGGTCCTTTATTCTCAAGAAAACCGTAGATCAACCCGGAGGCAAAAGAGTCTCCTCCTCCTACGCGGTCATAGATCTCCAGATCAGTACGCTGGAACGCTTGATATAACTGTCCCTGTGAATAGCAGACTGCTCCCCAATCGTTGCGGGTGGCGGTCTTAGCGTGGCGCAGCGTAGTTGCCACCACCTTCAGATTCGGAAACTCGGCGACGGCCCGCTCTATCATGCGTCGGAAGTTTGCCGGGCCGAGTTTTGAGTGGTGCTCGTCGAGACCCTGGACTTCAAATCCCAGGGCTGCGGTGAAGTCTTCCTCGTTCCCGATCATGACATCGACCAGTGATGCCAGCTTTCGATTGACTTCTCTTGCGCGCGCCTGGCCCCCAATCGACTGCCAGAGGGAGGGACGATAATTCAGATCATATGAAATGATGGCACCGTTTCGCTTGGCCGATTCCATCGCCTCTTTCGCAACTTCAGGCGTGGTGTCTGACAGGGCACAGAATATTCCGCCGGTGTGAAACCACCTGGCTCCTTCATCCCCAAAAACCTTCTCCACGTCGATGTCGCCCGGTGCCAACTGAGATACGGCTGTATGGCCGCGATCAGAGCAACCAAGAGCCGCGCGGATTCCGTACCCTCGTTCAGTAAAGTTTAATCCGTTGCGCACCGTTCTGCCGACACCATCATACTTCGTCCACTTGAGGTGTGATTGATCAACCCCACCCTGGAAGATCAGGTCTTGAACCAGGTGGCCGACTGGATTGTCGGCGAGGGCAGTAACAATTGTGGTCTCGAGTCCGAAGCAACGCTTCAATCCGCGGGCGACGTTGTACTCTCCGCCACCTTCCCAGACCCGGAATGAACGCGTGGTGTGGATGCGTTCGTCAGCGGGATCGAGTCGAAGCATTACCTCTCCCAGACTTACGCAGTCCCAACGACATTCATCCTTGGATTTGATCTTCAGTGATTCTGTCATGTTGTCTTAGTAGATCTACTGGTTGACGCCGCTGGCGAGAAATCCTCCGTCTACTACAAGCATTTCGCCCGTAACGAAACTTGCGGCGTCGGATGCCAGAAAAATGGCTGCACCCGCGAGCTCTTCTACCAGTCCAAACCGTTTCATTGGTGTTCGCAACAAGAATTCACGGCCACGGTCGCTTTCATCCAGAAGTTTTTGATTCAGCGCTGTGCGAAAAACTCCGGGAGCGATGGCGTTTACACAAACTCCGTGGGGTGCCCACTCCACTGCGAGTGATTTGGTCAGCGATCCGACTGCTGCTTTGCTCGCCGAATATGCTGCCACTTCGTAGAGTGCGACGAAACTGGAAAGCGAGGCGATGTTGATGATGCGACCATACTGTCTCTCGAGCATGTGTTTGCCGAAAACCTGACACGCGCGGAGAGTTCCACCGAGATTGGTTTCCATAATGTCATTCCAATCCTGCTCGGCGAAGTCGAGTGTGGGCGCGCGTTTGGTGCGGCCGGCCGAGTTCACCAGAATGTCTACCTTGCCGAGTTTGTCCACCGTCTGTCGTAAGAGCTGTTCGAGAGAGGACCGATCCGAAACATCAGAGGTCACCACCAAGGTTCGTCGCCCGCGTGATTCAATCTCCCTGGCTGCGTTTTCGACCTGTTCCAGCCTCCGGGAAGTCGGAACGACGTCGGCCCCAGCTTGGGCAAGTCCATGCGCTATGGCGCGACCTATTCCGGACGTTCCTCCGATCACGACTGCGACTTTATCGGTCAGTTCCAGTTTCGAGTAGCCCATTCTTTGTCGTTACTTAAGTTGGCGAGATTCGTGTTTTGACAGCTGGAGCAATCGGATTATTACCTTTATTTTCGAGTTCGGCAATGGAGAAACAGGTAAGACCAATCGACTTGGTTGGCAATTAAGGTGTAACACCAGCAGGGTCTGAGGTCATTGCCTATGGGATAGAAAATTCATCGGTTTCCCAAAGATCTGTTTGTGTCCGAGGAAGGAACTGTGGTAAAAACGCTCCGTCCATTACCGAATTGGTTAAACCAGAGTAACCGTTGAAGCACTCTCAATGACCTGAAAGTCACAGGTCTCCAGAAGGTTAGCAAACTCAGGATGGTTTCAGTGTCCGCACCCGTCCAACAAACACCTTCCCGCCGCGTCGTTGGGGAAAATGTATGGCTTGGCGGGTCCACCTTTGCCGGCAAACCAAAGACACTTGACGCGCTACAAGTCTACGACATCAAACCGGAGGTTCTGATCAGCGAAGAGGCGGTCGGTCAGGCGCAGTTGGATGAGATTGAGGAATATGCGGCCCAACGCGCCGGCGACATAGTCCTGGTTTTATTGGGTGGCCGAGGGGCGCAAGCCTTCTACCGAATCATCGGAAAACTTGCTGAGAGCTCGAAAAAAGACGCCCTCCTTGGTCGACTTCACCTCTTTACTCAAGATGGTCTGGCGCCGCTCGGAATGGATAGCGGACTCAGTTTTGTTAGAGACTTCGAGCGGTTGTTAGGCGAGGCGTTTTTCCGCAAAGTAAAAAGCTTCACATCGATGCGCACCGACGCGCACGACTTGGAAGGCGAGCTCGAACGCTACATTCACAAACTCGAGTCGCTCGGAGGGATTGATATCTTTCTGTTGGGTTTGGGGCCAGAGGCCGAAGCGGCTTCTCATCTCGCCTACATCAAACCCGGATCAGGAGCAACTGCTGGGGACTTTGCCGGACTGATTCCAATCTCTTCAAGTATCCTCGATCATCATATTGCCAAGTTTAAGGCTGGAGGCAGCCAGGTTACGGACGCCGACGAACGTGAGTGCAGAAAGGCGACTCACATTCTGACGCTTGGGCCCGCTGCGATTCTCGAGGCAAAGAGGATTGTGCAATCGATCGTAGATGCGAGCACTGCGCCCGCGAAACGCGCTAGCTATCGTCGGGTTCTCGAAACCGATCTCTCTAAGGATCCGACGAAACGAGCTCAGCAGCTCGATCAGAATCCCGGCTTGTGGTTGCGACTGCACTCCAATGTTAGATCGCTGATCCTTTCGGACGTCCTGGATAGTTAGACTGTGAGGTTATGGCAAGTCGACTTACACAAATAACACCGATTAGTGACTACGCAATCATTGTCGACGCAAAGGACAATGTGGCGGTGGTCAAGAATGAGACTGCGCCAGGTCTTGAGGTTCTTACGCCTGACGGTCGAACGGTTGAAGTAAAGGCGCTAGTGCCTCCTGGTCATCGTTTCGCGACCCGTGAGATTCCCAGAGGCGAGTTTGTTTTGCAGTACGGTCAGCCGGTTGGTACCTCACTCGGCATCAAAGAGGGTGAGTTCATTACTCACGACAACATGTCGAACGATGTTCCGGTGGTGAGGAATCTGTCCGAGCACCTCCACACGCCGCCCCCTGATTACATTGATGAATCGGCGCGTGCAACCTTCATGGGATTTCGTCGCCGCGACGGGCGCGTAGGAACAAGAAATCACGTGTTGATTGTTCCTACCAGCATGTGCGCCAGTCACGAGGCCCAGCAGATATCCATGATGGCCGAGTTCTCTTTGTACGACCGCCAAAAGTATCCAAATGTAGATGGAGTGGTAGCAATTCCGCACAACAAGGGGTGCGGATGCCAGGACGGTTCCACGATCGACGTAATGCTGCGTACGCTCTCCAATTACGCGGATCATCCAAACGTCGGCGGCGTGATCCTGATTGATCTCGGCTGTGAGAAGACGAACCTTTCCCAAGTTGAGAAGTATTTGCTGAAAAGGGAGAAGTTATTCGATAAGCCCGTTGCCAAGATCGGGATCCAGGAAGTCGGTGGAACACAGGCCGCGATAGAGCGCGGCCTGAAAGAAGTCGAAGCGATGCTGCCGGAAGTTAACGGAGTTGCCCGGGAGGAATGCTCGATAAGCGAGCTCGTTCTCGGAGTGAAGTGTGGCGGCTCCGACGGTTTCTCAGGAATCTCCGCCAATCCTTCTCTAGGTCGTGCGGCAGACATGCTGGTCCGTTCGGGAGGCACAGTGCTCATAACTGAGGTTCCCGAGTTTTGCGGTGCGGAGCACGTGCTCGCTAACCGCGCAAAAGACATTGAGACGGGACGGGCGATCTATCGAATGGTGGATTGGTACAAGGAATATGCATCGAAGTTCGGGGCGGTACTTAATCAAAATCCGAGCCCCGGTAACATAACCGGCGGACTGCTTAACATCACCATTAAGTCGCTGGGAGCAATCGCTAAAGCCGGAACCACGCGTATTGAGGGCGTTATTGAATACGCTGAGACCGCCAAAGGCCGTGGCCTAAACCTGATGCAGGGCCCGGGTTATGACCAGGAGTCTACTCCCGGACTTGTGGCTGCGGGCGCCACGTTAGTTGTCTTCACGACCGGCAGAGGTACCACTATTGGTAACGCCATAGCTCCGGTAGTTAAGTTGGCTTCGAATACTCCCGTCTTTAAGCGCATGTCACAGGATCTGGATCTATCGGCCGGTCGAGTTATCGAGGGAACTGAAACGATCGACGAAGTGGGTGCGCGAGTTTTTGAACACATGCGACGCGTCGCCAGCGGGGAAGTGCTGGCGAAAGCCGAAGAGCACAAACATCGGGAATTTCAATTCTGGGCTGAACAGACCGTTTCCCTTTAACGCGTTTACCTGTTCCTGACGGCAGGCTGAAACTGTCCAGCCTATTTTCAAACAAACCAAACCTTCATCGGATCGGGCATCCATTTGGAGTTCCAACTCTGAATTGCCACTAAAACCAACCGTGCACGTGGTAAGACCGCAAATGCCAGCGGTGTTAATTGGTCAGATTATCTGTTGACAGGGTTTCGATGTTGGGGCACAATGCGGCCACTTCCGAGGCGGGTTGAATCATTGAGCCCTACAGCGTGGGCGTTTTAGCGGTTTCGCCTTTGCCATTGCGGTTTCTCCTTAACCTAACAAGTGGGGATTCTGAGTCCAGCCAGTAGTTCCCCAAGCGGTGAACCGCAGTCGCCATGGGACATTCCATTCTTGAGTCTGCGGTTGAGTGGTATTACCGAACCTGCTGTGAGCGATCGGAACACCTCCGACGGCGAGATCCAGGGCTGGCGAGGAGCTAATGCATTGAGCCAAGGCGGCGCTGCCGCAATTTTGATTCGTGTGTAGGAGAGATCAAAGCCATGTGTAAGACAAATTTCCGGAATTGCGTTCTAACCGTTGTGGGCCTGCTGGTCGTTTCTTTGACGGCGAGTGCTCAGGAGTTCCGTGGCTCTATCCAGGGTCACGTGATCGATTCCCAGGACGCGGTTGTCGCCGGAGCTACGGTTACGATCAAGCACGTAGCAACTAATGGCGAATCCACCGCGACGACAGGTGAAGACGGCGGTTACAGTTTCTCGTTGCTGCAACCCGGCAAGTACATGATCACCGTGACCAGGGACGGCTTCACCACGGCAACGCGCGAAGGGATCGAGATCCGCGTCGCAGATAAACTGACCCTCGACATCAAGATGGAAATAGGTGTCTCGGCGACCGTGTCAATCGTCACGGGCGCCCCAATTTTGGAAACGGGCTCAGTCAGCACGGGAACGCTGGTTACCAGTCAACAGATTAGCGAGCTACCTCTCACCGAAGGTACGGCTTATCAATTGGCTACACTCGCGCCGGGAATCGCGTACACCGGGAATCCGCTGTTCACTGGTCCGACGTCGAATGGCAACCTCGCCGCGTTCCGTTCAAATGGTGCGACTGGTAGTAATCAGATTACGCTCGATGGTTCTCCGAATTATGCTTTTGACGGTGCGGTTGGTTTCTCGCCACCGTCAGACGCAGTACAGGAATTCAAAGTTCAAACGAACACGTTTGATGCACAGCAGGGCTACTCGGCCGGCGCTACTGTTAACGTGGCCGTGAAAAGCGGTATGAATGATCTTCATGGCTCACTCTGGTACTTCAACCGCGATCGGAGTCGCAGCGCCAACAGCTTCTTCTCCAATCGCGCGGGACAAGCTCGTCCGGAAAGGACCTATCACCGCTTTGGTGGCGTTTTGAGTGGTCCGGTCCATATCCCAAAGCTGGTCAACGGCCGCGACAGGACATTCTTTTTGGTCTCGTATGAGCGATTGAAGGACAACGTCGCCGAGCCTCAGCTTTTCACAGTGCCCACTGAAGCGATGAGACGGGGCGACTTCTCGTCTTTGATCGTCAATCGTAACAACATCGCTGATGCAGCGAACACTGTCATCTTCAATCCGTTCTCAGGTGTCACGAGTGGCAGTAACGTCGTCCGCAGTTCATTTGGTTGTCCAACGACCGGAGCTGTACCGGCGAATTCGACCTGCAACATGATTCCTAACGGTCTTATCAATCCGGTGGCGGCAGCGCTGGTAGCTTATTACCCGCTGCCTAACATCACCGGCGTTGGACCGGGTGCGGCGCAGAACAACTTCTTCTCCAACCAAATCAGACATCAGAATTACCGGGCCTGGTTGATGCGTCTGGATCATCGCATCACCGAGAACCAGACGATCTTTGGAAAGTACTATCACAGCTTCAACCCGGAAGACCGGCAGGACTGGGCTGGTATCGTCAACAACTTCGCGATTACCCGAGGGTTTGAATTCCGAACGAACGATGGAGGGAACGTCGACTACACGGCAACCCTGACGAACAACGTGGTGTTTGACGTGCGCGCCAGCTTTAACAGGTTCGAACAGGAGCGACGTCCAGCTGAGACTTTTGATCCTTCGACATTGCCGTTTGCCGCAGCGTCGATCCCCGCGTTTCGCGGTTATCAATACCTGCCGAGAATCATGATCCGGAACCTGGATGCGACCCGACCGATCAGATCTACTCTCGGGGCCACCAGGTCAGATTGGAACGGCGGCCGGTTGCGTCCATTCATGATGGGCTCGCTACAGCCCTCTTTAACTCACGTGATAGGAAGCCACAGCGCTAAGTATGGGTACGATCTGCGGATAGTGCGTGAGAATTTCACCAGCGACGGTTACCAGGGAGGACAGTTCTTCTTCGACGGCCTGTTCACGGCGCCGGCCTCGAACTCCTCAACCACGCTTCGCAATGCTTTTGGGCGCGATGTAGCAGCATTTCTTCTTGGGGTTCCCACGACTGGGTCAGGAGGGAATTCAAGTCTGATCGATAACTCGATCAACTACTCAGTTCAGTCTGTGTTCCACGGGTTCTTCATCCAGGACGACTGGCGGGTCACACCTAAGTTGACGCTGAACCTGGGCTTGCGCTACGAACTGGAAACCGGGTTGACTGAGCGCTTCAATCGAATCCTGCGGGGCTTCGATCTAGCCACGCCAAGTCCGATCGACGCACAAGTCAGGGCTGCGTATGCCGCGGCCTTTAACGCCAACAGCTATCCAGTAGCTCCGGATCAGTTTCGCGTCGCGGGAGGGTATACGTTCGCGGACGATAGCAACCGACACGTTTGGGATACCGACAAGAGCAACTTCCAGCCTCGGGTCGGCATTGCATACCAGTTGAATCAGAGAACGGTGGTGCGTGGCGGTTTTGGCATTTTCATGGCGCCCTTCCAGATTGAAACTCCGCAACAACCCGGCTTCGCCGGCAACACTCCGTTCGTTCCGACCAACAACAACGGGTTGACGTTCGTGGCCACTCTAACGAATCCATTTCCCAATGGGGTCGCTGGTCTCAGCGTTTCGCCGGGTGCAAGCCTGGGCCTCTTAACCGGGATTGGCGCAGACGTGGCAACGACGGATCTTCCAGTGTTCCCCGTTGATCGAAAGAACCCGAAGTTTGCTCGAATGGTCTTTGGTGTCCAACGTGAGTTGCCCGGACAATTCGTATTCGAGGCAAACTTCATTACGGCGTGGGGCTACGACCTGTCAGTGAATCGGAACCTTAACTTCGTGCCGAGACAGTTTTTGTGTCCAGGTTTGGCCGGCGCAACATCGCCATGCAGCCTGGGAACCACACCTGCGACAGACACAACCATCAGTACGTATTTGTCGGCTTCGCTGGGAGCCAACAGCAATCCGTTCAGGAATCTGTTACCAGGAACTGGTAGCCCATTTCACACCGCGACCACGATGACACGCGCGCAGTCTTTGCTGCGCTTCCCGCAGTTCACTAACCTGTTTATTCAGGAATACAACGGTTCGAACCGATACAACTCGCTGCAACTTCAAGCGAGTAAACGGTTCGCTACTACTTTGACTTTTACCACCAGCTACACCTACTCGAATTTGCGTGAGCAGGTAAACTACCTCAATGCTTCGGACACAGAATTGGAAGATCGCACCTCGCAATTCGACCGTCCGCATCGATTCACATTCGCTGGCACCTATCAACTTCCGTTGGGGAGAGGTCGTGCCATCGGAACGGAAATGAATAAGTTTGTAGACGCGGTTATCGGCGGATGGCAACTGAACGGAACTTACGAATGGCAGAGTGGTGAACCATTCCTCCTGACGGCCGCACCTCTGTTTTACGCTGGCGATTTGGGTGAGTTACAGAGTCTCGTCGGAAAGAGCGATGGCCAGGGTGGGAAGTTTGGCATTGATCGGTCAGCCATCGTTGCGCCGGCCGGCCTCGTCTCGCTCACGGCTTTTGGTTTGCGCAATGTGCCGACTACGCTCGAGAACCTCCGCAACCAGCCGTATTCCGTTGCAAACCTTTCGATCACTAAGAACCTTCAACTTGGTGAGAACAAGCGTCTCCAGCTCAGGGCCGAGGCCTTGAATGCTTTCAATCATCCGTACTTCGGCTCCGGGATAGGTCTCAACCCGGGTACTGCGGCTGCGCCGAATGCCGCGTTCGGCTTGGTGACTACGCAGCGAAACAATCCGCGAGACATTCAGTTTGGCTTGAAGTTTATCTTCTAGCAGGCTGCTGAAAAAGTAACTTTAGCGCATGGTCCAACGTAATAGTAGCGAGTAGTACAACCTCGCAACCAGGAGAAAGAAAACCAATGCGCGGAGACGATCTTCAGCAAGCGGG